>ENA-OUVC01000205-OUVC01000205.1-marine-metagenome-genome-assembly--contig:-NODE-205-length-42195-cov-3.978489_pt1 | contig 42195 bp, 35 predicted proteins | sample MGYA00248622_ERZ508571 | MGnify/ENA primary metagenome ERZ508571 (study PRJEB26236, sample SAMN06267175) | marine metagenome | isolation source: Columbia River Estuary | place: USA:Columbia River Estuary... | reverse complement strand
TTTAGTTGCACCTCGGTAAAATTGGGCGCCACTGCCACTCCCGAAATGGGCTGGCCTACACCGTTATTTAAATTGTAATGGCTAGGAAGCACCGCCGAGGTGCTATCTATAAATCGGTTAAATTGAAGGCTTAAGGTTATGCTATCCAAAACGTTTACCGAGAGCAATTGTAAGGGCTCCGGATTGATACCGGCTTGGTAAATGCTATTGATTTTCCCCGGCGTACCGCCGCTGATATCCATGCTGGCTCCCCAATTCTGAATGCCGGTACAAATTGCTTGTGGGTTGATGAGTTCTAAGCTATAGCCGCCCAGTTTTTTAGTTGCGTCTTTATACCAGGTATCGGCATAATTTACTTGGTCAATTATTCCCCCTTTATCATTCTTGAGCACCAACAGATCGCCCGCATTGTTTAAACTTGGCCAAGTACTTAAACCAATAACTTTACCATAGAGGGTAAAATTAGGCACATCGGTTAAGGCACAAACAAGCACAAATTCATGCGGGTCTACACTTACATTGCCAATAGTGGCGGTGCTGGTGCCATCGCTATAGGTCCAATTATTTAGGCTGATTGGGAAATCGGTGGTGTTCCAAAGTTCTATATATTCTACACTCGGTAAATCAATTTGTGGCGATGGATCGGCAAAAATTTCGTTAATGAGGATGTCTTTGGCTAGTGCCACATAAGGTTTAACATAGGAAAAGCTAATGGGTGAATTGCTAATCACATTGCCAGCTTTATCGCTTACGTTTACAATACTGAGCAAATAGGAGGCTGTTTGTAAATTAGTAGCAAATTTTAATTCATACAAAGCGCTATTGGCTAGTTTTTTAATAGAGATAGGGTTTCCAAAACCATTATCGAGTGTATAATTCGCCGTATTTTTTGCTTTCACACTGTCCATAGGTTCGTTATACGCAATGGCAATGGTATTCGAATCAATTGGCGTAGCCGATAGGATGTTGGGAGGTGTAGTATCCGCAATGAGGGGAGCAATCACAATATCGTCGAAGAAGTGTTTTTGCACAAAGGAGGCGGTAGATTGTTGCACCATGAAGCCAAAGTAAGCAGTACTTACGATGCTATTATCTAACACCGATCCTTCGGGAAAATAATCAAAACCAATGCCCGTTAGGTCACGCTCAAGTGTAAACAACCCAGCAGCGGTTCTACTCACTTTAATTTTTACGGTATTGTTTGAGGTATTGAGAATTCCATCTACCCCATCAATAATTTTTAGACTCGTATTAGCTGCCCCCGTTCTTTTATAAAGTGAAATTTCATCCACTGAATTTCCAAGGCGCACAAAATATCCAGTAATGTTTACACTCTGTAAATTTTGTTGGTCCGAAATAAGATAAACATCCACATAATTTGTACTTGAGGTATTAAATTGCAGGTTGCACAAAAATTCCCAGGTACAGTCGATAGCTAGAGAATTGGCAGTGCTCAAATAAAAATTACTATTGGGCACTACCGAGTTGGAGCGCAACTGATTGAGGTTAGGCAACCCTGAAATGATAAAATCGGCTCCGCCATTGCTGCCAGTCCAAACTGGGGTACTTGTAAAATCACCGTCATTAAATTGTTCATTTACTTGCCCAAAAGCAGAATTGATGCACAGCAGTGCTAAAAAGACTAAACTATTTTTCATATTTGTAAGCATTAAACGCATGAATTTACAAATAATTAAATAATTTAACTTAAAATTAATGAAAGTTGCCGTAGTAGGTGCTACCGGTTTGGTAGGTACCGTTATGTTGAAAGTATTGGAAGAACGTAATTTCCCATTAACAGAATTACTGCCTGTTGCCTCTGCCAAGAGTGCCGGTAAAACCATTCGTTTTAAGGGTAAAGACGTGAAGATACTCACCATTGATGAAGCTATTGCGGCTAAACCAGATATCGCCTTGTTTTCTGCAGGCGGAGGCACCTCCTTAACCGAAGCCCCTCGTTTTGCCGAAGTTGGCACGGTGGTTATAGATAATTCATCGGCTTGGCGTATGGACCCGGATAAAAAACTAGTGGTGCCAGAAGTAAATGCACATGTATTAACCAAACAAGATAAAATTATTGCCAACCCGAACTGCTCTACCATTCAAATGGTGGTTGTTTTAGAACCTTTGCATAAAAAATACGGCATTAAACGGGTGGTGGTTTCTACCTACCAGTCGGTAACCGGAACGGGTGTAAAAGCCGTTGAGCAATTGATGAACGAGCGTAAAGGCATATCGGGCGAAATGGCTTATCCGCATACCATCGATTTAAATGTAATTCCCCATATTGACGTATTTCTAGAAAATGGCTACACCAAAGAGGAAATGAAAATGATTGTGGAGACCAAAAAAATTATGGGCGATGAGAATATTCAAGTAACCGCTACTACGGTACGTATTCCGGTAATGGGTGGCCACTCCGAATCGGTAAATATTGAGTTTGAAAAAGATTTTGATTTGGCCGAAGTACGCCAACTTTTAGCCCAAGAAGCAGGCATTGTTGTGGTAGATGATCCATCGAATTCAAAATACCCCATGCCTAAAGATGCCCATGAAAAAGATGAGGTATTTGTGGGTCGTATTCGTCGTGACGAATCTCAGGCAAATACCTTAAATCTGTGGATTGTGGCCGATAATTTGCGCAAAGGTGCGGCAACCAATGCTGTGCAAATTGCTGAGTATTTGGTGGCTAAAGGCTTAGTGTAAAAAGTATATATTAAAATTAGTAAGCCTTCCCGATAATTATCGGGAAGGCTTTTTTCTTGCCATAATTTTTCTACTTTTAAGCATGAGAAAAGGATTGCTTTTATTTTTATTGTTTTGTTTAGCTGCCGACAAATTACTTGCGCAAAACGAATTGGCAAAAAGAATAGAACAAGCCTATACTCGTTTTGCTGCCGATGAGCAAATGCAGTATGCCAGTATTTCGCTCACCGTGCTCGATGCTCAAACAGGCGAAGTGCTCTTTGTTAAAAACGAACAACAAGGCCTAGCCCCGGCATCTACTTTAAAAACCATTACGTCTGCTACCGCATTGTATTTGTTTCGCCCTAATTTTACCTACAAAACTAGTTTGGGCTATACGGGCAGCATTTCAAAAGAAGGGATCTTAAGCGGTGATATTATTATTTTAGGCGGCGGCGACCCCAGCCTGGGTTCTTGGCGGTATAATCAAGGAACTTCGGCAGTACTAACGCAATGGCTAAACGCTATTAAGCAAGCAGGTATTAAGCAAATACAAGGCAAAGTAGTAGGCTGCGATTCTTTGTATGGCGCACAAATTACGCCCGATGGTTGGATTTGGCAAGATATTGGCAATTATTATGGAGCCGGAGCTACGTCTTTAAGTTGGCATGAAAATCAATTGGATGTGTACCTAAAACCCGGTGCAAAGGTGGGTGATTTAGTAAAACTTACAAAAATTGATCCGGCTTATCCCTACCTACAATTTATAAATGAGATAAAAACCGGCCCGGCCGGAAGTGGCGATAAAGTATATGCCTATGCAGCACCTTATTCATCGGTGGTATATTTACGAGGAACCTATGGCATCGATTGGGTAAAACCCATTTCGCCGGCCATTCCCGATCCAGCATTCGATGCAGCCTACCGCTTAGCCGATACCTTACGTACTGCCGGTATTGCATTAAGCGAAGCACCCACTACTTGGCGTAGAATGCAAGAATTTAAGCCGAGTACCTTACCTGATTATCAGATACTGCATACCATAAACTCTCCAAAACTCACCGACTTGGTATTTTGGTTCAATAGGAAGAGTATTAATTTGTATGGCGAAAATTTGTTGAAAGCTTTGGCGCTTCATGCGGGTAAGCCTGCCGAAACCCAAGCAGGAGTTGAGGTGGTTAAAAACTTTTGGAAAAATAAAGTAGGCATCGACCCTCATTCTTTAAATATTAGCGATGGGAGTGGCCTGTCGCCAGCAAATAGAGTTACTACCCTAAGCATGGCTAAAATATTGCAATCGCTAAAAAAAGAATCGTGGTTTGCTGCTTACCACGAAAGTTTGCCTACGTACAATGGCATGAAAATGAAGAGTGGCAGTATTGCCGATGTATTGGCTTATGCCGGCTACCAACGCACCGCTGCGGGAAAAGAGCTTATTTTTTCCTTCATGGTAAATAACTACCATGGAAATACACCGCTGGCAAAAAAGAAAATGTATGTGCTCTTAGATCAGCTTAAATAAGCTGCTTATTCGTAGCGAAGTGCCTCTACGGGGTCTAGTTTAGAAGCTTTTGAGGCTGGGTAAAAGCCCGATATCATGCCTACGCTTACGCAAATGATAACGCCCAAAATCATCCAAGCCCATGGAATAATAAAACTGCCGCCGAGTGCAATGGCAACTAAATTGCCAATTAATATGCCTAAGAAAATTCCGCTAATTCCACCCAGCAAACAAATAACTACAGCCTCCATTAAAAACTGACGGCGTATAACCATTGGGGTAGCACCCACAGCCTTGCGTATACCAATTTCTCGGGTTCGTTCGGTTACTGAAACCAACATGATATTCATTAAGCCGATAGAAGCACCCACTAAGGTGATAAAGCCAATAATGATGGCGGCTAAGGTTACATATTTAATATTGTCTAAAAGCGTTTGCGCTATGGCGTCGCTCTTCATAATTTCGAAATTATCATCATCCTGCGCACGTAATTTGCGAATGGTTCTAAAGGTTCCGGTAGCTTCGCCAACGGCATTTTCCATTAAGGTGGGGTTGGTAACCATTACCGCAATGGTATACGATGGATTTGGATTGGTTTGAATTTGTTTGGCTCTTAATAGTGGAATAACACATACTTTATCGCCACCCATGCCCATGCTCGAACCTTTTTCGGCAAATACGCCAATAATGGTGAATTTGTTATTCCCGATGGTTACAATGCGGTTTACGGGATCCGTATTTTTAAATAAACGAGTTTTTACTTCGTTGCCAATAATAACTACACTACTACCAAATTCTTGTTCGCCTTGCGAAAAATTACGCCCCGAGGCTAGTTTGTAGCCACCGGTAAATAAATAACTATCATCGGCACCTAAAATAAATAAGTTGGGGTTGGTTTTTTCGTTGCCGTATTTGGCTGTAGCAGCAAACGTGGCAAAGGTGTTTACCGAAATAATGGCCGGGTAATTAAACCTCGATTTAAAGGTAAGTGCCTCTTGGTAGGTGATGGATTTATATTGTTTTGGTCGAGAACCGTTTCCGCCAATTCGGATTCCAATACCGCGGTTACGAATGGTAAAGGAATTGGAACCCATGCTCGAGAAGGTATTGTTCAATGAGCTTTTAATAGCATCGATAGAAGTTAAAATACCTACCAAAGCCATCAAGCCAAAGGCAATAATAAGAGCCGTTAAAAAGGTACGTAGCTTGTTGCTCTTTACCGATTGCATGGCCACTTTTACGTTCTCTAAATAATTCATGGGTGTGTATTAAAATAAAAAAATCCCGCATGTTTGACAGCGGGATAGGGCTAAATGTTACAGCGACTATGGATTAAACTGAAAAGGAAGTTCCGCAGCCACAGGTGCTAGCCGCATTGGGATTGTTAAATACAAAACCACGGGCATTTAAGCCTTGCTGATAATCTACTTGCATGCCGGCTAAATACAAGCCATGGGCTTTATTCATCAATACCCGAATGCCATCAATGTTAAATTCCTGATCGCCTTCTTTTTCTTGATCAAATCCCAACACATAGTTCATGCCTGAACAACCACCACCTTCTACGCCTACACGTAGGCCAAAATCGGGCGCAATTTCTTGTTGTTCTATTAACTTTTTTACTTCTGCTTTGGCGCCTTCTGTAAAACTAAGGGGCGCTTCTATCGTGGTTGTTGTACTCATCTTAATAAAATTATATACAAATATACGCTTAAATGCACACAAACCATTTTTGAATGTGCATTTTACAATTGCTAAACAATCGGGGTTTTTCTGATTTTTTGGCTAATTTTAACCAACAATTTTTGCAGCACGCAAACAGCTACATGGCCGAAAAAAAACATACAACTACTTCTGGCATTTCTATTAAAGAGGTGTACACCACCGCAAAATCGAGTACAGAATTACCAGGCGAATTTCCCTTTACTCGAGGCATTCAAAAAGATATGTATCGGGGTAAAATCTGGACTATGCGCCAATACGCTGGTTTTTCTACTGCCGAAGAATCGAACAAGCGCTATCATTATTTATTAGCACAGGGCACCATGGGCCTTTCGGTTGCTTTTGATTTGCCCACGCAAATTGGCTACGATTCTGATCATGAGATGGCCGAAGGCGAAGTGGGTAAAGTGGGCGTAGCCATAGATTCGCTCCGCGATATGGAGATCTTATTTGATGGGATTGATCTGCAAAAAATTACCACATCTATGACCATTAATGCCACTGCCGCTATTTTGTTGAGCATGTATATTGCCGTGGCTAAGAAACAAGGTGCCGATTTAAAACAGATTTCGGGCACTATACAAAACGATATTTTAAAAGAATATGCCGCTCGGGGCACCTATATATATCCGCCCAAACCTTCTATGCGTTTGGTTACCGATGTTTTTGAGTTTTGTAGCCAAGAGGTGCCCAAGTGGAATACCATTTCTATTTCGGGCTATCACATTCGCGAAGCAGGTTCTACCGCGGTGCAAGAGTTGGCCTTTACCTTGGCTAACGGCAAAGCCTATTTGCAAGCGGCCTTAGCCAAAGGGTTAGATATCAATATTTTTGCCAAACGCTTATCCTTCTTTTTCAATTGCCACAATAATTTTTTCGAAGAAATTGCCAAGTTTAGAGCAGCCCGACGTATGTGGGCTCACATCACCAAAGAATTAGGAGCAACGGATTCGGGAGCGCAAAAACTGCGTTTCCATACCCAAACGGGTGGTTCAACCTTAACGGCTCAACAACCTTTAAACAACGTAGTAAGAGTAGGGCAGCAGGCTTTGGCTGCTGTATTGGGAGGCACCCAATCCTTACATACCAATGGTTACGATGAGGCACTTTCTTTACCTACCGAGGCAGCAGCTAAAATAGCCTTGCGTACGCAACAAATTATTGCATTTGAGAGTGGCGTAACCGATACGGTTGATCCATTGGCTGGTTCGTATTTTGTAGAAAGCCTAACCGATGAGGTGGAGGCCGCTGCCTGGAAATATATAGAAACTATAGATGCCATGGGTGGTTCGGTAAATGCCATTGAGTCGGGCTATATGCAGCAAGAAATTGGCGATGCCGCCTACCGTTACCAATTAGAGTTGGAGCAAGGCGATCGTATTTTAATTGGCGTAAATGCCTTCACTCAAGAAGAGCAGGCAACTGGGGAAGTGTTCCGAGTAGACGATTCGATTCGTGTAGTACAGATAGAAAAACTACAAAAACTAAAAGCCGAAAGAAATACACAAAACGTTGACAAGGCTTTAGTCGAATTGGCTCGGGTTGCAGCCGGAACAGAAAACTTGGTTCCATACATTTTGGCTGCGGTAGAAAGCTATGCAAGCTTGGGCGAAATTGCCGATGTGTTACGCAAAGAATTCGGAGAATACTAACATTTTTTTGTGACCCTATTGGTGTTTAAACCCATATTTTGAAATAAATGTTAATAAAATTCAAAATAAGTTTTTTATATGATTTTTTTTTAGAATATTCGAGGTTCCAAAGGAGGTCAACAAATCTTTGGTCTATTGCTTGTAAATCACCTTATTAGAAATTTATACATGGAAAAAACTAGTACCCAGGTATGGGACAGCTGCCTTCAGATCATCAAAGACAACATCCCGGCTCAGAGTTTTAAAACTTGGTTTGAGCCGATAAAAGCTTTGCGTTTAGAAGGTAATGTGTTAACCATACAGGTGCCGAGTTTATTCTTTTACGAGTGGTTGGAAGAGCATTATGTTGGTCTGCTTCGTAAAACCGTTAAAAAACAATTGGGCGAAGAGGGACGTTTAGAATACAATATCGTGGTAGAAAAATCATCTACTACCATTCCATTTACCACCAATATGCCGTCAAACGGCAATGGAGCAGAAGGCAAAAATCAATCGATGCCTATGCCGGTGGCTTTAAATAAAGACATTAAAAATCCGTTTGTAATTCCTGGTTTAAAGAAATTGCAAGTAGATCCGCAGTTAAATGCAAATTATACATTCGAAAATTTTGTAGAAGGCGATTGCAACCGTTTGGCCCGTTCGGCAGGTTATGCCGTAGCAGCAAAACCGGGAGGCACGTCGTTTAATCCCTTAATGATTTACGGTGGCGTAGGCCTGGGTAAAACCCATTTAGCCCAAGCTATTGGCAACGAGATTAAACGCAGCATGCCCGATAAATTGGTGTTGTATGTTTCTTGTGAGAAATTTACGCAGCAATTTGTTGATGCCTTAAAAAACAATAACATCAACGATTTTGTGAATTTTTACCAAGCTATGGATGTGCTCATTATGGATGATGTGCACAATTTTGCTGGTAAAGAAAAAACACAAGATATTTTCTTCCATATTTTTAACCACTTACACCAATCGGGTAAGCAATTAATTGTGACTTCAGATAAAGCCCCTAAAGATTTAGCCGGCTTAGAAGAACGCTTATTAAGTCGTTTTAAATGGGGACTTTCTGCCGATTTGCAGGTGCCCGATTTAGAAACCCGTATGGCCATCTTAAAAAAGAAGATTTATGCCGATGGTATTGATTTACCGGGTGAAGTGATTGAATACGTGGCGCACAACATTGATAATAACGTACGTGAATTAGAAGGAGCCATGGTTTCTTTATTGGCTCAATCTACTTTAAACCGTAAAGAAATTGATTTGAATTTAGCCAAATCGATGCTGAAGAATTTTATCAAAAATGCCAGCAAAGAAATTTCTATGGACTACATTCAAAAATTGGTATGCGAATACTTTGAGGTGCCAATTGAAATGGTCAAATCGCAAACTCGTAAACGTGAGATTGTGCAAGCCCGTCAAATTTCTATGTACCTATCTAAAAGTCACACCAAAACTTCGCTTAAATCTATTGGTGCATTTTTTGGTGGTCGCGATCACTCTACCGTTATTTATGCTTGCCAAACGGTAGAAGATTTAATTGATACCGATAAGAAATTCAAAGGCTACGTAGCCGATATTCAGAAAAAACTGAAAATGAGTTAATTAGGTTTATACCTAACATTAATAGACATGAACGTAATTCAAAAAGGGTTATTCGTCCTGTTTTTCGGTCTATTGCACTTTCAAAATCTTTATGGAGGGTCTAAGTATTTTACATGGATAGATCCTCAATCAGCTAGCCGGACTCGTATTGATATAGCTTCTGGGGAAGTATTCAAGGAAGTTAGTTTAGGTGAATGGCAGCTCTATTTTAATGCGCAAGTCAACCCTCAATATGCCGTAACATTACCACCAACGGTTTCTAATCATTATTTCTTTTCTACAGATTTCAGTACGCTATTTATTACTGTAGATGGGACTGGCCAGGTTTACGAATTAAATTTTCTTCAAAAAAAGCTTATTAGAGTTGATAAGACATTTTATGCTGGATATAATTTCGGAGCAGATGTTTTTGAGCGGAATCAAGTAATTTATAGTGTGGGTGGTGTTGGCTTTTGGTCCTACAGCAAAGCGATAACTTATTTTGATGTAAAATCGGCCGAATGGCAGGCTATTCGACCTAAAAATGAAGGACCTGAATCTATTTTTGATGGGTATCAAGGCTATTCTAAAAATGCCGATAAGTTTTATACCGGCGGATCTGAAGTGGGCAAATACTTGGAGAATCATTCACTAAGCACGAGTAAAAATCTCTATGCCTATGATTTTAAAACAAACTTGTGGAACGTGTTGGGATAAATTAATCCCGAACTGCTAAAACAGCCCAATCGAGAATTGGCTTGGAATGGTACCTATTTTGTTCAGTTTTCAAGAGAAAAGGTTTACCTCATTGACCCCGTGAAAAATACTGTTTTTGTGTACAAAAGCAATAAGGAGCAGTTTCAGGGGGGCGAATATCGTTTTGTATCTGGCGACGTGGTTTATTGCTATTGGAATTTAGATAACGGTCCGGTTAGTAAATTATCTATAAAAGATATTTACGCTAAAGCATCTTATCTAGGACCTTTTTATGCTCCTAAATCATATGGGTTGTATTATGTTTTCGGGGGATTGATAATCATTGTTTTTGCTGGCATTTTGTATTATGCCAAACGCAGAAAGCAGGAAAAATACCTCTCTTTTGATGCGCAAGAGACTGCCTTTTTGAAAGCCTTAATGGCTCTAGATGCAGAAAATTATCTATCTACGGTGGAAGTAAATGAATTATTAGGCTTGTCTGGTAAAACCTTAGAAAACCAACGCCGTATTCGTTTAAATACCATTTCACAACTCAATCAAAAAATTCAACTCTTTTTTCAAATTGAAAAAGCCATTGAGCGCCATATTTCTCCTGAAGATAAGCGCTTAACCCGATACTCCTTAAATAGTGCCGCCTTAAAGGCCCTTAAGAGCCGTTTTTAGCGCTCCGATTTTCTTATAACTAGTACTTATCTTCTTCTATAACATTTAGTTAAATAGGTGAATAACCCAAATCACCTATTAAATTAAATTAATTCATAAGCATTGTTATAAATTTATTAATGCGTTATAACTAATTTTTAATCGTAATTAATCTTCAAAATGAACAAGAGAAACATTGATTTAAATAATGATGGTATTAATGAATCTAGTGCTTATGACACAAATCATGATGGTCAATTGGATGCAGTTTTTATTGATACCGATTCTGATGGTGATACGGACGCCATTGTACTTGACACAAATCATGATGGTCTAGCCGATACAATAGCTTACGATACCGATGGGGATGGGAAAGTTGATACGATATCGTATGATACGGATGGTGATGGAGTGGCAGATACGGTGGTATATGATACGGATGGTGATGGGGAAGCTGACGTGGTCTCGGTGGATTATAATGGAGATGGTATTGCTGATGATTATGTTGTTGATACCGATGATGATGGAGATTTTGATAGTGATGATTATTAGTCAACTTTAAACTATTTTATAATGATAAAGACATTAGTATGCCAAAAATGTAGTCATTCCATGAGAATTGATTACGATAAAGCACCATCGGCCGTGTTTACCATAGCATGCCCAAAGTGCTCACAAAAGTACAAGCTTCAAAAACCGGAAATGTCTACAAAGAAAGTTGAAGCCAAACCGGAGAATAAGAAAGTTGAAAATTCCAACCAAACGAAGGTTATACCATGCCCTACGTGCAAAACTCAACTCAAATTAGATTTTTCTAGAATAGCAAAATTTCCTGCTATTGTTGCCTGTAAATCTTGCAATACAAAAATTAAATTAAATGATCCCAATTTAGCTTCGAATAAGCAGATTTCAACTGAAGCAAAACAAGCCAAAATTGGAATAGACAAAAGTGCGATTGACCCTAAAAATAACTGGGCATACTCACTGTATTATTATACAAGAAGGATCAGCTATGTAAATAAAGTTACGCTGATGATTTATCTAACTTATTTGCTTAGATCAATCGCCAAATCCTTGAGTAAAACATCTATTCAGACTATTGATGCTCAATCTTTTCTTAAGTTAAAAGCCGAAAGCAATGCAATATCAGTAAATACCGCAAACTCAGTTTTAAACCCCATTTTGGTTGAAAATAATATTAGCCCCAGACTTTTATCTTGGGCTATTTCGTGGTTTGTAAAAAAGCTGTCGACACGAATCGTGCTTAATATTTTGAATGCCAAAAAGGTAGACATGGAGCTACCTTTTATTAAAAAATATTTAGATGAGGTGAAAGCGGAGAATAATAAACTGATCCGTATACTAACAAGCGATTATGCATGTGCATTAGGTATCATTCTCTTAAATTTTTGGTGTAACCAAAAAATAAATTCATTCAGTAGTTTATCAGATATGCTGATTGGTTTATTATTTTTTGTGGGCATTCCGTATTTACTAGCTAAAAAAGCGAATTTCAAATTCGTTCAACACCTGTTACTATCTTTTGCCTTGGTGTATGTGTTACTTACACTGTTGTCCTTTTTAAATATAAGCACCTACAGAGATGCAATTGTTGGAGTTGCAAAAAGCTTTTTTGCCATTACGTTGCTAGCCTTAGTGTATGAGTTTGTTGCTAAAAAGAAAGCAGATGCAATTCCTCAAAAAGTACATGCTATTATAGAAAAACTCGATTTTAAAAAAATCAGTATCATTTTAGTAGTGATTGTTGTTTTAGCTTGCGTAAAAGTATTGGTAAGTACTAGTATGGCTCAAAGTAGTCAACAAGAAACTACACAAGTTTCGGAAGATACTACCGCTACTGAATCTACTACAGCCAGCAAAACTCAGACTCAGGTTCAAGAGCAAACACCAATTGAAACTACGCCAGAGGTTGAAGCCGCAGCTCCTGTTCAAGAAGAGGTTAAACAGTTGTATGTGATTAATGATCCCGATGGCTATACCAATATGCGGGCCACACCAGGTGGTAAAATCATTCGTAAGGTGTACAAAAACGAAACCTTTGAGATTATAACTCCTGGAGACACCTATTCGGAAGTTAAATTGACTGACGGAACCACCGGTTTTATACACAATTCAAGAATTGCTGAAGCAAATTAAATATCTTGTATATGAAGAATAACCCCATTTTCAGATACGCTTCAATAATACTTGTGGCATTTCTATTGAATTCATGCGCTGGCTCTAGCAGTGATGATGGCGAAGATTTATTGAAAGAAGTTTTAGACATTGCTAGCAATAAAATTGCCGGCAATGAATCTTCGCCGCCATCTCTTTATACATTCCCAGGGCACACAAATGGTGAGGGGTATTGCAATGTTGGTGATACCTTTGGGGGTAAGTCTAGTTTTATTTTTGGTAATGACAATTCTCTTGTTGTGTCTTATGGTGTTTATATGACATTGGAGGCAAAAATTTTAGAAAGCTTATCAAAAAATGAAAGAGAGGATTATAAACTCTCTAACATTAAAAAAGAGGTGTATATCGATTCTAATGGCAAAGCTAGTTGGGTAATTTTTGGCGACTGGGGTGGGCACAGTTTTTATTGTGATTTTGGACAGCCCTTTGAGAATGATTCTACATACGCCTTAAGGTTAAAAGTCACATGGAATGAAAATGCAAATGCTGGAATTACAAAATCTAGTTTAAGCAAAGAACAGATCACCAAGCTAAAGAAACTTTTTTACGTATCGCCAGATTCTGAGGAGTATAAAGAAGCACTGAAGAAAAATCAGCAAGACAAAGTGTTAGCAATAAAAACAACGTTTTTAAAAGTACCCGTTTCCTTTTCCGGTGACGAAGGTGTTGTAAATCAATTAGAGAAAATTTCGCATCCGTTCGACTTCGAGGATCTCAAATTTGAGTTGAAAGGAAATCAGAAACCAGTAGATTTTGAAACACTCAATAAAAACTTGCTAGCGTCTATTCAGATGTACCTTGCGTCCCTTAAACCAGATGCCTTACAAAAGATTGGAGCATTAAATCTTTGGTCTGATAACCAACTATGGCTAGAAGACGAAGCGGTTCCGATAGTAAAAATTAGTTCTTTTGATACACAAAAATTTGAACTCTACAGTACAAATGGTTTTTCTTTACAAGAAATTGAAGCACAAAATTCCGATTTTTTTATTTTTTTAAACACAGTGGTTAAGCCAGCTGTAGCAAAGTGGCTGAAGGAAAACAAACCGCAGCCGAGCATAGATTTAGATTCGAAAGAATTCTTTTTTAAACTGTCGCTTAACCAGTCTGACACTTTTATGTTGATGTATCCAGGCGCAGCACCTGAACCCTCTTATACACCACCAACAACTACTGCGGAAACCACTACGAACGAGCCAGCAGCACCGGCGGTGCCAAGAGGTGATTATTCCATTAACGATCCCGATGGCTATACCAATTTGCGTGCTACCCCAGGAGGTAAAATCATCCGTAAAGTGTACGAAAACGAAACCTTTGATATCATTCAACCCGGAGAGCCGTATTCTAAAATTAAATTAACCGACGGCACGGTTGGCTATTTGCATAACTCAAGAATTAAATCAGTAAACTAATTTTCAGCATGAAGTTTTTAAAACTAAGTATAACTGTCATTTTATTCACTTTTCTTTTTTCTTCTTGTGGATCTTCTGGCTCTTATTCTGATGCAGTTCCAACTATGTTTGGGGATACCCCAACAGGGTACGATAATATTGAGTTAAATATGTTTGGATCTTGTATTATAAGCCATGAGGTTGTATTTACACCCTATTCTGAAAAAGGAAAATGGGAAAATATCGAAGATGGAGTCCGACTCTCAGGCTTTAGCGGTCGTTATGAACGCTTCAACGGAAATTATTATTGGGATGAGCATCCAAATGCTAAAGGTGTAGGGAAGCCGGGTAAGATACTGCGCCATTTTTCCAATTCACCTAAATTATTTCCATTGGGTTTATTTTAATTCTGAATGTTTTCTGTCTTAAGGCTCCTTATTTTTTGTTGCTGCATACAAGCTAGTTATGCCCAAAAAATCTTTAGCACATCCTATGCAAACCAAGCAGATATAAAGGTTTTTGTGGTTAAATACCCCAATCAAGCCGATTTGAAAGTGTATAAAGTTGCCTATTCAAATCAAGCAAAAGGCAATGAGGGCAATTGGTATTTTGTAAACTATTCGAATCAATCGGATAAAAAAGTTTATTTTACGCAATATATCAATCAGGCCGATTTGAAGATTTATTTTGTGAACTACTCAAATCAGGCTGGATGGGTACAGGTGTCTAAAAAACACCTAGTGTTTTAAATTAACCATTCGCTAAAGCTTAGAATGCCCCTCAGTAAAGAAAAAATCAGAATCTTAAGCCTCGGCCTATTGGCTTGGGCTTTACTTATGCTAGGCAATATCTACCTACATAAAGCATATCCCCAACTCGAAATTGTATTCACGGTTTTGGCCGCTGTGGTAGGTGCCATTACTGCGTTTAAGTTGATGAAAAAACCCAACTAACATGAAAAAAGTATACCTATTTTTTGTGCTTGCCATGCTTAGTTTTTCGGCTTTTGCACAAAGTACAAACCCCGAAACCGAAGCCATTAAAAAAGCGGTAAATACCGTATTCGAAGGCATGAAAGCCTGTGATTCGGCCTTAGTGAAATCGGTATTTGCACCTGGGGCCATTTTGCAAACCATTCGCCCAGCTAAAGATGGCTTATCGGGTACCGTAACTGGCGATAGGATGGAACCCTGGCTTAAAGCCATTGCTCAGCCCAAAAAACCCGAACAAGTGTGGAACGAAAAAATGAATTTCGATCACATACTAATTGATGGCAATTTAGCTCAAGTATGGGGCAGCTACACATTCCATATTGGCACTACCTTTTCGCATTGCGGTACCGATAATATTACCTTGGTAAAACATGCCGATGGCTGGAAAATTGTGTATTTGATTGATACATCCAGAAAAGATAAGTGCTTGTAACAAAAAAGCCCCCGAAATTCGGGGGCTTTTTTTATGTCATATTTTTAAGCTTACCAACTTCCGCTAGCGCCACCACCACCAAAGCTACCGCCACCAAAACCGCCGAAGCCTCCACTATCACTGCCACCGCCGAAGCCTCCACCGCTACTGCCACCACCTCCACTTGCAAGTAGCCACCAAAAAGCGCCTGCTGTGCCACGGCCGCCAATCACTTGTCCGTTTCCGCCGCCCCCAGATTTGCGGGCAATGGCTATAAAAATCAAAATAAATACCAAGATGAAAACCAAAGGGAAGCTTTTAGTTTTACCTCTTTTAGGGGCATCATTTTTGTATTCACCCTTGGTATACGCAATAATATCGTTGGTTCCGGCATCTAGGCCTTGGTAATAGGCACCTTGTTTAAATGCAGGTTTTATAGAATTTTCTATAATGCGCCGAGCAATGGCATCGGGCAAAGCACCCTCCATGCCGTAGCCGGTTTGTATGCTCATCTTTCGGTCGCCAATAGAAACCAAAAGAATAACACCGTTGTTCTTTTTATCTTGGCCAATGCCCCATTTATCGGCTAAACGAACCGCATAATCGGCCACATCATAGCCCTCTAATGTGGATACCAGTACTACGGCAATTTGGCTAGAAGTAGAATCGGCAAAAGCAACTAATTTTTGTTCTAAAGCCTTATTTTCATCTGCCGAAAGGGTATTGGTATAATCGCTTACGAGTGTAGTTGGCCGTTCCGGGAAATTTTGTGCCGAAGCGCCTATTCCCAAAAGCATCAACACAAGAACCGAGTAGAGTATTTTTTTCATGTGCTGATTCGTTTATTCGCCATCGCCAAAAGCGATATCGTTACTTAATTCGTTGGTATCGTTTTCTACCGATGGGAAGTAGGTTTTTAGCTGTTGGCCGGCTTGTTCAATGCCTTTTAGAACACCTTCTAGCATGGCCCCCTTTTTAAATTCGGCTACCATGGCTTCTTTGGTACTGTCCCAAAACGTAGGAGGCACCACGGCATTGATACCACTGTCGCCAATAATGGCCACTTGTTTATCTAACACTGCTAAATAAATAAGCACTCCATTGCGGCGTTTGGTTTTGTGCATATCTAATTTGTGAAAAAACTGTACCGCACGGTCTAAAGCCGCATGCTTGCTGCTTTTCTCTACACAAATACGTATTTCACCAGAAGTAGAACGTTCCGCCGAAGCTACTGCCTGGCGAATACGTTCTTGTTCTTGTTCGTTAAATAAATGCATTAGAATTGCACGTTAGGTGCTTTAGCCGCACCAGCATCGGCTTCAAAATAACCCTTTTTGGTAAAGCCAAACATACCTGCCGTAATGTTGTTCGGGAAGGTGCGAATTTTGGAATTGTAAACTTGGGTGATTTCGTTAAACTTTTGGCGCTCTACTGTAATACGGTTTTCCGAACCTTCTAATTGCGATTGCAATTCTAAGAAGTTTTGGTTTGCCTTTAATTCTGGGTAACGCTCTACCGAAACTAATAAACGACCTAAAGATTGGGTTAATTCTCCTTGGGCAGCTTGAAATTTCTGAATGCTTTCTGGCGTTAATTTGCTAGCATCTACGGTTACCGAAGTAGCTTTTGCACGAGCCTCAATTACCTTAGTTAAGGTCGATTGCTCGAAATTAGCGGCACCTTTTACGGTATTCACCAAGTTCGGAATCAAATCTGAACGACGTTGATACACGTTTTGTACTTGTGCCCATTGCGATTGCACTTGTTCATCAAGGGTAACCATAGAGTTGTAGCCACAAGAACTAAAAGAAAATACCGCCAGCACGGCAACTAGTGTATAGATTAATTTTTTCATAATGATTTTAAATTTTTTATCAATTTACTACTTAGATAGCAAATTTCATACCTTTGTTACAATCCGGGATAAAAACCTGGCACCGCATGACACAAGAAATTGAAATCGTTCTTCTTCCTGAAGAAAAAGATGATGAGCTTTTGCTCAAGCAAAAAGCCGCTCAAGCCTTAAAAATAGCCCTTAATCGTATTCAAAGCGTACAAATTCGCAAACGCTCTATCGATGCCCGCAGCCGTCAGGTGGTATTTCGGGTAAAAGTTTTGGTAGCTATTGATGAGCATTTAGCACCTGAAATATTTACAGTAAACTACCCCTCTGTTACTGACAAAAAGCCCGTTCTTATTGTGGGTGCGGGTCCGGCTGGCATATTTGCCGCCCTGCGTTGCATTGAACTCGGCTTAAAACCCATTGTGCTAGAACGAGGTAAAGATGTAAAACAACGCCGTCGCGATTTGGCAGCCATTAACAAGCAAGGTCTTATCAACCCCGAATCTAATTATTGTTATGGAGAAGGTGGAGCCGGCACCTATTCTGATGGTAAATTATATACTCGGTCTAATAAACGGGGCGATGTAAACCACGTGTTGCAAACCTTAGTAGCTTATGGCGCCACCCCAGATATTTTGGTAGATGCTCGTCCGCATATTGGTACCAATAAATTGCCGCAAATTATAACCGCCCTGCGGGAGCAAATTTTAACGGCCGGCGGTGAGGTACATTTTGGCGCCAAAGTGACCGATTTTGTGTTAGAAAGCAACAGCTTAAAAGGTGTAGTATTAGCAGATGGCAACAAGCTAAATGCCGAGGCACTTATTTTAGCTACCGGCCATTCGGCCAGGGATATCTATGAATTATTGCATCAAAAACAAATAGCCATTGAGGCAAAAGCTTTTGCCTTGGGCGTGCGTATAGAGCATCCGCAGGCCTTGGTAGATCAGGCGCAATACCATTGCGATGTGCGTAGCCCACACTTGCCACCGTCGTACTATAGTTTGGTTGAGCAAGTGGATAATAGAGGTGTATTTTCTTTTTGTATGTGCCCGGGAGGTATTATTGCGCCATGCGCCACAGATTATAACGAAATTGTAGTCAACGGTTGGTCGCCATCTAAACGCAACAACCCTTTTGCCAATTCTGGAACCGTGGTGCAAATTAATTTGGAAGATGTGCCGGGTTCGGAAACAGATCCTTTGCGTTTGTTAAATTTTCAGTTAGCTATTGAACAGCAGGCCTATCGCTTAGGTGGGGGAAATTTAGTGGCACCTGCCCAACGCATGGTCGATTTTGTGGAGGGTAAAGTTTCAAACGATTTACCCCTAAATTCCTATTTACCTGGAACCGCTTCGGTTGATTTAACCGAAGTATTGCCCGAGTTTATTCATCAGCGTTTGCGCAAAGCCTTACCGCTATTTGGACAAAAAATGAAAGGCTATTATACTAACGAGGCTATTTTGGTAGGTGTAGAATCGCGAACTTCATCGCCGGTGCGTATTCCTAGAGATCGGGAAACACTGCAACATCCGCAGATTACAGGCTTGTATCCTTGTGGCGAAGGAGCGGGTTATGCGGGAGGAATTGTATCCGCTGCTATTGATGGCATGAATTGTGCGGAAGCAATTGCTAAAAAATTATCTTAAATTAGTTTAATGAATAAGAAAACCCTCATACTAGGCGCTAGTACCAACCCAGAGCGTTATGCCTATTTGGCGGCTCATCGCTTGGTAGAAAATGGGCATAGCATTGTGAACGTGGGTCTAAAAGCCGGTGTAGTAGCAGGTGTTCCCATTGAACTTGCCCACGAAGTATATTCAGATATAGATACCATCACACTTTATCTAGGACCCGATAACCAGGGAACGTATTATAATTATATATTACAAACGAAGCCTAAGCGAATTATTTTTAATCCAGGTACTGAAAACCCAGACTTGGAAAAATTGCTCAAACTAAGAGGCATAGAGTTTACAAAAGCCTGTACCTTGGTTTTGTTGGCTAGTGGCCAATATTAAGATACCTGTTGATTTACAATTCGCCACTCTTTGGGGTAATAATTGTTAAGCCTTTTGGGCAATACTTTTACCCAACCCAAAGCAAGCGATTCGTAGCATACCAGTGCCCATCCATTTAGTGAAGTATCAACCGTAAAATCTATTCGTTTTAAATAGTTCAGGGCCTGCTCTCTGCTCAGAGGAATTCTAGGAATGCTCTCCGATGCCCAAACACTTAAGGCCAACTCGTGATCGGGAATAAAATCATTCCCGGCAAATTTACCCAACCGAATACCTGCTTTTTTAAGGTATAGCTGTTCTCTTAAATAGTCGAAATCTTTGATCTGATTGGTTGGAATCGCCAAAAATACATCGCCCAGCAAAATTAATTCATAACTCGTGTTGGGCTTTATCCAGGTAGCTATTTCCCTTACTTTGCCTTGGGCTAAGCGGTTTGGTTCCTCCTTTTTATGTCGAATGAGTATTTCTTTTGTAGCCTCTTTTTTGCGAAAACAGGCAATGAAAAAACCTTCTCCTTTAACCAAATGAGGGTAAAACCGGTAGCCCCATTGCTTTTTGCTATCCGACTGGCTTTCTTGAATGCCCCATGTAGGCTCTATTGGAATGCGCACACTTTCTAATTCAAAAGTTGCTGCCAACCAGTCGCAGATATCTTCATTTTCTTCTTTGGAATAAGAGCAGGTAGAGTAAATTAATAAGCCATCTTCTTTTAAAGCTGGGTATACATCGGCTAAAATACGTTGTTGGCGTTGGCTGCATAACTGTACAGCCTCTTCCGACCACTGGCTAATGGCTTGCGGGTCTTTACGAAACATACCCGAGCCGGAGCAAGGAGCGTCCACCACCACCACATCAAAAAAACCTGGAATTCTCCCAAAATCTTTAGGATCGTTATTGCTCACATAGGTGTTAGCTTTGCCCCAGCGAATGAGGTTGTCGCATAAAACGGGAACTCTGGTTTTAATAATTTCGTTGGCCAACAATAAGCTTTCATCAGTAAGTAAGGAACTAATTAAGGTGCTTTTGCCACCCGGTGCTGCACATAAATCTAATACTTTTAGGGCCTTGCTTAAATCGGTTTGCCTAAGCGCCTGCTCCAAAAACATAGACGAAGCTTCTTGTACATAATAGGCTCCTGCGTGAAACAAAGGGTCGGCGGTAAAGGAAGGGCGTTCCGCTAAGTATTTACCCGTTTTAGACCAGGCAATGGCTTCTTCTTTTAAAAATACCGAACTGGGCTTTGCCGGGTTTATTCGAACACTTGTAAGTGTTTCTTCACTTTCGTGTAGTTGTACAAAAGCAGTGACCTTTGGAGCAGCAATGCGCTTCAATGAATCTAAAAGTGCTTCTGGTAAGGGGTATTTCATCACCTCAAAGTACGCGAATAATTGCAAACAAAAAAACAAGTCTATTTAATGATTATGGATTATTACAGGGAGCTTTTAAAACAATATTCTAAATTTTTAGGTCCGATATCGCATTTGGAGTCGTATCTTTGTTATTATGCAAAATGAAATTCCTGTAGAATCAAGAAAAGAAGTAATGACTTACTTAGAGCCCTTTATGGAGGGGGAAATGGCTACGTATTTAAGGCCAGTAGAAGAGTTGTGGCAACCAAGCGATTTTTTGCCTGACGCTAGTAAAGAAACTTTTTTTGCCGATATCAAAGAACTACAACAAAATGCTAAAGAACTGCCGTATGATGTATTGGCAGTACTTATTGGCGATACCATTACCGAGGAAGCCTTACCGACCTACGAATCGTGGTTGATGATGGTGGATGATGTTTCTAGAAACGAACAAGGCGGTTGGATGAAGTTCTTAAGAGCTTGGACTGCTGAAGAAAATCGCCATGGCGATTTATTAAATAAGTATTTATACTTAAGTGGTCGTGTGGATATGCGTGCTATGGAAATATCTACTCAATATTTAATCCACGATGGCTTTGATATTCAAACCTACAATGATCCGTATCGCACTTTCGTATACACTTCTTTCCAGGAATTGGCCACCAATGTTTCGCACCGCAGAGTAGCCGGTTTGGCTAAACAGGCAGGGGATAAGTTGATGGCTAAAATGTGCGGCGTTATTGCTTCAGACGAGGCTAGACATGCGAAAGCATACATCTCTTTAATTAAAAAAGCTTTTGAAGTTGATGCGAACCAAGTGATGTTGGCTTTTGAGGATATGATGAAGAAAAAAATTGTGATGCCTGCGCATTTTTTGCGTGAAATTGGTTTACAAGTGGGCCAAACTTTTGGTCATTTTACCGATGCAGCACAACGTACCGGAGTTTATACTGCTACGGATTATGTAGATATTATGAAAGAGCTGCTGGTAGAATGGCAAATTGAAAGCATGCGTGATTTAAACGAAGCTGGAGAAAAAGCTAGAGATTATGTAATGGCATTACCCGACCGCTTAATGAGAGTTGCCGAACGGATGAAAAGTCCTGGATTAGATTATAAATTTAGCTGGATACACGCTTAACAAAAAAGCCCCGAATTTCGGGGCTTTTTTATTCTTACATATTTCGTCGGTATTGGCCACCCACGCTATACAATGCATTGGATATTTGACCAATAGAACAAATTTTACAAACTTCCATCAAGCTCTCGAAAATATTCTCACCGGCTAAGGCTTTTTGTTGAAGCGCTAGCAAGGCCGCATCGGCCACTCCTTTATTTCGTTCTTGGAAAGCACTTAGCGTAGCAATTTGAAATTGCTTCTCGTCTTCTGTAGCTCGAATAACTTCGCCAGGCAAAATGGTTGGTGAACCGTTTTTGTTTAAAAACATATTTACGCCCACAATGGGAAATTCTCCATTGTGTTTTAGCGTTTCGTAATACAAGCTTTCTTCTTGTATTTTACCGCGTTGATACATGGTTTCCATGGCGCCCAATACACCGCCACGTTCATTAATGCGTTTAAATTCTTCAAGTACGGCTTCTTCAACTAAATCGGTTAATTCCTCTATAATAAAGGCCCCCTGCAGTGGGTTTTCATTTTTAGCCAAGCCCAATTCTCGGTTAATAATTAACTGAATGGCCATGGCTCTACGAACCGATTCTTCGGTAGGTGTGGTAATGGCTTCATCATAGGCATTGGTGTGCAAAGAATTGCAATTATCGTAAATGGCATACAAAGCTTGCAGGGTAGTGCGTATATCGTTAAAATCTATTTCTTGTGCATGTAGCGAACGCCCCGAGGTTTGAATATGGTATTTCAGTTTTTGCGAACGCTCCGCTCCTTTGTATTTGTATTTAATGGCTTTTGCCCAAATGCGTCGGGCTACACGGCCAATAACCGCATACTCCGGATCGATTCCGTTGGAGAAAAAGAAGGATAAATTGGGGGCAAAGTCGTCAATTTTCATCCCACGGCTTAAATAATACTCTACAAAAGTAAAGCCGTTGCTCAGGGTAAAGGCCAATTGTGATATGGGGTTAGCCCCGGCTTCTGCAATGTGGTACCCCGAAATAGATACCGAATAAAAGTTCTGAATTTGATTGTGGATGAAATACTGTTGAATATCACCCATCATGCGTAAAGCAAATTCGGTAGAGAAAATGCAGGTATTTTGCGCCTGGTCTTCTTTTAAAATATCGGCTTGTACCGTTCCGCGAACGGTAGCTATGGCTTCTGCTTTAATTTTCTCGTACACGGCTTTTGGCAAAACCTCATCGCCGCTTACACCCAAAAGCATTAAGCCAAGTCCATTATTCCCTTCGGGAAGTTTACCGCTATAGGAAGGTCTTTTCAAACCTTTCTGCTTATAAATGGCTTCAATTTTTTGTTCAACCTCTTTTTCTAAACCATTGGCTTTAATGTATTTTTCACATTGTTGATCAATAGCTACGTTCATAAAAAAGCCCAACATCATAGGTGCTGGTCCGTTAATAGTCATGGAAACCGAAGTGGCCGCATGGCATAAATCGAAACCAGAATATAATTTTTTGGCATCGTCTAGCGTGGCAATGCTTACGCCGGCGTTACCTATTTTTCCATAAATATCCGGACGGCTGTGCGGATCTTCTCCGTAAAGCGTTACCGAATCGAAGGCCGTAGATAATCGAATAGCCGGTTGACCCAGCGATACGTAATGGAAACGTTTATTGGTGCGCTCGGGTCCACCTTCGCCGGCAAACATGCGGGTAGGGTCTTCGCTATCTCGTTTTAGGGGAAATACGCCAGCTGCAAACGGGAATTCTCCAGGGACATTTTCGGTAAGCAACCAACGTAAAATGTCGCCCCAAGCCTCGTATTTAGGCAAGGAAACCTTAGGAATGCGCAATTGCGAAAGCGACGTAGTATATAAAGATTGACGAATTTCTTTGTTACGTACCTTAAATACGAACTCGTCTTCACGGTATCTTTTTACCGTATCTGGCCATTCACGCAATAGACGCTTGCATTCTACGTCTAATTTTTCTTCAGTTTGGGTATATATTCTTTCTAAATCGGAGCGTGTTTCTTTATGGCTATCGCCTAAAAGATCGATGGTGCCTTTTAGTTGAAAGAGGCGTTGCGCCAATTCACATTGTTTGGCTACCCAAGTTTTATAGTCTGCATTTGCCTCGGCAATTTCTGCCAAATAGCGGGTCCGTTCTGGTGGAATGATGTAACTTTTATCTCCACTATGTTGGCTCAGCGCAAAATTCGGCTCTAAATCGATACCCGTTTTGCTTTGTATGCTAGCCATTAAGGCTGCAAACAAAGCGTTCATACCAGGGTCGTTAAACTGAGATGCCATGGTGCCAAAAATAGGCAGGCTTTCGTCGGCCGCCTCGAATAGATTGTGGTTGCGTTTGTATTGCTTGCGCACATCGCGAAGGGCATCTAAGGCACCTCTTTTATCAAATTTATTTATCGCTACTAGGTCGGCAAAATCCAGCATGTCAATTTTTTCTAACTGCGTAGCGGCACCAAACTCAGGGGTCATTACGTAGAGCGAAACATCGCAATGTTCGGTAATTTCGGTATCCGATTGGCCAATGCCCGAGGTTTCTACAATAATTAAATCGTAACCTGCGGCTTTGCAAATTTCAATAGATTCTTGCACGTATTTAGATAAAGCCAAATTTGCTTGGCGGGTAGCCAAAGAGCGCATGTAAATGCGGGAATTATTGATGGCATTCATCCGAATGCGGTCGCCAAGTAAGGCACCACCTGTTTTTCGTTTCGATGGATCGACGGAAATAATGGCCATGGTTTTATCCGTTTCTATCAAGAAACGTCGAACCAATTCATCTACTAAAGATGATTTTCCGGCACCGCCTGTTCCGGTTATGCCCAGTACAGGAATTTTTTTAGTCCCGATGAGCTTTTTTAACTCTTTGAGCAGGCCTTCGGCTTCTGCTGGTACGTTTTCTGCTAAGGTGATGGCCGCTGCAATAGCCGGTACGTATTTTGTTTGAATGCCTTTTACCTCATCGGCGGCTTTGGTACGGGTAGCAAAATCGGATTGTTGCAACATGTCGTTAATCATGCCTTGCAAACCCATTTTCCGGCCATCGTCTGGCGAATAAATATTGGCAATGCCGTAGGCTTTTAGCTCGGCAATTTCGTGTGGTAAGATTACGCCACCTCCGCCACCAAAAATTTTGATGTGGCTAGCCCCTTTTTCCTTCAATAAATCGTGCATGTATTTGAAGTACTCGAGATGGCCCCCTTGGTAAGAGGTTATGGCAATACCCTGCACATCTTCTTGAATGGCACAATTCACTACTTCATCTACCGAACGGTTGTGACCTAAGTGAATCACTTCGGCTCCCGAAGATTGCAATATGCGACGAATAATATTAATCGTAGCGTCGTGGCCGTCGAATAAAGAAGCAGCCGTAACGAAACGTATTTTGTGTGTTGGTTGATAAGCAGTAATGCTTTCCATAGGTTATAATTGGTACACAAATGTACTAAAAAGCTAGTCGCTGTTTATGTATCTTTGTCAAAAATCATAGATACAATTCTTTGGGAACCCCACTCGATTACGGCTTTAAACCATATACTCATTATGGTGGTTATTTAAAAGATAAATACCAGGGCCAACGTGTATTTAAAATTATTGCCGATGGGGGTTTTACCTGCCCCAACCGTGATGGGAGTAAAGGTTTTGGTGGCTGTACCTATTGCAATGTAGATTCCTTTACGCCCGAGCTTTCTAGAAGCTTGCCCACTATTAAAGAACAGATTGAACGGGGGATGGAACGGGCTATTAAGAATTATCAAGCAGAGAAATTCATTATTTATTTCCAGCCCAATACCAATACCTATGCACCTACGCATTACCTGAAGAGTATGTACGATGAGGGCTTGAGCATCAATACTGAAAATATTGTAGGCCTCTCGGTAGGCACCCGGCCCGATTGTATAGATGCCGAAAAAGTGGCGCTTTTAGAAAGTTATACCGATCGCTTTGATGTGGATTTGGAAATGGGTATGGAATCTATTTACAACGATACCTTGGCCCAGATTAATAGGGGTTGCATGCATGAAGATTTAGAGCAAAGCCTAGACTTGGTAAACGGTTCGAAATTGGATGTTTGCTTGCATACTATTTTCGGTTTTCCTTGGGAAACGAAAGAAATGATGTTGGCCTATGCCCATGAATTGAATCGCTTTCCGCAAGTGAAATTTGCCAAATTGCACCACTTGCATATTGTAGAAGGTTCGGTAATGGGTGTAAAATATAAGAGAGCGCCTTTTAAGCTGTTTAGTTTGGAGGAATACACGGAATTTTTAGCGGAATTCATCCCACTTTTACGCCCCGATATCGTATTGCAGCGTTTGTTTGGCTTGTCTGACTACGATTTGCTAATTGCGCCCAATTGGGGTCTTAAAAAAACAGAAATTCAGGATTATATTGATAAAGGCCTGCAAAGTAGAGGGGTAATGCAAGGCAGTAAGTACCAACCCGGTTTACTTATTTAGCCGCTATATTTCCCAAATAGTTCTTCTACTTTTTTCTCCCGGTAATCGAAAATACCTTGTATTTCTTTGGCTACTAATATGCTGTTGGCTATACGTCCAAAAATACCCATCGGAATGGCATAGTTAATAATATCGGTCATGAGTACGCCGCCCGGAATTTCTTGAAAATGGTGTTGGTGATGCCACAAGGCGTAGGGACCGAAGCGTTGTTCATCTACAAAATAGTCGCCTTCTTTTACGTGGGTTATTTCGGTCATCCAATTAAGTTTAATACTTAAAAGTGGCGATACTTTATAGGTAATAATCATACCCGGGTACATTTTTTGCCCTTCTTTAAAATCAGATGTAATGATAAAGCCCATATGATCGGGCGTAATTTTTGCCAAGTTTGCAGGCGAAGAGAAAAAATCCCAAGCCTGTGAAAGGCTAATGGGTAACTTTTGTTCGTAACGTAACTGATAGGTTTTCATAGCTACAAAGCTACGCTTTAGGGCTCATGGTGTAGCCGCTTCCATGTAATCTATTGGTCAATTTATTGCACCATCTTATTGGCGCAGCCCGAACTGGCAAAGGCCTCTGGTTTGGCTTTAAATACAAAGCCCATTCCCAAAATATAGCCCATAGCTTCGTGTAAAGCTTGGTTCGATTTAAATTGCGGATTGGTATTGATATCGGCATGTACCTCTAAATCTACATCATACAAATCGAGTAAATCGCAAAGCGCATAGGCAATTTCAATAGATTTTTGTACTTCGGATAACATCCGCTCTTTGATGCCCATTTTTTGGGTACTGCGTTCTTGGTGAATGTACATGAAGCCGCCTTTTTGTTCCCGAACGAGCACAATAACGGTAGCAAAATCGGTGTGATCGCCTTTTACTTGCGAATCGGTGCCGATGCATACTTTGAGGCTATTGCCTAAACCAGTTTCACGAATAATGGCATTTTCTACTTCCTCGATGATGGGTAACTTAATTTCATCGCCATTGAATTTTTTCCAGGTCATAAATTTTGGGTTAAAATTTGCCGACCTTTTTAGGGGTCTATAAAATTAAGTGATTGTTCCCCTTCCATTTGTTAAAAAGCAATTATTTAATTGTTAACATCGGGCACTTTGCTAACACTATTATTTTTAGGTTACCTAATGGCTCAACTCAACAAAAACTCAGATATATTATAGATATTTGTAGTATGAAAAATATGTTGAGAAAGTCGCTTTTAAGCCTATTATTTGCAGGATTTAGCCTTTTGGCTGCTGCACAACAGGTAGATACCACACAGCAACGAATTGCCGGAAGAGTAAATGCACCCGAGCAGCAGCAAAAACCGTATGTAATTTTAATTTCCATTGACGGTTTTCGATACGATTATGCCCAAAAATATGGAGCGAAGAACCTGCTTGGGTATGCCCAGCAAGGTGTAAAAGCCGACGCACTCATACCCTCCTTCCCATCTGTAACTTTTCCAAATCATTATACGATTGCAACGGGATTATACCCTTCGCATACGGGTTTGGTAGCCAATTCTTTTTACGATAGGGCTCGAAAAGAAAGCTTCAGCATGAGCCAAAAAGATAAGGTGAAAGATGGTTTTTGGTATGGAGGTACACCACTTTGGGTGTTGGCCGAACAGCAAAAAATGGTTTCGGCTAGTTTTTATTGGGTAGGTAGCGATGCCGATGTACAAGGTATTCATCCGAGTTATTACTACTATTACAACGAACAAATTTCCAATAAAGATAGGGTGGAAGTGGTAAAAAATTGGCTGACACTGCCGGAAGAGAAACGCCCTCATTTTATTAGTTTTTATTATCCCGAAGTTGACCATGCTGGCCATGATTTTGGACCTGAGTCTGCCGAAACCAAAGCCGCTGTACAATTGGTAGACGGTTATATAGCCGATTTAGTGGCAGCAGTAAACAGTACCGCATTGCCGGTTAACTTTATTCTTGTTTCCGATCATGGGATGACCCAAGTAGACCAAAAAAATCCTATTAAAACGCCAGCTAGTATAGATAAACAGAAATTTAAAATTAGCTCTGCTGGCAGCATGATGCAGCTTTATGCCAATGAGGCCTCAGATATTTTGCCCCAATACGCCAAATTGAAAGCAGGTGCCGTAGACTATGAAGTGTATTTGAAAAAAGATGTACCAAAGAAATTGCATTATGGCCCGAAAGACGATCGATTTAATAGAATTGGCGACCTTGTTTTATTAGCAAAATGGCCAAAGGTTTTTGCAGATTGGAAAGTAAACCCAGGTTTTCACGGGTTCGATCCAATTACGGTACCTGATATGAAGGCCACTTTTTATGCTTGGGGACCAGCCTTTAAACAAGGGCTGCAGGTGCCTGCATTTAAGAATGTAGAAGTATACGATGTAGTTACCCGTATTTTAGGTTTAAGCAAAACCAGCAAAACCGATGGAACCGGTAAAGTGGCCCAGAAAATTTTAAAATAGTATCGAAATAATTGTTAGATGGTGGTTTACGGGCTATATCATACTGACATAATTTCCGTTAAGTAGTAAAATGGCCCAATTGTTGATATAAGTTTGACACTAGGCTATTGGATTGAGTGAATAATTTATATAGCTTAGAACTTTAAACACCAACATAGAAAGGGGAACAAGATGGAAGCTAAATTTTCACCACGGGTTAAAGATGTAATTGCATTTAGTAGAGAGGAAGCTCTTCGCTTGGGCCATGACTATATTGGTACCGAACATTTGCTTCTTGGGCTTATTAGAGAGGGCGATGGCATGGCCATTAAAATTCTAAAAACCTTGGGCGTAGATACTGCCCGAGTGCGTCATTCAGTTGAAGAAGCCGTAAAGGGTACTTCTACTACTAGCCTAAACTTGGGCAATATTCCCTTAACAAAGCAAGCTGAAAAGGTGCTTAAAATCACTTATTTAGAGGCAAAAATATTTAAGAGCGAAATTATAGGTACCGAGCATTTATTGTTATCTATTTTAAGAGACGAAGACAATGTGGCTTCGCAAATTTTATTGCAGTATGAAATAAACTACGAGGTGGTAAAAGCCGAAGTAGAACAACATAAAGAAGAGTTTAAAGATGAAGCTCCAGGATCTGCTGCAGGTGGCGATGAAGAGTTTCCGGAAGAGGAAAGTTTTACCCAGCCTAAAAAAGTTTCGGATATTAAATCGAAAACACCAGTATTAGATAATTTTGGTAGAGATTTAACCAAATCTGCCGAAGAAGGAAAACTAGACCCTATTGTAGGAAGAGATAAAGAAATTGAACGGGTATCGCAAATTTTATCACGCCGTAAAAAGAACAACCCCATTTTAATTGGAGAGCCCGGAGTGGGTAAATCGGCCATTGCCGAGGGCTTGGCTTTGCGCATCATTCAACGTAAAGTTTCTCGTGTATTGTTTAACAAACGAGTAGTTACGCTCGATTTAGCTTCCTTGGTTGCCGGCACCAAATACCGTGGCCAGTTTGAAGAGCGCATGAAAGCCGTAATGAACGAATTGGAGAAATCGCCCGATGTAATTTTGTTTATTGATGAAATTCACACCATTGTAGGTGCTGGCGGAGCTTCGGGTTCCTTAGATGCTTCTAACATGTTTAAGCCGGCCTTGGCTCGTGGCGAAATTCAATGTATTGGTGCTACTACTTTAGATGAGTACCGTCAGTTTATTGAAAAAGATGGCGCCTTGGATCGCCGTTTCCAAAAAGTAATGGTAGAACCAGCTACGCCTGCAGAAACACTCGAAATATTAACTAGAATAAAAGAAAAATACGAAGAACACCACGGCGTAGTGTACACCCCAGAAGCAATTTCGGCTTGTGTGAATTTAACAGCACGCTATATTTCCGATCGTTTTTTACCGGATAAAGCCATTGATGCTTTAGACGAAGTGGGCTCACGAGTACACTTAATCAATATTCACGTCCCTCAAAATATCATCGATATTGAAGATAAAATTGAGGAAATTAAGGTAGAAAAAAACAAAGTAGTGCGCAGCCAAAAATATGAGGAAGCCGCTAAATTGCGTGATACCGAAAAACATTTATTGGAAGAGCTAGACCAAGCGAAAGTGGCTTGGGAGGCCGAAACCAAAACCAAACGCTTTGAAGTTACCGAAGACGATGTGGCAGAAGTTGTTGCCATGATGACCGGTATACCGGTGCAACGTGTTGGCCAAACCGATAGCCAAAAATTATTGGGCATGTTTGAAGCCATTAATAAACGAGTTATTGGCCAAGAAGATGCGGTTCGTAAACTTACCAAAGCCATTCAACGTACACGTGCCGGCTTAAAAGACCCTAAAAAACCAATTGGTTCCTTCATCTTTTTAGGCCCAACGGGCGTAGGTAAAACCGAATTAGCCAAAGAATTGGCTCGTTTTATGTTCGATACCGAAGATGCTTTGATTCAAATTGATATGAGCGAATACATGGAAAAATTCGCTGTTTCACGTTTGGTGGGAGCGCCTCCGGGATACGTAGGTTACGAAGAAGGTGGCCAATTAACCGAAAAAGTACGCAGAAAACCATATGCCGTAATTTTGCTCGATGAGATTGAAAAAGCACATCCCGATGTATTTAACCTGCTATTGCAAGTATTAGATGAAGGGCAGCTAACCGATAGCCTCGGACGAAAAGTTGATTTTAGAAATACGGTGGTTATTATGACCTCTAACATTGGTGCACGCCAGTTAAAAGATTTTGGACAAGGAGTAGGTTTTTCTACTACGGCCAAAACCGATCAGGCCGATACACATTCTAGAGGCGTAATTGAAAGTGCTCTTAAAAAAGCATTTGCACCCGAATTCTTAAATCGTATTGACGATGTGGTGGTATTTAATTCGCTTGGAAAAGAAGAGATTTTCAAAATCATCGACATTGAATTGAAATCATTATTCAGTAGAATTAGCGATTTAGGTTACCAAATTAAACTCACCGATGCGGCCAAAGAGTTTATTGCAGAGAAAGGCTTCGATGCCAACTTTGGAGCCCGTCCGTTAAAAAGAGCCATCCAAAAACATTTGGAAGACCCCATTGCGGAAGAGATTTTAAAAGGCGATTTACACGAAGGCGATACGCTAGAAATAGATGTTGATGCCGAAACCAAGGAGCTTAAAATCTTAGATAAGCCCAAGAATAGAAAGAAAAAAGAAACTAAAAACGAAAGTTAAGCGTTCCATGTTTGTATCATTTAAATTAATCTTATGAAAAAAGTAATGCTATTGGCCCTTTGTTTGTTGGCCGCAAGTTTCGGTTATGCGCAAAAGGCAGAATGGAAAGCCATGGAAGATTTCCATGCGGTAATGAGTCCAACTTTTCATCCGGCCGAAGAAAACAATTTAAATCCTACCAGAGAGAATGCACAAAAATTACTCCTTGTAGCTAAAAAATGGCAACAATCGCCAGTTCCATCTGGTTTTAATGCCGTTTTAGCTCAGCCTATCTTAAAAAAATTGGTGAAAGATTGTAGTATAGTAGCGCAAGCAGTAAAAGCGAAAAAATCGGATGCCGAGTTGAAAAAACTGATTACCAAAGCACACGATACGTTTCATGATTTTGCTGAGAAGTGTAGAGAATAAAAAAAGTATGTACTATAAAAAAACCCGCTCGAATATTCGAGCGGGTTTTTTTATGGTTTGTATGTCAATTATTTCTCCATTTGCTCAATTACGGCTTGGCTTACTCCGGTAAAGGAGAAGCCACCATCGTGGAACAAATTCTGCATGGTCACCATTTTGGTTAAATCAGAGAACAAGGTAACGGTATAGTTTGCGCATTCTTCGGCAGTGGCGTTGCCAAGTGGGCTCATTTTTTCAGCATAGCTAATAAAACCATCGAAACCTTTTACGCCCGAACCAGCTGTAGTACGGGTTGGCGATTGCGAAATGGTGTTTATACGCACTTTCTTTTTTGTACCGTATTGGTAGCCGAAGTTACGGGCAATACTTTCTAATAAAGCCTTGTTATCGGCCATATCGTTATAATCGGGGAAGGTGCGTTGCGCTGCAATATAACTCAAGGCAACTACAGAGCCCCACTCGTTAATGGCATCCATTTTCATGGCAGTAGCCAATACACGGTGTAAACTTAAGGCCGAAATATCCATTCCTTTGTGCGTAAAATCGTAGTTATTTTCGGTATAAGCAATGCCTTTACGCATATTAATACTCATGCCAATGGAGTGTAAAATGAAATCTACACCACCACCGAAATGTTCCATGCTTTTTGTAAACAAGTTCTCAATATCTTCGCTAGAAGTTACATCTGCAGGTATAACTGGCGCATTACACTCTTCAGCCAATTTATTTATTTCGCCCATGCGCAAAGCAATAGGAGCGTTTGTTAATACAATTTCAGCGCCTTCAGCATGACATGCTTTGGCGGTTTTCCAGGCAATAGAATTTTCATCTAATGCACCGAAAATAATTCCTTTTTTACCTTTCAGTAAGTTGTGAGCCATCTCTTTTTTGTTTTGTTTAAAGTATAAAGGTTATAAAAAATCTTAAAAATACGCTAGCTTAATACGAATTAATTGCTCAAGAGCTCTTTCGCATGCTCCAAAGCGGCTGCACTTGCTTGTTCGCCACCGAGCATTTTAGCCACTTCCAGTATGCGTTCATCTTTGTGTAAGACTTCAATACCTGTGCTCGTTTGTTCTCCAGCCTCATTTTTAAATACCCTAAAGTGTTTGCCTTTTTTGCTGGCAATTTGGGGCAAGTGCGTAATGGTAATCACTTGCATGTTTTGGGCCATTTGTTCCATAATAGCGCCTACTTTTAAAGCAATTTCGCCCGAAATTCCAGTATCAATCTCATCAAAAATAATGGTTGGTAAAGCGGTTTTTTTGGCAATAAGCGATTTAATGCAGAGCATCAATCTAGATAATTCCCCACCCGAGGCCACTTTATTCATGGGCATAGGCTCTTGCCCCTTATTGGCACTAAACAAAAACTGTATGCGATCTGCCCCTGTAAGATTCAATAGATTGATGTCCGTTTCTTGGGATACACGCAGTTGCGCATGAGGCATTCCTACCGTAGTTAAAGCCTCTTGCACCTGTTGCTCCAATGCAGGAATAACTTGTTTCCTATTTGTACTGAGTTGCTGGGCTAGGGCTACCAAATTGCTCTTTAACACACGTTCCTCTTGCTGTAAACGGGTAATTTCTTCTTCGCCGGATACTAGTTGTTGCAATTGTGCCGCAAATTGATCTCTAAGAACCAGTAAATCAGCCACAGTAGTTACCCGGTGTTTCTTTTGCAAAGTATATAAGATATCCAATCGTTCGCTAATCATGTTTGTACGAGCCTCGTTGATGCTGGTACCCTGGGCAAGACGTTCTAGTTCTGTAGCAATATCTTTAAGTTCAATAAGGCTGCTTTGCAAACGCTCTATAAGTGGTTGAATGCCCGTTGCGTACTTTTCAATAGCCTTGCTCAGTTGCACCGCTTCTTTTAATTGAGCAATGCTCGTTTGCTCCCCATTGCTTAGAAGAAATAGAGCTGCCGATAGATTTCGTTTAATTTCTTCGGCATGGGTGAGGCTTTTTAGCTCTTGCTCCAAATCTTCTTGTTCGTTGGCTTGCAAGCCTGCTTTTTCTAGCTCTTCAAATTGATACTGAATATATTCTTGTGCCGATATAGCCTCCGAAAGGGCTAATTCAAGCTCTTTTAATTTTTTAGTCAACTGTTTGTGTTGCCCAAGTGCCTGCTGATACTCGGCTAACAAACTAGCGTGATTGCAAAGTGTATCTAACACCAACAACTGAAAACTCTCGGTATTGATGGCAAGAGTGGCGTGTTGCGAATGAATATCGATTAATTGTTCGCCTACTTGTTTTAAAATAGCCACCGTTACCGGCGTATCGTTTATAAAAGCACGTGTTTTGCCATCTAACGAAATTTCTCGGCGCAATACGGTTTCAGCTTCGTAATCTAAATCTTGCTCTTCGAAAAATTGCTTTAGATGATAGTCGTCAATTTTGAACGCTCCTTCTATGACGCATTTTTTCTCCTGATTAAAGAAATACTTACTTTCTGCCCGTTGCCCTAACAGCAAAGAGAGTGCGCCCAATATAATCGACTTACCGGCACCGGTTTCTCCCGTCAGAATGTTTAATTCTTTGGAAAAATCGATGTCTAGCGTATCTATTAAAGCGTAATTGCGTATGGCAAGCCTTTGGAGCATAGAAATTAAATGTTTGTGCTAAAATAGGCAAATTGTTGCATTCGTTTTAGTTGAATACGTAGCTAGAGCCTTATTTTTTTAGGGTTTCGTATTTAGATGCATTGGCAGGGTCTAGCTGAATAAGTAGCTGATAGGCTTTTACCTTGTCGCTGGGGATGGCGCCTAGTAGCGTGTTCACCAATTCATCGGCTTTAGCCGTAAAAAATAGTTGGGTAAGCATGGCGCCTTGTTTCAACCGATCTGCTTCTTGCAATTTAGGCAATAGGTTTAATACAGCATTTCTGCCCGAACTTGGGTTTTCAGCCAATTCATCGAGGCCCAAGCGATGGTAGGTGTAATAGCCTTCTCTAATAGGCAAGAAGCTTTTATTGTTTAAATTTTCGATTAACCAATAGCGATTTCGCAAACTTTCAAAGCCTTTCCACCCTTTATATGCCGCATTTTGTGCATTATTAATAATGTTTTGCGCTTTAACAAAATAGGGGGTACCGCCCAGTTTGCTAAACGAATCGTAATCTAAACCAATCACAACATTAGCATAAAAAGCCAATAACGAACTTAAATTTCCAGTATAATTTTGCTCGGTAAATTCTACTGCCTGCCCTTCGGCATAATAAAAATCAAATTCTTTGTCGGTAATATTAAGAAGTGTGCTATTATATGCCGTATTGTATACGGGTCTACTAGATAGTAGTTGCGCTTCGGCTTTAAAGTTAGGCGATGAGCCATCCCAGTCGGTAATGGTAATAATCCAGGTGCAATCTATGCGTTCCTGAGGTTTCAATTCATCGGTACTCCATTTGCGACCATTTAAAAAATCGCTAATGGTGGTTTGCAACACATCTAATACCCGTTTATTAGCACTTTGTATTTTTGGCGAAAGAATTTGTACTCGAGCGTTTAAATCCTGAGCATGTACCTGCTGGATGAAGCAAAAACCTAAAATAATCCATTTAAGACTTTTCATGCGGTATTATAGCTAGTATTTTTCGGCAAATATCTTGTGCCACTTCGTTCTTTGGTTTAAGAACAAATGTTTCCGCGTTTAATTGTTTATCAAGGATAGTAATTTTATTCAAATCACTTTTAAAACCCGCTCCTTCATCATTCAAGGAATTGAGCACAATCAGGTCTAAATTTTTCTTTTTCAGCTTATCGCTGGCGTGAGCCAACTCGTTTTCTGTTTCAAGTGCAAAGCCTACCAATAGTTGTTTCGCACGCTTTTTCTTGCCCAGTTCTGCTAAAATATCCGTGGTTTTAATCAAGTTTAAAGAAAAGGCTTGTTCTTTCTTTTTTATTTTTTGATCCGCAACCTGCTCGGGCTTATAGTCTGCAACGGCTGCACTCATCACCGTAATATCCGCTTCGCCAAATTCTGATAAAGTAGCTGTTAATAAGTCATCGGCCGATACGACATCGATGCGCTTAATAGCCTTAGAAGAAAGGGAAAGAGCTGTAGGCCCGCTAATAAGTGTAACCTCAGCCCCCAATCGGTAAAGTTCTTCTGCAATGGCAAAGCCCATTTTTCCCGACGAGTGATTCCCGATAAAACGCACCGGATCGATAGCCTCGTAAGTTGGCCCGGCCGTTACCAAAGCCTTTTTACCTGCTAATGGAAGTTTTTTTTTTAATTCTTGTTGTAGAAGGGCAACGATTTCTTCAGGCTCGGCCATTCGGCCTTCGCCAATTAGACCGCTAGCCAATTCGCCTGCATTTGGCTGAATGAGGATGTTACCGTAAGACTGTAATAGCTTAACGTTTTGTGTGGTAGAAGGATGTTTCCACATATCTAAATCCATAGCTGGTGCAAAATACACCGGGCATTTAGCGGAAAGATAGGTGGCTAACAATAGATTATCGCAAATACCAGTAGCCATTTTACCTAAGGTATTGGCACTAGCAGGAGCAATTAATAAGATGTCGGCCCATAGGCCCAAATCCACGTGATTATTCCATTCTCCAGTTTCAGGAACAAAATAATCAATCAATACAGGTTTTTTAGAGAGGGTAGCAAGTGTAAGTGGGGTAATAAAAGATAGGGCATCTTTGGTCATTACCACCTGCACTTCTGCGCCAGCCTTAAGCAATAAGCGCACTAAATGAGCAGCCTTATAACTAGCAATGCTGCCGCAAACGCCTAAAACTATTTTCTTGCCAGTAAGCATAGAGCTTAAAAATTAAGCAGTTTTATTATTGCTCACTAGTAGGATTACGGTGGTATACTTTACCGTGAATAAATTCGTCAACAGCAACTAAAGTAGGCTTAGGCATACGCTCGTAGTGTTTAGAAATTTCAATTTGCTCACGATTTTCGAATACTTCTTCTAAATTATCGTTAGACGATGCAAACTCAGCAAGTTTAGCATGTAACTCCTCTTTCACATTATTTGAAATTTGGTTTGCTCTCTTGCTAATAATTACAATTGATTCGTAAATATTGCCAGTTTCTTTGTCTAATTCGCGTAAATCACGAGTTACAGTAGATGTTGGTATAGACGGTTTCGTTGTCATGTTATATATGGTTTTATTTTCTTCTAATTAATTTAGTTCGTAGCGGCTGTTTCAAGTGCCAATAACTTCTTCGCATTTTCAATGCCAATTTCAGAATCCGTTTTCAATTGCAGGGCGTCTTTCACAAACTTGCTATCTGGGTAGCTTTCAATAAACTCTGTGTATAGTTGTATAGCCTCATTAAAACGCTCTTCTTGTTTATTCTCAAAACTATTTTTAGCATACTGGTATTGTGCTTTAATAGTCAAAAATTCCATCTCTTCAGCAAACTTTGTATCCGGATAATCCCTCATCGAGTTTTTAAATGCAATAACCGCAGATTTAAAATCTCCAATTTCTAAATACATTTTAGCATTCTCAAACGATTTAATTTCCAATTTATCTCTCAAATCCTGAATAAGTTTTGCTGCCTCTTGGCTGCGATCGCTTCTGGGGTATAAATTGATAAACAACTGGAGTGCTTCTATAGCCTTTAAAGTATTTGCTTGATCCAGCGAATACGTGGGAGATTCTAAATAAAAGCAGTAAGCCGCCATATATCTACATTCTTCCGCCTTCGGGCTACTAGGATACGTATCGGCAAAAATCTTAAAGTGATACCTAGCCGTTACATAATCGCGTAAATGGTAATGCGTGTACGAATAATAATAGTATAAATCTTCCGCTTCCGATTGCCCACGGTAGCGCCCCACTAAATCATCAAATAAGCTAAGCGCTTTGGTGTAACTCTTCTTATTATAGAGTTTTACACCTTCTTGATATTTTTGTGCAGTATTAGTACTAGCCTTCAGTTTTTCGAACTTGCTTTTACACCCTTGCGCACCAAGCGCAACAATTAATATAACACAAAAAACTATTCGTTTAGTTAGAAACATCTTACAAAGATAGCTTAATTCAGTTAAAGTTCAATTAAATATGGGCTAAGCTAGGTCAATTTCGTCTAAAATCACCCAATTTAACACTGTTTAACAATCTGTTTAAATATGTTTTATTTTTTTCCGATTGATTTTCAGTGAATTGAAGCTTTATTTATAGGCAGCTATTGTGAAGTATAAAAACTCGTCGTATGTTTGTGGCCCCTTAAGAAAGAGGCTCGATCTCAGACTTAAGGATGTAAACTAGAGACAGAAAATATTTTTTATTTTTTACTTGCAATTACCAAAAGCAGTCCCTACCTTTGCAGTCCGCAAAAACGGAGAGGTGTAAAAACCAACCAGCGGAAAATGGAATAACGCGATGTTAAACCGTAAACAAATTCGAAACTAGACGGCCGTTCGGCCAAATAGATACAGCCAAACCGTGAGGAGAGGCGCAATGTTCTTTAAGAGATATCATGTAGCGTAACGAGTCAAAGAACTCGTTTCTTTTTAAGTCAATTCAACAAATAGAAAAACAACAGATTCTATTTATAATAAAATAGAGTCAGAAATCAATACTCATACAATGGAGAGTTTGATCCTGGCTCAGGATGAACGCTAGCGGCAGGCCTAATACATGCAAGTCGAGGGGTAGAATGGGGCTTGCTCCATTTGAGACCGGCGCACGGGTGCGTAACGCGTATGCAATCTACCTTAATCTGGGGGATAGCCTCTCGAAAGAGAGATTAATACCGCATAACATTATGATATGGCATCATATTATAATCAAACATTTATGGGATTAAGATGAGCATGCGTGACATTAGCTAGTTGGTGAGGTAACGGCTCACCAAGGCGACGATGTCTAGGGGATCTGAGAGGATGACCCCCCACACTGGTACTGAGACACGGACCAGACTCCTACGGGAGGCAGCAGTAAGGAATATTGGTCAATGGGCGCAAGCCTGAACCAGCCATGCCGCGTGCAGGAAGACGGCCCTATGGGTTGTAAACTGCTTTTATACGGGAATAAACCTCGGTACGTGTACCGAGCTGAATGTACCGTAAGAATAAGGATCGGCTAACTCCGTGCCAGCAGCCGCGGTAATACGGAGGATCCAAGCGTTATCCGGATTTATTGGGTTTAAAGGGTGCGTAGGCGGCTTTTTAAGTCAGGGGTGAAAGACGGTGGCTCAACCATCGCAGTGCCCTTGATACTGAAGAGCTTGAATACACTAGAGGTAGGCGGAATGAGACAAGTAGCGGTGAAATGCATAGATATGTCTCAGAACACCAATTGCGAAGGCAGCTTACTATGGTGTTATTGACGCTGAGGCACGAAAGCGTGGGGATCAAACAGGATTAGATACCCTGGTAGTCCACGCCCTAAACGATGAATACTCGATGTTAGCGATAAACAGTTAGCGTCTAAGCGAAAGCGTTAAGTATTCCACCTGGGGAGTACGCCCGCAAGGGTGAAACTCAAAGGAATTGACGGGGGCCCGCACAAGCGGAGGAGCATGTGGTTTAATTCGATGATACGCGAGGAACCTTACCCGGGCTTGAAAGTTAGTGAATAATTCAGAGATGAATTAGTGAGCAATCACACGAAACTAGGTGCTGCATGGCTGTCGTCAGCTCGTGCCGTGAGGTGTTGGGTTAAGTCCCGCAACGAGCGCAACCCCTATGTTTAGTTGCCAGCATGTAATGATGGGGACTCTAAACAGACTGCCTGTGCAAACAGAGAGGAAGGAGGGGACGACGTCAAGTCATCATGGCCCTTACGTCCGGGGCTACACACGTGCTACAATGGATGGTACAGAGGGCAGCTACTTAGCAATAAGATGCCAATCTCAAAAAGCCATTCACAGTTCGGATAGAGGTCTGCAACTCGACCTCTTGAAGTTGGATTCGCTAGTAATCGCAGATCAGCAATGCTGCGGTGAATACGTTCCCGGGCCTTGTACACACCGCCCGTCAAGCCATGGAAGCTGGGGGTACCTGAAGTACGTAACCGCAAGGAGCGTCCTAGGGTAAAACTGGTAACTGGGGCTAAGTCGTAACAAGGTAGCCGTACCGGAAGGTGCGGCTGGAATACCTCCTTTCTAGAGAAGGATTGACTACTCGGTACGCTACAGATATTTTCTTATTAAAATTTTACAAGTAAACTAAATACTACGGTATTTAGTTTTACGTAAAGACACCCAAAAGATGAGCCAATCAGAGGTTTAACCATGAGAGGCGTGATTGATTATAAACACAGTCCCGTAGCTCAGTTTGGTTAGAGCACTACACTGATAATGTAGGGGTCAGCAGTTCAAATCTGCTCGGGACTACAAAGGGTAAATCTTTCGGGGAATTAGCTCAGCTGGCTAGAGCACCTGCCTTGCACGCAGGGGGTCAACGGTTCGAATCCGTTATTCTCCACTATTTGAGAGAAACAGTTTGTAAGAAGGTAACACTTCGAGCATTTGGTGATACACTCAATAACGTTCTTTGACATATTGAAAAAAATAATTGAAAGAGAAGACAACAGTAGAGACGTTGTTTTGTTTTGAAGCATAGGATACTTGTATCCCAAGCTAAAATTCAATTCAACTATCAAAAAGCATTCCATGCCGAGCAAAAGCGGCATGCGAAGAAGAAAGTAAGAAAGGGCACACGGAGGATGCCTTGGCTCTCAGAGGCGATGAAGGACGTGATAAGCTGCGATAAGCACCGGGGATTAGCAAATATGAATTGATCCGGTGATTTCCGAATGGGGAAACCTAGCTAGTTGAAGACTAGTTGCATAATGCGCAAACCTGCCGAACTGAAACATCTAAGTAAGCAGAGGAAGAGAAAATAATAATGATTTCCTGAGTAGTGGCGAGCGAAAGGGAAAGAGCCCAAACCAGTCATGTTACGGCATAACTGGGGTTGTAGGACTACAATGTGGTACATCTAAGTGAAGTGGAAGGACTTGGGAAGGTCCGCCATAGAGCATGACAGCTGCGTACACGTAAGCGAAGATGACCTAGTATGTTCCTGAGTACCGCGAGGTCGGAGACGCCTTGTGGGAATCTGCCGGCACCATCCGGTAAGGCTAAATACTCCTGAGAGACCGATAGTGAACCAGTACCGTGAGGGAAAGGTGAAAAGAACCCCGAACAGGGGAGTGAAATAGAACCTGAAACCGTGTGCTTACAAGCGGTCGGAGCAGACTTGTTCTGTGACGGCGTGCCTTTTGCATAATGAGCCTACGAGTTACTCTTTCCTGGCAAGGTTAAGTGATTAAGTCACGAAGCCGAAGCGAAAGCGAGTCTGAATAGGGCGTATAGTCAGGGGAGGTAGACGCGAAACCTTGTGATCTACCCTTGAGCAGGTTGAAGGTGCCGTAACAGGTACTGGAGGACCGAACCGATAAACGTTGAAAAGTTTCCGGATGACTTGAGGGTAGGGGTGAAAGGCTAATCAAACTGGGAAATAGCTCGTACTCCCCGAAATGTTTTTAGGAACAGCGTCGTGGTTAAGTTTAATAGAGGTAGAGCTACTAATTGGGTGCGGGGGAGTCAAATCCTACCAAATCCAGATAAACTCCGAATGCTATTAAATATACACGGCAGTGAGGCCCGGGGTGCTAAGGTCACGGGCCGAGAGGGAAAGAACCCAGACCATCAGCTAAGGTCCCAAAATTACCGCTAAGTTGAACTAACGAGGTCCGATTGCACAGACAGCTAGGATGTTGGCTTGGAAGCAGCCATTCATTTAAAGAGTGCGTAACAGCTCACTAGTCGAGCGATCGGGCATGGATAATAAACGGGCATCAAGTGGTATACCGAAGCTATGGGATTGTGTAAACAATCGGTAGGGGAGCATTCTAACATCAGTGAAGCTGCATGGTAATGTGCGGTGGAGAGGTTAGAAAAGCAAATGTAGGCATAAGTAACGATAAGGCGGGAGAGAAACCCGCCCACCGAAAGACTAAGGTTTCCTGATCAACGCTAATCGGATCAGGGTTAGTCGGGGCCTAAGGCGTATCCGAGTGGAGAAGCCGATGGACAACTGGTTAATATTCCAGTACTTTTTATAACTGCGATGCGGTGACGGAGTAGTGACACTGACGCGAACTGACGGAATAGTTCGTTAAAGGCTGTAGGTATTAGAGAGGTAGGCAAATCCGCCTTTCTAGCTGAAAGCTGATAGTACACCAAACCTTCGGGGGAGGTGATAGTTCAGGTAAGCAGACTTCCAAGAAAACCCGCTAAGCTTCAGGTTATAAAAACCCGTACCGTAAACCGACACAGGTAGTCGAGGAGAGAATCCTAAGGTGCTCGAGTGAATCATGGCTAAGGAACTCGGCAAAATGGCCCTGTAACTTCGGGAG
>ENA-OUVC01000204-OUVC01000204.1-marine-metagenome-genome-assembly--contig:-NODE-204-length-42197-cov-4.522721_pt1 | contig 42197 bp, 34 predicted proteins | sample MGYA00248622_ERZ508571 | MGnify/ENA primary metagenome ERZ508571 (study PRJEB26236, sample SAMN06267175) | marine metagenome | isolation source: Columbia River Estuary | place: USA:Columbia River Estuary... | reverse complement strand
CAAAATCAATACTGTTGCAATCAATACCAAAGGCCAAGTATATAGATGCGCAATTGCGAGGCTGCCTAGGCATAATCCCAGAAATGGCGGGATATGGAATTTACATTGATGGATTAGTTTTGGTGCAGTAGACAAAAACATTGCCAACAGAAGCATGACGGGCGTTTCCACGCGAAGGCTTCTGGCGATCTCTCCGGTGGATTTATCGAACAGAAACAATGCAGTGATTAACAATGCCAGTTGCTCAATGATTTTAGGCGAATAGGGTTCGGGCTGTTTTCTTGTTGAAGAGGGCGCGGAGAGCAGTTGACATACCAATCGATAAAGAAGTTGGGCGGTAAGTAGGTGGAAAATCAAGAAAGGCAATCGAACGATCCATACGGATTGACCAAAATAGAGCCAGAGGCAGTGCCATGCTTCCAAAAGAGGGGGATAGCTGAGAAACTTAGATTCGGCACCTGGATTCGGCCACAATGGCGAGCAGTAATTTCCGGTATGGTGCCAAACAAGGGCGGGATCGAGATTTTGAATTTCATCATTCCATGCAATTGGCAGGCGATCTAAATTGACGAGTCCCGCAATTAGATAAATTCCTATCAACAGAGATATCCGAGGGAAGTTGAGTTTGCCGATGGAAAGTGTTTTGTTCATGGTTTCAATGCCCAAATCCAAAGGCGATTTTTTACGATGGATATTACTCGAATCGAATCAAAATGTAGTTTTTTTCTACGGCCTGACCTCTGGAAACATTGATAGAGGCAACGACACCTGCAGTGGGCGATTTGATGGCGTTTTCCATTTTCATCGCCTCAAGAACAAGGATTCTTTGTCCAATTTCTACTGAATCGCCGGGAGAAACCAATACATCAAGAACCAAACCTGGCATAGGCGCTTTGACTTCAGAAATCTTTTGAACCAACGCATTTTCAAGACCCATAGATTTTAGAAGTTCGTCCATCGGCTCGGTGATTTTGGCGCTATATTTTTGGTTGTTATAGAGTAAGGTGACAGTTTTATTTGCCTTATCGATACCGATACATCTTACCTGAATGGTTTGATTTTGTGTCTGTATGAGAAGTGTATTTTCGGATTGGGGGATGAACGACACGTTTTGGTTTGCCTGGGCTACCCATTGGTTATCAACTTTTACCAATTCGATTTTGCTATTTTGAATGTCGACTTTCATGATTTACACATTTCTATCAATGACAAAATTCACCAAATTTTGTAGTGATTGTTTGTCTTCCTTATTTGCGGGAATAGATTCGAGGATTTCAAAGGCGCGATCGCGGAATTCGTTCATTTTGATTTTGGCGTAAGACATGCCACCATGAACGGTGATGAATTCTACTACATCGGCGAGTTTTTGTTTTTCGTTACTGTTAGATCGGATCAACTTTTTGATCTTACGAACGTCGGATGGTGTAGCTTTTGAGAAAGCGTGAATGATAGGAAGTGTTAGTTTTCGTTCCTTGATGTCAATACCAGCGGGTTTGCCCGATTTGTTATCGCCAAAATCAAAAAGGTCGTCCCGAATTTGGAAAGCGAGTCCAATCTGCTCACCAAACTGACGCATTTTCTTTTGAATCTCACTGTCTGGCGTGGTTGATGCGGCACCAATTTCGCAGCAGGCAGCAATCAGTGATGCTGTTTTTTGTTTGATGATTTGAAAGTATACTTCTTCGGTGGCATTCATGAAGCGCGCACGTTCCAATTGCAACAATTCTCCTTCGCTCATGTCTTTCACGGCGTTGGAGAGTACTTCGAGCATATCGAAATCGCGGTGTTCAACGGCCAACAGTAATCCTCGGGACAGGAGGTAGTCACCTACTAGAACGGCGACTTTATTTTTCCAAAGTGCGTTGATGCTAAAGAATCCACGTCGTAAATAACTCTCATCTACTACATCGTCGTGAACCAGGGTGGCTGTGTGAAGTAGCTCTACCAAAGAGGCCCCGCGGTAGGTGCGGATATTGATATCGCCGAATAATTTGGCGGTATACATCACAAATAAAGGACGTATTTGCTTGCCTTTTCGCTTTAGGATATAGTTTAGGACGATATCTAACAAGGGCACGCGTGTTTTCATGCTCTGTTTGAACATGACTTCGAAGGCGTTTAGTTCCTTTTCGATGGGTTTTTTAATCGCCTCTAACGATGCACTCATGACGTTGTTGCGAAGGTAATATTTTCTTTGGGTGTATTGAATATTTGGCAGTAATTTGCTGATATGATTTGGAAATTGATTTCTGGATGTTTGATATTGGGAATCGCCTCTTGTGGGTTGTGTAACCAGAAAAAAAAGGATCAAAAGATGACTAATATGAATGAAGGCAAAGGTGTTCAGCTCGAAATCGTTGATAATGTATCAAATGAACTGTGGAAGTTGCATCCCACGTTGCATTTTATGCGTGGAGAGTTGATGTCGATGGCTAAGTCTACTGAAGATTATGCTCCGGGTCTTGGCACTAAGTTGAACGACTCAGCGATGCAGGCCGATGCGCAATTGTTTTGGGATGATTTTGAAACTGAGTACATGATGTATTCGCCGAGTGAGGCTTTGTTAAAACAATTGGATAGTATACTGCGGTCGAAGGTATTGGATGCGGGCAGCGGTCTAATTACCTTGCCTACTTTTCGAATGCTGATGATTGGAGGAAATTGGTGTTCGGATACTAGAATGGGGTTACCTCGTTTGTGTAGGGTATTGGATCAGTTGATGTTGACATCAGAAGGCAATGTGGTAATTTCAAAAACAGAATTGGAAGTGAGCAGTGTCCGTTTGGTCCTGGATTATTTGCGCGTAGATCGCGATAAAAACTTTATTGAGTCTGAAAAGGCCCATAAGTATGTTTTACATGGGGGTTTGTCTAATGTTATGGATGGCAGTACTGGGGGAATCAATTTGAAACAGGAAAAAGCAGGACGGGTGCCGGAGGTGGTGCTTTCTCAAAAATTCGTATCGAAAAATAGCGTAGAGGTATTAGTTGATCAGGTAGACGACAGCTGGGTTTTTATGGGTAGCATCGTTGAAACGCCAATAAAAAGTTGGGAAGCTGATATCCTAAAGTTATTTACAGAAACGGTGGATGCTTCTTTTTACCAAGACACCCAATTCAAAAAGTAAGTAGGGGTTATTGAAAGATTAAAGGCACTCGATTTTTCTCGATGGTGGTGGCTTGCCATAAATCAGAGAAGAAGGAAATGCTGCTCAATAGACGTTTTTTAAACTGGGTTGCTTTTACATAAAGAGCTACGAACAGGGATATTCCACACAGCAAAAAGACGTAGGCCAAAGAGGGTTTAAGAGCTGAAATAATTGCATGGATTACATCTGACAGTTCGGATTGGACGGGGATATGAACTTGATTGGCTACGGCAAGGATAAATCCGACAAAACAAGCTATTGTAGCGATGGCGTAAAGCAGAAACACCCGTTGATGCTGCCAAGCACCCAATTGAATTCTCATGTACATTTCATTTTCGGAGCCTCTAAAGTCGCCAGTTATGAAATTCACCAAACGGTCTCCTTTTTCGATAGTCTCCAGGGTAAAATCTTGGTTGGATAGTTCACCAAAGAACGCCCTCGGATTATTGTCGGGCTTGCGAAAGCCTTGATCTGAAAGGAAAGTATGATTTAAAAGCTGATCGTGCAGCATTTGCCTTGTTTGTCCACTCTGCAGGTAAACAATTTTAAACGGATAAATAAACATGTTTTAACAGAGCGTATTTTTAAGCAGTTCTAATACCAAACCCATTGTACAAAGTAAGTGAATTTCCCTGGGACTTGAGGAATTGTGAGTTGTAGGCGTTTTTTTTATTTTTTTGTGCAATGTCTACTTTTTATGTCAGGTATAACTAATTGATAGTGAGTTTGATACACGCGAAGCCCCGTCGTTGTTGGGTTGACATGTTTTCAACAGCCTAAAGCCAAATTTATCAAGGGTTTGAGGCATTTATGTGGAAAACATGATTGTGTGGGTGGCATTTGCGAGAATAGATTTGCTATTCACAAAAAACTTTTAAATCAATAAAATCATCACAACCCAATTATAATAGCCATGAGCCAACAAACCGTTAACACCAAGGGGCTAAATTTTGCCCGCATGAACACCGCCGATGGTGTATCTCCTTTCGATCTATTCAAGTACGATTATCGCACATCAGTTATTAAGAAGCCAGACGGTAGTGTGGTTTTTGAAATGAAGAATGTTGAGGTACCAGAAGGATGGAGTCAGGTAGCCACCGATATTTTAGCGCAAAAGTATTTCCGTAAGGCTGGGGTTCCTCAAGCGGATGGCAGTTTAGGATGTGAAAGCTCGGTAAAGGAGGTTACTCATCGTCTTGCTGCATGTTGGAAATCTTGGGGTGAAAAGTATGGTTATTTTGAAAATGCATCTGATGCTCAGGTGTTTTATGATGAATTGATTTATTCGTTGTTGAATCAGGAATCGGCTCCTAATTCACCACAGTGGTTTAATACTGGCTTACACAATAGTTATGCAATTGCAGGCAAGCCACAGGGTCACTATTTTGTAGATCCTGATACTGAGAAGTTGATGAAGAGTACCTCGGCTTACGAGCGTCCTCAGCCCCACGCCTGTTTCATTTTGTCGGTTGACGATGATTTGGTAAACGAAGGTGGTATCATGGATTTGTGGGTTCGTGAAGCGCGTATTTTCAAATATGGTTCAGGTGTAGGAACTAACTTTAGCAAGGTTCGTGGATCGGGCGAGAAGTTGAGTGGTGGCGGAACAAGTTCTGGTTTGATGAGTTTCTTGAAGATTGGCGATCGTTCTGCGGGTGCTATCAAGAGTGGCGGAACTACACGTCGTGCCGCTAAGATGGTTTGCTTGGATTTGGATCACCCAGATGCCATGGAGTTCATCAAATGGAAGAGTACAGAAGAGCGCAAGGTGGCTGCCTTGATTGCTGCTGGATATTCTAACGATTACGAAGGCGAGGCCTATAATACGGTGAGCGGACAGAACAGTAACAACTCTGTACGTATCCCACATAGTTTCTTCCACAAGTTGGAGAAAGGCGAGAGCTGGGATTTTATTGCACGTTCTAACGGTGAGGTGATGAACAGCATGCCTGCCAAAGAAGTTTGGGATGCAATTAGTGATGCGGCATGGGCTTGTGCGGATCCTGGGGTTCAGTACGACGATACAATCAACGAGTGGCACACTTGTCCTGAGGGCGGCAGAATCAACGCTTCTAACCCATGTTCTGAGTATATGTTCTTGGATAACACTGCTTGTAACTTGGCTTCATTGAACTTGAGAAAGTTCTTCTATGAGGACAGCAAGACGTTTGACATGGAGAAGTTTGAGTACAGTGCACGTTTGTGGACGACAGTATTGGAAATTTCTGTGTTGATGGCTCAGTTCCCATCAAAGGAAGTGGCTCAGTTGAGCTATGATTATCGCACATTGGGATTGGGTTATGCCAATTTGGGTTCTGTATTGATGAGCGCGGGTATTCCTTACGATTCTTCAGAGGCTACAGCGATTTGCGGAGCGATCACAGCAATTTTGACAGGAACGGCTTATGCGACATCAGCGGAAATGGCGGCAGTAAAAGGTCCATTCCGTATGTACGAGAAAAACAAGAAGCATATGTTGCGCGTTATCCGCAACCACAGATATGCGGCATACAATACGCCGTTGGCATTTGAAGGATTGGGAATTAAGCCCGTTTGTTTGGATGAGAAGCATTGTCCTGATTACTTATTGAAAGCAGCTTGTAACGCTTGGGACAAAGCAGCACAGTGGGGTGAGAAGTACGGTTTCCGTAACGCTCAATCTACCGTTATTGCTCCAACGGGAACCATCGGATTGTTGATGGATTGCGATACTACAGGTATCGAGCCTGATTTTGCTTTGGTAAAATACAAGAAATTGAGCGGTGGTGGATACTTTAAAATTGTAAACCAAACGGTGCCAGTGGCATTGAAGCATTTGGGCTATGATGTAAAGCAAACGCAGGACATCGTTGATTATGCAAAAGGTCACCAGACTTTCAAGGGTGCGCCTCATATCAACCACGATAGCTTAACAGCTTTGGGTTTCAACGATGCAGATTTGGCGAAATTGGAGTCAGAAGCGCCGATGGCATTTGAGATCGGATTTGTATTTAACCAATATTCATTGGGCGAAGAGACGTTACAGCGTTTGGGCTTTGATACAGCGCAGTACAACAACCCACGCTTCAACATGTTGCAGGCTTTGGGCTTTACTAGAGAGCAAATTGCCGAGTGTAACGATTTTGTGACGGGAACCATGACCATTGAGGGAGCACCACATTTGAAAGAAGAGCATTACTCGGTATTCGATTGCGCTAATAAATGCGGGGACAAAAGCGTTCGTTTCATCCATGCCAATGCTCATATCCGTATGATGGCGGCTGCCCAACCTTTCCTTTCGGGTGCAATTTCAAAGACCATCAACTTGCCAAATGAGGCATCCGTTGATGAGATCAAAGAATGTTACCACTTGAGTTGGTCATTGGGATTGAAATCTAATGCTTTATATCGCGATGGTAGTAAGTTGAGTCAGCCTTTGAGCAATAAGTCTGAGACGGAAGAGGACAATACGGAAGAGAAAGCAACGGCTTCAACCGACAGTGCTGCTGCACCGAAGGTTGCAAGTGTGGGTGAGTTAACCCCAGAGATGGTTTTGGAGGCCGCTAAGCGCATTTTGAGTGAGAGTCCTGATACCAAGTTCAAACGCCAGTTATCGAATATCGTAGAGAAGAAGCGTTTGCCAAATCGCAGAAACGGATTTACCCAAAAGGGCCGTGTGGGAGGACAGACAATTTTTGTTCGTACGGGAGAGTATGACGACGGAACGTTGGGAGAGATCTTCATTGATATGCACAAAGAGGGCGCGAGTTTCCGCAGTTTGATGAATTGTTTCTCTATTGCGGTATCGGTTGGATTGCAGTATGGTGTACCATTGGAAGAGTTCGTAGACAAGTTTGCGTTTACTCGTTTTGAGCCAAGTGGTATGGTTGAAGGTCATCCTAACGTGAAAAACGCGACATCAATTGTAGATTATATCTTCAGATTGTTGGGCTTTGAATATTTGCGCAGGGAGGATTTGGTACAGGTGAAGCCAAGCGATTTGCGTGCACCTGAGGCTGTTGAGGTACCGGTTGTTAGTGAGTTCCGTCCGGTATTCAATCCAGAGCCAGCACCATCGGTTTCAGCGGCGCAAGCAGTGGTTTCAAGCGAGCCTTTACGCAGCAAGTTTGATATGCAAGATCATATGAGAGAGATTCAGAGCGATGCTCCGGCGTGTAATGTTTGCGGTCATATTACGGTTCGCAGCGGAACATGTTACAAATGCTTGAACTGTGGAAACAGTTTGGGTTGTAGCTAAGCGAAGCGAGGATTTGCGAGGATTTGCAATTCTTGAAAAAATTAGATAATGTGGGGACCCCCAGCGGCGCAGCCGCTGGGGGTCCTTCTTTTAAAAAATTTCCCATCCCCCCAACCCAAAACAATTTAACTTTGTAAATATTACAATTATGGCTTTCGAAAAAGTAAAACGCAGCGAGAATTACAGTGAATGGTATAATAACCTAGTTAAAAATGCCGACCTAGCAGAACATAGTGCCGTGAAAGGTTGCATGGTCATCAAACCCTATGGCTACGCCATCTGGGAGAAAATGCAACGACAACTCGATGATATGTTCAAAGAAACAGGTCACGTGAATGCCTATTTCCCGCTCTTCGTCCCCAAAAGCCTCTTCGAAAAAGAAGAAAAAAACGCCGAAGGATTCGCCAAAGAATGCGCGGTGGTAACCCACTATCGACTCAAAGCAAACCCCGATAAACCAGGTCATCTCATGGTCGATCCCGATTCAAAATTGGAGGAAGAATTGATTGTTCGACCTACCTCAGAGGCCATCATCTGGAATACTTACAAAAATTGGATTCAAAGCTATCGCGATCTTCCAATTCTTATTAACCAATGGGCCAACGTGGTTCGATGGGAAATGCGCACGCGATTGTTTTTGCGCACCGCCGAATTCTTATGGCAAGAAGGTCATACCGCTCACGCAACCAAAGAGGAAGCATTGGTAGAAGCCCGTAAAATGTTGGATGTGTATTCTGAATTTGCCGAAACCTTTATGGCTGTGCCTGTGATCAAAGGCGTAAAAACCGAAAAAGAACGCTTTGCCGGTGCCGATGATACCTACTGTATCGAAGGTATGATGCAAGATGGAAAGGCACTGCAAATGGGAACAAGTCACTTTTTGGGACAGAATTTTGCCAAGGCCTTTGATGTAAAATTTCAGAGTAAGGAAGGTAAGTTGGAATACGTTTGGGCGACTAGCTGGGGCGTTTCTACGCGATTGATGGGTGCTTTGATTATGACACACAGCGACGATGAAGGGTTGGTATTGCCACCAAAATTGGCTCCGATTCATGTCGTTATTGTCCCTGTATATCGCAGTGATGAAGATTTAGAGAAGATCAAAGAGGCCATGAAGCCGCTATCGTTGCAACTCAAAGCGTTGGGATTGACCGTTAAATTTGATGATCGTGACACTTACAAGCCAGGTTATAAGTTCGCAGAATGGGAGCTAAAAGGGGTCCCGGTTCGCTTGGCGGTGGGTATGCGTGATTTGGAGTCTGGCACGGTTGAAGTCGCTCGCCGTGATACCAAGGAGAAGTTTGTTGTCGCCATGGAAGATCTCCAACCTCGCATCGTTTCGTTGATGGATGAAATACAGCAGAATTTGTTTGATCGCGCAGCAAAATATCGTGAAGAGAAAACCCAGAAGGTCAACAGTTGGGACGAATTTTTGGAGGCAATCAATGTCAAGGAAGGATTCGCAATTGCGCATTGGGATGGAACGGGAGAGACTGAAGAGAAGATCAAGGAGTTGACCAAAGCCACCATTCGTTGTATTGCGATTGATCAGAAATTGGAAGATGGGATTTGCGTTTACTCAGGAAAGCCAAGTACGGGCAGAGTGGTATTCGCGAAAGCGTATTAATTTTTTTTACTCGACAGATATGCTTGGGTAAAAATAGCACCTAGGATGATGGATGCGCCGGTGTAAAACCAGATATTGAGGTCTTTGTTTTCGTTGAAAATCACAGCACCTAGGACGATTCCATAGATGGGTTCGAGGTTCACTGTGAGGTTCGCGGTAAAAGCGCTTAACTGATTTAGGGCATAGGTTCCCAGGTAAAAAGTTAGGTTGGTACATAGCACGGCGAGCAATAAAATCCAGATTAGATCCCAAGGACCTGTTGCGATGTTTTCTAAGGTGAGAATACTAAAATCGATGGGGGGTAAAAAGACGATGGGATCGGAGGAAATCAGGGGGATGATCAGCGACAAAACCAAAGCACCTGAAATCATTTCCAAGGTAGATATGGCAAGGGGTTTGGCGCGATGAATATGGGCTTTATTGAGCGTTGTAAAGGTGGCGGCGAGGGCTGCACTCAATAGACCGGTGATTATGGCCCATCCATAAGAAACATCGCCGACTTTGGTCACGTGACCCGGTTGATTTTCGGGCAGTGAGAAATAGATAAACAAGATGCCAAGGACCACAATCAAGCCCATATAAATATCTCTTTTGGAGAAAGGCTGTTTGAGTAGGAGTGGTTCAATGATGGATGCAAAGAAAGACGCGGACCCCAAGCACGCCAGGGTTACCGAAACGGAATTGCCCAATTTGATGCTACCATAAAAGGTGAGCCAATGCGCGCAAACCAGAAGTCCTATTCCAAAAAACGTCATTGCTGTTTTTAAAGAAAGTCCCTTTAACGATTTCCAAACAGCAGGCATCAACAAATAAATGATGGCTGTTAACATCATGCGATGCCAAACCAGGGTAATTGAACCATAAGAAATGAGCTTGCCAAGGATGGCGGTAAATCCCCAAAGGAACACGGCTATATGCAGTGCGATAAATGCTTTGGTTCTAGGTGAAGTTTCGGAAGCCATAACCTGTTTAAAAAATCAAGGCCGCTGATTAAAGCGGCCAGGATGTTGGTATATAAAAGCGCGTAACAGTTGGCGTTATCGAAATAACCGATAACAATACAAATATAACGATTTTGGAAAAAATTGCAAAATAATTTAATTGAATTTTCCTTTGTAACGGTCTTTGATTTCGTTCACAATGGTGCGCAATTCTTGTTCTTTGTCCTTGTTCATCACCAACAAAACCTCGTCTGATTCTACAATCACAATATTATCAACTCCGTTTACTACGATCAACTTATTGGAGTTGTTGAATACCATGGATTCCGTTGTGTTATAGGTATGAATATTCTTACCAATGAGCGCGTTATTTTTATCATTTCTCGCACTCACATCCCACAAACTTTTCCAAGTTCCTAAATCGTTCCATCCAAAATTGGCGGGCATCACAAAAACGTCCTTCTCTTTTTCGAGTACGCCATAATCGATGCTAATGCTCGGAGTAAGCGCATAGGCCTGTTCCAATTGGTTGTTATATTCGGGACTGTCTGGGTGCACATCGGCAAAAATCTGATAGATTTCAGGTAGATGCTTTTCGATGCTATTATTGATGGCTTTGATACTCCAAACAAATATGCCTGCATTCCATAAGAACTCTCCACTTTCTAAAAAGCTCTTGGCGATTTCTTCGGTGGGTTTTTCGGTGAAAGTTTTTACGCGATGTAAACCACGAGGATCTAATTCAGGATTGAACTGGATGTAGCCGTAACCCGTATCAGGTCGGGTTGGGTTGATACCTAAAGTGACCAAAGCATCGTTATTGGCCGCAAAATCCATGGCTTGTAACGAAGTTTCGATAAATGCCAGTTCGTTGCTGATAAGGTGATCGCTGGGCGCAACCAAACAAACGGCATCTGGATTTAGACTCTGTATATGTCGGTTCGCAAGGGCAATACAAGGTGCGGTATTTTTTGCTAGGGGCTCATGCAAAATCCTAGAAATATGCATTTCGGGGATGTGCGACTGCACCAAGGGGACATAATCGGTATTGGTAACCACAAAAATATTCTCTTGCGGTACCATATGATTAAATCTGTTATAGGTCTGTTTGATGAGGGATTCCCCGGTCCCCATAATATCAATGAACTGTTTTGGGAAACTTTTTTTACTCACGGGCCAGAATCGACTACCGATTCCGCCGGCCATTATCAAAACGTAATTGTTTTTGTTTAGACTCATAAAATACCCTCTTTGTAAAGGTCGTGCAAATGTACCATTCCAAAGTAAATAGTTTGTTGTGTTATAATAATTTGGGTGATTTTCTTCTCTTGCATGATAGCAGCAACTTCGGTTGCCATGATATCGGTTGCCACCGTAATGGGTGATTTGCCCATAATTTGATCTGCCGTTAGATGATCAAAGGTGTCGTGGTTTTCTAACATCCTACGGATATCACCATCGGTCACGATGCCTATCACTTTGTTATTTTCATCCACCACGGCAGTTGCGCCCAATCGGTTTTTGGTGATTGTAAGAATGACTTCTTTCCAGGGTGAAGATTTTAAAACGTTAGGCTTAGCATTTTGTTCGGCGATGCTTCCACATTGTAAATACAATCGCTTTCCCAAGGCACCACCGGGATGGTATTTAGAAAAATCGTCGCTAGAGAACCCCCTCATTTGAATCAAGGCAACGGCAAGTGCATCGCCCATAATTAACTGTGCAGTTGTACTGGTAGTTGGGGCGAGGTTGTTGGGGCAAGCTTCGCGATTAATGGTAGTATTGAGGACAAAATCCGAAAGTTGAGCCAATCTGCTGTTGGTATTTCCTACCATGGCAACCAATGTGTTGTTGAATCGTTTTACCAATGGGGCTAGTGCGATAATTTCTGGCGTAGTTCCACTTTTGGAAATGGCAATTACTACATCGTTTTGTTGGATCATGCCCAAATCGCCATGGATGGCATCGGCGGCATGCATAAAAAGTGCAGGCTGACCGGTACTATTGAGGGTGGCCACAATTTTTTGGGCTATGATGGCGCTTTTGCCAATGCCTGTAAAAATGGCACGACCTTGATTGGAAAGCAACAATTGAACTACAGAAATAAAGTCGTTATCGATATAGTTTTTTAACGATTGCAATGAATCCAATTCATCGGTAATGGCTTGAACTCCGTATTTTTTGATCAAATCGGATGAATTTGAAGGGGACGACATCAATTTTTGTTGCAAATTAACCAAAAATATTAGCAGCGTTTGGAAAAATTGCAACTAGGGGGTGTGGGGATGAAAAATTCTTTGTAAATTCACATATTGCTTTAGGGTAAAGCAATCATCATTTAAACATTGATTAATTGAATTTATGCAATCAGCGGCGACGGTCCCAATTTTGGAACCAAGGAAAGTATTGAAGGAGTTTTTTGGTTTTGATGGATTCAAGGGCAATCAAGAGGCCGTAGTAAACAGCGTATTGGCTGGTGAAGATTGTTTTGTGATTATGCCCACAGGTGCTGGAAAATCCATGTGTTATCAATTACCAGCGATGATGATGGAGGGAACGGCGATTGTAATTTCTCCTTTGATTGCTTTGATGAAAAACCAGGTCGACAACATTCGGGGATTTGCTCAGAAAAGTTCACTGGCTCACTTTCTAAATAGTTCTTTGAGTAAGGCAGAATTGAATCAGGTGATAGAGGATATGTTGAGTGGTGAAACAAAGTTACTTTATGTTGCACCTGAGACACTGAAAAAGGAGGAAACAATAGACCTATTAAAACAAGTCAAAATTTCTTTTGTGGCGGTGGATGAAGCGCACTGTATATCAGAATGGGGTCATGATTTCCGTCCGGAATATCGCAGGATAAAGCAAATGGTGAAGGCCATTGATGATGTGCCTGTGATGGCGTTAACAGCCACGGCAACACCCAAAGTGCAGCAGGATGTTCAGAAGAATCTGGGTATGATGTCGGCCAACCTATTCAAAAGTTCATTTAATCGCCCGAATCTATTTTATCAAGTAAGACCGAAGGGCCGGAAGGATATCGTACATAAAGAAATCATTTCCTTCATCAAGGCAAGAAATAATAAGAGCGGCATCGTTTACTGTCTTTCACGCAAGAAGGTGGAAGAGATCAGTGAGATGTTGAATATGAATGGTATCAAGGCGTTGCCATATCATGCCGGGTTAGAGTCAAAGGTTCGTGGGCATCATCAAGACGCATTTTTGATGGAGGATTGCAATGTAATTGTGGCCACCATTGCGTTTGGAATGGGCATCGATAAGCCTGATGTGCGGTTTGTGATTCACTATGATGTGCCGAAGAGTTTGGAAGGGTATTATCAGGAAACGGGTCGTGGTGGTAGAGATGGTTTGCAAGGTGATTGTTTGTTGTTTTATAATCCATCGGACATCGAGAAGTTGGAGAAGTTCATGAAGGACAAGCCGGTGGCGGAGCAAGAGATTGGTAGTTTGTTGATTGCGGAAACAGCTGCGTTTGCTGAGAGCAGTCATTGTAGGCGTAAGATGCTTCTTCATTATTTTGGGGAGCATTTTCACGAAGAGGATTGCAAACAGATGTGCGACAACTGCGCAACACCCAAACCAAAAGTGGAGGTTACGCAGGAATTGGTTGCAATGCTAAAGGCGATAGAAAGCCTAAAGAGCGAGTTGGGTATGAGTCACGTGGTGAACTTCTGTGTTGGCAAGCGGTCTGATAGTGTTAGGGATTATGGCCATGACTTATTATCAACCTTTGGCTTTGGCAAGGAAAAAGTCAGTTTGTTCTGGAAGTCGTTGATGCGCTTGGCGTTGGTTCAAGGATACCTCAATAAGAATATCGAAAAATATGGTTTGATGAGTATTTCGGAGCAAGGCGAGGCATATATTAAGTCGCCTGTTTTTCATGAAATGGCGGTGGATGCAGAGTTTGATAGTGTGAAGGACGAGGATTACGACAACTTCAAGGCGGAAAGTGCTTGTGATGAAGAGTTGTTTGATCATTTGAAGGATTTACGACGTAAAGTTGCCAAGGAAAAGGGATTGCCACCGTATGTAATTTTCCAAGATCCGAGTTTGGAAGATATGGCCACCAAATATCCAATGACGATTGACGAGTTGGTCAATATCAACGGGGTTGGAAAGAACAAGGCCCAGAAGTTTGGAGAACCATTTGTAGCCTATATCACTGAGTTTGTAAAGGCGAATGATATCGAACGAACCCAGGATATCGTGTTAAAAGGAAATTCTGACAAGTCGGCTAAGCGGGTGAATATCATCTTGAATATTGATAAAAAGGTTGATTTGCCTGATATCGCCAAGCAGTTGGGTATTTCCTTTGAAGAGTTGATTCATGAATTGGATCAAATTGTGAATTCAGGGACCAAATTGAACTTGAGATATTTCTTAAATCAATTCATCGAAGAAGAATTGCAAGTGGAGGTGATGTCGTACTTTAAGACGGTGGATGTTGCTGATATGGAAGGGGCGAGCGGTTATTTCGATGGAGACTTCAGCATGGAAGAATTGGAGCTTATGCACATCCAATTTTTGAGTGACGTAGGAAATTAAGCATTGAATTTATTTTTTGTAGTGCGTGTTATGTTATTTTGTAATGATTTATTGCGGACCTAGCATTGAAAGAGCAGCCATCCTTTGAGTTGATTTACAAAAAATTCCGTCCGGCGTTGATGGGATTTGCTATGTCGATTACACGCAGTTTGCCCGATGCGGAAGAGGTCGTAAACGATGTATTTGTGGGCATTTGGGAACGACATAGTGCAATGTTATCGGATCCAGGATTGAAGAGTTATTTGTTTCGTTCGGTGAAGAATCGTTGTTTGAATAACATCAAACGCCAGCGATTGCCTTTTGATGAGATCCCTGATGAAATGCCGGTGGCGAGTAAAGATCACGGGGCTTTGGATCAGCTGGAGGCCAAAGAAATGAGTGAAAGAATTACTTTAGAGATTGATAAGTTACCCACCAAGTGCAAGCAAGTCTTTTTGTTGAGTCGCATGCATGAGATGAGCTATAAAGAAATTGCCGAATTGATGGATATTTCTCCCAAAACAGTTGAAAATCAAATTGGAATTGCGCTTAAGTTTTTGCGCGAAAGTTTCCCCGGAAACTAGTTTGTGGTGATTACGCGATTGTAGATTGCTTCGTATTGCAATAAAATTTCTGCCAGATCAAATTTGTGCGCTTGTTGAAGTGCATTTTTTCTGAATTTTGCGAGTAATTGTGGGTCTTTAAGCAAGGTTATGGCGTTTTGGGCCATGTCGTTTACATCGCCAACATTTGACAAATAACCGGTGACACCATGGATATTCACTTCTGGAATTCCGCCCGCGTTTGAGCTGATTACAGGGACTTCACAAGCCATGGCTTCTAATGCTGCAAGGCCGAAGCTTTCAGATTCACTAGGTAATATGAATAGGTCGCCGATGCTTAAAATTTCTTCGATGGCTTCTTGCTTTCCAAGGAATGTTACCCAATCACAGGTATTAAATTCTCTAGAGACTTTTTCGATATGTGAGCGTTCGGGCCCATCGCCAATGAGTAGCAATTTTGCTGGGATTTCTTTGATGATTTGGGCAAAAACGGCAATGACATCCTCAATTCGTTTAACTTTTCTGAAATTCGAGGTGTGAATGATGATTTTTTCACCATTTGGGGCGATCATTTGTTTGAAATGCTCTCGGGGTTTCTTGTTAAATCGACCAAAATCTATGAAGTTGGGTATGACATCTATATCGCGATTGATTTTGAAGTGCTCATAGGTTTGTTTTCTGAGATCTTCGGAGACGGCTGTAACGGCATCGGATTGATTGATGCTCCAACTTACAACATGTTCATAGGTCATTTCACGTCCAACAAGCGTGATATCGGTACCGTGAAGGGTTGTTACCACCGGAATTGTGATGCCCTGCTGGGCGAGTATTTGTTTTGCTACTAGTGCGGCAGAGGCGTGGGGAATCGCATAGTGTACGTGGAGGATATCTAAGTGGGCACTTTGGACGATATCTACCATTTTGCCGGCCAGTGCTGTTTCGTACGGGGCGTATTCGAACAAGGGGTATTTGGCGATATTGACTTCATGATAGAAAACATTTTCGCTAAAGAAGTCTAATCGAGCGGGTTGGTTGTAGCTAATAAAATGCACTTCATGACCTTTCACTGCCAGGGATTTACCCAATTCCGTGGCCAATACACCGCTTCCACCAAAGGTGGGATAACATACAATTCCTATTCGCATTATTTAAGTAACAAAGTTCCGCAAAAAATGTAGGTTTGCGATGTTAAATAAGTGATTAATATCTATGGAGGTTTATAGCGACGAGTATTTCATGACGAGGGCCTTGGATTTGGCGATGCAAGCCTATGAGGAGCAAGAAGTTCCAATAGGGGCGGTTGTGGTGCACAATAATAAAATTATTGGCAAGGGCTATAATCAAACCGAGAAGTTGCAAGATGTAACGGCGCATGCCGAAATGTTGGCGATTACTGCGGCTAGCAATGCGGTAAATGGTAAATATTTAGATGAGTGTACTCTGTACGTCACCATCGAGCCTTGTTTGATGTGTGCTGGAGCCATTCAATGGTCGAGGTTTTCGCGTATCGTATTTGGTGCGGGTGAACCCAAATTTGGCTTTGAAAGAATTGATAAAGGTATGTTGGGTAAGACAGAAGTTGTAGGTGGGGTGCTGTCTGAAGAGTGTAGTGAAGTGATGAAGCGGTTTTTTCGTGAACGGCGCAAGAAAAATAATTAGGGGAGTTTTTCGTAGCAACCCAAATCAGGCAGGGATTTTCGGGTTTTTCCAAGTAGATCAATGATCACTGGAGAACCGAAAGTTCCAGCCTTTTTGTATCCAAAAGCGGTGGAATCTGTTTGATAATTTCCTCTTTGCACATCAACAAAGCCGGCGGTCTTATTAAAGAAATTGGGGTATGTGATGATTGATTTGGGGTTGAGCGATTTTAGTATGTTGTTTTCGAGACGGATATTGAAAACGTTTAGAGTGGTTTGGTCGAACTGTAATTCTTCTTTGAGCGGACCATCTACGATACAATTATAAACGGATAAATTTAGTGGTGCGTGGTTGAGTAATTTTCCATTGCCGTCGCGCAGTGTATTGGTTGCGGCAAAGTGACCATCGGTGCGTGAAGAGAAACCGGAATATTCTGAAAATGTGCAGTGATTAAACGCATAGTTTCCTCCAAGGAGGGCTAGAAAGCTATAGCTGCCTGCATCGGCAAACAGACAGTTTGTTGCTTGGATATCGGCTGTGATTCCGGCCAAGCTTGCTTGGCCGGAATATTGTATGCGTGTATTTGAAATTTTTAGTCCAGTACTTCCATTCACAGGCAAAGAATCAACGCGTATACCAATTGTTGCGTTTGTAATATCTGCGTATTGGATGCTGTTATTAACACTACCCACAAGGATATGAATACCACCCCATTGGTTGGGAAGAAACTGCGGGTCCCAAACGGGTTTGTCACCCCGGATTGAAACGCGTTGTGTTGCCGACCCCCGAATATCTAGCGTTCCAGCAATATAAATTTTGGTTTGAGCCGATGCAAAAAGTTGAACTCCAGGTTTGATAGTTAGCGTTGCCCCTTGATCCACCCCCATGTAACCCAAAATTACCGTGGGTTTTTGATTGTCTGAAAGGGTAATATTACTTTCAAAAATGGTATCTCGATAATAATGTGCATCCCATCCGTAAGCCGCCAATTTAACATTGCTTCGATGTCCGCCCACACTGGATATAATTGAGTCCATCACCAATAAAGGTTGGGTATTGTTATTGGATTCTAGTTTGCATTGCACGAAAACAAAGACCGAATCCGATGCACCAATTTCTATGTCGTTGATTTGGGTGCCAGAAATCCCATCAATACTCATTCGATAAGCGGAATTGGCACCTCCACCCAATTGGAAATTTGCGTTAACAGGCAGTTTTTCTGGGTTTTTGATGCTAAAAATCTGTGTAACTGATATGGGATAGGTCGACCCCGGAACCCTCGTAAAAACTGTATCGAACCAAACTGTATCAGCGGAATATGTAAGGCTGTTTTTAGCCGTGAAAAAATCGTTGTTGTTTCTGCAACTCGATAAAAACGCCATCGCTAAAACAAGCATCAACGCAGCTACCATGCCGTTGAGTTTCCCCATGATTTGATATGTTGCGTTTTTGTTTTGCATTCGTTTATTCGAAGATATCCTCGTTGTTTAGAATACCCAAATAACTTTGATAGCGCTCATCGGCAATGTCGCCCTTTTCCAAGGCTTCAAGCACAGCGCATTCGGGCTCATGGGTATGAAGGCAATCGTTGAATTTGCATTTGGATAAATAAGGACGCATTTCGGGGAAATACTGGGAAATTTCTGTGGGTTCAAAATCCACGACACCAAAATCTCTAATACCTGGCGTATCAATAATCTGCGTATTGTCGGCAAGGGTAAACATCTCAGCAAACGTCGTTGTATGTCGGCCCTTGGCATGATGGTCTGAAATTCTACCTACTTTGGCATTGGCTCCGGGAAACACGGCATTGAGTAAAGTGCTTTTACCCACTCCAGAATGCCCTGCGAGCAACCATCGCTTCCCCTTCAGCATCGCGGAAAATGCCTCTAGTGCTTTGCCTTCTGTGGCCGAACCCAAGAGCACGCTGACATTGGCATTGCGGTAAATGTGCTTGATATCTTCTACTACCTCTTCGCCCCGTTCGCCCAACAAATCCATTTTATTAAAAAAGACCATCGCGGGCACGTGATAGGCCTCACAGGTAAGGATGAATCGATCAATAAAACCCAAACTCGTTCTCGGCGATGTTAGGCTTGCAATAAGAGCGGCACCATCTAAGTTAGTTGCCAAAATTTGACGGCGGGAACTCAATTTATTCGCCCGTCGGATCAGGTAATTATTTCGGTGATAAACCTTTGAAATGGATCCCGTATCGGCGTAGTTTTGGTCCTCCATTAACTCTACTCGGTCTCCAACGGCCACAGGGTTGCTCGTATCTAGGTCGTTCAATCGCATCTTGCCGCGCGTTCTTGCCATCCAGACCTTTCCATCGTCTGTAAGTACTTGATACCAGCTGCCAGTGGATTTGGTGACCGTTCCCTCCATTAGAAAATGGCTTCGCAGATTTTTTTGGTTTGGGTGCTTTTACCCATGGTATAAAAATGCAGTACTGGGGCGCCATTTGCAATTAATTCTTTGCATTGTTCGATGGCCCAAGCTACACCAATATCGGCGATTTGCTTGTCATCCTTACACTGGTCGATTTCATTGGTCAGAGCAAACGGGATATCCATGTGAAATAACTTCGGCAGGATCGACAACTGTTTTCTTGTGGTAATGGGTTTGATGCCTGGGATGATGGGGACGGTGATTCCGGCGGAACGACAGCTTTCGACAAAATTGAAATAATGTTGATTGTTGAAGAACATCTGCGTAACCAAGAATTTAGCTCCGGCATCCACTTTTCTTTTAAGGAATTTCAAGTCCGATTCCATATTTGGCGCATCAGCGTGCTTCTCTGGATAACATGCAGCACCGGTACAGAAATTAGACTCATTGGAATTGCTGATTTCTTCATCCAAATAAATCCCGGCGTTCATATTTTGAATCTGATGAATCAAATCCAAGGCGTTTTTATTTCCGTTATTCTCTGGCTCAAAGTGAGCATCCTCTTTCCGGTTATCACCCCTCAAGGCTAAAATATTGTCGATTCCCAAAAAGCTCAATTCAATCAATGCATTTTCAGTGTCCTCTTTGCTAAACCCACCACAAATTAAGTGTGGAACAGCATCAATCTTATAATGGTTCTGTAATGCGGCGCATATCGCAACGGTACCCGGTCGTTTTTTTGTTGAAATGCGATCATAACTGCCATCGGCACGCTTCTTTAATACATAATCCTCTCTATGATAAGTAACATCAATAAATGAGGGTTGGAATGCCATCAAGGGATCTATGCTTGCAAATAGTTCTTTGATGCTTGCGCCTTTTAATGGAGGCAAAATTTCGAACGAAAAGAGCGTTTTGTCTGCGCCAGAGATATGTTCAGTGATTTTCATGAATTATTGGAATGTAATTGGAAGTGTGAGGGTTTCTGTGCCGCGGAGTACAACTACTTTGGAAGGATTTTCTGGGTTGATTTTTCCCAAACCCACCATATAATCTTCGATGCCATTTACTGGCATATCGCCCAGCATCAGAATGATATCGCCTTTTTGAAGTCCGGCTTTCTGAGCAGGTTTGCCATCGGTTACACCATCAATGCGCATGCCTTTTCCGCTGTAACTATAATCAGGCATCACACCTAAAGTTACCTTGAATTTGGTTCTTCCAGCAGTTACATCTTGGGTTTTAGTAAAAACTAATTTGCCGCGTTTGTTATTGAGCGAAACCAGCTGTTCCATTACGTTAAGGCTGTTTGACATGCCAACATAATTGATGAGATTCTCATCGTCGCTTGGTTTGTGATAATCCTCATGCTGTCCGCTGAAGAAGTGTACCACGGGAATATTTTCGATATAGAACGAAGCGTGATCGCTTGGTCCTAGACCACTCTTTGTTGTGATAATTCTGATTTGATTGGTATCGGTTTTGATCATCGAGATGGCCTTTTCGAACTGCGGAGAAGTACCAACACCGTTGAGCGTAAGCACTTTTTTGGTAGTGTCGATTCTGCCTAGCATGTCGATGTTAATCACATAATTGATCTTCCCCAATTTGCCTTTGTTATTCCCTGTAAGGGTCACTGGAGGGTTTTGCGTAAAAAATTTAGATCCCAAAAGTCCCAATTCTTCACCGCTGAATGCGATAAATAGGTAATTGTTTTTCTTGTATTTGCCTCCTTTTAAAGTTCTTGCCATTTCTAACATGGCTGCCACTCCCGAAGCATTATCATCGGCTCCGTTATGAATTTCTGCTTTGCCGGTATATCTACTGTTTTCGTATTCGTTGATACCTATGTGGTCGTGGTGCGCACAGACTACAATGGTATTTTTCTTGCGGTTATTGCGGAAAGCGTAGACGTTATGACCTTGGGCTTTAAGGACATGAATATTGCTAATCAAGGTGATGGGTGCAACGGGGAATTGACCCGTCTGATTGCAAAAGAAAACAGGTATGCTCAAGGTTTTCTCGTCGCGTTTAAGATTCCCACTGGGGGCGATAAAACTGGTGTAAGGTTTGATAAAAATAATTCCCACAGCACCGCGCTTGGTGGCTTCAGCGATTTTGTTTGGAATTTCCGCGACCTCTGAAAGTTCACTTTTGGGGTTTTCTTGCATCCCTGGGAAACCCAATCTAATCAATGCAATTTTCCCTTTGATGTCGAAAACGTAATCGTCTCTTTTTGTTTTTTCCTGAACCAATCCATAACCACAATCAACCCATGGGGCGGTGACGCTGTCTAGGTTTGCACTTTGCGACAGTGGATAGAATTCACTGAAAAGTGTGAGTTTTCTGATAACAGTATCGATGCCAGGAGCACGAACGCCAACAAGACATTTGTTGCTTGCCAAACGCAATTTTACGATATCAAATTCTTGGGTTTGAGGCTGAAGCTTAGCCGCAATCAATTGTTGCTTAATATATTCGGCACTCATCATTTCGCCCGGTGATCCGGTTTGACGGCCTTGAAGTTCATCACTTGCCAAGTAACTAATGTCCTTTTTTAATCGCTCAGCTCTTGTTGCTGGGACTTGTTGAGCTTGGGCTATGGTGGTACTGCAAAGAGCAATAATAGATAATGAAATCAATCTCATGAATATAGTTCTAAAAGGGTTTTTACCAAAATGAAAGCAGAAAGTAGTGCAAATATAACACGGAGCCAAACAACGGGTACTTTGGTCGCCAATTTTTGTCCAAGAGATGAGAAAAAAATCACTCCAAGTAGCATTGGGATGAGCATAATCCATAAAAGGTAACCCGTTTGATAACTAGAAATTTGTTGGGCGGGGGTAATGCTGATATATTTTATCAAAGCGGAAATCGACAGGATTGGAACTATGGAAAGCGACAATGCCGTAGCGCTGTGCATCGATTTCTTTAAAATAATGAGGAACAGGGGAACCATGATAATGCCGCCACCCAAGCCACTCAGGGCTACAATTGTGCCGGCGAAAATTCCCACCAGCATGGATGGCCAATCTTGAATCAAACTAAACTGATACGGGGTGCTTTGTTCTTCGATTTGGGGGTTGCCATTGCCATCTTTTGAGCGAGAAGATTTTGACTTCCCAAAAATCATGTTGAGAATGCTCAAGCCTAAGAATCCCAAAAAGACGCCTTGAAAGACTTCCTTTTGATACCAGTCGCCGTCTTGAATGGCCTGGGTCATGAAGTAATTGCTAATGGCTCCAGGAATACCAATGGTTAGACTTTGTTTCCATTGCCAAGTTCCCATTTTGATTTGGCGGAAGGTCCCAGAAACGCCCGACATAAATACCAATGCAATGGAATTAGCCAAGGTAAATTTCACCATTTCTGCGCTGCTGATATCGTATTGATGCAGATAGGAAGTGATAACAGGGATAAATAACATTCCCCCGCCCACACCGAGTAAACCGGCCAACAGACCACCAAAGGAGCCCAAGAGCAAGAGCCACAAGAATCCTGAGGTCATCAAATCTGTTGCGATATTGATGGATGCCAAAGTGAATTCTGTTGATGCGTTTAACATTTTGAAGGGGTTGCAGTATTGATTTATTTTAACAAGGATTGATAGCGCGTGGGTTCATGCAGTAATTTTGCTGCTTCCTTTGATTCCAAATCCAAGAGTAGCCACGCTGGATGAAAACGATTTTTCTTTAATTTTCTTTCCATCATCGCGCGATTTAATGCAAGTATGATGCTTGATTTTTGTTTGATTAAATCGGCTTTTACTTTGGTATTTACCTGGTCGGAATTTATTTTTAATCCTGAAATCTGTTGTAAAAACTGAGTGTCTGAGTACATCGATGCCATAGATTTATGGAGTTTCTCTTGCAATTTGGCCTGACTTTTTTTGACTGCGTATTGGGAGAACTGCGTATACTGTAGATCAGAAATGGCCTGAAACAATGTGTCGGGTAGTGAGTTGTATTGCTGATTTGCCCAATCGAAAATGATGTTTTCTTGTTCCAGCCACTTTAGTATTTCCAATCCTTGGTAGGGTTTTAAAGCAACATCGGGATCGATGCCACCGCCTTCATAAACGGTTCTTCCGCCTTGGGTTTTGAAGGCCTTTTTTTGCGCGGTCGACATCGTTTTGGCAACGCCATTCTCATCGCGATCGCCATATTGAAGTCGTTGAATACATCGCCCACTGGGAGTATAGTATTTGGCAACGGTGAGTTTCATTTGGGTTCTGTAAGGCAAGCTCGCATAATTCTGCACCAACCCTTTTCCAAAACTCGTTTGACCCATAATCACTGCGCGGTCCATGTCTTGTAAGCTGCCGCTCACGACTTCGGAGGCTGAGGCAGAATGCTCATTCACAAGCACAACAAGCGGCGTATTGGGCAAAAGGGGTTTGTTTGGTGTGATCCAGTTTTTTGGACCGGTTACATTTTGACCTCTGAGGGTTACGATTGATCGATTTTCGCCCACAAAAAGTCCCACGATTTGAACGGCTTCGTTTAAGAGTCCACCGCCATTGTCGCGCAAGTCCAAAATCACCCCTTTCAACTCCGTCTTCTCCATCATCTTTTTGAGCGATGTTTCTATTTCGTCGGCAGCGTGCTGACCAAATTCTTCCAGTTTTACGTAGGCAATATCCCCTTGATACATTCCACTGAACGATACGCTGGCTGTTTTGATTGCCATGCGGGTGATTTGCTTTTTGATGCTTTTGCCTTCGCGATCAATTTCTATGGAGAACGATGTATTGGGTGCGCCCCGAACCAGACTCAATAATTGGTCGGTTGACTTATCTTGTAAGGAGATGCCATTGATGCTAGTGATGATGTCACCGAGTCTAACGTCGGCGATGTTAAAGGCATAACCTTCTTCAATAAAATTGACAACGGGGTAATGGTTTCGGAGCATGATTCTGCATCCTACGCCGCCATATTGACCTTGTTTTTCGATCAGGGCCTCTTCGGCTTGATATTCAGTAAAAAAATTGGTGTAGGGGTCCAGTGATTTAAGCATCGCATCGATGCCGGTTTTCATCAATTTTCCGGGCTCGATTTCATCGACGTAGTTGGTGCCTAATTCTTTGTAGAGGGCAGTGAAAATCTCAATGTTTTTGGAATATTCAAATAGGTTGTCAACTACTTTATTCCCTTGGCTTAAGAAGAAAGCGCAGATGCAAAGTAAGAACCATTTGGGCAAGCGGATCACCATGAATCAAAGATACAAAAATCGCAGTGAGTAATAGGGTAAAGTCGTACGCGAAATTATTTTGCAATCAACTTTCTTTCCCAGACGGGGATTCGAAAATTTCTAAATCAAATTGAGGAACAACCGCAAGCACATGATCAAAAATATCAGCTGCGATATTCTCGTGGTCGATCCACTGTTTGTCGCGGGTGAAACAATATAACTCTAGTGGCAATCCTTTTTCGCCGGGAGACAACTGCCTCACAAGGGCCACCAATTTCTTGTTCACCTTGGGATGTTGATCCACATAGCGGTACATGTACTCCCTAAAAATCCCCACGTTGGTTAGGTTTCTACCATTGGCGAGGACCGTTTTGTCGATATTGTTTTTGATATTGTATGCGTCAATGTCCTCTTGTTTTTTGTCGATATAGTCCCGAATCAACGTAATTTTTTTATATCGCTCCAGCATGTCAGGGGTACAGAATTGGATGGTAGAAATTTTGATATTGATGGAGCGTTTCATTCTCCGGCCTTGGCTTTCTTCCATGCCTCTCCAGTTTTTAAACGCATCGTTAATGAGTGCATGGGTTGGTATTGTGGTGATGGTATTGTCCCAATTTTTGACTTTAATATTGGTAAGGTTAATTTCAATCACATGTCCGTCTGCACCGTATTTGGGTACCTCGATCCAGTCGTCCATTCTTACAATGTCGTTCCCTGAAATTTGAATGGATGCTACCAATCCCAAAATGGTATCGCGGAAGGTTAGGATGACCAAGGCTGATAGGGCACCGAAAGCCGTTAGCAATGTCCACAGGGGTTTATCGGTGATGTTGCTGATGATAAATAGGATACCCACCGCATAATTGATGATATTTAGCAGTTGGGTATACGATCCGATGGGTTTGTCTTTGAAGTCCTCTGAATTGAGTAAAAACACTTTGATTGCTCTGAGCACTGCTTGCACAAAACGGATGATGGCGATGATGATATACGCATCGATTAGATGTTGTAAAATATTGACCCAATCCGAGTTTTCGTTGAATATAAAAAGGAGACCTTTTTTGGCAACGAGGGCGGGGACGACATGTGCGAGATAGATAAAAACCCGCATTTCAACCAGAATATCGTCGTAGGTGTTATTGGATTTTTTTGCATACCGAGCCACCACTGTGAGGATGACTTTTCTAGAAACAAAATCGGCAATTGCTATTAGGACAACGAGTCCGATCGTTAAAACGAGGGGGTGTAAAATTTCACATGAATCGGCGGTGGCTCCGGCTTGTTGGAGTTGATGCATCAACCATTGTGAAAACTGAATTTTATAACTCATTGTAGCAAATATAAATTATCGATTTCGAATAAACAGTTATTCTTGCGACTCTTCTATTTTTCTCAGTAGTTTACTGGTTTGGCGTCGCTTTCAGGTGGTCCCGACAGGAATCGAACCTGTATCTAATGCTCCGGAGGCATTCGTAGTATCCATTCTACTACGGGACCATGTATTGTTGAGGCAATGGTATTAAATCGATACCGATTTGCAAAGATAAACAAAGGGGAGGCTGCGCGCCAAAGTTTTGCGTACAATCGGCCCAAAATCGTAAAGGCTAATGCGGCATTCAACAAAGACGCCAATGGCATGCGTTATTTACTCAACAAGGCAGCTCCAGATGCATTGATCCAAAGGGTTTTTTCGCCCTGCAATGCATACCAATATCCAGGGTATTCGGTATCGGTTATCGCATCGTAAATGATAGGCACAATTATATCGCCGAAGCTATTGACCACGCCCCATTTTCCGTTGCTCTTTACCATATAATGCGATGGTTTTTGCGACACGATGATTTCTTGATATTTTGGCTTTAGGCTCCACTGCATGGATGGCAGACACAACAATCCTGTGCCCGATGATTTGCTCGCCAACCATTCATGGTCGTTTAGTTTGCTAAGGCTGCTGAGGCTATCCAATAATAATACTTTGCCGTTGGCATGGGTGATAAACCAACTGTTGCCAATGGGCTCTAAGAGTAACGTGTCTGTAAGTTGTTGTAAATCAGTTGTTTTTACTTTCCTCACAGTTTTAGTGTAGGCGTGATACAGGATCCAATTTTTCTTTTGACGTGCGAAAACCATTCCATCGCCATGCATTCTAAAATCGTCGATCGCGCCTTTGATTGGCAAATTGAATTCGCCGCGAGAGTAATAAAAATTCCATTTTTTGTTCTTTAGCAGCGCCACTGTACTGCCTACCAAGAGGGCTTTTTCATAAATCGGGGGCACCAAAATTCTACCGAGGGTATCAATAATTCCCCAACCTTTTTGTTGGACTAGGGTATAGGGTTTGCCAAAATCCACGGCCTCGGAGTATTCCGCACTGCATTGAATGGTATCGCGCCAAAGGCAGTATCCATCGTTGATTTTGCCCATGAAACGACCAAAAGGCAGTGAGGTCATGCTTTCGTATGCGAAGGGGGTTAGTGAATTTCCTAGCGTATCAATCAAGGCCCAGTTTCCGTTGATTTGGGCGGCGCATCGATTTTTAACCCACAGTTTAGCGGGGGATTCGGTGGGTTCATTTTCCCATGTTTCAAAACCAATTGCATCGTATTTGGGCGGGGTGATTAGCTTGCCGGATTCGTTGAAGAGCGCCCACTTTTTGTTTGTTTTTAATGCTCCTCGATGGGCTGCGGTATCGTATCGTAGATTTTCGAATTTGCAGGGCAACAATTCTTTGCCGCGGTAATTGAGAATGCCCCATCTGCCGCCGCGTTGAACAAAGGCCATGCTGCTACTAAACTGATAAATTGTTTCGTAATTGTTTTTGGTAAAGGGTTTTCCATCTTTGGTGATGTAACTGTATTCTATCAAGCCAAAGGTATCTGTTCGCATCACCAGTGCGCAGCCCGGTATAAGTGTTGAGCCGTTTTCAACGAACTGCGATTTGTTGTTATTCAACGCAAAAGGGTAGGCCATTTTATAGTCCAATTCCATCCAGGGCTGACCGGTTGATGAATCGGCAAAGTAAAATCCGTCTTTGTTGGTGTAAGCAAATGGCACGGGAATTACGGTGAGGGCTCGAAGTAGAAATTGCGCGCGCATCGTGAGGTCTTGCCGACCAATTGGCGGCTGGGGCTGGTTTTTGAGATAGTTTTCATAGGCCTCAACCGTATTGATTTGTTGTGCCCGTTCAAAAGCCATCGCATCTAGTTTTTGCAAAATCGCATTCTTTTGCGGTGCTTTTGGGTATGATTTTAGGAAACGTAAATAGCTGTACTCTTGGTCCTCGCTGCAAGCCAATTCGTATTCCCACTGCACCAGTGTGTCTTCGGCTTGTTGAATCATCAATTTTACCTGTTGGGTGGGCTTTTTGATTTTGAGTAATTGAGACCTTCTGGCCGATAAAGCTTGGATATCGCGGGAGTGCATCAATGAATCAAATTCTAAACGTTCGATGTATTCTTTTTGAAATTCAATGAGTTTGTGGTGTGATTTGAGGGCGATCGATTCAAATTTTGGGGCATGGAAGGCAGTATCTGCTGGCGTTTTGAGTTTGGCTACAGCTTGATTAAAAGTTTCATCTTCGATGCGTTGAATGTCGACTTGATAGTTAGAAATACGTTCGTGATGGAATTCTATCTCATGCAATAATTTTCTTGCGTGCTCCAAATTGTAATTCGGTTTTTGGGTCCACCAGGTTTGTGTGAGTTCAAAAAGCAGTGTATCTGTATTTCTGTAGGTTACACCATATTTATTGTCGTATTTTTTCCAAATTTCCCCGGATTTGTCTTTCCCGGCTTTGCTAATTGTTGTTGTCCCCCAATATTGCATTGCCGTTAAGGCTAGTCGGAGTTGGGCGTCGGATTCTTTGTTGTTAGGCAGCAGTGCTTGGGCGTGATAGAGCACAGGGTTGATACTGTCTTTGGTGAATCGCCTTTTGAATAAAATGAGTGCCGCTTCTTGTTGATTGAGTTGAGCGATATCTTCCGATGCCTGATTTGTATCTCTAGGTACCGAAGATTTTCGGAGTTTGGATATGGGTTTTGCAGATTTGGAAGAAATGCGAATGAGTTTGAGTGCTTTTTCGATGGGGTCTGCGTTTGATGTACCGATCCAAGCGAGAAGGCTTAGGAAAACAGTCGACATCAGTAGCGTACCACGAAATTTCATTCGCGCCAAATGTGCAAACCTTATGCCACAGTTAGTACGGCGGATGTTGGGGCTTGTTTTGAAGAATGGTTTCGATGTGCTCCATCACATCAGGGGTGAGTTTGTGCAGGATTTCAGTCGATTTAAGGGTTTCTTCGAGTTGCTCAGTTTTGGTTGCGCCCAAAATGACAGTGCTCACATTGGGATTTTTTAGACACCATGCTACGCCGAATTGCGGCATCGAAACGCCAATTTCTTTTGCAAATTCCACCAAATTGCCAACGATTTTGCGATTGTTTTCTTTCAAGAGTTTTTCTGAAAGCCAACCGAGTTCGGCGCGATTTAGGCGTGATTCTGAAGGGGGTTGGTTGAGGTATTTTCCGGTGAGGTAACCCGAGGCGAGCGGACTCCAGATGGTTGTTCCCAGACCTACGGTTTTGTATATCTGATCGTATTCCACTTCTACTTTGTCGCGCACCAACATGTTATATTGGGGTTGTTCCATTACTGGTCCGATGAGGTTATACCGCTGGGCGACCATATGCGCTTCCATGATTTCTTGCGCGCTCCACTCCGAAGTTCCCCAGTAGAGGATTTTTCCGGCGAGGATGAGTTGGTGCATCGACCAAACGGTTTCCTCGATGGGTGTTTGTTTGTCGGGGCGGTGACAGAAATATAAATCGAGATAGTCTACTTGCAGGCGTTGGAGGGCTTGATTACATGCTTCTACGATGTGTTTTCGATTCAGTCCTCGTTGAGTTGGCACTTTGGGCCCCGCGCCAAAAAATACTTTTGAACTGACGATGTAAGAATCACGCGACCAGTCCTTCTTTTTCAGAATTTGGCCCATGACTTTTTCCGATTCCCCTGCGGCGTATACTTCGGCATTGTCGAAAAAATTTACCCCGGCTTCATAGGCAATGTCCATGAGTCGCTCGGATGTATTATTTTCGATTTGATTTCCAAAAGTGATCCAACTTCCAAAGCTGAGTTCAGATATGGGTAGTCCTGATTTTCCGAGTCTGCGGTATTCCATGTTTGCGAAATTATGTTATTTACTGATGCTTTTCCCTAATCCAACTGTATTTGATGTTGGCGTATTTGGGCTGTTTGACCTCTTGAATGAGTTTGGTGAGGCTGCTGTAGGGTCCTTCGCTAATGAATAAATTGATCATCCATGCGGGAACTGTTCCGGCGGGGTCGAAAGTTATAAAGTACTCACAATGTAATTTGTTTTTTGCCAACGACTTAATATTCCAAATAGTGCGATTGAATTGGATGCGCACTACACCCGCTTTGTTTGGAACTAACTTGGGCTCGGCATGGGTTGTGATATTTACATCTAGCGTCGTTGGGTCTTGTTTCATCACATAATGACCGCAGATGTCGCGATCGTCTAGTGGCCAAGGTGTATTTATTCTCTGGTAAATGGTTATTTCCGTTGGGCTGATAACTTTTAATACCCTTGATTCACTGGTGGCATAAATCCACTTTGGATAATTGGCGATGTCGGTTACGCAAGCCACAGCCGAATTTAGAGAACAAGATAATTCAAAGGTGGCTTTAATTTCTTTGATGTCCGAACCAACAACCGGTCGGGTGTAGACGATTACCCCACCACCTGATTTAGATTTGCTCCAGGGGATCTCTGGCGTGATGAGCAGGGGTGAAATGGCTAAAATGAATGAAATAGCGGGCCGAATCATGGTTTAATTTCTTGAGAAATACTTTTTCTATTTATAACTAAATATTGCAATATGACTATTAAATAACGAATGAATAATTCCAAGATTCTAAGGGTCAATTTATTGTAATCTGATTTCTCAAAGGTAATTTGTTCTTTTTGGTTTTGTTCCTCATGATTCGCGATTAATTTTTACTTATTGTAATTTTTACAATTAACATACTTACCTTCGTTTTGATGGCTTAGCCATTGAACAGATGAAAATACTAAAACGACTCTTTGTTTCTGCCTTCACGATTGCAGCAGTTACTGGCTTATCAGCGCAAAAATCCCCCATTGATTTTGAAACCTCAGGCAATGGAAAGACTTTCACATGGACCACTTTCGAAAACGGGGCCAACCCTGCGGTTGAAATTGTAGCGAATCCTAGTTCTTCGGGACTCAACGTATCGGCAACGGTGGCAAAATTCACGGCAATGAAAGCAGGTCAGCCATGGGCGGGTTTTGAGAGTAAGCACGGCTCTGATATCGGCACATTTACTTTAAGTGCGAGCAATTGTATAGTAAAAATGCTTGTTTGGAAATCGGTGAAGAGCGATGTTGGGATCAAGTTTGCATCCGCATCAGGCGCATCAACTGGAGAGATCAAAGTTACTAATACTACCACGGGTGCTTGGGAAGAGTTGGTTTTTGATTTCAGCAAACGCATCGGCGAGTCAAATGATCAGATAATTATATTCCCAGATTTTGCCACCGCGCCAGCCAGGAGTTCAGATAATATTTGTTATATCGACAATATTCGTTTCGAAGGCAAAGGTGTAGGAGCAGGTAATCAAGCGAATGTGAAGCCAGTTGTGACATTATATCCAAATCCATCAAACAAGACGGTTACATTAAATTGTGAAACTACGATGGATGAGATTACGATTTATTCCACGACTGGAATTTTGGTAAAGACTTTATATAATTTGAAACCAAATCCATCAATTGATATTTCTGATTTAGCTGCTGGAATTTATCATATCTCAATCAAAACTATCGCTGCAGTGAGTGGCGTTCAGTTGGTTGTAGAGTAATTGACTTTGCGTGATAAAGGCAAATGAACATTGAAGTTTGGGATACAAATTCATTTTGTTTTCTGAAAGTAAATCAACTTCGCTGTAACTTGCCATCATGAATTCAGAGATGATTTTTTACGCGGGATTGGGTGTGATGATTGTAACGACCTTTTTAGGTAGAACGGTGAAGGAGCGCGGAATGAAGACCTTGAGTCACGAGCAGTTGGGCTTTGTGATGGCATCATTTTCTAAGATGCGGATCGTAGGGATGTATATATTGTTTTGCATCGTTGGAGTCTATTTGGTTTTGGGCTACACGAAGTGGTTGGATTATCTGACAGAATTGGGTTACAATCCAATGGTGGGATACTTTATATTGTTGATGATGTATATCATTACGAGTCAGGGTTTGAGTATTGCCAAATTGCGGAAAATGGACCTTCCTTCCGAGTATTTGCGTTCGGTATACATTGGCGCAGGACTTCAGCTATTGGGTCTCAGTGCATTGCTGATTGGCATGATGAATTACATGGGGCGATAGAATTCCCTCACTAAAAAAGATTTTTTTGCGAGTGGCAACAATTTTAAGTTGTTTGTTATGGTTTATTTAATATAAAACCCCAATATTTAACATTGGGGTAACACGTGATTTAGACTTGTTTCATTTTTTTGATGTTAAATCTAAACTATGAAAATCAAAATAAAACATTTCATTATGTTGTTGATTACCAGTGTGATTGCTGTAATTAGTAATGCGCAGGTATCCAACGCAAGTTTCACCGGATTGGTAAAAGACGGAGAAGGTCAAATTTTAAAGGGTGCTACTATTATAGCTACCCACGAACCCAGTGGTTCTGTTTTTACAGGGTCGTCTAGTAACTCAGGTTATTATTCTATCCCTGGAGTGAGAATCGGTGGTCCTTACAAAATTTCTGTCAATTATGGCGACTACAGTGCTGTAGAAGTGGGTGATGTTTTCATCACTTTGGGACAAGATTTCGTATTAGACATGGTTGCCGTTGCAAAGGGCGGTTCTGTTGGAACGGTGAATATCGCGGTTCAAAAATCGAAATTACTTAACTCTCAAAACACTGGAGCGAGCACAAACATCAACCAAGAAGCGTTGAACACGATGCCTACATTGAGCAGAAACTTAAATGATTTCATGCGTATGACACCACAAAGTAGGTCTAGTTCAGTGGCGTCGACAACGGGAAATGGTGTTTCATTTTCAGGTCAAGATTCACGTTATAACAACTTGACAATTGACGGTTCAATTTTCAATAACTCTTTTGGTTTGGCATCAGCGCCTGCAGGTCAAACAGCATCTACTCCAATTTCTTTGGATGCGATTCAGGAAGTTCAGATTAATTTGGCACCGTACGATGTTCGTTTGGGCGGTTTCACTGGTGCCGGTGTAAATGCGGTTACTCGTTCTGGAACGAATAATTTGGAAGGCAGTGCTTTCATGAATACTAGAAATAACAAAATGGTTGGTAAGAAAGCGGGTGAGGTTGATGTAAAAACTGACGAGTACAACGTGCAACAGATTGGTTTCCGTTTGGGTGGGGCCATCGTAAAAAATAAGTTATTCTTCTTTGTTAACGCGGAAGAAGAAAGACGTACGGATCCAGGTACACAGTTCAAAGCCAATCGTGGTGAGCCAAGTGGAACGGCTAACGTAACGCGTGTTCGTGCTTCTGCTTTGGATTCACTTCAGAATTTCCTTAAGACCAAATACAATTACGAAGCGGGTGAATATGATGGATATAAGAGAGAAACTTATAGTTTCAAGTATTTGATGAAGTTGGATTGGAATATCAACGATAAAAATAAATTCTCTTTGAGATACAATTCTTTGGTATCACGCAGAGATGTATTGGCATCAAATTCTGGTGTTTTCTCTGGTGGCAGGAATGGAACAGTAAATGCGTTAAATTTCGCAAATAACAATTATATCATCAATAACAACTTGAATTCAATCATTGGTGAATTAAATACAAACATCAGCAAGAGTTTGTTTTCATCTTTCCAAGTTGGCTATACTGCAAACCGCGATTTCCGTGGTAGTGGTGGTGGAATCTTCCCATTGGTAGATATCATGGAAGCTGGACAGACCTACACTTCATTTGGATATGAGCCATTTACGCCAAATAACATATTGAATACTAACACTTTGCAGATTCAAGAAAATTTGACGTACTACAAAGGCAAACACACTGTGAATGCGGGTTTCAATTTTGAACATTTTGCCTTTGAAAACACATTTACGCCTACCTATTACGGACAGTTTATATACAAATCACTAAGTGATTTCTACAAGAGTGCCAATGGTGATACCTCTGTTCAATTGGCTCGTTATGCACTTACTTACAGTGCTGTTGATAAAGGTGCATTGCCTACTGCTAGCCCAAAGGTGAATCAAACGGGTGCATATATTCAGGACAATTTTAAGGTGAGTCAGCGTTTGAAGATTACAGCGGGTGTTAGAATTGATATCCCATCTTATTCTTCAGAAAGTGAATATTGGAACAAAAAAGTAGATACGATGAATTTCATTGGTCCTGATGGTAAAGCGGCAAATTACTCTACCAAGACGTTGCCAACTGCCAAACCATTGGTTTCTCCTCGTATGGGATTCAACTGGAATGCCAAAGGCAATCGCGACATTCAGGTTCGTGGTGGATCAGGTTTATTTGCTGGTCGTCCAGCATTTGTTTGGATCAGTAATCAGTTGAGCAACAATGGTGTGACTACGGGTTCTATGCGTTATGATAACGTACGAATCAATCAAATTCCAAGTCAAGGAAAAGTGAAAAGCTTTACGGAAGATGTTAATGCATTCATACCTGCCAATCCTACAAGTCCATCTTCGTTTAACTTAGCGTTGACTGATCCGAATTTCAAGTTCCCACAACTTTGGAGAACGGATTTGGGTGTAGATGCCAAATTGCCATGGAATATGATTGGTACGGTTGAGGTAATGTATAACAAAACCATCAACAACATCAATTACGTAAACGTAAACCAGGTGAATCCTTTGGGCAACTTTGGGGGTACCGATAACCGCGCATATTATGGATATGGAAACAATGCCAACCGTGTGTATGACAATGTTACGGATGCGATTTTGTTGACAAATACGAACAAGGGTTACAACTACTCAACTACTTTTAAAATTGAAAAACCAGCTAACAAGGGTCTTGGATTCATGGTTGCATATAATTTCTCAGAAACGAAAGATATCATTACGGGTGGTTCAATTGCCTATTCTTCTTGGAGAGACAATCGTTCTGTGAGTGGAAACAACACTGTAGACTTGGCTTTCTCAGACAACGACCAACGTCATCGTATCATTGGTGCGTTGACCTACAAAACGAAGTCTAAGAATTTCCCAACAACGGTGAGCGTATTTATGCAATCTGGTAACATGGGTAGATACAGTATGACTTATTCAAATGATATGAATGGCGACCAATTGGCTAACAACGATTTGATTTACATTCCTAATACTGCGGATGATATCAACTGGAAACAGACTGTTGTTAACAAGGATACTGCCACCATTCAGGAGCAAAAAGCAGCTTTCAATAGTTTGTTAAGTTCAGATAAATATTTGAGTGCTAACAAAGGAAGCTACGCCCAGAGAAACGGTGTGTTGATGAATTGGTTAACTACTTTTGATGTTTCAATCATTCAGGACATCAAAATGAGCAGTCCAAAGAAACATTCATTGCAATTGCGTTTGGATGTATACAACTTCGGAAACATGTTGAACAATGCATGGGGTGTGAGTGATCAGGTGAATTATGCAGCTTTGTTGAAATACGAAGGAAAGGATGCCAGCGGCAAACCGATTTATTCTATGAACAGAGATAAGACCAATCAGTTGATTTCTTCTGTTACAGCAAAGAGTGCAGGTTTGAATGATGTTTGGCAGATGCAGTTTGGCTTGCGTTACACGTTCAATTAATTTTCACATATACTACCAACCAAAAGAAAGGGCGGCCCATTGGGCCGCCCTTTCTTTTGGTTGGTAAAAAAATTATTTTGTAAGTATAAAACGGGTGACAAAAATGCCTTGGCCATCATCTTTGCCCGCGTTGCTTTCTACGCCACCCACAACAAAGGATATCTTCCAGCCTTTGCGCAACAGGGCCATAATAGGTCTGAATTTCTCGTTCGAATTTTTCCTGAAAACGTGTCAAAAGTTTTAAGATTGTGTAAACCAAAAAAATAACCCATTGAAAATCAATGGGTTACGAACGAAAAAAGTGGAATTGGGGGAAGAACAGTGAAAGAGCGAGGAATGAAGTCGTTAAGTCACGAGCAATTGGGTTTTGTGATGGCATCGTTTTCAAAGATGCGCATTGTAGGTATGTGTATTTGGTTTTGGGTTATTTGAAATGGTGGGATTATTTGGCTGAAGTGGGGATTTAACTTATTGCAGTGATTCAAATATAAATCAACGACACCACCTGTAGAAACTAACGAAAGGAAAGTAAGTTTACTTTTTTATTACTCTAAACGTTTGATAGGGTTGATTTAAGTCACCTTTCCCCAACAGTCTGAACACATAATTACCTGCAGGCATATCCGCCAAATAAATAATAGTATCTTCCGATGTTAATTTTCCTGACAAAACGACTTTCCCGGTGTAATCCTCAATCAAATACGACGAGCCCACACATGGAGCAATTGCCTTCACATTGATTAATCTATTGGCGGGGTTGGGATAAATAAATAAGAGATTTTGCCTTAAATCATCATCCACGTTTGTCTTTTTAAAAACTTTCAAAATTGCGGTTTGAGAGGTATCCAAGCAGTTATTATCAGCGACTATGCATCGAAATGGTTGCATATTATTACCAATTGTAACATTTAGTATTTTAAGAGAGTCCCCATTAACATTGGAGTACAGAGACGAATTAATCAGATTAACAAATCCAAATCCATTGTTGGATTGCCACTGATATTTTATTTTGTTATTATTTGATTTAATATTAAAAAGTGCACTGTCATTAACATTGGCAACTTGGTCTGCAGGTTGAATAGAAATGATTGAATCAATAGAATAGTCAATGTTGCAAGTACCATAAACTCTCACAACGCCCGAGTCAGCTCTATTTGAATAACCTGGAGTTCCAATAGCAAGTGTATATTCATTTGGCATACTAACAGACCACCCGGACCATGCTCCTGACTTGGACCCATATAGTGCAGAACCAATTTGAATCCATGCCGCACCGTTCCAATGATACACCCTTACTTGACCCGCGTCTTTTCCATTCACGTCATTAGCGGGTGCCCCAATCGCAATATTATTAGAGTCAGGCATGCAAACGGAAAAACCAGAATAGTCGAAAGACGAGTCACCAACGATATCAGCACCCTTTTTCACCCATGAAGTATCTTTCCACCGATAAATTCTCACACAACCTGCGAAATCCCCAATCCCACTATTAAATTGAGCCCCAACCCCAACAGTATTGGCATCTGGCATACTTACAGCAGTACCCAAGACATCGTTGTCAGTTTCGCCATTGATATCTGCACCTTTTTGAACCCACATATTGCTGTTCTTACGATAAACCCTAACCTGACCAGATTTTTCTCCATTCCCATCATTAGCCGGCGCTCCGATGGCTACAGTATTGGAATCTGGCATACTTACTGAGCGACCTGAATTATCATCTGCCGATTCACCATCAATATCAGAACCGATTTTTGACCACATATTTCCACTCCAATGATATACCCTCACATGACCTGAGTTAGTTCCTTTTTCATCATTATGTTCTGCCCCAATTGCGATGGTATTGGAATCCGGCATACTTACCGAAATACCGGCATGGTCCCCAGCCGTTTCGCCAATAATATCCAAGCCTTTTTGTGTCCAGGCCTTACCATTCCACTTGTACACTCTAACATAACCGGCAGAACTGTCGTAAAAAGATGTGAGTGCACTTATTCCTATTGCTACGACATTGGCATCGGGCATGCTTACAAAAATCCCGGGCATGCCGTAAAAAGCCTCAACATCAATATCAGAACCCTTTTGGGCCCATACATTCCTATCCCAATGGTAAACTCTTACATGACCTTGAACATTATTATTAAATCCCCCAATCGCAATTGTATAGGCATCAGGCATACTTACTGAAGAGCCGGCACCGTCCCCTGACACCTTTCCGACAATATCAGAACCCTTTTGAATTTGCGCATTTGCCGAGAATATCGAGAAAATAAAAAAAAGGGTAAACAAAATTCTGCTATTGTTTTGGAAATAATTCATGATTTCAAATCAATTGGTTAATTTAAAGTCACAGTGAATAAAACAGAGCATAGTCGCCTAAATCAATAAAATACCAATTTACTACTATTTATAAGAAAAACAAAATCAATCACTTCAATTAATTGAATTGTCTTCAAGTGGTTAAAAAAATGTTTTAACAAATGTTTTAACAGAAAAATGAAAACCCCTGTATTTACAGGGGTTTAGAGTGTTTTTGGAGTGGAATTGGGGGTTCTACTACGGTGTGGTGTAAATCATTGGTATTAAAGGGTTTAAGTGTTGTTGAATTTGTTTTTCTGTGTAAAATGTTGTTGATTTGTTGTTGATTTCAACCCTACTAACATTTAAAAAATGAATAAAAAAACTCAATTCAAAGTCGTTTTGGTGAAGAATATTAGAAAGGATGGAACATATCCCATCAAGATACGTTACACCGAAAACAGGAAGTCGTATTTTCAAAATACTGGGTTTAATATCAAGGAATACGAATGGCATAATGCGAAGTCTCAGGTCAATAGTAGACATCCAGAATATCAAAAAATCAATCAAGAAATTGAATTGATGATGCAGAAAAATATGGATGAAATTATTAAGAAGGAGGAGCATCCAACTGCAGACTTAAAGAAAATTAAACCCAAATCTAAAGAGATTACGATAGGTGAAATCTTGAATCTGAGATTAGAAAATGAAAGAAATAGAGCGAACGTATCCACTGAAAAAAAATTGAATACTGCCATGAACCATCTGAAAGTATCTGGTATATCAAAATTGGGTCTTTCCAATTTCACTGTGACACAAATAAAACAGTTCGATACATACCTTTTGGTGAAAAAGAATATCTCTGCGTATTCTCGAAAATGTTATCATGCTGTGGTTAGAGCCACATTGAATGAATATTGCACTGAGAATTTTATTGGATATGATTCATGGAATGACCCATATAGAAGATTCAAGGGTGATAAAATAGGGGAGGTGCAAAAGGAATCTTTAAAGGGAGATGATATCCATAAACTAACTGAATACTTGATTTTCAACAAAAAGAAATCGGGTAGACGATTTGATGCGGCCTGTATGTTTCTATTTAGTTTTTACACCTGTGGGTTGAGATTTGGTGATGTGTTTAATTTGTTGTGGGGTAATATAGGTGTTGATGGTATTTTGAGAGTCACTGCCGAAAAGAACTACAGGAAATTAGTTGTTAAGTTGAATCCAAAGCAGGCCAATATCCTGAAATATTTCACACCTTTAAATTCATTATTTCAAAATAACTTTTCCAATAGAATTGAAGTTCAAAATGAACTAATGGAGCAATTTCCGAGAATCTCGAACTTGATTGATTATGAAATAAAGTACTTGAAAATACGTGAGAAAACGCAACCTCAGAAATACGAGTTGATTCAACAACAATTTGAAGAATTCGGGATATATCCAGAACTTGTGCTAGATGATGAAGAGACAAAAATGGAATTACAGGAAGTTTATGAAATAAGAGACGAACTTTTAATATCATTCCTGATTTCATTTGCGGAAAATAATACCCACAAACCTATTTTCCCATTTCGTGAAATGAAAGACTATAAACCAAGAGAATTAGTCTTCAAAAAAGAAGCCTCCAATACAATAGTCAATAAAGAGTTAAAGAATGTTTTTGACGACTTAGAACGACCTTCAGTGAGTTTTCACGTCGCGAGACACACGTTTGCAAACTTGGCAAGATTATCGGCGGATAAGGTGGGTGACAAAAGTGTAAAATGGGACATTTATCGGATTTCAAGAGCACTAGGACATTCATCAGTCAAAGTAACAGAATTGTATTTGAGGGGATTTGAGAATGTAGAAATTACTAATGCGATGGATTCATTTATTGATGTGATGAATGAATTTTACGATGTTTAATAGAAATACCATCTGACTATCCCCCTAAAAAAGGGACGGGTATCAATACTTAATCTCTCGACAGATTATACCTAATTGACAATATGTCAACTACATTCGTTAAATGAAAAAACTATACCTACTAGTATGTTGTTTGTTAGTCTTGACGATAAAAGGCTTTGGACAGACCAACTTTCAAAGTGAATCCGATGTCCTAACCTATCTTGATGGGAAAACCTTCTATAGTACCGACCAAACGGTAAAAGTTAAAATTAGTTATTCTGGTACTTTGGGTACTTACGGGATTATTCTTAATGGAACTGCAACCCATTTCAATTTGGACATTGTGATACTATCCCCAACTCGGGCGGTCGTGACGGGAGAATCACTTTCAGACCCTGACGGCAAAATGAAAATCAGAGTAAATTCAACGACTGAATGTTTGGAAAACGAAGGGAGTTATTACTGTGTGAAAAAGTAATTTCACTTCAAATCTCGCTGATATTATCCCTTATCGTCCTTTTCAATAATAAGCGTACCTTACTTCCAAATATAATAAACAACCAACAATCCTAAACCGCTGTATACCCAATAACCCACACTAAAAGGAGGGACAGAAACTAATTCCGTTTTGGTTTCACCCTTTCCCGTTACTTCAATATCTTTAGACTGATTAATTTCATCCTTATAAATCCAGCTAGCGCATGTCACACGTAATTCATGATTACCTGCTGGGACATTTTCAATTGTTAAACTTTTAACCGTACGAGTTTTTTCCCAAACCAGGTTTCCGTCTAAAGTCACAACAACATTTCTCAATCTTGTAGATGGCTTTACCTTGATTGATGATGTCGATGCCGACTCAGATTGGTACTGAACAACCCTGTTAGCAGTACAGCTCATAAGAGCCATCATGCAACACAAAATACCGAAAATGATTTTATTTTTTTTCATATAATCGCAATGTACGCGATTGACTTATTCAAATATATAAAATTTCGTAGGAAATCAATAATTTTCGAGTAGGGGTGGAAAAACGCTGAAATTGCCCCCCTCCGTTGGTGCAAATTGACTCCCTCCCTCCCGACCTCACGTATCTCCCCCTATATTGAGGGGGTATGATGATTTTATAACCCATAATCCCCCATATAACCCCTTGAAAAAATTTTAGGAAAAATTGGGGTAAATCCAACTTTTCAAAAGCACTGAGGTATTTATAGTCAAATGATTATGAAAAAAACCTCTACGATTAATATTACTCAAAATGACCTCGATAGATGTCTAGCAGAAGTTGAATTATGTGAGAATGTGATGTCTCATCCCTGTTCCTTGTTTTTTTTAGACAGGAGAAACAGAAGAATCCTGAACGAAATAAAACTGATGCAATTACCTGCTGAAGTGACAACGATTAAAATAAGAATCCTCCCAACAGAAATGAGTAAGTTTTACTACTCCCTGAATGGAATTGAGACCATCATATACAATCTATTGAGAAATGATGTTAAACCCTTTGAAAAGGACCTAAAAAGGGGTGATGTATATCTCAAGGTTTATTATGAACAAGATGGGCTCTTTACCCTCCCTGTCATTTGTATTGAGATGATTTTCATGACGAAGCTTCACCCGAAGTCAGTTGATAGATTTTGGTTAATACTACAATCTGAAATAGTTCTATTTACAAGTGCTGTGGGTGATATTGAGAATGTTGAATTGAAAACGGATAAAGACATTGAAAATTTATTTCATGTACCGTTATATGTCGGTTGTCCTGAATTCAAATTGGAGGGGCTACTTAAAAGTAAGCGTTTTCGTGAAGAGCAGATAGAGGAGATGAACCACATACATGGCATTGCACCATTGAAACTCGATATGGATTATGTCGTAAACAACAGTAGGGTTGCCCTATTTGATGATATTAGAGATGCAATCAAATTAAGTCGTAAGGAGAAAATACAAGATGTGGAAGATGTACATGATTACATCATTACCTTATTTCCCCAAGATGACATCGACGAACTTCCATTTTAACTGTTCCTTATAGCCCCAAATTATCTGGGAAATAGGAGGGGCTAATTTCCCTAAATCAGGTCTTTTCCGTTAAAAACCTCATTTGGAGATAATCCCCCAATCAACAAGAACAATCATTTTCAAAATATGCCACTAATTCAAGACCAGCGCACCTTAATCAAACTCAAGGACAATAAAAACCTTGACGCAATTCACATAAAAACGACCACAGAGAACTTCAATAAAAGATTTGATGGTTCTATGAGCCAGTTCTTTAAAACACTCAAGAACGGTCTCAATTCATTTAATGGAGTATCAAACAGGGTGTATTTCAAAGGTATTAGTGGTGCCTATTTCAGTTTGGCTGATTCTGAAGAATTCGAAATCATCATTATCTATGATACTACGGTCAAAAAGTTAAATCCATTACAGGTATCGACAAGATTGAAGAAACTATTGGGGTTGAACATAGAAGTATCTTATGGGACATACGATGATTTTGCCCCTCGTATTTTTTACATGTTCGGCATTATTAGGAAAACCCAAGCATTTGGAGAATATTATTCAAAAAAACCAATATTTCTTCATAGCACTTAGAAATTTTTTATCAAAAATGGGAAATCTATCACTCAAAACAGCGTCAATATGACATTTTGGACAAATAGCCGTTTCGCCGCCTGTGCCTCGCCTGTCTTCAACATACCATTGTTCTATTTCAGTTGAAAAAAACAGATTTTCACAGTAGAAACAACCACAAACAGTCCTGTTGATTATTTCGTCCTTGTGTTGTAGATCGTCAGCATAAAGTGGACATAAGTGTGACTAAACAAAGTTATACTTAAAAACCATAAA
>ENA-OUVC01000202-OUVC01000202.1-marine-metagenome-genome-assembly--contig:-NODE-202-length-42372-cov-6.964889_pt1 | contig 42372 bp, 50 predicted proteins | sample MGYA00248622_ERZ508571 | MGnify/ENA primary metagenome ERZ508571 (study PRJEB26236, sample SAMN06267175) | marine metagenome | isolation source: Columbia River Estuary | place: USA:Columbia River Estuary... | reverse complement strand
GAGCACGTACACGTGGAGGAACAGGACTGGGGCTTTCCATGGCACTAGAAGAAGCTCGACTACACAATGGTGAGCTTGAAGCGTGGGGACGTCCAGGGCGAGGGGCGCACTTTGTAGTTACTTTGCCAAGAAAAACATGGGAATCGATTGAACGCCGCTTGATTCCACTTCAGCCAGAAGATTACAGACCCTAGTTTCCACACTGCTTCCTTGAAAGTAATGGGAGGCTCAATTAATTGAGCACTATGTGCTTATGCAACTCTTCTCTGAACTTTCTCATTTGGTGTTTCCAACTAGATGCTATGGATGTAATTCATTAGGAATCAGTATTTGTACAACATGTCGTCAAGAATGGATTCCGCATTATTACAAAACCCAAATAACTCCACTAAATGTTCACTCGGCACTGTTGTATACGCCAACGGCATCTAAGATCATTCTTGCTGCAAAGGAAAATGGTTTACAAGGCGCAGATGATTTGCTGATTGCGGCCATCGTGCATGTGTTAGATAAAGCACGATTAGATCAGGGATATTTCACCTTAATCCCGGTTCCTTCAAGTAGGCAATCACAGCGTCGCCGTGGTCGAAGTTTCATAGTTGATTTGACCAAGGCTATTTCCAAGCAGACAGGTATTGGCGTCAATGATTGCCTTCAAGTTTCACGACGGGTTTTAGATCAAAGCGGGTTGACACGTGTGCAGCGAGCTTCAAATATGCACGGTGCTTTTTCATTAAAACCAGGTTCGATACTTCGTGGAGATGCGATTGTGATTGATGATGTGGTCACAACGGGTGCAACCCTGCGAGAAGCGGCCAGAGCCCTGAATTCGCAGGGTTTTCATGCCTTCGGCTCAGTTTGTGCGGTTACCGCCTGCTTGGCTCAGCCTCTACGATAAGGGGGTGAAAAGGCACCCTGTCCAGGGTTGATCGGGGAGCCGCGATGAGAGGTAAGAATCAATGCCAGCATTTGTAGACAAGATTTTGCGTGCAGGCGAAGGACGCATCCTTCGCGATTTAAGCAAGGTCGTTGCCTTAGTCAATGCTCAAGAAGCTCGCTTTGTTGCGATGTCTGATTCTGACCTCCGCAATCAAACAGGAATTTTCCAAGATCGTTATTCAAAGGGTGAATCATTAGATGATTTGCTTCCTGAAGCATTTGCCGTTGTGCGTGAAGCAGCAAAGCGCACACTCGGTCAGCGTCACTATGACGTTCAGATTATGGGTGGAGCTGCACTTCATAAAGGCAATATCGCAGAAATGCGTACTGGTGAAGGAAAGACTTTAGTATCAACATTGCCTTCATACCTAAATGCTCTTGCAGGTCACGGCGTGCACGTTGTGACTACAAATGATTATTTAGCAGAGCGCGATAGCGAGTGGATGGGTCGCGTTCACAGATTCCTTGGATTAAAGGTTGATGTAATTCTTGCAAACATGACAGCTGCTGAACGTCGTCAGGCATATCTAGCTGACATTACTTATGGCACAAATAATGAATTTGGTTTTGATTACCTTCGCGACAACATGACACTAAATCCTGCGGACAGAGTTCAGCGTGACTACAACTTTGCAATCGTCGATGAAGTTGACTCGATCCTGATCGATGAAGCTCGTACCCCACTTTTGATTAGTGGACCAGCCGATGTTGCAACTAAGTGGTACGCCGAGTTTGCACGTTTGGTTCCACGCTTAAGCGCAGAAACTGATTACGAAATAAATGAGAAGAAGCGCACGATCGGTATTTTGGAACCAGGTGTTGAGAAAGTTGAAAACTGGTTAGGTATCGAGAATCTTTACGAATCAGAAAACACTCAGTTAGTCGGCTACTTGAATAATGCAATCAAAGCGCTTGCGTTATTCAAAAAGGATAAAGACTACGTCGTTATGGATGGCGAAGTTCTAATCGTTGACGAACACACTGGACGAATCTTGGCAGGACGTCGTTACAACGATGGCATGCACCAGGCGATTGAAGCCAAAGAAGGCGTTGAGATTCAAAATGAAAATCAGACGCTAGCCACCATCACTATCCAGAACTACTTCCGCATGTACGACAAGCTCTCGGGCATGACCGGTACCGCGATGACTGAAGCCTCAGAATTCCAGCAGATTTACAAACTTGGCGTAGTTCCAATTCCAGCTAATCGTCCGGTGCAACGTATCGATCAGTCTGACTTGGTTTACCGAACTGAAGACGCAAAGTTAAAGGCAGTCATTACCGACATCGAAGAAAAGCATCGCGCTGGCCAGCCAGTTTTGGTTGGAACAACCAGCGTCGAGAAGAGTGAACTAGTTTCAAAGTATTTAACTCGATCGGGAATTCCGCACGAAGTATTGAATGCAAAGCAGCATGACCGGGAAGCAACGATTGTTGCTGAAGCAGGTCGAAAAGCTGCTGTAACCGTTGCCACAAACATGGCTGGTCGTGGTACCGACATCATGCTTGGTGGTAACCCAGAATTTCGCGCAGCTCAGGAACTTGAGCGTCGTGGCCTTGACCCAGTGGAAAATCCAGCTGAGTATGAAGCCGCTTGGGGACCAGCATTAGAAGCTGCAAAAGCAGCGGTTGCATCTGAACACAATGAAGTAGTTGCTGTCGGTGGACTTTATGTTCTAGGAACTGAACGTCACGAATCGCGTCGTATTGATAACCAGCTGCGAGGCCGTTCTGGTCGTCAGGGTGATCCAGGCGAAACTCGTTTCTATTTATCTCTCGAAGATGACTTGATGCGTTTATTCAAGGGCGACATGGTTAATTCGTTCTTGCAGCGCTTTAACGTGCCAGATGATGTGCCAATTGAAGCCAAGATGGTTACTAATTCGATTCGCTCTGCGCAGACACAAGTAGAAGCGCAGAACTTCGAAATTCGTAAAAATGTTTTGAAGTATGACGAAGTCATGAACCGCCAGCGCCAAGTAGTTTATGGCGAGCGTTCCCGTGTCCTAGATGGTGAAGACATTCAAGAGCAAATCAAGACGTTCATGAATGACACCATTGCGGCCTATGTTGCAGCTGAAACTGCTGAAGGTTTCCCAGAAGATTGGGATTTGCAAGCACTATGGAAAGCCTTGTCGGCACTTTACCCAATTGAGATTTCGATTGACGACATGGTTAAGGCAGCCGGTGGCGATCCAGCGGATCTATCTGCTGAATTTATGACTGCTATTTTGCAAGAAGATATCAATCGTGCTTACTTAGCTCGTGAAGCCGCGCTTCAACCACCGGTAATGCGTGAACTTGAACGCCGAGTGATCCTTTCGGTACTAGATCGCAAGTGGCGCGAGCATCTTTACGAGATGGATTACCTACAAGAAGGAATCGGTCTGCGCGCAATGGCGCAGCGCGATCCACTTGTTGAATACCAGCGCGAAGGTTTTGATCTATTCGTTGCAATGATGGAAGCCATAAAAGAAGAATCCGTTGGCTACATGTTCAACGCAGAAGTTACGGTCACGCCACATGTTCATGCAGATGGCGAGCCAGAAGAAATTGAACTAGAAACTAAAGGTCTAGTTACGCCTAAATCGGTTGCAGCACTTCAGTACTCAGGACCAAGTGAAACTGGAGAAGTTAAAACAACCTCAGTTTCCAATGATGCTTATGCAAACGTGGGTCGTAACGAACCTTGCCCATGTGGATCAGGTAGCAAGTACAAGAAGTGCCACGGAGCAGCTAGCTAACTACTCCGGCAGCACTTAACTTGCCGAAACTATTCCGGCAGTGCCCACATCAAACTGGTTGCCCGCCATCTGCCATCCAAACCTTCAAGCCGCAAGGCAAGTGCAAAAGATCGATTCGGTGTTCCAAACACCGAACTAACTTCAGCAACACCGTCATCTGTTTCATGAACATGAATACTGTGAACACTTAGACGAGGCATTTTGTTGCGGGCAATTTGATACTGAAGCTGGCTCATAACCTCTGGCGTAATCCATCGGTTTAGTTGTGCTGCTGGCCTAGAGCCATTGACTACTTCAACTAAGGCATGAACTAATCGCATCGACCACTGTCGGGCAGAAGGCAAATCAACTCTGGCTGTGGCTTGCGGATCAAAGCTGTCAGGACGATTTTCGGCCATTCGTGGCGGCACGTACTTAATTGCATTTGCACCATCGGTTGGCCATTCAAACGGCAGAGTTTCTTGCAAACCATGTTTGGTTCGAACCGGCAAATTGATTATGTTGCCCGGCTTGTATTGACGAGCGCCTGGCACTGGCAGTGCATAAATAATTGCATTCATTGTTTCCCCCCGAAACGTTAAGCAATCACAGCCCTGACGAACCTTTGCAGGTGCCTGCAGGTGCTGCTTGGTGTTTTTATTCCCCCGAAAACACCAGTACAAACTTTCTAATTTCTCTTCAATTAACTGTCAATGCCTGCAACTAAATTCAAGTAAATCTGTGGATATCTCAATTTGGTTATCCACAGGAAGCAAGTTAGTTATTAAGTAACTCAAGATTTCAGGTGAAATATCCGCATGGAATCTGCCGAGTTTGAATCATCCCTAATTACTGAGCTAAATCGAGTGCTGCTTCAGGCTGTCGAGGAAGTGGAGTCCGAAGAGCGCTTAGATCTGGCCTACGAAGTCTTGGAAACTGTGCGCTTTGAACAGGCTCACATTTCATGGCTAGATCGTTTGAGAAATACTGCCAGCTCAGTTGAACTGAGACTTGCGCATTCCCACCTGCCGTTTGCTGAAGGTGAAGTCAGGCATCTAGCCGACCCCTTTGTGATTTTGGAGAATGCGAAAACTCAGTATCTAGTTAACTTCGATTTTGTATCTGCGGTTTCCGGACTTAGCGAGCTATCCCAAAATTCTGCGAAACCAGATGCTATTAACTGGCTCGACAATGTTTGGTTTCATGCCCTGGCAGATAAAAACCTGACGAGCACCTGGTATTTGGTGGGCGATCAAGTTATTGAAGGCGCATGTCGGCGAACCGGATTTGATTCCTTAGACATAGAAACAAATTCAAAAGTAATTACGATCCCAAAACGATCTATTGTCGCCAGTCGAACATTAGTTGCTGGCTGATTCTGTTATCGAGGGTTTTGAGCAACAAATTCTGCAGTCGAAGAGTAAAGCTTTACTATGTAATTTTCCAGAGCCTGATCTTCTACTCGCCATTGTCCGCGAGCACCAATCTTTATCGCGGGCAATTCACCGGTGCGTACGAGCGCATAAACCTGCGCAGGCGCAACATTCAAAATCTCCGAAACATCACTAAGGGTTAAGAATCTTGCAGACATGTTTACATCATGGCTGACTTCGAAATCTGCCTCGAGAAGTTTTCCACAACTCCAAAAAGTTAACGTGAATCCAAATGCAATTTATGTGACGATAAGAAAAAGTTTGGGGGAACTTAATGGCAATTCCAATTCGTGTTGGTCAAGTAGGGCACAGCAAGTCAGTTGCAAAAGCAAACCGTAAATCGCAGGATCCAAGACTGTGGCTAGGAATCTTGTTCATAGTTGCAGCCATGATCATCGGACAGTTAGTTATTAGTAGTGCATCAATTCGCGTTCCTGCAGTGACACTGAATTCAAACATTGCTCAAGGTGCCCAGATTCGGGAAAGTGATGTAACCGCAGTTCAGGTATCAGTACCCAACAACGAGAATTTGATCTCAGTACCAAGTGATGTTGTCGGAAAGATTGCGACAACAGATTTGTTTTCCGGTGATTTAATCAGCGTGCATTCGATCTCAACTGAATTTGCCGCTGATGCTCGCAATGTCAGTGTTCCAATTCGGGCCGGTCATTTGCCGCAAGTAAGTCCTGGGGAAAAAGTAGATGTTTGGATGACACCAAGCCTTGATGGAGTCGCGCTTCCAGGTCCAGCGAGTTTGATAATTCCAAATGCAGTAATTGCAGCTGCTCCAGAATTCATTGACGCTGGAATGGATACCTCAGTTACCATCTTGGTTTCGCAAGATCAGGTTCAAGTTTTAGTTCAAGCTATGCGAGATGGTGTTATTGATCTGGTAGCGATCCCAGTTTCCGGTAATGAGTTATGAAGAACTTAATTGCTGCTCTGGGTTTGGTTGATTGGGAAGCTCAATTTGTGAGTGGATTAGGTCATCCAATGTTTGGACTGCAAGTGCAACGACGCTGCGTTGATGGCGTTGATATTCGGGCTGCAATTCAAGTTTCAGATTGCCAGGCAGTTCTAGTTTCTGATGCAACACCACGAATCAATCAAGACTTGATTGCTGAGCTGGCTGATAAAAACATAAAACTAATCGCAATTACATCTGATGTTGATCACTGGCAGGACCTTGGAGCAAGTCACTGCATAGAACTTGATTCAAACAACCCGCTTTCAGCGCTCAAACAAATTAGTGAGTTGATGAGCGATGAACCACAGGCGGTTGAGCCAGAGTCTGATCCAAAAGGCTTACTCATTGCAGTCGCAGGATTTGGTGGTGCCTGCGGCAGGACGATGGCGGTAAAGGAAATTGGCTGGCAACTCTCAAAACTAGGTTCCAAAACTTGTCTGGTTGATTCAGATACTTACGGACCTTCGCTTGATCAAGAACTTGGATTTGAACCAAACCAAAATGGACTACTTGAACTTTGTCGATCAATTGAGCGCAAGAATGCGTTAATCCAAACCCATTTCGAATTACTTCCTGAAGTTTCGGAAAACTTAACTCTTGTTGCAGGCCTACCAAGAATTTCGCGTTGGACCGATTTGCGAGTGAGCACACTTAGAGAATTGTGGCGTAAATCCAGAGAAACCTTCGATGTTGTAATTGCTGATGTTGGTGCAGTTTTGGAACTGGATCACAGCCTCATGCACGAGACTTCACTTCCACGGCGTCATGCTGCATCATTAACTGCACTTGAGTCAGCGTCCGTTACGTTCATTTGCGCAAGAGCAGACAGTGTTGGAATCACAAGACTTGTGCGGGGTTACTTGGAGTTTCATGAATTGTTTGCGAACTCTGAAGTTCACGTGTTGCTTTGGGGAGTAGTAAACGATGCTCAAAGCAAAGACGTTAGAGCTGCAGTAAGTCGTCATACTGGAATCGAATCAATATTTGAAACTTCCTACGATTTTGAGATTACGCGAAAGGCTCTGCAACATGGAAGTTTCGTTAGCAAACTAGATTCGAAGAATGTAATCGCTAAAGAGTTTGAAGCGATAGCAACCATGATTCACAAGCACCTTGAACAGCAAAACAAAACTCCGCTTCAGCCAAAACCAAAGCGGAGTTTGTTAAAACGTGCTGCGTAAGTGTTTCTACTTCAGCAAGTCCTGAACTCTTGAGATGCCTTCAATTAAGTCGTCATCACCCAGTGCGTAAGAAAGTCGAATGTAGCCCGGAGTACCAAAGGCTTCACCTGGTACAACTGCAACTTCTACTTCATCCAGAATCAATGCGGAAAGTTCAGCCGATGTTGTTGGAACCTTGCCGCGAATCTCTCTACCCAAAATGTTCTTGACGGATGGATAAACGTAGAACGCACCTTCAGGTTCTGGGCAGTTAACGCCTTCGATCTCGTTAAGCATTTTGGTAATCAACTGACGACGACGATCAAATGCAACCTTCATTTCGTCAACTGCCGAAAGATCACCAGAGACTGCAGCAAGGGCGGCGATCTGAGAAACGTTTGCAACGTTTGAAGTGGCATGTGATTGTAAGTTGGTTGCAGCCTTAACAATGTCGTTAGGTCCGATCATCCAGCCCACACGCCAGCCGGTCATTGCATAAGTTTTTGCAACACCATTAACAACGATGCACTTGTCGGCTAATTCAGGAACCAAAACTGGCATTGATGAAAATTCTGCGTCACCGTAAACCAAGTGTTCGTAAATTTCATCTGTTACTACCCAGATACCTTTTTCAACTGCCCATTGACCAATTGCTTCAACTTCAGCAGGGGAGTAAACAGCGCCGGTTGGATTACTTGGTGAAACAAAAACTAATGCTTTGGTCTTTGGTGTGATTGCTTTTTCAAGTTGCGCAATTGAAGTGCGGTAACCAGTTGATTCATCAGTCATGATTTCAACTGGAATTCCACCAGCTAAGCGAATTGATTCTGGATATGTTGTCCAGTACGGAGCCGGAAGTAATACTTCGTCACCTGGATCTAGCAATGCAGCGAACGCGTTGTACAAAGCTTGCTTGCCACCATTAGTAATCAAGACCTGACTTGGGTCAACTACAAATCCAGAATCGCGCAGCGTCTTTGCAGCAATTGCTGACTTTAGCTCTGGTAAACCACCAGCAGGTGTGTAGCGATGCCACTTTGGATCGCGGCAAGCAGCAACGGCGGCTTCAACTATGTAGTCAGGAGTTGGGAAATCTGGTTCACCAGCTCCGAAGCCAATTACTGGCCGACCGGCGGCCTTTAATGCCTTAGCTTTGGCGTCAACAGCTAAGGTCGCGGACTCTGCAATGGCCCCAATTCGGGCGGAAACTCGAGGTTTGTTCACGCGCATAAGTATTGCCTATTAAGTTGGAATTGGCATTACCGGGGCGGAAATCTGTGGTTTTTGCTCCGCCAAAAATGGGTCTAGACTTGACTCACCGACACAATTCTTAGTCTGCGCAAGCGTGCCTAGAAACAGGTAGGCGAGTGCGGATCGAAATTGTGCCAGAGGGTCGTGGCTCAATTGGTAGAGCACCGGTCTCCAAAACCGGTGGTTGGGGGTTCAAGTCCCTCCGGCCCTGCTGCAAGAAGTAACTCTGCAATAAGTAAGACAGAAGATTTTTTAGGTGAAGAAAGTTCCGGCGAAGAAAGGAAAGACAGTGAGCGTTAACAGTACTGAGCGTCTTGGTTTGTTTAGTCGCATGTCACTTTTCTTGCGCCAAGTGATGTTCGAATTAAAGAAAGTTGTCTGGCCAACCAAAGAACAAATGGTTACCTACACAGCTGTTGTAGTGGTTTTCGTAATCATTATGGGATTGATCATCGCTGCTCTTGATTTTGCATTCGTCAAACTAGTTCTACTGATTTTCGGTTAGTCGTTAGGTAAGGAATAAAACGTGTCTGAATCACCGTTCTTAGAAGCTGTAGCTCCACAGACTGATGATGCTTTGTCATCGGTTGCCGTTGACATGCCAACTTCTAACGAAGAAGCAATTGAAGCAACAGATGTTGCATACGATGGCGCAACTGATGTTGACCTAGATGGCGAAGTTTCAACAACTTCAGCTGACGAAAACTTTGATCTATCTGCTGTAGTTGAAGCAGAACTTGCAACCGAAGAAGTTGCAGTTGAAGAAGCGCCAGTTGAAGCTGCTGCTTCCGAAGCAGCGCCGGATGCCGAAGACGAAGATCCACTTGTTGCATTCCGTGCCCGTTTGGATTCGCAGATCGGTGAATGGTTTGTAATTCATTCCTACGCCGGTTTTGAAAACCGCGTTAAGCAAAACTTAGAAACTCGCGCAGTCTCCCTAAACATGGAGGACTACATCTACGAAGTGAACGTTCCTTCGGAGGAAGTTACTGAAATCAAGAATGGTGTGCGCAAGCAAGTTAAGCGCAACAAGTTCCCGGGATACGTTTTAGTTCGCATGGATCTAACTGATGAATCATGGGGCGTTGTTCGCCACACACCTGGTGTAACCGGATTCGTAGGACAGGGTCACAACCCAGCACCGCTTTCCATGGATGAAGCTTTCGACATGCTTCGCCCAAGTCAGCAAAAGGCAATCGCATCAGTGGCAACTGCCGCTGCTGCATCAGCTGGCGAAAAGGGTGGCAGCGCAAGCGGCGCCAAGATCGACATCGATCTAAACATTGGCGATTCCGTAACTGTGGTTGATGGACCATTCGCCACTTTGCACGCAACGATTTCCGAGATTAACTTGGATGCACAAAAGGTCGTAGGTCTAGTAGAGATCTTCGGTCGTGAAACTCCTGTGGAACTGGGCTTCAACCAGATTCACAAGAACTAAAGAAACAACGAAAAGAAAAAGGACGCGATAGACATGGCCCCAAAGAAAAAGGTCACTGGACTTATCAAGTTGCAGATCAAGGCCGGAGAAGCAAACCCTGCTCCACCGGTTGGTCCAGCGCTTGGTCAGCACGGTGTAAACATCATGGACTTCTGCAAGGCGTATAACGCTGCAACAGAGTCACAGCGTGGAAATGTAATTCCAGTTGAAATTACGGTTTACGAAGACCGTTCCTTCGACTTCGTTACAAAGACACCACCAGCAGCACGAATGATCCTCAAAGCCGCAGGCGTTGAAAAAGGTTCAGGCGTTCCGCACACCAACAAAGTTGCAAACATCAGCCAGGATCAGGTGCGCGAAATCGCCCAGACCAAAATGGTTGACCTTAATGCCAATGACATTAATGCAGCAATGAAGATCATCGAAGGTACTGCTCGCTCAATGGGCATCACCGTCGGTTAATAACCCAATCCAGTGGGAGGGCACTTCATGCTCGCACCACGAACTCCAACGAAAGAGGAGAAAACATGAAGCACGGTAAGGCGTACAACAAGTCCGCAGCAACAATTGATAAAGACAATCTTTACAGCCCACTAGCCGCAGCCCGTTTGGCAAAAGCTGGAGCAACAAGCTCTAAGTTTGACCAGACCGTTGAAGTAGCAATGCTGCTTGGCGTGGATCCTCGTAAAGCTGATCAGATGGTGCGAAGCACCGTTAACCTGCCACACGGAACTGGCAAGACCGCACGCGTCTTGGTTATTGCCGCCGGTGAAAAGGCTGACGAAGCTCGCGCTGCTGGCGCTGACTATGTCGGTGTCGATGACCTAATCACAAAGATCGAAGGCGGCTGGACTGATTTTGATGCAGTCGTAGCAACTCCAGATTTGATGGGTAAGGTCGGTCGTCTAGGTAAGGTACTTGGTCCACGTAACCTAATGCCAAACCCAAAGACCGGAACCGTAACTCTTAACGTTGGTAAGGCAGTTGAGGACATCAAGGGCGGAAAGATCGAGTTCCGCGTTGATAAGCACTCAAACCTGCACTTCATCATCGGTAAGGCATCCTTCACCGAGCAGCAGCTAGTCGAGAACTACGCAGCAGCTTTGGATGAAGTACTTCGCGTGAAGCCATCCTCTTCAAAGGGTCGCTACATCAAGAAGGCTGTAATTTCCACAACTATGGGCGTTGGAATTCAAGTTGATCCAAACAAAACCCGTAACTTGATGGTTGAAGACGAAGACTAATTTTTAGGCTGGGGACCTGCCATTTTGACTTGGCAGGTCCCCAGCACCTAAAGTTCAAGAGAACAAACCGAAGACCGCCGGTCCTTTCTGGGAAACCAAAAGGGCTAAGGCTCCTGAAGTCGGAGCGCCAGCGTAGGTGAAGTAAGAGATTCAACTCATTGAGTTGTTTTCATGCCTCGCTTACGCGGGGCTTTTTTCATGGGCCATTACATAAGGAGCACCATGGCACGCGCTGACAAGGCCGCTGCAGTAGCAGAGATCACGGAAGAATTCCGTGCCTCCAACGCGACTGTCTTGACCGAGTACCGCGGTTTGACTGTGGGTCAACTCAAGCAACTACGTCGTTCGCTTGGAGAAGACACCACCTACGCAGTAGTCAAGAACACGCTGACAAAGATCGCAGCAAAAGATGCTGGTGTTGTAGGTTTCGACGACTTGCTCGTTGGCCCAACTGCAATCGCATTTATTAAGGGTGACGCTGTCGCTGCCGCAAAGGGCATCGATACTTTCGCTAAAGAAAATCCAATGCTTGTAATCAAGGGCGGAATGATGGATGGAAAAATCCTCACCGCTGATGACATCAAGAAGTTGGCAAAGCTAGAGTCCCGCGAAGTACTTCTGTCCAAGATTGCTGGCGCTGCAAATGCAACGCTTGCCAAGGCAGCAGCACTATTCCAGGCTCCGCTATCACAGGCCGCTCGCACTATCGCTGCGCTTGAAGCAAAGGTCGCCGCGGAAACGCCGGCTGCCGCTGCTCCAGCACCAGCTGTAGTCGAGGAAGTTGTGACTGAAGCTCCTGCTGAAGAAGCAGTTGCAGAAGCACCGCAAGAAGAAGCAGTAGAAGCATCCGCTGAAGCTGTCGAAGCTGAAGCTGCACCAGCAGCCGAGGAATCAACTGAGGGCTAGGCCCCTCTCAGCAAGACAAAACCGGGCCTAACGCCCCAAACCGGAAGGAAGCCATAATGGCAAAGCTAAGCACCGATCAGTTGATCGACGCATTCAAGGAACTAACACTGATCGAACTTTCAGAGTTCGTTTCACAGTTTGAAGAAGTATTCAACGTAACCGCAGCAGCACCTGTTGCAGTTGCCGCAGCTCCAGCAGCTGGCGGCGGCGACGGTGGCGGCGCATCTGCAGATCAGGATGAATTCGATGTCATCCTTGAAGATGGCGGCGCACAGAAGATTGCAGTTATCAAGGAAGTACGTGCACTAACAAACCTTGGTCTTAAGGAAGCAAAAGATCTTGTAGAAGCAGCTCCAAAGGCCGTTCTTGAGAAAGTCAAGAAGGATGCAGCTGAAGCAGCGAAGGCAGCTCTTGAAGGTGCCGGCGCAAAGGTAACAGTTAAGTAGTTTCGAAGAAACTACTTAACTGCAATCAGTGCAGCTAAGTAAAAGTTAAGACCTAAAAAGGTGGTTCCCTCGGGGGAGCCACCTTTTTATTTGTTTAAGTGAAGTTTTCTGATTGCGCACTGTTTAATGCATGTTCCTTTGTGAACATAACGCCTTTGTTACAGAGTGTCTCGGGTGCTTGACATGTGTCCGATTCTGGGCAACTATTGGCGAGCAAGTTAAGAAATACGTAATTGAAGAAATGCAGTCTTCCCCCTGTAAACCGATGATTTCGGTCTGGCGCACTTGGCCCTAGCTGTCCAAGTCAGTGCAGAAGGCACGAAAATCGAGGGTTTTCAGGAAAATTTGAGCTGCATTGGACAGTGGCTGCCGCCTCTAGGTATGCTACAAATTCGCCGTGCCCTAAAACCACCTGTCATTTGTGTACCTCAATTTGACTAGGTTCCTTTAGCGCGCTCGGATTACAGCTAGCTCGGAAGGACGACTGTTGGCCGCCTCACGCACTCACTCCCGCAGTTCCACAGGCCCAAAGCGGGTCTCATTCGCAAAGATTCGTGAGCCTCTAGAGGTTCCTAATCTTCTTGATCTACAAGTTGAGTCTTTTGACTGGTTACTTGGAAATCAAGTTTGGAAGGACCGCGTTGCAGCGGCCCTGGAATCGGGTAACAACGAAATTCCTCAGACACATGGTCTACAAGACGTGTTTGAAGAGATCAGCCCAATCGAGGATTACAACGGCACTATGTCGTTGACGTTCACCGAACCAAGTTTGGAAGATTCCAAGCACACCGAAGACGAGTGCCGCGAGAAGGATCTAACTTTCTCTCAGCCGCTTTACGTCAACGCTGAATTCATGAATAACGAAACTGGCGAAATCAAGAGCCAGACCGTATTCATGGGTGACTTCCCAATCATGACCAGCAAGGGAACTTTCATCATCAACGGCACCGAGCGCGTTGTTGTTTCCCAGCTTGTTCGTTCCCCAGGTGTTTACTTTGAACGTTCCCTTGATAAGGCAACTGACAAAGATGTTTACACAACAAAGATCATTCCTAGCCGTGGCGCTTGGATGGAATTTGAAGTTGATAAGAAGGACATGGTTGGTGTTCGCATCGACCGTAAGCGTAAGCAGCCAGTAACAATTTTCTTGAAGGCTCTTGGTCTAACTAATGAGCAGATTCGCGAACAGTTCGGCGCTTACGAATCAATGATGGCAACTCTTGAAAAAGATACGACGACTACACAGGATGAGGCCCTGTTAGACATCTATCGCAAACTTCGTCCAGGTGAACCACCGACCGTCGAAGCATCACGTAGCTTGCTACAAAACTTCTTCTTCAACGAGAAGCGTTACGACCTTGCAAAGGTTGGCCGTTACAAGGTCAACAAGAAGCTTGGTCTAGATACCGAACCAACCAAGACCGTTCTTGACATCAATGACGTTCTTGCAACGATCGAATACTTGGTTCGTCTGCATGCAGGTGAAACCGAATTCAACTCAGCACGTGGCGTAACGCGCGTTGAAGTTGATGACATCGATCACTTCGGTAACCGTCGCCTTCGTACTGTTGGTGAATTGATTCAGAATCAGATCCGTACCGGTCTATCTCGTATGGAGCGCGTAGTTCGCGAACGTATGACTACCCAGGATCCAGAAGCAATCACACCGCTTACTTTGATCAACACTCGTCCAGTAATTGCATCAATCAAGGAGTTCTTCGGAACTTCCCAGTTGTCACAGTTCATGGATCAGACCAACCCACTGTCAGGCCTAACGCACAAGCGTCGCCTTTCAGCACTTGGTCCCGGTGGTCTTTCACGTGAGCGCGCAGGCTTCGAAGTTCGCGACGTTCACCCATCGCACTACGGTCGTATGTGTCCAATCGAAACTCCAGAAGGTCCAAACATTGGTCTGATTGGTTCGCTTGCTTCATACGCTCGCATCAACGCTTTCGGATTCGTCGAGACTCCATACCGCAAGGTTGTTAAGGGCAAGGTAACTGACAAGATTCAGTACCTAACCGCTGACGAAGAAGATGTGCACGTTATTGCGCAGGCAAACTCGCTGCTTAATGACGACAACACTTTCCAGGATTCCAAAGTTTTGGTTCGCACCAAGGGTGGCGAAGTGGACTACATCCCGGGAACTGAAGTTGACTTCATGGACGTTTCACCGCGTCAGATGGTTTCTGTTGCAACTGCAATGATTCCGTTCTTGGAGCACGACGATGCAAACCGCGCACTTATGGGCGCGAACATGCAACGTCAGGCTGTTCCATTACTTCGCAGTGAATCACCATATGTTGGAACCGGTATGGAATACCGCGCGGCTAAGGATGCTGGCGATGTAATCGTGGCAACTGGCGCTGGCGTTGTTTCTGAAGTTTCAGCTGACTCCATCACAGTGCAAGAAGATGCCGGAAAGCACCTTACTTATGCAGTGCGAAAGTTTGATCGTTCAAACCAGGGCACTTGCTACAACCAGCGTCCGATTGTCAGTGAAGGCGATCGCGTCGAAGCTGGCCAGGTAATTGCTGACGGTCCATGTACTGAAAACGGTGAAATGGCTCTTGGTCGTAACCTGCTTGTGGCATTCATGCCATGGGAAGGTCACAACTACGAAGATGCGATCATCCTTAACCAGCGTCTTGTGCAAGATGACGTGCTTTCTTCAATTCACATCGAAGAACACGAAATTGATGCGCGCGACACCAAGCTTGGTCCAGAGGAAATCACTCGCGATCTACCTAACCTTTCAGACGAAGTTCTAGCTGACCTTGATGAGCGCGGCATCATTCGCATTGGTGCGGATGTTGTTCCTGGCGACTTGTTGGTTGGCAAGGTAACACCTAAGGGTGAAACTGAACTAACACCTGAAGAGCGTTTGCTTCGTGCAATCTTTGGTGAGAAGGCTCGCGAAGTTCGCGATACTTCCCTCAAGGTTCCACACGGTGAATCTGGCAAGGTAATCGGCGTTCGAGTATTTGATTCATCTGAAGGTGACGATCTACCTCCAGGCGTTAACCAAATCGTTCGCGTTTACATCGCCCAGAAGCGCAAGATCACCGAAGGTGACAAACTTGCTGGCCGTCACGGTAACAAGGGTGTTATCTCCAAGATTCTTCCACCAGAAGATATGCCGTTCCTTGAAGATGGAACTCCAGTCGATGTTGTGCTGAACCCACTTGGTGTTCCAGGACGTATGAACATCGGTCAGATTCTGGAAGTTCACTTAGGTTGGATCGCATCTCGCGGTTGGGAAATCGAAGGTGACCCTGAATGGGCAAAGCACCTTGTTAAGGAAGCACGTTCGGTTGCTCCAGGAACCAAGTTGGCCACACCGGTCTTCGATGGTGCCAAGGAAGATGAAATCGGCGGACTGCTTACTTCAACTCGTAAGACTGCAGACGGACTTAGCCTGGTTGGCGAAAACGGAAAGGCCAAGTTATTCGATGGTCGCTCCGGTGAACCATTCCCTGGCGAAATCTCAGTTGGCTACATGTACATCTTGAAGCTTCACCACTTGGTGGACGACAAGATTCACGCTCGTTCAACTGGTCCTTACTCAATGATTACCCAGCAGCCGTTGGGTGGTAAGGCACAGTTCGGTGGCCAGCGCTTTGGTGAAATGGAAGTGTGGGCTCTCGAGGCTTACGGTGCTTCCTATGCACTTCAAGAGTTGCTGACTATCAAGTCCGACGATGTTCTTGGTCGCGTACGCGTCTACGAAGCCATCGTTAAGGGCGAGAACATTCCTGAACCAGGTATCCCTGAATCCTTCAAGGTACTTATCAAGGAAATGCAGTCACTATGTCTGAACGTGGAAGTTCTCTCAAGCGATGGTTCTGCCATCGAATTGCGAGACACCGCTGAAGAAGTCTTCCGCACCGCTGAAGAACTTGGAATCGACCTGTCGCGCCGTGAGTCGCTCAGCGTCGAAGAACTCTGATCCCGGTCAGAACAGACAACCCGAAACTTAACTAGAAATAGAGGAACTCAAAGTGTTGGACGTCAACTTCTTCGACGAACTGCGGATCGGCCTAGCTAGCGCCGAGAACATCCGTTTGTGGTCGCATGGTGAAGTCAAGAAACCAGAAACAATTAACTACCGCACACTCAAGCCAGAGCGCGATGGTCTTTTCTGCGAAAAGATCTTCGGACCTACTCGTGACTGGGAATGTTATTGCGGTAAGTACAAGCGCGTGCGCTTCAAGGGAATCGTTTGTGAGCGTTGTGGCGTTGAAGTCACACGTTCCAAGGTTCGCCGCGAGCGCATGGGTCACATCGAACTTGCTGCACCAGTAACACACATCTGGTACTTCAAGGGCGTACCTAGCCGTCTTGGTTACTTACTTGATCTAGCTCCAAAGGATCTAGAAAAGGTAATTTACTTCGCTGCTTACATGATCACTTCGGTTGACGAAGCTGCTCGTCGTGAAGACCTTCCAAGTTTGGAAGCTCGTCTAAACGAAGACCGCAACAACCTGATCAAGAAGCGCGATGCTGATGTAGACGCACGCCTAAAGAAGATGGAAGCCGACTTAGCTGAACTTGAAGCTGAAGGCGCCAAGGCAGACATTAAGCGCAAGGTTCGCGAATCCGGAGAACGTGAAGTTACCCAGATCCGCAAGCGCGAAGATGCAAAGATCGATCGTCTGGTCAAGGTATTTGATCGCTTCCGCACTCTTAAGGTCCAGGACCTTGAAGGTGACGAAATGCTTTACCGCGAAATGCGTGACCGTTTCGGTCGCTACTTCAAGGGTGGCATGGGCGCTGCAGCAATCAAGGCTCGTTTGGAAACATTCGATCTTGAAGCTGAAGCAGTCAAGCTAAAAGACATCATCATCAATGGCAAGGGTCAAAAGAAGACTCGTGCCCTAAAGCGTCTCAAGGTTGTTAACGCATTCTTGAACACCACAAACCACCCAGCCGCAATGGTCTTGGATGCAGTTCCGGTTATTCCACCAGATCTACGTCCGATGGTTCAGCTAGATGGTGGACGCTTTGCGACTTCAGATCTAAACGATCTTTACCGTCGCGTTATCAACCGCAACAACCGTCTAAAGCGTCTGCTTGATCTTGGTGCACCTGAGATCATCGTTAACAACGAAAAGCGCATGCTTCAGGAATCTGTTGACGCGTTGTTCGATAACGGTCGCCGTGGTCGTCCAGTAACTGGTCCGGGTAACCGTCCACTTAAGTCACTGTCCGACATGCTTAAGGGTAAGCAAGGTCGCTTCCGCCAGAACCTTCTTGGCAAGCGCGTTGACTACTCAGGTCGTTCGGTAATTGTTGTTGGTCCACAGCTAAAGCTGCACCAGTGTGGTCTGCCTAAGCAGATGGCGTTAGAACTCTTCAAGCCTTTCGTAATGAAGCGCTTGGTTGATCTAAACCACGCACAAAACATCAAGAGCGCAAAGCGCATGGTTGAACGTCAGCGTTCAGTTGTTTGGGATGTACTTGAAGAAGTAATCACCGAGCATCCAGTTCTGCTTAACCGCGCACCTACTTTGCACCGTTTGGGTATCCAAGCCTTCGAGCCACAGCTCATTGAAGGTAAGGCAATCCAGATTCACCCGCTTGTATGTACAGCATTCAACGCTGACTTCGACGGTGACCAGATGGCGGTACACGTACCACTTTCTGCGGAAGCTCAGGCTGAAGCCCGCGTACTTATGCTTTCGACAAACAACATTTTGTCGCCAGCAAACGGTCGTCCAATCACATCACCAACCCAGGACATGGTTCTTGGTCTGTACTCGCTAACTCGCGATGATTCAGCTGGTGTTGGCGCAGGTCGTGCATTCGGTTCGCTAGCTGAAGCCATCATGGCTTTCGATCGCAACGAACTTGCATTGCAGGCAAACGTAAAGATTCGTTTGGAAAATGTAGTTACTGAAATGGGTGGCGAATCGTCTTCAAAGACAATCGAAACCACACTTGGTCGCGCATTGTTCAACGAAACACTTCCAGCAAACTACCCGTTTGTTAACGAAGAAGTTAAGAAGTCAAAGCTTGGTGAAGTTATCAATGACTTAGCTGAGCGTTATTCAAAGGTCCAGGTCGCTGCGACTCTGGATGCTTTGAAGGAAGCTGGCTTCCGCTGGGCAACTCGCTCTGGCGTAACTATCTCGTTCGCAGATGTTGTAGCACCTGCAGCCAAGGCAGGCTTACTTGCCGAAGCTGAAGAAAAAGCTGACAAGATCCAAAAGCAGTACGACCGTGGTTTGATTGCAGACTCCGAGCGTCGCCAGGAACTAATCGAAGTATGGACTGACACAACCAACAAGGTTGCCGAAGCTATGCAGGAAAACTTCCCGACCACTAACCCGGTCTGGATGATGGTTAACTCCGGTGCGCGAGGCAACATGCTTCAGATTCGTCAGATTGCAGGTATGCGTGGTCTGGTAGCAAACCCTAAGGGTGAAATTATTCCTCGCCCTATCAAGAGCAACTTCCGTGAAGGTTTGTCAGTACTTGAGTACTTCATCTCTACACACGGTGCTCGTAAGGGTCTTGCTGACACTGCACTTCGTACAGCTGACTCCGGTTACCTAACTCGTCGTCTAGTTGACGTTTCACAGGATGTAATCATCCGTGAAGAAGACTGTGGCACCGATCGTGGAATCACCAAGGTTATTCGCAAGGCCGATGGCTCTGCTGAAGACTTCTTGGACACCACAATCGCATCCCGTTGCTTGGCAGAAGATGTTTCTGCTGGTGGAAAGACACTGTTTGAAGCAGGTCAGGACATCGGCATTCTCGACATCGATGCCATGGTTGCTGCTGGCGTTGACGAAATCAAGGTTCGTTCGGTTCTCACATGTGACAGCCGCTTTGGAACTTGTGCTCGTTGCTACGGTCGTTCCCTTGCAACATCCAAGTTGGTTGACATTGGTGAAGCCGTTGGCATCATCGCTGCTCAGTCAATTGGTGAGCCAGGAACTCAGCTAACTATGCGTACCTTCCACACTGGTGGTGCTGCATCTGACGGTGGAGACATCACACACGGTCTACCTCGCGTAGTCGAACTTTTCGAAGCTCGTACTCCAAAGGGTGTTTCACCAATCTCCGCAGCTACTGGCCGCGTACGCATTGATGAATCAGACAAGGCCAAGAAGGTCATCGTTATTCCTGACGACGGTTCCGAAGAACTGGAATACCCAGTTTCTAAGCGTGCCAAGTTGGTAGTTGAAGATGGTCAGACTGTCACAGCTGGTGATTTGATCCTTGTTGGTAAGCCAGATCCGAAGGAAGTTCTTCGTATCCGTGGTCCACGTCAGGTTCAGATCCACTTAACTGATGAAGTTCAAGAGGTCTACCGCTCACAGGGTGTATCGATTCACGATAAGCACATCGAAGTAATCGTGCGCCAGATGTTGAAGCGAGTAATCATCGTTGAACAGGCTGAGTCCACATTCCTAACTGGTGAACTTGTTGAGCGTTCGGCATACGAAAACGACAACCGTCGTCTAGTTGCTGAAGGTGGCAAGCCAGCATCAGCTCGTCCAGAGCTAATGGGTATCACCAAGGCATCACTTGCAACTGAATCTTGGTTGTCGGCTGCATCGTTCCAGGAGACAACTCGTGTCCTTACCGATGCTGCAATCAACGGCAAGCGCGATCCATTGCTTGGTCTAAAGGAAAACGTAATCATCGGAAAGTTGATCCCAGCAGGTACCGGTCTTCCGCGTTACCGCAATGTCAAGGTCGAACCAACCGAAGAAGCCAAGGCAGCCGTCTACGCCGCAATGAGCGTCTACGACGACTACGACTACGGCGACTTCGGTCAGGCTTCCGGCGAAGCAGTTCGCTTGGAAGATTACGACATGGGCCAATACCGTTCATAACTAGCAATACTCAAACAAAGGCCGAGCAGAAATGCTCGGCCTTTGTTGTTTCCACAACCAAGCGCCCGTAATGCTTACTTGCAAGCATTTTGCACAAACCAAATTCAGTCATAACCGAATTTGAAATCTATGTAATAGTCGTGCGCATGTTAACTGTGGCTCTGCTTACCAAGCGTTTGCACATCGACCATATGTCGACCAATTCCTCGTTGTGTATTTAGGTCGCTGATCCTCTCGGAAGATCAGGCGGCCGGTTGCTAGCAAGTAAGACAACCCAACCAATCAAATACAACCAAAAGGAATAGAAGTGTCAGTTACAGATGAATACCTCGCAAATAATGCCGAATATGCCAAGTCCTTTAGCGGACCACTACCGCTCCCACCTAGTCGAAACATCGCCGTCCTTGCCTGCATGGATGCGCGCATTGATGTCTACGGTGTCTTGGGTTTAGGTCAAGGCGAATCACACGTAATTCGTAATGCCGGTGGAGTAGTTACCGCAGATGAAATCCGATCCTTGGCTATCAGTCAGCGCCTACTTGGTACCAAAGAAATCATTCTGATCCATCACACCGATTGCGGAATGCTCACTTTCACAGACGATGACTTCAAAGAAGGCATCCGTGCTGAAATTGGCCAAAAGCCAGAATGGGCAGCGGAAGCTTTCGCGGATCTAGATACCGACGTTCGTCAGTCCATCGCTCGAATCAAGAACAGCCCGTACATTCCCCACCGGGATCAGGTTCGTGGCTTTGTCTTTGACGTAGCTACCGGAGTACTTCGCGAAGTTAAGTGATACCTCTCGTTAAGACGGACCGGGCAGAAATGCTCGGTCCGTCTTGTTTTGGGCTACCTGCCGAAAAGCTCCCTTGCTCAAAAGAGTTGCTTCGCAAATTTTTCGCCCGGGCCCTTTCGCCGGTAGCCCGCAAAACCTCCCCGATTCCGCTATCAAGAAATCCAGGCAATCTGACCAAAATGTCCGATTTTGGGGTGCGACACGCCGTCCGCGTGGGTGGGGGGCGATCTCGTTTTGACCTTTAACCACAAGTGTGGGTAATGTTTCACCTTGTGCCTAACGAAAGTTAGGTTTCGCATCTATGCCTAGGGCTTCCCCGTCGGCGCAGGGTTCGCAAGACAGGCTCCTTATCTAAAGGAAATGTCTTGTAACTCGCGCTAAAACGGGCAACACACCCGACCGCGTGGGTCGGAGCTAGTGGCGGTGCCGCCATCACAATAAACGTTTGAAAGTTTCGCGAGCGATCGCGCGACTTAGATGAAGGAGTACGAGTGCCAACGATCCAACAGTTGGTCCGCAAGGGCCGACAGGACAAAGTCACAAAGAACACGACGCCTGCTCTTAAGGGCAGTCCGCAACGCCGTGGCGTTTGCACGCGTGTGTACACAACAACACCTAAGAAGCCGAACTCTGCGCTTCGCAAGGTAGCTCGTGTACGTCTGACTAGTGGTGCTGAAGTAACTGCCTACATCCCAGGTGAAGGTCACAACCTCCAGGAGCACTCAATCGTGCTGGTTCGTGGTGGTCGTGTTAAGGATCTTCCCGGCGTTCGTTACAAAATCATCCGTGGCGCTCTTGATACTCAGGGCGTAAAGAACCGTAAGCAGGCGCGTAGCCGCTACGGCGCAAAGAAGGAGAAGAGCTGATATGCCACGTAAGGGTCCAGCTCCGAAGCGACCAATTGTTGTCGATCCGGTTTACCAGTCACCAGTAGTTACTCAGCTTGTTAACAAGATTTTGTTGCACGGCAAAAAGTCCACTGCAGAATCAATCGTTTACGGTGCGCTTTCAGGCTGCGCCGAAAAGACTGGAACAGATCCAGTGCAGACACTTCGTCGCGCACTAGACAACGTTCGCCCAACTTTAGAAGTTCGTAGCCGTCGCGTTGGTGGCGCTACTTACCAGGTTCCAATTGAAGTTAAGCCAGGTCGTGCAAACACACTTGCACTTCGTTGGTTAGTTGGTTACTCCCGCGCTCGTCGCGAGAAGACAATGACCGAACGCTTAATGAACGAAATCCTTGACGCATCAAATGGTCTAGGTGCTGCAGTTAAGAAGCGTGAAGACACACACAAGATGGCTGAAAGCAACAAGGCCTTCGCACATTACCGCTGGTAATCCAAGAATTTTCCGAACCGACAGAACAAGACAAAGAGACGAGAGAGTAAGTGGCTACCGAAACATCGCTTGACCTCGCCAAGACCCGCAACATCGGGATCATGGCGCACATCGACGCGGGCAAAACCACGACGACCGAGCGCATCTTGTTCTACACCGGTATCAACTACAAGATCGGTGAAGTGCACGAAGGTGCAGCAACCATGGACTGGATGGAACAAGAGCAAGAGCGTGGCATCACAATCACCTCAGCTGCCACCACATGTACTTGGAAAGATCACACGATCAACATCATTGACACACCAGGTCACGTTGACTTCACTGTTGAAGTAGAGCGTTCACTTCGTGTTCTTGACGGCGCAGTTGCAGTATTCGATGGCGTTGCTGGTGTTGAACCACAATCCGAAACTGTATGGCGCCAGGCAAACAAGTACAGCGTTCCGCGTATTTGTTTCGTAAACAAGCTTGACCGCACTGGTGCAGATTTCTTCATGTGCGTAGGCATGATCAAGGATCGTCTAGGCGCTAACCCACTTATCCTTCAGCTTCCAATTGGTGCTGAAGGTGACTTCATTGGTCTAGTTGATTTGATTCGCATGCAGGCCATGGTTTGGCGCGGCGAAACTGCAATCGGTGAAGATTACGCCTTAGAACCAATTCCAGCCGATCTACAAGCACAAGCCGATGAATACCGTCAGACAATGCTTGAAACCATCGCGGAGAATGACGAAGCCTTCATGGAGAAGTTCTTCGAAGATGCAGACTCACTTACCGAAGATGACATCCACGATGCAATCCGTCGCGTAACACTTTCAGGTGGCGCTGTTCCAATCGTTACCGGAACTGCATTCAAGAACAAGGGCGTTCAGCCAATGCTTGATGCAGTTATCCGTTACCTTCCGTCACCACTAGACGTAGAAGGCGTAACTGGTCACAAGCCAGGAAAAATTGATGAAGAAATGTTGCGCACTCCAAGTGACAGCGAGCCACTAGCTGGACTTGCATTCAAGATTGCAACTGATCCACACCTTGGAAAACTAACTTACGTTCGTGTTTACTCTGGACGTCTAGAAGCCGGCTCCCAGGTTCTTAACTCAGTTAAGGGTCGCAAGGAGCGCATCGGAAAGATTTACCGAATGCATGCGAACAAGCGTGAAGAAATTGCAGCTGTAGGCGCAGGCGACATCGTTGCAGTAATGGGTCTTAAGGACACCACAACTGGCGAAACACTTTGCGATCCAGCAAACCCAATCATTCTTGAGTCAATGACTTTCCCAGCTCCGGTTATCGAAGTTGCGATTGAGCCAAAGACAAAGAGTGACCAAGACAAACTTGGTGTTGCGATTCAGCGTCTGTCGGATGAAGATCCAACATTCCGCGTACACACCGACGAAGAAACCGGCCAGACCATCATTGCTGGAATGGGCGAACTTCACTTGGAAATTTTGGTTGACCGCATGAAGCGTGAATTCAACGTGGAAGCAAACGTTGGTAAGCCACAGGTTGCTTACCGCGAGACCATCACCAAGAACGTTGATCGCATCGATTACACCCACAAGAAGCAAACAGGTGGTTCCGGACAGTTCGCAAAGGTTCAAATTGCGATTGGTCCAAACAAGCCAATCGATGGCGACGAAACCGCTAAGGGTGGCTACGAATTCGTAAACAAAATCACTGGTGGACGTATTCCTCGCGAATACATTCCGTCAGTTGATGCTGGTTGCCAAGATGCAATGGAAAACGGCGTTCTAGCTGGTTACCCAATGGTGGATGTCAAGGTAACTCTTCTTGACGGTGCTTACCACGACGTTGACTCTTCCGAACTTGCATTCAAACTTGCTGGTACTCAAGCATTCAAGGAAGGCGTTCGCAGCGCTGGTCCAGTAATTCTTGAACCACTTATGAGCGTCGAAGTAACAACCCCTGAAGACTTCATGGGTGATGTCATCGGCGACCTTAACTCTCGACGCGGACAGATTCAGGCTATGGACGAGCGCTTCGGCTCTCGCGTAGTCAAGGCTCTTGTTCCGTTGTCAGAAATGTTCGGCTATGTGGGAGATCTTCGTAGTCGTACTCAGGGACGTGCTAGCTACTCCATGGAGTTCGCGCAGTACGCCCAAGTTCCCGCCAGCGTTCAGACAGAAATTGTCTCGAAGGCCCGGGGCGAGTAACGGCCCACAGGCCAAAAGAAATAAAAAACCTGCCGGAGTGAAGGTCACTCTGACAGACAGCACAAGGATCCAGGAGGACCCACCGTGGCAAAGGCGAAGTTTGAGCGGACGAAACCGCACGTAAACATCGGCACCATCGGTCACATCGACCACGGCAAGACAACGCTGACTGCTGCCATCACTAAGGTGCTGCACGATGCTTACCCAGATGTAAACCCATTCACACCTTTCGACATGATCGATAAGGCACCAGAAGAGCGTCAGCGCGGTATCACGATTTCGATCGCCCACGTTGAGTACCAGACAGAAGTGCGTCACTATGCGCACGTTGACTGCCCAGGTCACGCGGACTACATCAAAAACATGATCACCGGCGCGGCACAGATGGACGGTGCAATTCTTGTAGTTGCAGCGACTGACGGCCCAATGCCTCAGACCAAGGAACACGTTCTACTTGCTCGTCAGGTTGGCGTTCCTGCAATCGTTGTTGCGCTAAACAAGTGCGACATGGTTGACGATGAAGAACTTATTGAACTCGTAGAAATGGAAGTTCGTGAACTTCTAAGTGCATACGAATTCCCAGGCGATGACATTCCTGTTGTTCGCGTAGCTGCATTCCCAGCACTTCAGGGTGATGCTAAGTGGGGTCAGTCAATTCTTGACCTAATGCAGGCTGTTGATGATTACATCCCAACACCAGCTCGCGACATCGAAAAGCCATTCCTTATGCCAGTTGAAGACGTTTTCACCATCACAGGTCGTGGAACCGTTGTTACTGGTCGTATCGAACAGGGCATCGTAAAGGTCAACGAAGAAGTTGAAATCGTAGGTATTCGTCCAGACGTACAGAAGACAACCGTTACCGGTGTCGAAATGTTCCGCAAGCTTCTTGATGAAGGTCGCGCTGGCGAAAACGTAGGTCTACTTCTTCGTGGAACCAAGCGTGAAGACATTGAGCGTGGCCAGGTTGTTTGCCACCCAGGCTCAGTTAATCCTCACACTGACTTCGAAGCTAACGTTTACATCCTTTCCAAGGATGAAGGCGGCCGTCACACACCATTCTTCGACAACTACCGTCCACAGTTCTACTTCCGTACCACGGACGTAACTGGTGTAGTAACGCTTCCAAGCGGAACCGAAATGGTTATGCCTGGCGACAACACTGAAATGACCGTTGCGTTGATTCAGTCAATCGCTATGGACGAAGGTCTGCGTTTCGCAATCCGCGAAGGTGGCCGCACTGTTGGCGCCGGTCGCGTAACCAAGATCATCAAGTAATTACTTACTGATCTAAGCAAGACAACCGTTTGAGTTGGTTGGTGGCCCGAAAGGGCCACCAACTACCAAACAAAGCAAGACCCCTTATTGGCAGAAGAAACTAGAAGTAAAGGATGGTCAAGCCACATGGCTGGACAAAAGATCCGCATCAGGCTCAAGGCCTACGATCACGAGGTCATTGACTCTTCAGCGCGCAAAATCGTTGAGGTCGTCACTCCTACTGGCGCGAAAGTCGCCGGTCCCGTGCCGCTGCCAACTGAGAAGAACATTTACTGTGTCATCCGTTCTCCGCACAAGTACAAAGACTCACGCGAGCACTTCGAGATGCGCACACACAAGAGACTTATCGACATCATCGATCCAACACCTAAGACAGTGGATTCGCTTATGCGTCTTGACTTGCCTGCCGGTGTTGATATTGAGATCAAGCTGTAGGGACATAGAACATTATGGCTATCAATAAGAAGGGCATCCTGGGCGAAAAGCTTGGCATGACCCAGGTATGGGACGAGAACAACCGCGTTGTTCCCGTAACTGTAGTTAAGGCAGGACCTTGTGTTGTTACACAAGTTCGCACGCCAGAAAACGACGGTTACTCAGGTGTCCAAATTGCTTTCGGTCAGATTGACCCACGTAAGGTAACTCAGCCAATGCTTGGACACTTTGCCAAGGCTGGCGTTACTCCACGTCGTCACCTACTTGAACTTCGTTTCGACGATGCATCAGATTACGCACTTGGCCAGGAACTTGGCGCTGACACTTTTGAAGCTGGCAGCAACATCGACGTAACTGGCGTCACCAAGGGTAAAGGTTTCGCTGGAACTATGAAGCGTCACGGCTTCTCCGGCGTAAGCGCATCCCACGGTGCTCACAAAAACCACCGCAAGCCAGGTTCCATCGGAGCTTGTGCAACACCGGGTCGTGTTTTCAAGGGCGTTCGAATGTCAGGTCGTATGGGTGGCATCACTCAGACAACTCAGAACCTAAAGGTTCACGCAGTAGATACCGAAAAGGGTCTGATCTTGGTTAAGGGTGCAATTCCTGGACCAACAGGCTCAGTAGTACTACTTCGTTCCGCAGCGAAGGGAGCATAACGTCATGGCATCAGTAGACGTTAAGACACCAGCTGGCAAAGCCGCCGGAACAGTGGAACTTCCTGCAGACATCTTTGATGTGCAGACAAACATTCCATTGCTTCACCAGGTTGTAGTTGCACAGCTTGCAGCTGCTCGCCAGGGAACTCACGACACAAAGCGTCGTGGCGAAGTTTCCGGTTCAGGTAAGAAGCCTTTCAAGCAAAAGGGAACCGGTCGCGCCCGTCAGGGTTCGATTCGTGCACCTCAGTACCGCGGTGGTGGTATCACACACGGACCACACCCACGCGATTACGATCAGCGCACTCCTAAGAAGATGAAGGCTGCAGCACTTCGTGGCGCACTTTCAGATCGCGCACGCAATGGCAACATTCATGTGCTTTCTTCAGTCGTCGAAGGTGACGCTCCATCAACTAAGCAGGCACTTGCTGCAATCAATGCAGTATCAACTGCAAAGAACATCTTGGTTGTTGTAGATCGCACAGACTTCGTAAGTTGGAAGAGCCTACGCAACGTAGATGCAATCCACTTACTTGCTGTTGATCAACTAAATACTTACGACGTACTTAAGTCCGATGATGTTGTCTTCACAAAGGCAGCACTTGAAGCTCTGGTTGCAGGTCCAGCTCGCGGTAAGTCCGCAAAGGCTGTTGCTGGATCCAACGAAGTAGAGGCGTAAGTCATGACAACTATCTACGATCCACGCGACATTCTTATCTCGCCAGTTATCTCTGAAAAGAGCTACGCACTACTGGATGAGAACAAGTACACATTCATCGTTCGTCCGGATGCTAACAAGACCCAAATCAAGATTGCGGTTGCAGAAGTATTCAACGTAAAGGTGACTGGCGTAAACATCATCAATCGCCGCGGCAAGACAATGCGTACACGTACTGGTTTTGGCAAGCGTGCCGACACCAAGCGTGCAATCGTAACTGTTGCAGCTGGCGACCGTATCGACATCTTTGGTGGTCCGGTTTCGTAACCGGACGAGAATAGGACAGGGAAACTCAAATGGGAATCCGTAAGTACAAGCCGACCACTCCGGGCCGTCGTGGCTCCAGTGTTGCCGACTTCGTCGAAATCACGCGTTCAACGCCAGAAAAGTCATTGGTACGCCCGCTTCACAGCAAGGGTGGCCGTAACAACGCCGGTCGTGTAACAGCTCGTCACCAAGGTGGCGGTCACAAGCGCGCTTATCGTCTAATCGACTTCCGTCGCAATGACAAAGATGGTGTACCAGCAAAGGTTGCACACATCGAATACGATCCAAACCGTACTGCTCGTATTGCACTTTTGCATTACGCAGATGGCGAGAAGCGTTACATCATTGCGCCTAACAAGCTAAAGCAAGGCGACCGCATCGAAACCGGTCCAGCTGCTGACATCAAGCCAGGCAACAACTTGCCACTTCGCAACATCCCAGTCGGTACTGTGATTCACGCAATCGAACTTCGCCCAGGTGGCGGAGCAAAGATTGCTCGTAGCGCAGGAACTTCTGTTCAACTTGTTGCAAAAGATGGACCTTACGCACAACTGCGTATGCCATCTGGCGAAATCCGCAACGTAGATGCCCGCTGCCGCGCAACCATCGGTGAAGTTGGTAACGCAGAACAGTCAAACATCAACTGGGGTAAAGCTGGCCGTATGCGTTGGAAGGGCAAGCGCCCAACCGTCCGCGGTGTTGCAATGAACCCTGTCGATCACCCACATGGTGGTGGTGAAGGTAAGACTTCCGGTGGACGTCACCCAGTGAATCCAAACGGTAAAGCAGAAGGTCGTACTCGTGCAGCCAATAAGGCCAGCGACAAGATGATCGTCCGCCGCCGCAAGACCGGCAAGAAGCGCTAGGAGTTATTGAGATGCCACGTAGCCTGAAAAAAGGTCCATTCATTGACGGACACCTTCTAAAGAAGGTCGACGATCAAAATGAAAAGGGAACCAAGAACGTGATCAAGACCTGGTCACGCCGCTCAGTAATTTCTCCTGCCATGCTCGGCCACACTCTGGCTGTTCATGACGGACGCAAGCATGTTCCAGTTTTCGTAACTGAAGACATGGTTGGCCACAAGCTCGGTGAATTCGCACCAACACGTACCTTCAAGGGTCACGTGAAGGACGATCGCAAAGCAAAGCGTAAGTAGGGACAGTGATGGAAGCTTTAACAACAAACTCGGCTCGTGCGCAGGCACGTTTCGTTCGCGTCACACCACAAAAGGCACGTCGAGTAATCGACATGATCCGTGGCATGAACGCGCAAGAAGCACAAACACTTCTTCGCTTTGCGCCACAAGCTGCAAGTGAGCCAATTGGCAAGGTTGTCGGTAGCGCAATTGCTAACGCAACTAACAACTACAGCTTGGATGCACGCACACTTGTTATCACTCAGGCATTCGTCGATGAGGGTCCAACAATGAAGCGTTTCCGTCCACGTGCCCAGGGTCGCGCAAGCCAGATCTTGAAGCGCACTAGCCACATCACAATCGTCGTCGAGTCCGTTGACTCCCAGAAGAAGGGATAGTCACCATGGGTCAAAAAATTAATCCGTATGGCTTCCGCCTCGGCATCACAACTGATTACCGCTCAAAGTGGTTTGCAGATTCATCAAAGGTTGGCGAGCGCTACCGCGACTACGTTGCTGAAGATGTAAAGATCCGCAAGCTAATGACTGAAGGCATGGAACGTGCCGGTATTGCTCGTGTTGAAATCGAACGTACTCGTGACCGAGTTCGCGTTGACATTCACACTGCACGCCCAGGCATCGTTATCGGTCGTCGTGGTCAAGAAGCGGACATCATTCGCGGCAAGCTAGAAAAGCTAACCGGTAAGCAAGTTCAGCTAAACGTTCTGGAAGTTAAGAACCCAGAAATCGAAGCACAACTTGTTGCGCAGGGTGTTGCAGAACAGCTTTCCAGCCGCGTTTCATTCCGTCGCGCGATGAAGAAGGCTATGCAGTCCGCACTTAAGGGTGGAGCAAAGGGTATTCGTATCCAGGTTTCCGGTCGTCTTGGTGGCGCTGAAATGTCACGTCGTGAGTTCTACCGTGAAGGTCGCGTGCCATTGCACACACTTCGCGCAGACATCGACTACGGCTTCTACGAAGCTCGCACAACTTTTGGTCGCATCGGCGTAAAGGTATGGATCTACAAGGGCGATGCTCTTGGAACTCGTACCGAGCGTGAACAAGCAGCAGCTGCTGCTCGTGCGCGGCCAGCAACCCGAGCACCTCGTGCTCCACGTAGCGCTTCAACAGGTGCAAGTTCAGCTGCCGCAACACCAGCAGTTGAAAGCGCTCCAGTTGTTGACGCCGCACCAAGCGGCGCGGCTGCGCCAGTAACGGAAGGTGCATAAGCATGTTAATTCCTCGTCGCGTTAAGCACCGCAAGCAGCATCACCCAGATCGCCACGGCGCATCAAAGGGTGGCAACGCTGTAACTTTCGGTCAGTGGGGTCTGCAGGCAATGGAGCCGGCATACGTTACTAACCGTCAAATCGAGTCCGCTCGTATCGCAATGACCCGTCACATTCGTCGTGGTGGAAAAGTTTGGATCAACATTTATCCAGACCGCCCACTGACAAAGAAGCCTGCTGAAACTCGAATGGGTTCCGGTAAGGGTTCACCTGAATGGTGGGTAGCAAACGTTAAGCCAGGTCGCGTGATGTTTGAGATTGCTTTCCCTAACGAGAAAGTCGCGCACGAAGCCCTTACTCGCGCAATGCACAAATTGCCGATGAAGTGCCGCATCGTTGCACGTGAGGAGATCTAATGCCTACAACAAGCACAGTTGACTTACGCGGTCTAGCTAACGATGAACTAGTTTCAAAGTTGCGCGAAGCCAAAGAAGAACTATTTAACCTACGATTCCAGGCTGCCACCGGTCAGCTTGAAAGCCATGGCCGTCTACGTGCAGTCCGCAAGGAAATTGCCCGTCTGTACACCGTGATGCGCGAACGCGAATTGGGTATCACGCCGGTTGAAAGCAATGAGGGTGCAGCATGAGCGTAGACGAGCGCGGCGACCGCAAGGTTCGCGAAGGTTTAGTTGTTAGCGACAAGATGGATAAGACCATCGTCGTTGCAGTTGAAGACCGATTTAAGCATCCGCTTTATGGCAAGGTTGTGCGTCGCACAAGCAAGCTAAAAGCACATGACGAAGCAAATGCCGCTGGCATTGGCGATCGTGTTCTGTTGATGGAAACTCGACCACTCAGTGCTACCAAGCGCTGGCGCATGGTCGAGATCCTCGAGAAGGCTAAGTAAGGGTAGGGATCAAAAGTGATTCAGCAAGAGTCGCGACTAAGAGTCGCTGACAACACAGGTGCCAAGGAAATCTTGGTTATCCGTGTTCTCGGTGGTTCCGGCCGTCGCTATGCAGGTATCGGCGATGTTGTCGTCGGTACAGTCAAGGACGCGATCCCTGGTGGCAACGTCAAAAAGGGCGATGTCATCAAGGCCGTTATCGTGCGTACCAAGAAGGAACGCCGACGTCCAGATGGTTCCTACATCCGCTTCGATGAAAACGCAGCAGTCATTCTTAAGGCTGACGGCGAGCCTCGTGGCACCCGTATCTTTGGCCCAGTTGGTCGTGAACTTCGCGATAAGAAGTTCATGAAGATCATCTCGCTAGCACCGGAGGTTTTGTAATGAAAATCAAAACTGGTGATGAAGTATTGGTAATCGCTGGCAAGGACAAGGGCTCTAAGGGCACCGTACTTGCAGTATTCGAAGACCGTAACAAGGTAATCGTTGAAGGCGTAAACCGTATGAAGCGTCACGTTCGTAAAGAACAGACAACTAAAGGCGTTGTAGTGGGTGGCATCGAAACAATCGAAGCTCCAATTCACGTTTCAAACGTTCAGCTACTTGTTGATGGCAAGCCAACTAAGGTTGGCGCTCGTCGCGACACAGTAACTAAGACTCGTACTGACGGCACAACATACGAAGGCTCTCGTGGCGTTCGTGTTGCCCGTCGTTCCGGAAAGGACATCTAATGTCTACTGATGTCAAAGTAACTCCACGCCTAAAGGCTCAGTACCGCGAGGAAATCGTTCCTGCGTTAACAACTGAGTTCCAGTTTGCAAACGCAATGCAGGTTCCAGGTCTTACCAAGATCGTTGTGAACATGGGTGTTGGCGAAGCTGCTCGTGACTCAAAGTTGATCGAAGGCGCAATCCGCGATCTAACTGCAATCACCGGACAAAAGCCTCAGGTAACTAAGGCACGTCTTTCAATTGCACAGTTCAAGCTTCGTGAAGGTATGCCAATTGGTGCACACGTAACACTTCGCGGTGACCGCATGTGGGAATTCCTAGATCGTCTACTGACACTGGCTCTGCCACGTATCCGTGACTTCCGCGGTCTTTCCCCAAAGCAATTTGATGGCAATGGCAACTACACCTTCGGTCTAACCGAGCAGGTTATGTTCCACGAAATCAATCCAGACTCAGTAGATCGCCAGCGTGGTATGGACATCACTTTGGTTACAACTGCTGCAAACGATGCTGAAGGTCGGGCGCTACTAAAGCACCTGGGCTTCCCATTCAAGGAGGCTTAAGTCATGGCGAAAACCGGTCTTAGGAACAAATCCAACGAAACCCCGAAGTTCAAAGTTCGTGGTTACACCCGCTGCCAGCGCTGCGGTCGTCCTCATTCGGTTTACCGCAAGTTCGGCCTATGCCGTATTTGCTTCCGTGAGATGGCACATGCTGGCGAACTTCCAGGTATCACTAAGAGCTCCTGGTAACAACAACAACGACGTAGGTCCTTAGGGATACCGCGACGAGAAGGGCGATAAGCCAATGACTATGACCGACCCAATTGCAGACATGCTAACGCGTGTTCGCAATGCAAACTCGGCTCACCACGAGTCCGTGTCAATGCCGCATTCCAAAATGAAAGAGCACATCGCTGAAATCCTTAAGCGTGAGGGTTACATCGGAAGCTTTGAAATTGCAGATGCGCCAGTTGGCAAGACTCTTAACATCAGCTTGAAGTACGGACCAAACCGCGAGCGTTCAATCGCCGGTGTCCGTCGTGTTTCCAAGCCAGGTCTTCGTGTGTACGCAAAGAGCACTGCTCTTCCTCGCGTACTTGGCGGACTTGGTGTGGCAATCATTTCAACATCAACAGGTCTTTTAACTGACAAGCAGTGCGCACAGAAGGGCGTAGGTGGAGAAGTTCTCGCCTACGTCTGGTAAGGGGAACTGCCATGTCACGTATCGGTCGTATGCCAATCACTATCCCAAGTGGGGTAGACGTAACTATTGATGGTTCAAACATCACAGTAAAGGGACCTAAGGGTCAGCTTTCACATGTTGTTGTTGAGCCAATCTCAGTTTCTCGCGAAGAAGATGGTCAGCTTTCAGTTGTCCGTCCAAACGATGAGCGTGAAAGTCGTGCCCGTCACGGCCTAACTCGCACATTGGTTGCAAACATGATCACTGGAGTTACCGAAGGTTATTCAAAGACCTTGGAAATCTCCGGAACTGGTTACCGTGTTGCAGCTCAGGGAAACACTCTTGAATTTGCACTTGGTTTCTCACACCCAGTGAAAGTGACAGCCCCAGAAGGCATCACATTCACAGTTGAGACTCCAACAAAATTGCATGTATCAGGTATCGATAAGCAGCAGGTTGGCGAAGTATCCGCAAACCTTCGCAAGCTTCGTAAGCCAGATCCATACAAGGCAAAAGGTATCCGTTATTCAGACGAAGTTATTCGTCGCAAGGCTGGAAAGGCTGGCAAGAAGTAATCATGTCTGTCGTAGCCAAATTAGGTTCAGGTAACAAGAAGGCGGTAGCGCGTAAGCGTCGCCACACTCGAGTTCGCAAGAAGCTTTCGGGAACAACTGCGCGTCCACGCATGGTTGTTAACCGTTCTGCTCGCCACATCTCGGTCCAGGTCGTTGACGATGTTGCAGGTCACACACTTGCATACGCATCAACAATGGAAAAGACCTTGAAGAGCAAGTCAGATGACAAGAGCGCCAAGGCCCGCGAGGTCGGCAAACTTGTTGCAGAACGTGCAAAGCAAGCCGGTATTTCAACAGTCGTTTTTGACCGCGGTGGCAATAAGTACCACGGTCGAATTGCGGCCCTAGCTGATGGCGCCCGCGAGGGCGGCCTCGATTTCTAAGTCACGAAGGAAGTAGGAAAAGTTATTATGGCTGCTAACCAACGTGGTGGTGAAACTCGCGAAGGCGGTACCGATCGTCGCGAACGTCGTGATCGTAATGATCGCTCTCAGGCACCTGCCGAGAAGAGCGCATTCGTAGAACGCGTAGTTGCGATCAACCGTGTATCCAAAGTTGTAAAGGGTGGTCGTCGCTTTAGCTTCACCGCTCTAGTTGTTGTCGGTGACGGCGACGGTCGTGTAGGCGTGGGCTACGGCAAGGCTAAAGAAGTTCCTGCCGCAATCGCTAAGGGTGTTGAAGAAGCAAAGAAGAATTTCTTCTCTGTTCCTCGCATCCAAGCAACAATCCCGCATCCAGTTAAGGGTGAGGCTGCAGCCGGAGTTGTAATGCTTCGTCCAGCAGCTCCAGGTACTGGTGTTATTGCTGGTGGACCAGTTCGCGCAGTACTTGAGTGCGCTGGCATCCATGACGTTCTTTCCAAGTCACTTGGATCTGACAACGCAATCAACATCGTTCATGCAACTGTTGCTGCACTGAAAATGCTAGAACGCCCAGAGCAGGTAGCTGCTCGCCGTGGTCTGCCGCTTGATCAGGTTGCTCCGGCTGCCTTACTTCGTGCGAATGCAGAAAAGGTCGGTGCGTAATGGCACAACTTAAAGTAACTCAGTTGAAGTCTGAAATTGGCGGCAAGCAGAATCAGCGCGACACATTGCGCTCACTTGGCTTGAAGCGAATTGGCGACACTGTTGTTAAAGAAGATCGTCCAGAAATTCGTGGCATGGTTAACACCGTTCGTCACTTGGTCAGTGTTGAGGAGGTTAAGTAACCATGACACTTAAGGTTCATCATCTTCGCCCGGCACCGGGTAGCAAGACTGCCAAGACACGCGTAGGCCGTGGTGAAGGTAGCAAGGGTAAGACAGCAGGTCGCGGTACCAAGGGTACAAAGGCTCGCTATCAGGTTCCGGCTCGCTTCGAGGGTGGCCAAATGCCACTTCACATGCGTACTCCAAAGTTGAAGGGTTTCAAGAACCCATTTGGCACTGAGTACCAGGTCGTTAACGTTGCTCAAATCAACGCACTATTTCCAAAGGGTGGCGACGTAACAATTGCTGACCTTGTGAAGGCTGGAGCTGTCCGCAAGGGCGAACTAGTTAAGGTGCTTGGCCAGGGTGACATCACAGTTTCTGTAAAGGTGACTGCTAATGCTTTCTCAGAATCAGCTAAGGCAAAAATTGCTGCCGCTGGTGGTTCCGTAACCCAGATCTGATGCATTTGACTTCGACAGCAAGTATGAGGCTGTCGAAGTCAAATGTTTTTCTAATCAGTTAACTAAAAGGAGGCAACAGTGCTTAGTGCATTCGCAGCCGCATTCCGGACTCCGGATTTGCGTCGCAAACTGTTGTTTACTTTGGGCATCATTGGGTTATTCCGTCTTGGTTCAGTAGTTCCAGCTCCTGGTGTTAGTTACACCGCAGTTCAAACTTGTGTTGATTCAGTTCAAGATAATTCGATCTACGGCCTGATTAACCTATTCAGCGGTGGCGCACTATTGCAGCTATCTGTGTTTGCACTTGGCATCATGCCTTACATCACAGCAAGCATCATCATTCAGTTGCTTACCGTTGTTATTCCTCGCCTAGAAACTTTGAAAAAAGAAGGCTCATCCGGACAAGCAAAGATTACGCAGTACACCCGTTACTTAACTATCGGTTTAGCTGTTCTGCAGTCCACAACCATCATCACTTTGGCTCGTACCCCAGGACGTTTGTTCCAGGGATGTAACGAACAACTTTTGCCTAACCAGTCGATTCAAATGTTGTTAACCATCGTTGTGGTTATGACTGCTGGAACTGCGCTGATCATGTGGTTCGGTGAATTGATTACAGACCGTGGCGTCGGTAACGGTATGTCGATTTTGATTTTCGCGTCGATTATTTCTTCCTTCCCAGGCCAACTGGTTTCCATCTTCACAATCGATGGTTCGCTAAAGTTCCTATCCGTAATGCTGGTAATTGGTTTAACCATCGTCGCCATTGTTTTCGTGGAGCAAGCGCAGCGACGAATTCCAGTTCAGTACGCGAAGCGCCAAGTTGGTCGCAAGTCTTACGGCGGCACTTCTACTTACTTGCCAATCAAGGTCAACCAAGCTGGCATCATCCCGGTTATCTTCGCGTCCTCCTTGCTTTACATTCCGTCTTTGATTGTTCAGTTGACAGGTTCGGAAGCAGACTGGGCGCAATGGGTTGCTACCAACATGGATCCAGGCCGAGCCGGATACCTAACACTTAACTTCCTATTGATTCTTTTCTTTGCATACTTCTATGTATCGATTACTTTCAACCCAGAAGAAACTGCTGACAACATGAAGCAGTATGGCGGATTCATTCCTGGCATCCGTGCCGGTAAGCCAACCGCTGACTACCTTGCCTATGTTTTGAACCGCATCACACTGCCAGGTGCTTTGTACCTTGCAACGATTGCGACTCTGCCTTACTTGGCCTTTGAGGCGCTTGGTGTTGGCTCTCGTTTTGCTTTCGGTGGAACGAGTATCTTGATCATCGTCGGTGTAGCTCTAGACACCGTGAAGCAAATTGAAAGTCAGTTGCAACAGCGCAATTACGAAGGCTTCCTGAAGTAATGCGCCTGCTCATCATGGGGCCACCAGGAGCTGGCAAAGGTACTCAAGCAGCCATGATCTGCGAAGAGTTTGGAATTCCACATGTATCAACTGGCGATCTATTTCGTTTGAACCTGACGCAGGGAACTGCACTAGGTCAAGAAGCTAAGAAGTACATGGATGCTGGCGAGTACGTCCCAGATTCAGTTACTAACGGCATGGTTCGCGAACGTCTTAAGGATGCTGACACTCAAGTTGGATTCCTCCTTGATGGCTACCCACGCACCGTTGCCCAAGTTGCAGAGCTTGATGGCATGCTCAGTTCAAAGCCACTCGATCGAGTCATTGAACTAACGGCAAATACTGACGTAGTTGTTAAGCGCTTACTTGGCAGAGCTATTGAACAAGGTCGCGCAGACGACACTGAAGAAGTGATTCGTCGCCGACTTGAAGTTTATGAAGAGCAGACTGCGCCACTAACTGCTCTTTACAAATCACGCGGACTGCTAGTGCAAGTTGATGGACTTGGATCCGTAGAAGACGTAACTGCGCGAATTTCTGCTGCGTTAAATAGTTAGTAGGACCAAATGTTTGGTCGTAAAAGTAAATTTGAAATCAAAACACCCGATCAATTTCTTCTGATGCGCAAAGCCGGGCTTGTTGTTGCCGATGTACTTGCTCGCATGCAAGTTGAAGCAGTTCCTGGCGTTACAACTGAACAACTTGATCGCATCGCACGCGAAATGCTAAAGGTTGCAGGAGCTGAATCATCTTTCCTTGGTTACTTTGGTTACCCATCAGTTATTTGCGCTTCAGTTAATGAAGAAGTAGTTCACGCAATTCCAAACACACGAACTTTGCAAGACGGTGACATTCTTTCGGTTGACTTTGGCGCGATCGTCGAAGGTTGGAATGGCGATGCTGCAGTCACAATTGAAATTGGAACTGCAAGTGAAAAACAAACTGCGCTGAGTAAAGCAACAGAACTTTCGATGTGGGCTGGATTATCTAAGGCGGTTGCCGGCAATCGACTTTCTGACATTAGCCACGCAGTTGAAAAAACAATTCGCGCTGCAGGTCCGTACGGAATTTTAGAAGAGTACGGCGGTCATGGAATCGGAACCAAAATGCATATGGATCCACTGGTTCCTAACTACGGTGAACCTGGACATGGACCAGAGTTAGTCGTAGGTATGGCACTTGCCATTGAACCGATGGCAACGTTAGGCAGTCGTCACGTGCGAACTCTGGAAGATGATTGGACTGTCGTGACCACTGATGGTTCCCGCGCTGCGCACTGGGAGCACACCGTTGCAATCACCGAAGAAGGCCCGTGGGTGTTAACTGCCCACGACGGGGGAACCGCTTACTTCCAGGCCCATGGAATCCCTAGTCCAGCTGCAAAATACGCAGTTTGATTGAGTAATTGCCCCAGATCTTGCCAATTGGGTCAGGCTAGAAATTCAAAAACCCTTATTTCAATGGGGGGTCAATCCCAGGATTTCATGTTTTGCAGGGTATTGCCGTAACATCGGACGTCGGTCCTCTTGCAATTCCGTAAGAGAGCCGCTTCTGAGGGAGTACAAGACCTTTATGGCCAAAAAAGACGGCGCCATCGAAATCGAGGGCACTATCACCGAGGCTCTGCCGAACGCTATGTTCCGCGTAGAACTCGAAAATGGTCACAAAGTACTTGCACACATTTCCGGCAAGATGCGTATGCACTACATCCGTATCCTGCCTGATGACAAGGTTGTTGTGGAGCTATCTCCATACGATCTAACCCGTGGAAGAATTGTCTACCGCTACAAGTGATCAGGATCTAAAAAGTGAAGGTTAATCCCTCAGTTAAGCCAATGTGCGACAAGTGCAAAGTCATTCGTCGTCATGGTGTAGTCATGGTCATTTGCGAAAACCCACGCCATAAACAGCGTCAGGGATAAGACAACGACATAAGACGATCACCCGATCCCGAATGAACGCGTGCGTGAATTCGGAACGACACTCTCAGGTGTGTAAAGGCTGAGAACCTTGTCAGGCGGCAAGGAATGGTGAACGTGCGAGACCTTTACCACGAAAAGAAATGAGTTACGCCTGATGGCACGCCTTGTTGGTGTCGACCTCCCGCGCGAAAAGCGTCTAGAGATCGCCCTTACATATATCTTCGGCATTGGCCGTACCCGCGCGGATGAAATCCTTGCGGCTACCGGCATTAGCCCAGATCTTCGCGTTAAGGACCTAACGGATGAGCAATTGATTCCGTTACGCGAATACATCGAAGCCAACTTCAAAATTGAAGGTGACCTTCGTCGCGAGGTACAAGCTGATATTCGTCGCAAGATCGAAATCGGTTCGTACCAAGGAATCCGTCATCGTCGTGGAATGCCTGTCCGTGGACAGCGCACCCACACCAACGCCCGTACCCGTAAAGGTCCGAAGAAGACCGTGGCTGGAAAGAAGAAAGTAGCTAAGTAGCTACTGCCTCTTCCCAATCGAGAAAAAGGAATCCAATGCCTCCAAAGAAAGCTACTGCGGCCGGTGCTAAGAAGATCCGTCGCAAAGAAAAGAAGAATGTTGCTGTAGGTCAGGCCTACATCAAGTCAACATTCAACAACACAATCGTTTCAATCACCGATCCATCTGGTGCTGTTATCTCTTGGTCATCTGCTGGCCAGGTTGGTTTCAAGGGAAGTCGTAAGAGCACACCGTTCGCTGCTCAGATGGCTGCCGAAGCTGCTGCAAAGCGTGCGATGGAACACGGTATGAAGAAAGTTGATGTCTTTGTAAAGGGCCCAGGCTCAGGTCGCGAAACTGCGATCCGTTCCCTGCAGGCCTCTGGTCTTGAGGTCGGAACGATCCAAGACATGACCCCTGTCCCTCATAACGGATGCCGCCCGCCCAAGCGTCGCCGCGTCTGATACGAAGAATTTAGGAGACAAAACTAATGGCTCGTTATACCGGTCCCGATTGCAAGCGCTGCCGTCGCGAAAAAACAAAGTTATTCCTCAAGGGCTCTAAGTGTGATTCACCAAAGTGCCCAATGGAATCCCGTCCTTACCCTCCAGGCCAGCATGGTCGTGGACGCGCTAAGGAATCCGAGTACTTATTACAGATGCGTGAAAAGCAGAAGACTGCACGTATTTACGGTGTGCTTGAAAAGCAGTTCCGCGGATACTACGAAGAAGCTAGCCGTAAGCACGGCAAGACTGGTGAAAACCTACTTCGCATTCTTGAATCACGTCTGGACAATGTCATTTTCCGCGCTGGCTTTGCAAAGAGCCGCGACATGGCACGTCAGATTGTTCGTCACGGACATATCGTTGTTAACGGCAAAAAGGTAGACATCCCGTCTTTCCGCGTTAGCCCTAACGACGTTATTGAAGTTCGTAAGTCTTCACTTGAAATGACACCATTCCAAGTTGCTTACGCAGAAATTGGCGAACGTACCGTTCCTGCTTGGTTGGAAGTTATTCCAGCTGGCATGCGCATCCTGGTCCACTCCCTTCCTGCACGTGAGGTCATTGACACTCAGGTTCAGGAACAGTTGATCGTTGAACTTTACTCCAAGTAATTAACATCCCCATCAAACAGCGACTTCAAATAGTGGTCGTCGCCGGAAGGAAATAACTGTGCTGATCTCAGTCCGCCCAGAACTAAAAGAAGAAGTACTATCCGAAACTCGTTCCCGCTTTGTGCTTGCACCGCTAGAACCAGGTTTTGGTTACACACTTGGTAACTCACTACGCCGTACCTTGCTTTCATCCATTCCAGGTGCAGCAATCACAAGCATCAAGCTTGATGGCGTGCTACACGAATTCACCACCATCGAAGGCGTTAAGGAAGACATCACTGAAGTCATCCTGAACCTTAAGAACTTGGTTGTGTCTTCACAGTTCGACGAGCCAGTAACTATGTACTTAAAGAAGCAGGGCCCAGGCCCAGTTACAGCTGCTGACATTGCGCCACCAGCTGGTGTTGAAATCTTCAACCCAGAATTGTTCCTAGCTACCCTGAACGACAAGGGCAAGCTAGACATGGAAATCGTTGTTGAACAGGGTCGCGGTTACATCTCGGCAGCTAACAACAAGGCATCCGGTGGCGAAATTGGGCGAATTCCAATCGACTCAATCTACTCACCAGTTCTTAAGGTCACTTACAAGGTTGAAGCAACACGTGTTGAACAGCGCACTGACTTCGACTCACTTGTAATCGATGTTGAGACCAAGGGATCAATTGCACCACGCGATGCAATTGCATCTGCTGGAGCAACACTTGTTGAACTATTCGGTCTAGCTCGTGAACTTAACGTTGACGCTGAAGGTATCGAAATTGGTCCATCAGTAACTGATCAGTTTGCAGCCGAACAGCTAAGCATGCCGGTTGAAGCACTTGACCTAACCGTTCGTTCATACAACTGCCTAAAGCGTGAAGGTATCCACACTGTTGGAGAACTAATCACTCGCTCCGAAGCAGACTTGATGGACATTCGTAACTTTGGCGCTAAGTCAATTGACGAAGTCAAGGACAAGTTAGCTTCCATGGGAATTGCACTGAAGGATTCACCTCCAGGATTTGACCCAAGCCAGTACGCATCGGCATTCGACGATGATTACAACGAAGACGAAGAAGAAGCATTTGCACCAGCTGGTTCATATGCAACTTTCCAGTCTGAAGCAGCACCTGCTGAAGTATCAGCTGATGATGCAACAGCCGATGACGACCAAAGTTTCGCTGAGGACGAGCAGCTCTAACGAGCTCTCGTTTCCAGTAACGAATTGACAGGAGAGAAACATGCCACAGCCATCCAAGGGCAAGCGAATGGGCGGAAGTCCAGCACACGAGCGCCTAATCTTGGCTAACCTCGCAACTGCGTTGTTCGAGCATGGTCGCATCACAACGACTGAAGCACGCGCACGTCGTCTGCGTCCGGTTGCCGAGCGATTGATCACAATCTCAAAGAAGGGCGATCTACATGCCCGTCGTCGAGTTTTGACAGTCATCCGTAACAAGGATGTAGTGCACACACTTTTCGCTGAGATTGGTCCACGCTACGAAAACCGCGAAGGTGGCTACACCCGCATCGTCAAGATTGGTCCACGTAAGGGCGACAACGCTCCTATGGCAGTGATTGAACTTGTTGAAGCTCTTGATGCAGCTCGCGCTGCTGAAGGTGTGGCACGTCGCGCAGCTAAGGAAGCTGAAATGGCAGCCACTGCTAAGGCTGCTGAAGAAGCAAAGGCTGCTAAGGCTGCTGCATTAGAAGCACCTGCAGTAGAAGAAATCGCCGCTGAAGATGCCCCATCAGAAACTGTGGTCGACGAAACGGTCGATTCAGCTGAAGAGGTTGCCGATTCCGGCAGCGACGAAGTCGCCGAGGCCGTTGAATCGGAATCGGTAAATACTGAAGAAGAAATCGCGGCAGCAGATGAAGTCGAAGTTATCGAAGCTGAAGCCGCTGTTGAATCGGAATCAGTGGATACTGAAGAAGAAGTTTCTGCTTCATCTGAAGAAAAAACTGACGAAGCGTAAATAAATGGTTCTATCGAATGAGCCCCTCGTTGCTGATGCAGCGCAGGGGCTCATT
>ENA-OUVC01000201-OUVC01000201.1-marine-metagenome-genome-assembly--contig:-NODE-201-length-42511-cov-3.209643_pt1 | contig 42511 bp, 32 predicted proteins | sample MGYA00248622_ERZ508571 | MGnify/ENA primary metagenome ERZ508571 (study PRJEB26236, sample SAMN06267175) | marine metagenome | isolation source: Columbia River Estuary | place: USA:Columbia River Estuary... | reverse complement strand
ATTTAAATTTGATAAAGAAACCTACGATTTCGGTAAAATTCCACAAGGAAAACCAGTTACCGTAGATTTTAAATTTACCAATACAGGTGAGGCTCCTATTATTATCACCAATGTAGAATCTACTTGTGGTTGTACTGTACCTAAATTTACCTCTACTCCGGTTAAAAAAGGAGAAACTGGAGTAATTACGGTTACCTACAATGCTGCTGCGGTTATGCCGTTTAACAAAGCTATTACCGTAAAGTCAAATGCTAAAACCCCTGTAAAATGGTTATACATTAAGGGTGAAGTATTGGCTCCAGCGCCGCCAAAACAATAATTTTAAAAAACATCTTTTAAAAACCCCGTTGGAAACAGCGGGGTTTTTGTATTTTTGGGGCATGCCTACCATATCTCTAAAAGGAGTACAGATGCCTGCCTCTCCCATTCGTAAATTAAGTCCATTTGCAGAAGCGGCTAAAGCTGCCGGCAAAAAAGTGTTTCATTTAAATATTGGTCAGCCCGATATAGAAACGCCGGCATTAATGCTCAATGCTATCAAAAATTTCGATGAAAAAGTGTGGGCCTATACCGCTTCTGAAGGGACGGCTTCGTACCGCAAGAAATTAGCCGAATACTACAATAAACTTAATTATTCAATAAAAGCAGAAGATATTTTGGTAACCAATGGAGGCTCCGAAGCCATTACCATTGCCATGCAAACCTGCTTAAACCCGGGCGACGAAATTATCATTCCAGAGCCTTTTTATGCCAATTACAATGGCTTTGCCTGCATGAGCGACGTGGTGGTGAAACCCATTTTATCGCATATTGAAAATGGTTTTGCCTTACCTGCTATTACCGAGTTCGAAAAAGTAATAACAGAAAAAACAAAAGCCATAATTATTTGCAATCCCAATAACCCCACTGGCTATTTATACTCCAAAGAAGAGCTAGAGGCTTTAAAGACTTTGTGCTTAAAACACGATTTGTATTTGTTTTCGGATGAAGCCTACCGCGAATTTTGCTACGATGGTCGCGAATTTATTTCGCCCATGCATTTAAGTGGTTTGGAAGAAAATGTAATCGTGCTAGACACCGTATCGAAACGCTACAGTGCCTGTGGAGCCCGTTTGGGTTGTTTAATGACCAAAAATAAAGCAGTAATGGCCGCAGCATTAAAGTTTGCCCAAGCTCGATTAAGTCCGGCCATGGTTTCGCAAATAGCTGGCGAAGCAGCCATCAACACACCCGATTCATATTTCGAGGCCGTTACTAAAGAATATACGGCCCGCAGAGATGTATTGGTAAACAGATTAAACAATATGGATGGTGTGTTTTGCCCCAATCCGGGTGGCGCCTTTTATGTAGTTGCCCAATTACCTATTGACGATGCTGATGCCTTTTGCCAATGGATTCTTTCTGATTTTAGTTATCAAAACCAAACCGTAATGTTTGCTCCGGCTACTGGTTTTTACAGTACACCTGGCGCCGGCAAGCAAGAAGTACGTATGGCTTATGTGTTAAACACCACGGATTTAAACCTAGCCATGGATTGCTTAACGGAAGCCCTAAAGGTATACCCAGGACGTATTTTGTAAGTTTTCAGCAACAATCGGCGCTTTTCTTCGTATATTTGTACCTACATATGGGGTCGACCGGAATTGACAGGATGGCGGTAAGTATGTAAGCATGCAGCGCATTGTTAGTCTAGCGCTTTAATCTGAACTTTCAACCTATAATTGGCGAAAACAATTACGCCTTAGCTGCCTAATTTAGAATTAGATCAGCTTTTGTCTCGTTTAACTTCTGTTTGGTAAGTTAAACATTAGAGGCATCGAACTACCGAACTAGCTTGTTTAGCGGTGTGATAAATGAGCGAAATACAGCACCTACGGAAGCCGGTATAGGTAAGCGATTCACCTTCCCCTTCTCTACAATAAAAGAATTGCTAAGCATGTAGAAAGCGTAATTTGCACCATGTTTGGACGAGGGTTCGAATCCCTCCGACTCCACCAATGGGCCTTCGGGCAGACAAGATTAAGCCCTAGCCCTGCATAAAGTGCAGGGCTAGCTTAGCCTTAAGCCACATATCTCTCTCAATTATTTATTAGTATGGCACAGCGCTATCAAAGCTCTGGGTTCAGTTCATTATGTATATTAATCCCGATTAAATGATTGGGGTAAGAGATTCAGAAATACTATAAGAAGTAACGCCAATAGATATTTAAATTAGTTTAAGTTGAATTAACAATAAATTATAACTTTGGACTAACCTATATATTTTCCTCTAAACAGACGAAAAATTCATGAAGCATAGATTGAGTCAATTCTATTGCAATTCTATTGCAATTAATACTGTAGTAAGGTTTGCCATCACGATTCTATTTTTTATAGTTTTTTTTCAGTCTTGTAAAAAGTCTGAAACACCCACAGATTTGAACGATGAGACTGTTCTATCTAAAAAAGATCTTGCACTAGCTACAAACTCTTTACTTACTAATCTTTTATCATCATCAACTAGTATTGAGTCTGCAACCCCTAGCTCAGTTTCCGCATCAATACCTCTCACCCTTATTAATGATTCTTTGCCAGGCGTTTTGGGACAACAAATGATTAATTGGGTATATGATGATGCTAAATCGGAAACACCCCCAAAGGTAAAAACCGGGATTCTGATTAGGAATGGATATGTGATTGAAGAATTACCCTATATTTTGGGTGATAAAGCTAAAATAGATTCATTTAGAGTGGCAAAGAGGGGTTATATGGAGTTTGATAATTACTTTATGTGGAGTTATGAATTTATGAATGATAATCTTTTACATAAATACACCATCACGGTTAAAAAAAATAATGCTCCTAAACATTTTGTCTCCAATAAATATATTGTAGTTTTTTTTGCTGAAAATGGTGTTAGTAAATACAAGACCATACAGTGGTATCAAAATGCCCCATTTTATGTCCCTCTTATTTACAATAAGGGATTAAGCTCTTATTTTGTTAATATTACCTCATCAGGTGTACTAGTTGGATCAGGAAGCTCTAATCTTGGCACTAAGATCATGAATGAATATGGGATCCCTGCCGCATGGAATGCAAATGAATCGGAATTTTGGTTCACTCACCGGGATTCTTCCTATCATTATCAAACACAACGCACATACGGAACATCAGATCTTTATGTTGTCAATAACATTAATCGTCTACACACTATTTATCAAAAGAGGTATGACATTTATGAGAATTTGACGGCGGGTTCGAAAGTTGAATTAAAAGATTCAACGTATTTGCTCTTTAATGATTTACTTAAACAACCTGCTTATTATTCATACCGGGGTTTAGGTTTATCTGGAATCACAGCAATCAATATATTCGCCAAGAAATCTACCCAACCCGACATTCGATACATTATTGATAGAGGAACTACTGTACTTAGCTATTCACCCGGCATGAAAATCATTGAGAAGATAAAAAAGTATGATTATGCTACTAAATTAACTGATACGTTGTCACGTACCGTTATCTTTTATTAACCCTGAGTGTAGTTAGTTTTGAGTTTGCATACTCTTTAATTTTTTATGATTTTAAAGGAGTTAATCTGGTTTTAATGGGCATATAGTGCTTTAATGAGCTTCTAACAGAGATGGCCAATTTATTGAAACGGATTTTTTTAGCCCTACCAACTCAAAACAAGAAATTAGTTTCATTCATATCCGTATACTAGCATGAATGACTACTTTATTTTCTTTTTCATACTCGTCCATTTTTTTTCATCTGCCGCGAAAACTTGATAAATAAAATATTGGAATGATTTAGAATCATCTGTTAAAATTGAATGATTGGATTAGCTGCGGTTTGTAAAAAATAGGTTTAATCATTGTTTATAGTTTTGTTTTTGTTTTTTACATTCCCCACATACAGTAAGTTATTTACTGTTATTAGCGGTTTACTCTCCAAAAGTAACAGCTTTTGAAAAAAAGGTAGAATTCCCTTTCCCTCTAAAAACAACGCAATGGATGTAGATTATGCTGAAATAAAATTAAACTCCATTTTATTGAAACTGAAATGTTGAAAAATATTATTAAAAATCATTAAATATAATTTGCGATTGTTAGAATTAGCTGTATTTTTATCCTTAGTGTAAATCAAACAATTTGCGCTTATTAACCAATCAATTAACTAATTTATAATTACATGAAAAAAGTTTACTTCATGAAGCTTGGTCTTCTTGGCTTATTCCTGTTTGCTACCTTGTTAGCAACAGCACAAACCGGAAGTATCAGTGGCCGTGTGTTGGATGAGTCCAAAAAAACACTTCCAGGTGCTTCGGTATCTATTAAAGGTACTACGCAAAGCACCTCAACTGATGCGAATGGTAATTTCAAAATCAACGGAGTTAACAAAGGTACTGTAACCCTTACAGTAAGCTTTGTGGGTTATAAATCCGCTGAAAAAACCGTAAATGTTACTGGCGACGTTAGCGTAGAGTTTTCATTACAGCCTAGCGCTGAAAGCTTAAGCGAAATTGTGGTAGTAGGTTATGGTACTCAAAAGAAATCGGACTTAACGGGTAGTATTACCAGTGTAAGTTCTAAAGATTTCGTTAAAGGTCAAATCACTACTCCTGAGCAATTAATTGCTGGTAAAGTAGCGGGTGTTCAAATCACTTCAAACGGTGGTGCACCGGGTTCTGGTAGCACTATTCGTATTCGTGGTGGTGCTTCATTGAATGCAAGTAACAACCCATTAATTGTTATTGATAACGTTCCGTTATCAGAAAGTGGTGTTGCTGGTGCAGCCAATGCCTTGGCATTAATTAACCCGAACGATATCGAAACCTTCAACATCTTAAAAGATGCTTCTGCTACAGCTATTTACGGTTCAAGAGCTTCTAACGGTGTAATTATGATTACTACCAAAAAAGGAAGCACTGGCAAACCTAGCCTATCGTTCAGCTCTCAAACCAGTGTTTCTGAAAACATTAATACGGTTGATGTATTATCTGCCCGTCAATTACGCGATGCGGTAAACACTTACGGTACGGCCGCTCAAAAAGCTCTTTTAGGTTCGGCTAATACCGATTGGCAAGATGAGATTTACACTACTGCTTTAACTAGCGATAATAATTTAGGTATTTCAGGTTCATTTAAGAAAATTCCATACCGTATTTCTTATGGTTTCTTAAAACAAAATGGTACCTTAAAAACCGGTAAATTAGAGCGTAACTCAGTAGGTTTAAACTTAAGTCCTACTTTCTTTAACGATTTATTAAGTGTTAACTTAAACCTGAAAGGATCTATAAATAATAGCCGATTTGCTGATCAAGGTGCAATCGGTTCTGCTATATTTTTCGATCCTACTAAACCGGTATACAATGCTCCAGCGAATTATATTGATGCATTTGGCGGTTACTACGAATGGAAAGATAATGCGAATGCAATTACAGGTCTTGCGGCATCAGCCCCAAGAAACCCATTGGCTTTATTAAACTTAAGACAAGATAACGGTACCGCTAAACGTAGTATTGGTAACTTGGAATTAGATTTAAAAATGCCTTTCTTAACTGATTTACGTGCGCATGCCAACATTGGTTACGACATCTCTGAAGGAACTGGCACCATAGTTATCCCAGAATATGCAGCTTCGAGCTTTAAACGCCATAATGCTGGCGGCAACGTATACAAAGGCGGTGTAAACAACCAATATAAGCAAAATCGTACCGATATCTTGATGGAGTACTATTTGGCATATAGCAAAGAATTGCCTTCCATTGAAAGTAAGTTAGACGTAGTTGCTGGTTGGTCTTACCAACAGTTTAAAACCACAAACAACAACTTTGCCGATAGAACATTTGATGGCACCGTTGTAAATACACCGAACTTTCCGTTCGATATTCCAGAAAACAGAATGCTTTCGATGTATGGTCGTTTAAATTATGCATTCAAAGGCCGTTATTTATTAACTGCTTCGGTACGTAGAGATGGATCATCTCGTTTTTCTCCAGAAAATCGTTTTGCAGTGTTCCCATCTGCAGCCTTTGCATGGAAAATTAACGAGGAGTCTTTCTTGAAAAACTCAAAAGTAATTTCTGACTTGAAATTGCGTTTAAGTTATGGTGTTACTGGTCAACAAGAAGGTGTTGGTAACTACGATTACTTATCGTACTACAATTATAGCTCTAATCAGAGCATGTACCAATTTGGTAGCACTTTCTACAACATGTACTCACCAGGCGGCTACTACAGTAATCGTAAATGGGAGCAAACAGAAACCCTTAATGCTGGTTTAGATTTTGGTTTATTTAACAACCGCATAACAGGTAGTGTAGATGTTTATAAGAATAAAACTTCAGATTTGTTGAACTTAATTGGCCAACCGGCAGGAGCTAACTTCTCTAATCAAGTGGTAGCTAACGTAGGTGATATGGAAAACAAAGGTTTGGAAATAAACTTAAACAGTCAAGTAATTCGCAATTCGAACTTTACTTGGGATTTAGGTGTAAACGCTACGATGAACAAAAACACCATTACTAAACTAACCATAGCTCCAGATCCGAACTACCCAGGTAATAGATTCGGTGGTATTTCTGGTGGTGTGGGTAATACCATTTTAATCAACTCGGTTGGTTTCAACAGAGGTGCTTTCTACGTATACCAACAAGTTTATGATGCAGCCGGCAAACCTATTGAAGGCTTATTAGCAGATAGAAATGGTGATGGTACTATTAACGATAAAGATTTGTACCAATACAAAAGTGCAGATCCGAAAGTATTCTTGGGCTTAACCTCAAACTTTACGTACAAAAAATGGAATGCAGGGTTTATTTTAAGAGCTAGCATTGGTAATTACATGTACAACAACGTATATAGTGGTATGGGTCGTTACAATGCTATATCTAGCTTACCTACCTATTTAGGCAATGCATCTATAAACTACCTTGACACCAAATTTAACGGAATTACAGGCGGCGTAAATCAATTACAAAGTGATTATTACGTACAAAATGCTTCCTTCTTAAAAATGGATAACCTAAATGTTGGTTACAACGTGGGTAAGGTATTGGGCAATACAGCTAGCTTACGTGTAAATGCAAGCGTTCAAAACGTATTTACCATTACTAAATACAAAGGCTTAGATCCAGAAATTGGTGGCGGTATCGACAACAATTTCTATCCAAGACCTCGTATTGTGTCTTTAGGTTTGAACCTTGATTTTTAATCCCTATAGAATTAAAAGATATTAGATATGAAAAAGAATTATTTCAAATTAGCATTAGTAAGCATAGGCCTAAGCATTGGCTTAACCGCTTGTACTAATAAATTAGACTTGTTGCCCACTAATGACATTACTGCGGCACAAGTATACGGCACCCCTGCTGGTTACAAAATAGCCTTTGCTAAGGTTTATGGTGCCTTTGCAACCACGGGTAACCAAGGTCCTAATAGTGGAGATATCCAAGGCATAGATGCAGGTTTTTCGGATTTCTTTCGCTTGTTTTGGAAAGCCCAAGAAGTAACTACCGATGAAGCAGTAATTGGTTGGGGTGATGCGGGTTTACCAGATTTTCACAAAATGAACTGGTCTGCCAATAACCCTTTCTTAAAAGGTTTATACTACCGTTCATTCTACCAAATTACGTTGGCCAACGATTTTATTCGTCAATCTAGCGACGCTAAATTAGCCGAAAGAGGCATTAGCGGAGCCGATGCGGATAACATTCGTAAATACAGAGCAGAAGCCCGTTTCATTAGAGCTTTCCAATATTGGGCGCTTTTAGATTTATTTGGCCGCCCAGCTTTTGTAACCGAGGCCGACGCCTTAGGTGCTACCTTACCGCAACAAGCCAGCAAAGCAGATTTATTTAACTACATCAAGTCTGAACTAGAGGCTATTGAGCCTTTATTGCCTGCTCCAAGAACCAACGAATACGGTAGAGCAGATAAAGGAGCGGCTTGGGCTTTATTAGCCAGATTGTATTTAAATGCAGCCGTATATACCGGTACGCCTAAATACACCGAAGCCATTACCTATTCTAGCAAAGTAATTAGCCAAGGTGGTTATACGCTATTGGCCGATTACCGCAAATTGATGCGTGCAGACAACCACATTGGCAATACCGAGGCTATTTTTACCATTAACTACGATGGTTTAAAAACCCAAAACTGGGGTGGCACTACGTTTCTAACGCATGCATCTGTAGGTGGAAGTATGTCAGCAGCAGCATTTGGTGTTGATGGCGGCTGGGGTGGTTTACGTACAACCAAAAACTTGCCTAACTTATTCCCTGATGTTACAGGTACTTTAGATCAACGTTCTCAATTCCATACAGCAGGTCAATCTATAGAAATTAATGAGATTGGAACCTTTACTGATGGCTATGCCGTAACTAAATTTAAAAACATTAAATCAGATGGTACTGCAGGATCAAATCTAACCTGGATGGATATCGATTTCCCACTATTCCGTTTAGGCGAACAATACTTAATTTATGCCGAAGCTGCCTTACGTGGTGGATCTGGTGGTAACTTAACCACAGCTGTAAGTTACATCAACTTGTTACGTACACGTGCAGTGGCTGCAGCAATTGTTCAGGCTGATTTAACCTTACCGTTCATCCTGGATGAGCGTGGTCGTGAATTGTATTGGGAAGGACACCGCAGAACGGATTTAATTCGTTTTGGTAAATTTACCGATGGCTCCTACTTATGGCCATGGAAAGGTGATATTAAGCCAGGTAAAGCAGTGGAAAGCTGGAGAAATGTATTCCCAATTCCGTCAGACGAGTTGGTAGCAAACCCGAACTTAACCCAAAACCCTAACTAATAATTGTAATAATACCGGAGGGCTTAAATCCTCCGGTTAAACAACGTTTATATGAAAACAATAGTCAATAAATTACTCGTACTTACATTCTTTAGCGTAGCGCTTTGGGGATGTAAGAAAGATGAGACCTTAACTACCATTGCCAATGCAAAGGCACCTGTATTAAGCTCATCAGCCACTACCTTGGTTTTAACAGAGGCTAATAAAGCCAATGCTGCTGTGACCCTTTCTTGGACCGCTGCAGACTATGGATTTAAATCTGCTGTGAAGTATACCATTCAAATTGCAAAAGCGGGCACTAACTTTGCTGCACCAAAAGATGTTGAAATTGATGCCGCTAAGTTTACCCTTGCATATACTGTTGCAGATTTAAACACCCTGTTAAATATTGCAGGTTACCCATACGCAGTTTCTACCAATGTAGAATTTAGAGTGAAGGCAGTTGTAAACACTGCTATAGCTCCTGTTTATTCTAATGTAACAACAATGGCCATTACACCGTATGAAATCATCATTGTGTACCCTACTTGGTACGTGGCTGGTACCCACCAAGCCGACCCAATTGTTGGTGGTGTAAAAGTTAAAGGTTTTTACTCTAACCCAACTGGGGATTTCGGCTGGAACCCTGCAACTGGGCAACAAATCATGAGCCTTTTTGATAATAAAGTGTACAGAGGCTATGTGAATTTCCCAGATGCGGTGAACGAATTTAAATTCGTACCGGTACCATCTTGGTCTGGCGATTTAGGTGGAACCAATACCGGTGTTGATGCTGGTGGTGTAAACACCGGAACTGTAGGTGGTGGTAACAACGCCAAAGTTTTAGGAGCAGGTTATTATTTAGTAGAGTTTGACGACAATACCAAAACCTATAAAGCTAGCCCAAGAGCTTGGGGAGTTATTGGTGATGCTACGCCAACAGGATGGGACTCTGATACCGACTTGGTTTATAACCCGGTAACAGGAACCTTAGAGCTTACCCTAGCCCTGATAGGCGGTAAAGGTCTGAAATTCAGACCAAATAATGATTGGAAGGACTTAGATTTGGGTGATGGTAATGCCGATGGCGTATTAGATCGCTTAGGAAATAACAACATCCCGGTTGCCGTTTCAGGAAACTATAAAATTGTAATGGATTTAAGAAACTTTGGTAAGCTTAAATACACGTTAACTAAGTTGTAGTATACCTTTCTTTTAAATTTTTAAAAACCGTCCCGACACAAACTTCGGGGCGGTTTTTTTATGCGCTTGTTACTGGAGTTTTTTCTTTTGTACTGGGTATTTCCTTTGTTAGATAGGAAGATTTCTTTGTTGGTAGTGGGGTTTCCTAAGTTGGATTAGTAAATTCCTATATTGGATATGAAGATTCCTATATTAGAAGAGCTTATTTCTAAGTTGTTTGTTGATATTCCTTTGTTGGTAGTGGAGTTTCCTGAGTTGGAAGAGGGATTTTCTTTTTTGGGTATATGATTATCCTTTTTGCTTGATCAAAAAGGGTAGAAAACTTAGTGTTTGGGCTATTTTGGGCTTTGCTTCCTGAGTCTTTATCTATAATACTTTTTCCTTGATGAAAAAGTATTCAAAAAATCAAGGCAGAACGATGCTTCTGCCCACAGGGCCTTTGCGCTGGCCCGCCGTTCTGCCGGGCCTGGCTTTTCTTTTTTAAATTTGTTTATGTTACCTTTTTGCTTGATCAAAAGGAAGCAATACCGACCGAAGGGAGCTCATGAACGCCTTTAAAAATTATTAAAAGGTGAATAAACAAGGCAGAACGATGCTTCTGCCCACGGGCCTTTACGCTGGCCCGCCGTTCTGCCGGGCCGTGGCTTTTTTAGCATCCCATTTCTTATTTAGCATGTTGCATGGTATATAACACCACCCCGCCCTTTGGGCACCCCTCCTTTAAAGGAGGGGAATCTGTAATCGTTAATTGATAGCTTTGCTCTGATTGGATATGATATTTAGCGGATGGGTAAACAAAAAAGCCTTTCCCCGTATGGAGGAAAGGCTTTGCTGAATTAGATATTCTGTATTAATTATAGTTTATCGTAGTATAAATATGATACTCCCCAGGAGCTAAGGTTTTGGCATAATTACCTGAAATGGTTTCTGTTTGGCCTGGGTTCATAAAATCGTACCAAGTACCATTAGCCGGAAAAGAAATGTTTGCCGTTTGAGGCGTTACATTAAAGTTACCTACTACTACTACGTTGGCCCCACCACTACCAAAAAGGCGGAGGTATTTTATGCCATCGGCAGCAGCAAAACTTGAATTAAAGTTTGTAGTTTGAAATACAGGTTGTGCAATGCGTAGTTTAATAATTTTAGCCAAGGCATCGTACAAGGCTTTTCTAGAAGCATCGGAAAAATAATTCCATAAGATGGGTTTTTCACCGGTACGGCCATTTTGGTCAATACTTACATCGTAGCCCAATTCGCCAAACTGCCATATCATTTTAGGGCCGGGTGCACAAAGCAAAAAGGCCATGCTCATTTCTTGGCGGGCTAGAGAGGTACTTAAATCATTTTTTATATTGTAAGACCCTGTTTGGTTACCAAAGTTTAAGTTTTTAAACATGGCTCGTTCTTCATCGTGGCTTTCCATGTACCCTATCAATTTATCTTGTTGGCTGCTGGAGAAACCGCTGTGCTGATCGTATAAAATACGGCCGAAATTAGAATTGGCTAAATAACCCATGCTGGCTTCTTTAAAAGGGCCCGTAACATTGTTCCAAAGCATCATGCCATCTGCGGCTAGTTCTTTCTCCTCGTTATCGGCTGCAAAGTGCTCTAAAATTACGTATGCATTCGGATCTACGGATTTGATATAGGCATTGTACTCTTTCCATATAGCTATCCTAGAGGCGTCGTATTGGCCCCAAGCATTTACATCGTTGGTAAAGTTTTGTGTAAAGCCTTTCGATAAATCGAAACGGAAGCCGTCTACTTTGTATTCCTGTAACCAAAATTTCATTACGTTTTTGGAGAAATACTTGGTATCGGCACTGCCGTGGTTGAAATCAAAACCCACACCATAGGGGTGTTTATCTTGTATGTTAAACCAGGGGTTGTTTGCTGCCGGGCGGTTATTGGCCGAATCCCAGTACAATTGCACCATGGGCGATTGGCCAAAGGAATGGTTAAGCACCATATCTATAATTACGGCGAAGCCTTTTTTATGGCATTCGTCTATAAAGTTTTGTAGCGCTTGCTTGGTGCCATAATATTTATCGGCAGCAAAATAGAAGGAGGTATTGTAACCCCAACTGCTATTGCCCTCAAACTCGTTTACGGGCATTAATTCGATGGCATTGACACCCAAATCTTTTAAATAAGTTAATTTAGTTAGTGCAGCGGCATAACTGTGCTCGGTTACAAAATCGCGGATATGCATTTCGTAAATCACCAAATCGGTTTTAGCCGGCCGGCTGAAATTATTGATTTGCCAGTTGTACGCTGTTGGGCTAGGTATAAAGGTGGAAACCAAGCCCGTTGTTTTTCCGGCCGGATAGGCTTTTAAATTGGGGTAAACCGATGCGGTTATGTAGCTATCGTTCGCTGGATCTAATATTTTCTCGGTATAGGGATCTGGAATACGCAAATTACCATCTACAAAATATTGATAGCCGTACTCAGTTTGTGGGCTTAGGTTATCTATTTGAATCCACCAACGATTACCATCGGGGGTACGTTTAAGCGCATAGCTATTGCTGAGTGCCCAATTATTAAAATCGCCAATTAGGTACACCGAACCCTTTGCTGGAGCGGTAAAATTAAATATTGCCGATGTTCCGTTGTTGATGATATTTACCCCATCTTTTGTAGCAGCAGCCGGCAAAGCCTCAATTGTAGGCGTTCCGTTTATAATAAATTCAAAGGTTTTCTCAGTTGTAAGTCCATTTTCTACCGCAGTAATTTTTATTTGTTGAATACCATTGGCAGTGATAGTAGCTGTACCCGTTATGCTTGTAGCAGCGGCGGCTGTAGCAAAAGATTGTCCGTTTAAGCTAAGCGTTAGGTTTGCTGTGCGGCTAGCAAGTGCTTTCACTTGTACTGTGCCACCCACAGCTAATACGCCTAAAACTGATTTGGGTACAAACATGGGCTCAAATTCGGGGGAGCTAAACTTTACCTGCAAGGGCGTGCTTTCGTAAATGGGGGTAAACATGTCGCTTCCATCAGCATTTCTGGCTACAACAGCTCCATCGGCACTCCTGAATAAAACCGCAATTTGTAAGATTTTTTCGCCGGCAGGTACGCCAAAAAATGTACGAGGTGTGAGGGTAAATTGGTACTTCCCTCCTCCTATTGCGTTCATTTTTACGGAGGCATCGGCCGTGGTAAAAGAACCTACTTTTACGTATTTCCAATTGGTGGGGCTGGTACTCTGATCGGTAATAACCCCAATATGCATGTACACTTCGCCTGCAAACCCATTCAATGCTGCATTTCCTTTGCTAGCATCGAAGGTAAGCGTTACGGGCGCATTGTCTGTCGGAAAAGCGGGGCTAACGGTTAATAAACCCACATCAGTGGTTAGCACTGGTGGAGTTGGAGTAGTAGTTCCCTCACCAGAAGGACCTTTTTTACAAGCCGAACCCGTAAGTAATACGCCTATAAAAAAAACATAGGCAAGCACATTCAATTTCATATATTTTATTTTTTGTTAAAACTTCCTTGGTCTACTTGTTTTATAAAGTTGATTACGCCGTTCATATACACTTGCTGATCGTCCCACATAGCTAGGTGACTGCCGTTAGGGCAATCTAAATACGCTCCATTTTGAACCAATTTGCTTTGTTTTTCCATGGCTTTGGGGTCCATGGTATCGTATTTGGCACCAACCATTAAGGTAGGCACGGTAATTTCTGGCAATCTGTTGGTAATGTCCCAATTGGCTAATAGGCCACTAATACCAAATTCGCTTGGGCCTTGCATGCGTACATAAACATCGCTATTGGCATGTTTTAAAGAACGGTTAAGTGCATCGGGCCATTCGGCTAAACGACAAATGTGTTCTTTGTAAAAGTTAGGTATGAGCAATTCCATGTAGCGTGGATTGGCAAAATCTTTTTTGGCTTCAATTTGTTTAATTTCTGCCAGCACTTCGGGTTTCATTTGTTTACCCAAAACCTCTTCGGCGTATTTGCCGTACTCGGGTGCGCTAGAAACCATGTTAGAGATAATTAAGCCCTTGATGTTTTGTTGGTATTTTAAGGCATATTCCATGGCTAATATACCGCCCCATGAATTTCCCAATATGTAAAAGTTATCTTTGGTTAAGTTTAAGGCCACACGCACTTGCTCTACTTCGTCTACAAAACGAGGTATAGTCCATAAAACGCTATCTTTTGGTTGGTCGCTATAATAGGAGCCTAACTGATCGTATTCAATTAACTCGAAACCTTGTTGAGGGAAAAAGCTTTCGAAACACTCCATGTATTCGTGGGTCATAGCCGGACCGCCATGTAAGAGTAATACCTTAATTCGAGGGTTATTGCCTATACGCTTGGTCCATACTTTAAACTTTCCTGCAGGGGTGTTAATTTCTACCATTTTTACACCTCCACTTTGCACACCACTATCTATGGGTGTAAAATAACTTTGTAGTGTAGGGCCAGAGGAATTGGTGCATGCACTAATCAACAAGCTTAGCAACATACCGATGTATAAAAGTCCTTTTTTCATGTGTGTTTTTTTTAAAATGATTAAGCTTCGGTTTGTGTAATTACGTTTTTATCGGTGATTAAGAAATTGGCCAATCCGGCCACAATTAATGAGGAGCCGGCTAATAGCATGGCGTTAATTACATCGGCTCCAAAAATAACATGATACAAATAGTTTAAACCGCCGGTTGCCGCTATAATTTGAGGAATAACGATAAACATATTGAAGATGCCCATGTAAACACCCATTTTTTTAGGATTTATAGCACTTGATAACATGGCATATGGCATGGAAAGGATACTACCCCAAGAGATTCCAATTAATATGAAGGAATAAATTAATTGTGAAGGTTCTTGAATGTAGTACATGGAAATAAAACCAAGACCACCCGCAATTAAGCTAAGCATGTGGATATACTTTCTATTGATACTGCGTTTAGCAGCATAAAGTGTTAACAATAAAGCGAAAGCCATAGATGATAATCCGTACATGCCCATATACGACCCAACTAAATCGGCTGCATCGTTGTAGGCCTTGCTTGCAACCATAAATAAGGCTTTTGAGTTTTCATCGGCCATATTAAACGTAGATTCTACGGGGGCTGGAGAATGGAAAACGTGTGTTGTTAAGGCTGGTGTAGCTAAACTCCACATGGCAAAAAAGGCAAACCAACTAAAAAATTGGATAACACCTAATAATTTCATGGTTTTTGGCATTGCACCAATACTTGAAATAATTTCATTGAATCCTTTAAAAAATCCCTTATTGGCTTCATTTTCTTTTTTAAATGCATCCAAATCTTCGGGAGGATACTCTGTTGTGGTGAAAATGGTATATAAAACCGAGGCCAAGAATACTACACCGCCAATGGCAAAAGCTATTTTTACAGAAAGCGGGATTAATCCGGGTTGTGCTTCATTAGACACGCCCATTTGGGTTACCAACCAGGGTAAGTTACTGGCTACCCAGGTGCCAATACCAATAATAAGCGTTTGCATTACAAAACCATACGAACGCTGAGAATCTGGCAATTTATCGGCCACTAAGGCTCTAAAAGGCTCCATAGTTATATTTATGGAGGCATCTAATATCCAAAGGCAACCTGCTGCTACCCATAATACGGGTGAATGTGGCATGAAAAATAAAACAATGGTGCTGAGTATGGCCCCAATAAAAAAGAAGGGCTTACGTCTCCCCCATCTTGGGCTCCACGTTCTATCGCTCATGTAACCAATAATAGGTTGTACAAGCAAGCCGGTTAGAGGTGCTGCAATCCAAAGTGCAGGAATGCTATCTTGGCTAGCGCCTAAGGTTTGAAAAATACGGGACATGAATCCACCTTGTAAGGCAAATCCGAATTGGATGCCTAAAAATCCGAAACTCATGTTCCAAATTTGCCAAAAAGATAATTTTGGTTTTTGTAATGCAGTCATAACTGGTGTTGAGGTTTATAAATTATATGGTTAGTATAAAGGCTTTATAAATTTACATTAAAAACTGAGAATCAAGGCTTGGTTGGGCAAAAGTTTTACCGATGTAGCCTGAGGTTTAGCTGTAAGTAGATTTTTTAACTTGGCTTGTTTGGTGATTTTCTGAAGCGTTTTAGCCGAAATATTCACCCTGTTGGCCCGGCTGAAATTGGCTAGGACTAATACACGTTCGGTATCGGTTGAGCGTATAAAAGCCATTGCCGTATTGCCTAGGCCTAATTCTGCAGATACGTCTGTGAATGTACCCGATTGAATGGCTTTGTTTGATTGAACCAGCGTTAGTAGTTGCTGATAGAAGGTTCTTAAACTTTTTTGAGCGGCTGTTAAACCACCTCCATCAAATTTACCGCCGTTTAGCCATTGCTGGTGCTGAGGCTGGCCCCAATAATCGAAAATAGTGCTGCGGTTATCATCGCCACCAAAACCTTCTATACCGGCGCCCTGCTCTCCTACTTCTTGGCCCGAGTAAATCATAACCGGACCACTACCCAAAGTTGCGGTAAGTACCATAGCCGCTTTTGCGAATTCGGGTTGTTGCGCAAAGCCTTTAGAGGCAATGCGTTCTTCATCGTGGTTTTCTAAGAAACGTAACATGTGGTTAGAAAGGCCACCCTCTTGCGATTGTATTACCTTGCGCATAGTGGCTACGGTTGCATTGGCCTCGTTTTTAATTAAAGGCTTTAATGCATCGTATAAACCCACTTTATCGTACATGTAATTGAAACCACCGTAGCTTACATAGGTAGCGTATTTGCTAGGATCGTAGGCTTCGGCAATAAACACCATATTCGGATTAATTTTACGCACTTCCGGAATTACCCAATGCCAAAATTCTACGGGTACAAACTCAGCCACATCGCAGCGGAAGCCATCGACTCCTTTTTTAGCCCAAAATACCAAGATATCTCTCATTTTGGTCCATACGGGTGGCACAGGATCTAAATAATTTTTACCGTTTTGCAAATCGTAGCCATAATTTAATTTCATGGTTTCGTACCAATCGTCGATGCTTGGTTTTTCTGAAAACACATTATTTCCAGTAACTTTAGCTGGGTTTTCGTCGAATTTTCCATCTTTTAGCGGATGGCTAAATTGCGCACCTCCGGCTTCTGTTCCGGCAGGTACTACAAAGTTTTTTTCGGGGATGTAATAATAATCGTTCTGCGGGCTATAGGCCTTTGTTTTATCGTCTTGGGCACCAAAATCTATCACTCCAGCTGGTTTGGCATCCGATTGGTAGGTACGGGCTACGTGATTGGGAATGAAATCCATAATCATTTTTAAGCCTTCGGCATGGGTACGATTGATTAGGTTTTGGTATTCCTCCATCCGATTTTTTACGTCTACCGCTAAATCGGGGTCTACATCGTAATAATCCTTAATGGCATAAGGCGAACCGGCTTTGCCTTTCACAATATCGGGGTCGTCTTGCTTGATGCCGTAGGCCGTATAATCGGTCATGGTGGCGTGTTCTACGACTCCGGTATACCACACGTAGTTAATGCCAAGTTTTTTGAGTTCTTGCAAGGCTTTCGGTGTAATATCGTTGAATTTACCTACGCCATTTTCTTCTTTAGAACCGTATAGTTTATTGGTGGCATTGGTATTGCCAAAATATCGGGGTAATAATTGGTAAATAACCAATTTATGGTTGCTGATGGGTTCGTTTACTTGTGCTTTAGCAGCTAAACTACATGCTAAAAGGACTAGAAATAGGGTGCTTTTTTTCATTTTAAAACTAATAATCTTGTGCAATGGGATGAATCATCAATTCATCAATAACTACGTGTTTGGGTGCCGCTAGAATGTGGAGTACCGAAGCAGCAATATCTTCTGGTTTTAAATGGCTGGCATTTGCTGGGTTTCCGGGTTGGCTTTTATTGAAATAGGTGTCTACCAAACCGGGGTAAACTACACTCACTTTAATACCGTCTTTTCGTACTTCTTTTCGCAAGGCGGATGAAAAGGCATCTTGCGCATATTTGCTAGAACAATACAAAGCACCGTTGGCAAAAGTGCGCTTGGCTACATCAGAAGCAATGCTTACAATGTGTCCAACCCCTTGTTTTTGCATTTGAATTACGGCTTCTTTGCTACACAAAAACGTACCTTTTACATTGGTATTCATTACCTCATCCCAAAAGCTAGCCGAGGTTTCGCTTACCGGGTAAAACTCTCCAATACCGGCGTTGTTTACTAAAATATCAATGCGTTTGTACTGCTGAATAATTTGTTGGAAAACCGATTTTACAGCTTGTTCGTCGCTAATATCTACGCAAAAAGCGGCAGCCAAACCACCTTCTTGGGTAATTTCGGCAAGCGCTTCGTTTAAGTCGCTTTGGTTTCTAGCTAATAAAATCACCTGAGCACCTGCCGCAGCAAGCTGTGTGGCAATGGCTCTGCCTATGCCCCGAGAGGCACCGGCAACAACAGCTATTTTAGTTTGCAAGGGCATGTTCTACTATCAATTGGGCATTACCCGCTAAGTCGTAGTGTTTATCAAATACGTTTACCGAAAGCGCTTTATCAGACTGATTGATAATTTGTACGCCTTCTTTGCTCACTTTTACATTGAGTAAAGAGCCTCTAAATCCTACTTTAAAAGAGAAAGATGCCCATTTACCCGGCAAAAATGGATGGAATTGCAATTGATTATCACGCACACGCATACCGCCAAAACCTTCAACCACACTCATCCAGGTACCGGCCATGGAGGTGGTATGGCAACCGTCTTCGGTATCGTTGTTGTAATCGTCTAAATCTAAACGGGCGGTACGCAAGTAAAATTCGTAGGCACGGGCCTCGTCGCCCAACTTAGCAGCCAAAATAGCGTGCACACAAGGCGATAAAGAGCTTTCGTGTACGGTAAGTGGTTCGTAAAAATCGAAATTGCGACGGATTGTTTCTAAATCGTAACGATCTTCTAGGAAATATAAGCCTTGCAATACATCGGCTTGTTTAATGTAGCAAGAACGCAAAATGCGGTCCCAGCTCCATTTTTGGTTTAACGGACGATCTTCTGCCGGCAAATCTTTTACCAAAATAAGTTCTTTGTCTAAGTATCCATCTTGTTGTAAAAACACACCCAATTTTTCATCAACCGGGTAGTACATGTTATCAATAATGTGTTGCCATTGCTCCGATTCTTCGGCTTCTTTAAAGCGAATTTTCTTCACAATAGCGGCATATTTCGCAGTATCGCTTGCTTTTACAGTGGCTAAGGCTTCTAAAGCATATTCCATACACCAGGTGGCTATGGTGCTGGTATACCAGTTGTTGTTTACGTTGTTTTCGTATTCGTTGGGGCCGGTTACGCCAAGCATCACGTACTGCGATTTATCGGCACTCCAATTTACACGTTGTGCCCAGAAACGGGCAATGGCTACCAATACCTCCAAACCATAGTCATTCAGATACTGGGCATCGCCGGTATAACGGATGTAATTGTAAATGGCAAAAGCAATGGCGCCGTTACGGTGAATTTCTTCGAAGGTAATTTCCCATTCGTTATGGCATTCTTCGCCATTCATGGTTACCATGGGGTATAAAGCGGCCCCATTGTTAAAGCCTAGTTTTTTAGCATTTTCAATGGCTTTATCTAATTGTTTGTAACGGTAAATTAACAAGTTTTTAGTTACTTGTTCATCGGCGGTAGCTAAATAGAAAGGCACGCAATAAGCCTCGGTATCCCAATAGGTAGAACCACCATATTTTTCGCCGGTAAAGCCTTTGGGACCAATATTTAAACGGGCATCTTCGCCGGTATAGGTTTGATTTAATTGGAAAATATTGAAACGAATGCCTTGTTGTGCCGAGGCATCGCCTTCAATCACAATATCACTCTCTACCCATTTGGCGGCCCAAGCTTGTGCTTGCTCTTTAAGCATGAGCGCAAAGCCTTTCTGGCTAATGTGCTCTATTACTTTCTTGGTTTCGTGCACTAATAGTTCTTTATCGTGGTTTTCTGAAGATAAGTTTGCGGCATACTTGTAAATAACGGTTTCTTGTTTCTCTTTTACCGATAAGGTTACTTTGTTGGCCACGTATTTTTCTCGTTCAACCGGTGCCGATAAGAATTCCACAGCTTTACCATCTTGCTGAATAGCAAATTTCATTCCGGTACATACGTGAAAACCTGTTTTTTTGGTTCGTAGGTTTAAGTATGCACTGCCGTGATGGGTTTCTTTGTGTACTTCATCCCAAAATTTCTCGTCGTAGTTGGCGTCTTGGTTTTTCACATCACCATCTATAAATGGAGTAATGGTTACCGCCGAATCGAAATTTAGCGGAGTTAGGCTATAGCGAATGGCTCCAGCTTCGTCATCTACAATACTGCAAAAACGGGTAGCCTTAACTTTTAGTTTTTTACCGCTTTTTAATTCTGCGGTGAAGCTACGTTCTAAGTAGCCTTCTTTCATGTTCAGCACTCGTTTAAAATCGGTGACTTTGCAGTTGTCTAAATCGAGGGTTTCGTAATCAATTTTAATCTCAATACCAATCCAATTGGCGGCATTAAGCACTTTTGCAAATGATTCTGGATAGCCATTTTTCCACCAACCCACACGAGTTTTATCGGGATAATATACTCCGGCCACATAATTTCCGGGCAAGGTTTCGCCCGAATAGGTTTCTTCGAAATTGGCACGTTGACCCATACGGCCATTGCCCAAACTGAAAATACTTTCCGAAATTTTGTTTAAGTGTGGATCGAATCCTTCTTCAATAATATTCCACTCGTCGATTTTGATATACTTCTTCATGCTTTATTCACCAAGCCTCAAGGGCTTGTTCTTTGTTATACTGTTTGTACTAATTCAATACTTACTTCGTGTAAGCCGGCTACCACCACGTTTGCTCCGGGCAAATTTTGGGCGGTACCAATGCCAATTACTTTCATTCCGCCGGCTAGGGCTGCTTGCACGCCAGCCAAAGCGTCTTCAAATACCAGGCAATTTTTTGGGGCTATGCCTAGGGCTTCGGCTCCTTTTAAAAATACTTCTGGATCTGGTTTAGAGGCGCTCACTTTATTACCATCAATTATCACATCGAATAAATGGGTAAGGCCTACTTTTTGCAAAATGGTTTCAGAATTTTTACTGGCAGAACCTAGAGCGGTTTTTAAGCCGGCTGCTCGGGCTGCTTCTAGAAACTCCTTGGCTCCTGGCAAAATTTCGTCGGGCTGCATTTCTTGAATCATGTCTACATACCACGAGTTTTTTAAATCGGCTAAGTGTTTTTGTTCTTCTGCCGATTTAGAAACACCGCCCCATTCTAAAATTAATTCTAAGGAACGTACTCGGCTGACGCCTTTTAGCTTCTCATTCTCTTCTTCGGTAAAATCGAAGCCAAGATGATTGGCCAGGCGTTTCCAAGCTTTATAATGGTAAATAGCGGTATCTACTAGTACGCCGTCTAAATCGAAAATAAGGGCTTTTATATTGGCCATATTATTTTTTAAGCTCCAATATTAAAGTTGTTTTTGCCGGTATTTTGATTTGGCTCAGATCCGCTAGTACCTCATCGGTAGCTACATTCACCGCTTGTGTAAAACCACTGGTGCGTTCTGCAAAACGAGCCGTGGATACGGTTACTTCTTTTTCTTCGCCGTTCATGAGCATCATCACGGTTTTATCGGCATTGTAGCGGAAGTATACGTATACACCATCTTGAGGCACAAATTGCATCATTTTACCGGTTTGCAACACTTCGTTGTTTTTACGGTAGGTGGCCAATTTGCGTACGTAATTAAAAGCTTCGTTTTCTTTTTCGGTACGTCCGGCGGCAGTAAATTTATTCACCTTATCTTCTGGCCAACCACCTTTAAAATCTAAGCGCACTTTACCATCGGGGGTGGTGGTACCGGTCATTAAAATTTCGTTTCCGTAATAAAACTGCGGAATACCACGGGTGGTTAGTACCCAGGCGATACCTGATTTGTATTTCGAAAAATCTTCGTTTACTACAGAATAAAAACGGTTTAAATCGTGGTTATCTAAAAAGACTACGTTTTTGGTGGCGTCTTTATACTGATAATCGTAAGCAAGGGTGTTGTATAAGCGCACAACGCCATCGGTCCAGCCGAATTTTCCGTTTAGGGCTTCGTTTACCGCCCATAGTGCCTGAAAATCAGTTACACCATCGAGGCCGCTATCAAATCCTTGGTTCACAACATTGCCTTCGGTAAAATAGGTTTGGCTTGGTACGCCTTGTACCCAGGTTTCGCCAAAGGAGTTTAGGTTTGGATATTCTGCTTTAATGGCTTTGGCCCACTCGGCCATATAATCTAAATCGTTATAAGCGTAGGTATCTAGTCGGAAGGCATCTACACCAGCATATTCTACCCACCAAATGTGGCTTTGGGTAATGTAATTGCGTACGTATGGGTTTTGTTGATTGGGATCGGGCATGTGGAAATCGAACCAGCCTTTAACCATTTGTTTTTTATCTGCCGCCGAAGCATAGGGATCGAAATGGGTTTGTTCGCGGTAGGTGGTGCGGGTAAAGGTGGGCCACTGGTTTAACCAATCTTTCGAAGGCAAATCCAACACCGTCCAATGTCTGCTACCTACGTGGTTGTGCACCAAATCTTTCACCATTTTCATGCCTCGATTGTGCATTTCGTTGATGAGTTTTTTATACAATTCGTTGGTACCGTAACGGGGGTCTATGCGGTAATTTTCGGTGTTGGCATAGCCATGATACGAAGTTTTAGGCTGATCGTTGGTTAGCAATGGGTTAATCCACAGGGCGGTTACGCCTAGGTCTTGCAAATAATCTAAGTTATTGATAATGCCTTGGATATCGCCGCCATGACGGTGGTACATGGAATCTCTATTCAGTGTCGTTTCGGTCATGCCTTTTACGATATCGTTTGTTTTATCGCCATTGGCAAAACGATCTGGCATAATGAGATAGACCAAATCTTTGGTGTTTACGCCTTGGGCTTTTACTTGCTTTGCATTGCGGGCTTTTAGCTCGTAATTGGAAACAATAGCTTTTGCTCCTTTTTTCTCGAAACGTATAGGAAATATTCCTGGCTGGGTGGTTGCAGAAATTTCTAGATCGAGAAAGAGGTAATTGGGGTTTTCTACTTTATTTGTTTTTAAAAGTGTTACTCCAGGATAGGTGATGCTTACGTTTCGGCTAGCTATTTGGTTGCCGTGTACAATGAGCTGGAGTTTGGTATTTTTCATACCCACCCACCAATTGGCAGGTTCTATACGCTCTAAAGCAGGCATTTGGGCTACAGCCGAACTGGTAATTAAAAGTAATAGGAAAATGAGGTTGGTTGTTGTGCGTTTCATGTGTGTATAATTGGGCCTCTAATTTAAGTTTAAATTGTGATTTTGGAAAGGCTCTGTGAATTTATTAGTTTAGGTTGATAATCGGTGTATATACTACTATATTGGCTTTAGATAGCCCATCATACATTCTGTTTTTGAGGATATATGGTAGTGACTATTTTAGTAGGTTAATCATCCGAATAAAATGAGACCAAAAAATGAAGCATAAAAGCATTGCTGAACGAATTATTGAATTGAAAAATGCGGATTTGACTTTGAGAGACAAACTTGTGCAGAGTGGACTACTAAGCGAAGGGTATAACGAAGAAATGATGGAGTTGCATACTAAAAATGCTGAAATTCTAAACGGCATACTAGACACCATTGGTTACCCGACAATAGATAAGGTTGGTATAGAAGCCAACAAAGCGGCATGGTTGGTCATACAACATGCTATCGGACAACCTACATTTATGAAGAAGTGTGTAGAGCTATTGGAAATAGCCGTTAGTGAAAATGAAGCAGACCCGAAAAATTTAGCATATTTGACCGACCGAATAGCCGCATTTGAAGAGAAACCACAATTGTATGGTACACAATTTGATTGGGACGAAAACGGAGAATTAAGCCCTAATTTATTCGACGACTTAAGCAAAGTAAATGAAAGAAGAAAATCTATTGGGCTTAACACACTTGAAGAACAAACAGATATACTAAGATGCCAAGCAAAACAAGAAAATCAATCTCCACCGAAAGACTTTGAAAAGAGAAAGCAGGAAATTGAGCACTGGAAAAAAAATGTGGGGTGGAGGAAATAAAAGAGACCAATAAATGAAACGCCAAGAATTAATAGAACAACTACAGAACAATCATCAAGCATTTATTGAATACATAAATAGCCTAACAGATGAAGAGTTTTTAGTCAGCCATCATGCTAAATGGACAGCTGGGCAGCAACTGCAACACATTTGTTTATCGGTGCGGCCTGTAAATTTAGCCTTGCTGTTGCCTACATTTATCTTGAGGTTATTGTTCGGGAAGCCCAAGGAAAAAAGAACTTATGAAGAGTTGGTTAAGGCCTATCAAAACGTACTGCAAAAGGGAGGAAAAGCAGGTAGCCCGTACATTCCGAAAAGCGTTGGCATAAATCAAAAACAAAAACTGAGTAAGGATTTGGCGAAACTAATAGCCTCCTTAACTGAAAAGGTTGCAAAACTAAGCGAAGACGATTTAGACAATCATATTCTACCGCACCCACTTATAGGTAAAACAAGCATTCGTGAAATGCTGTACTTTACCGTCTATCACGTTAAACACCATCACGAACAGGTGGTGAATACTCGAAAAATATAATCGAGAACAAAAGAATTAGCCCCTATATTTGTTAAAAATCATCTCCATGAAAAAAATCATCTTCATCTGTATCGGTCTCATCAACATGGCCGGCATAGCCCATGCACAAACACTTCGCTTACCAGCAGCTAGTACTACGCAATCTGTTCAACAAGATTTTGGATTGAGCAGCATTAAGCTTACCTACTCTAGGCCAAATGTGAAAGGCCGCAAAATTTTCGGAACGCTCATACCCTTTGGACAAGTATGGCGCACAGGTGCCAATGCTCCCAGCAAGCTTACTTTTGGCGATGATGTGATGTTGGAAGGAAAATTGGTTCCGGCGGGAGAATATGCCTTGTACAGCATTCCCGACAAAGATGCATGGACCATTATTTTAAGCAAGAATACCAAACTTTGGGGAGCCATGGGTTACCAAGAGTCGGATGATTTACTGAGAGTAAGTGTAAAACCTATAGCCTTGAATAAGTCTGTTGAGAGCTTTAGCATTGGCTTTGAACAGGTGATGGCTAATAGCTGCGAAATGCAGTTAATGTGGGACAAAACCTTGGTGCCGGTTAAAATTACCACCGATGTGGATGCTAAAATAATGGCGGGTATTGATGCAGCCATGCAAGGTGCCTCTAAACCTTTTTATCAAGCGGCCAACTATTATTTTGATACGAACAAAGACCTCAACAAAGCCTATGAATGGATACAGGAAGCTACCTCTGCTAATCCAAAAGCATATTGGATGGAACATTTGAAGGCTAAAATACAATTGAAAATGGGTTTAAAAGCTGAAGCTATTGAAACGGCAAAGCGTTCCAGTGCTTTAGCCGAAGCAGAAAAAAATCAGGATTACGTGGTGTTGAACCAGCAGTTGATTGCTGAAGCACAGAAAAAATAGTAGGAATAAGGCGTTTTTAAAAAACTTACCATTTTTTTACTCGTCAGAAAGCCCTGTAAACTTTTTCGCAAAATTCACCAAAAACAATTCGGTGGTGCTGCGGGTAATGGCGGTATAGAGCCAGCGTAAAAACTCGGTATTTATAAGTTCTTCGGTGAGGTAGCCTTGGTCTATAAATACGGCATCCCATTGCCCACCCTGGGCTTTGTGGCAGGTTACGGCATAGGCAAATTTAATTTGCAGGGCATTAAAATAAGGGTCTTCTTTTATGGCTTTTAGGCGCTGGGCTTTGCTGGTAATGTGCGCATAATCTGCAGATAAGGCTTCGTAAAGGCGCTTATTATCGGTGTAGGAAAGATTAGGCGTTTCGGCATAAAGCGTATCCAGCATCACTTTGCAGGTGAGCGGCTCTTCATCCGGATAGTCTAAAAACTCCACCACCACATCGGCAAAGCGGAAGCCAAATTGCTCGGAAATAGATTTCACTTTCCGAATTTTGGCAATATCGCCATTGGCAATAAAATTGCCTTTTTTCTCTTCGTCGGCCAACCAAAAATAGTTGTTGCGCACCACCATGATGTAATCGCCACCGCTGAGTTCTTCTTCTCTGTACAAAATACGGTTGCGGATGTTTTGGTTGTAATTGTTAGCCCCCTTATTGGAGCGGCAAATTACTAAGGTATTTTCTATACCAAATTTATCGTAAGCATACGAAAGGCCTTCAATGAGGCGTTCGCCGGTCATGTGAAATAAATCGGCATAGCCTTTGGCAGAAAGTACGGGTACTTGAGTCTTTTCTTGCCTGATGTGTTCACGCAATTGGGTGGCATGGTACAAAATACCCGAGCTTTTTTCTTGGCGCACCACTTCGGTGAGTTCGGTTTGATAGACGCTTAAATCGTATTTATCTTTTAAGTATGCAGCATCTAAAGCCGGGCTCTCGTTAGAACCTACGGGCGGCAACTGGGCCGTATCGCCCACCAAAATAAGTTTACAGGGATGAGTATCGTACACAAAACGGATGAGATCTTCGAGCAAACCAGAGCGGCTATAATCGGTAGAATCATCGGAAATCATGGAAGCTTCATCGACCACAAAAATGGTATTGGCTAAGGTATTTTGCCCCAAGCTAAACTGCATATCGGGGCTAATAGCAGATTTTTTACGGTAAATGCGCCTGTGAATGGTGCTGGCTTTTTTAGAAGAATAGCTGCTCATGACTTTGGCGGCCCTACCTGTAGGCGCCAACAACACCGATTTAAAATTAAATTTGGGCAATACGTTCACCAAGGCACTAATGAGCGTAGTTTTTCCAGTACCCGCATAACCTTTAAGCACCAAACAGGCTTTTTCTTCGGGGGCATGAATGAAACGCTCCAACAAAACAAAGGCTTCTTCCTGCTGTGCGGTAGGAATATTGCCCAATTCTTGGCGCATTAAGGTGAGAAAGCTACTCATGGATCAAAAATGCGCAATTGCTTTGATGTTACCATGCTAAAAAAATTTTACATTTGTTGCAGATGATGCAAACCACCAGAATTCAAGATCCTTCTTTTCAAACGCAACACTCGGGTAAATGCGATTTGTTGCTAGAGCTTTTGCCCACTGCGTGCCACTATGCAGTATTGGATATTGGCCAAGATCAATTAAAAATTGTAGGCGAAGCAGCCGATTTCGCCGCCTTTGCCAAAGAAGATGTGCTGGCTAGTTTTTACTACCGCAAAATAAAGGTGGCTGTGCATACCAGCAAATTCACCTACATTCCCGAAGACTTATTTGAAACGGCTCATATGGCGTCTTATGGCAAGTTTATTCATGCTAACGAAGACGAAGATGTGCTCACACAAGTAATTAAGGCTGCCAAATGCGTGGTGGTTTTTGCGGTAGAAAAAACCGTGTTAGCGGCGGTACACCAAGGCGTACATCAACCCCATTTTTACCATGCCTCTAGTCCGCTTATTGAAGCGGCTTGTAAATTCAATAAAAAAGAAGAAGGCGCTTCTATTGCCCTAAATTTTAATAGCGATAGTTTTGATGCTACGTTTTTAAAAGAAGATAAATTTCACTTCCACAACAGCTTTCCGGCACGTACGCCCGATGAGTTTAACTACTTTTTATTGCAGTTGTTAGACACCTTAAAGCTAGATATGGAGCAAACCGAATGGATTTTATCTGGAGTGCAGCAAAACGCTTGGCTAGAAAGATTGAGCAAATACAGCAACACGCAGAAAAAAGCTAATAAAACAGCTTTTATTCGTATTTCAGAGACTTTTTCTAACTTGGCACCCGAGCAGTATTACTTGCTTACAGCCTTAAGCCTATGCGAATAATTGGTGGAAAGCTAAAGGGCTTGCGCCTGCAAGCTCCTCCAAATTTACCGGTACGTCCCACTACCGATATGGCCAAAGAGGCCTTATTTAACATTTTATACAACCAGTTCGATTTTGACGCCATTCGGGTACTCGATTTATTTTCGGGCACCGGCAATATCAGTTTAGAATTTGCTTCGCGAATGGTACCCGAAGTGGTTTCGGTAGATCGCGACCGCAATTGTGTGCACTTTTTAAAAACTACGGCACAAAAGCATCAATTGGAGCAAATTAAAACCTACCAAGCCGATGTATTTAAATTTTTGGCATTAGAAACGGAACCCTTCGACCTTATTTTTGCCGATCCGCCCTACGATTTGCCTCAAATCAATCAGATTGCCGAAAAAGTATTCGAACGCAACTTGGTAAAACCGGGCGGCTACTTAATTGTAGAGCATCCGAGTATGAAAAAGCTGAGTCATCCGTTTTTTATAGAACAACGGGTATACGGTTCTTCTTCCTTCAGTTTTTTTACGCCGCAATCTGTTTTAGAATCTGATAAATAAACCCCAATTTAGTAGCATGAAAATCGCACTTTTTCCAGGCTCTTTTGATCCGGTAACCAAAGCACACGTTGATATCCTCAAACGGTCTATTTCGTTATTCGATAAGGTGGTTATTGGCATTGGCATTAACAGCACCAAACAGGCTTTATTGCCTATTGAGGCTCGTAAAAAAATGCTAGAGGCGGTTTTTGCAGATGAGCCAAAAGTGGAAATTCAAACCTATAGTGGCTTAACCGTTGATTTCTGCAAGGAAATAGGCGCCAACTACATGATTCGGGGCATTCGTACCGTATCTGATTTTGAATACGAAAAAGCCATTGCCCAAATGAACCATGCCTTGGTGCCTGAAATTGAAAGTATTTTTATTGTAAGTAAACCGGGTTATTCATCCATCAGCTCAACCATTGTTCGCGATATTTTACGCAACAAAGGCGATATCAGCCAATTTGTTCCCAAAGAAGTACTCGAGTTTATTTAAACTGCTCGTTTACCAAATCTAAAATAAGCGGATAACTATTCGCTTTCACCTCGTCTAATTGATTTTTCAAGAGCCAACAAGCTTCCGTAATATCTTCTTCCGCCTGCGGAATTAAGTCGGGCTTTCCGCTAACGGCCATGGCATACCAATAGGTTTTTTTAAACACCACTTTTTTCTTCAAACTGTACAGGTGATAGGTTTCGGCCAGTAATTCATTTACCTCCATTACCACTACCCCACACTCCTCCTCAACTTCTCGTTTTGCAGCCTCAATGGGCAGCTCACCAGCATCTATTTTACCTTTGGGTAAATCCCATTTATCTCGGCGATAGATAAACAAACAAGCACCTTCATTGTTGTATACCAAGCCTCCAGCAGCTTCAATGTATTTAAATTGCTGCCTTACTTTTTTTAAGAAAGTTGTGGCTTTTGCAACCACCAACACATAGGTCTGCGGAAGGCTTCCCAAGCATTTTTCTTGAAAAAAATCGGCTAAGCTAAAGCCCTTTTCTTCAAGTAGTTGATAATTAAGCAGACCTTCGGGCAGCTCTTCGGCAACAATCAGTTTTACTTCGTTCAGATAAATTCTATACATTTGTGCTATGGTAAACCAGTTAGAAATTGAGCAGAAAATTGCAGAATCCCTTTTACAAATAAAAGCAATAAAATTACAACCTAGTAATCCGTTTACCTGGGCCTCTGGTTGGAAATCTCCCATTTACTGCGATAACCGCATTACCTTATCACATCCTGGTATCAGAACCTATATCCGTCAGAAATTAACGGTTCTCATTCAAGATCAATTTGGCACGGTAGATTGTATTGCCGGTGTGGCTACTGCTGGAATTCCACAAGGCGTTTTAGTTGCCCAAGAATTAGGCTTGCCCTTTATTTATGTACGAGCCAAAGCAAAAGAGCACGGTACGGGTAGCTTAATTGAAGGAGAAGTAATAAAAGGACAACGTGTAGTGGTTATTGAAGATTTAATTTCTACCGGAAAAAGCAGCTTACAAGCTGTACATGCTTTACGAGATGCCGGCTGCGTAGTAGCAGGATTGGCCGCCATTTTTACCTATGGTTTTGAAAAAGCCGATGAAAGCTTTAAAGAAGCCAAATGCCCTTACTTTACCTTATCTAATTACTCGGCGCTAATTAGCTATGCCGCCGAACACCAAATGATAAAGCCCGAAGACCTGAAACTATTGGAAGATTGGCGCATAAAACCAGAAACCTGGGGAAAATAAATTAATAAGCATGAATACGAGCATTAACAGCACTGTTACACTAAACAAACCCGTTGCAGAAGTCTATACATTTTTGGCCGACTTAAATAATCACCAACAATTAATGCCCGAGAATATTTACAACTGGACTTCAAGTACTGATGAAGCTGCATTTACCATTCAAAACATGGCAAAATTGGCTATCAAAGTGAGCAGCCGCATTCCCAATCAAGAAATTGTAGCCATTCCATCGGCCGAAGCTCCTTTTGATTTGGAGTTGAAATGGGAACTAAAAGATTTAGGGAACGGTACAAGCGAAGCTACCCACACCATTTCGGCAGAATTAAACATGATGCTGAAAATGTTGGCTAGCGGCCCTTTGCAACAGCTAGCCGATCATCAAACAGCCAAGCTGAAAGCACTATTTTCTTAAGTCCCCGTTCGGAAATTATAGCAGGTTAATTCCCTCAAAAACAGCCATTTCGTCTGCTATTTTTAAATTTCAACGCCAAAACTTCCGATTAGTAGCCCTTCTACACTTTGGCAATACTTTTGTGCGTTTTAGGGTACTATGAATTTCAACAACTTTACCATCAAAGCACAAGAAGCCATTCAAAAAGCTTCGGAAATAGCCAGCGGCAACCAGCAGCAAGCCATTGAAAATGCACATTTATTAAAGGGACTCCTTTTGGTAGATGAAAACGTGATTCACTACCTATTAAAAAAGCTAAACGTAAACATAAGCCGACTGGATAGCCAATTGGATGAACTCATTACAACCTTTCCGAAAGTAAGTGGAAGTGAGGTGTATTTAGCCAGTTCGGCAAATAGCACCATCCAAAAAGCGCAGAGCTATTTAAAAGAGTTTAAAGACGAATTTGTTTCGGTAGAACACCTGCTGTTAGGTATTTTGGCCGCAGGAGATAAAGTTTCGGGCTTTTTAAAAGACAGCGGCGTAAACGAAAAAGATTTAAAAAAGGCCATTGTAGAACTGCGTGGCAGCAACCGGGTAACTGACCAAAATGCCGAGGCAACCTACAATGCCCTAAACAAATACGCTCGTAATTTGAATGAATATGCCGAATCTGGGAAATTAGATCCCGTAATTGGCCGCGACGATGAAATTCGCCGAGTGATTCAAATTTTATCTAGACGAACCAAAAACAACCCCATTTTAATTGGCGAACCCGGGGTGGGTAAAACCGCCATCGCCGAAGGCATTGCTTTCCGAATTATTAAAAGCGATGTACCGGAAAACCTAAAATCTAAAACGGTGTATTCTTTAGATATGGGTTCTTTGGTAGCTGGTGCCAAATACAAGGGAGAATTTGAGGAACGATTAAAAGCTGTTATTAAAGAAGTAACTCAAAGCGATGGAGAAATCATTTTATTTATTGATGAGATTCACACCTTGGTAGGAGCCGGCGGCGGCGAAGGCGCCATGGATGCAGCCAATATTTTAAAACCTGCCTTAGCCCGTGGCGAATTGTGTGCCATTGGGGCCACCACACTTAACGAATATCAAAAATACATCGAAAAAGATAAAGCCTTAGAACGTCGTTTTCAGAAGGTTCAAGTAGATGAACCCGATACCCAAGATGCCATTTCTATTTTGCGTGGGCTAAAGGAACGTTACGAAACGCACCATAAAGTACGTATAAAAGATGAGGCCATTATTGCCGCCGTAGAATTATCGCAACGCTATATTTCTGATCGTTTTTTACCCGATAAAGCCATCGATTTAATGGATGAGGCTGCAGCAAAATTGCGTTTAGAAATGGATTCGGTACCCGAAGCGGTAGACGAATTGGAACGCAAAATTATGCAACTAGAAATTGAGCGTGAAGCCATTAAGCGTGAAAATAACGACAAAAAGGTAAAAGAATTGAGCGAAGAAATTGCCAATCTTTCCTCCGAAAGAGATTCGGTAAAAGCACGTTGGCAAGGCGAAAAAAACTTAGTAGATGGCATTAACACCAATATTGAAGCCATTGAACACTACAAGCTAGAGGCAGAGCAAGCAGAACGTGCCGGCGATTATGGCAAAGTAGCCGAATTGCGCTATGGTAAAACCAAAGAAGCACAAGACGAGGTAGATCGGTTGAAAAAAGAATTGGAAACCACCCAAAAAGATAGTCGCATGCTTAAAGAAGAAGTTACTGCCGACGATATTGCGGGTGTGGTAAGCCGTTGGACCGGCATTCCGGTAACCAAAATGATTCAGAGCGAACGCGAAAAACTGTTGCATTTGGAAGCAGAGCTACACAAACGGGTAGCTGGCCAACACGAAGCCATTGAAGCTATTTCTGATGCCATTCGTAGATCGAGAGCGGGCTTACAGGATAAACGAAAACCAATTGGTTCGTTCATCTTTTTAGGTACCACCGGCGTAGGTAAAACCGAATTGGCAAAAGCATTGGCCGAGTTTTTATTCAACGACGAACACTCCATGGTACGCATTGATATGAGCGAATACCAAGAACGTCATGCTGTAAGTCGCCTCATTGGTGCGCCTCCGGGATATGTGGGTTACGATGAAGGTGGCCAATTAACCGAAGCAGTACGTCGTAAGCCTTATTCTGTTATTTTGCTCGATGAGATTGAAAAAGCGCATCCAGATGTGTTTAATATCTTACTGCAAGTACTAGACGATGGCCGATTAACCGATAATAAAGGTCGCTTGGTAAATTTCAAAAACACCATCATCATCATGACCTCGAACATTGGTTCGCACCTGATACAAGATAATTTTGCAACCCTCAACGAGAAAAATCACGATGTGGTGGTAGCCAAAACCAAAAGCGAATTATTTGAATTGCTCAAACAAACCATTCGCCCAGAGTTTTTAAACCGAATAGACGAGTTAATTATGTTTACCCCACTAAACCGGGAAGAACTGAAAGACATTGTGAAATTGCAATTCAAACAAGTTCAAGATACCCTCGATGAAATGGGCATTAAAATGGTGGCCTCGGATGAAGCACTCGATTGGTTGGCTCAATTGGGTTACGACCCTCAGTTTGGAGCCCGTCCGTTAAAAAGAGTCATTCAGAAACGTATTTTGAACGAATTATCGAAAGACATTTTAGCGGGCAAGGTTGATAAAGAAAGTAGCATAAAACTCGATCTTAAAAACAATCAGTTTGTGTTTACTAACTTAAAATAATGTATATTGAAACAACCAAAATCTCAAGAATGAACAAGTTAACAATCTATATAGTAGGTCTGATGTTGGCTAGCCTCGGCATGGCTTGTCAACAAAAAAATAAAACGACCATTAAAACTTCAGATGCCTATTTGGTGAAAGATTTTGAACAAGACCCCGATTTTCCGGCAGGCATGGAAGAACTGCAAATGCCTTCTGGCGGTGTAAAAATTTATGGGTTAGAATATTTGGCAAACGGCCCGGGTCCACACCCCACTTTGGTGTTTTTACATGGCAACCCCGGTAACGAGCGCAATTTAGATATTGCCCAAAACCTACGTAAAACCGGGGGCTACAACGTGGTATATTTCGATTTTAGAGGTAGCTGGGGTAGCAAAGGCAATTTTACTTTTGAGAATAATATTGCCGATACCAAAGCGGTAATTGATTACTTAACCGCCGAAGAAAATGCGCAACGACTACGCATAGATACCTCAAAAATTGCTCTTTTTGGGCACAATACGGGTGGTGCCATTGCCCTTATTGCCGGGATGAATGATCCACGGATAAAGGGAATTGCCACCTTATCACTTTTCAATCCCCATCGAATCATCAATAGTCCATCGGGCACTGCCAACCTGAGCAGCATGAAAGAATACCTTTCTACCTTGGGCATGCTTAACATCAACCCCGACTATTTTTTGAAAGAAATGCTAGCCAATGTAGAACGCTATAATCTAGAAGAAATCATAAAAAGTAGCACCAAACCCATTCTAGTGGTCGATGAACACGAATCAAACGACTACCTCATTCCCTTAGAAAAAGGTAAAAAATTAGAATATGAAATTTGGGATACAGATATTACCTTTAGCAACAAACGAACCGCACTTACCCGAAGATTGAAAGACTGGCTCGACACTAGAATTACCAAGCCCACACCCATTGAAACGAAAGAGAAAAAATAAATCGATGCGCTTTACCCTGTTAGCACTTAGCATTTTTGCCCTTGCTGCTTGCCAAAACACCAGCCCCAAACAAACTGAGCAACAAACTACCACAACTCATACCAAACCCGCCACAGCCACCGAAATACTAGCCAAAAAGCAAGTGCCTATTTTGTGCTATCACCAAATTAGGGCTTGGAAATCCAACGATTCTGAAAGCACCAAAGATTATGTGGTGGCTCCTGAAACCTTTAAAGAACACATTAAAATGCTAGCCGATAGCGGCTATACAAGTATTTTACCCGATCAATTGTACGAGTACCTCAGCCTTGGCAAAACACTCCCAAAAAAACCGGTTATGATTACCTTTGACGATACCGATGTAGAACAATTTACGCTTGCCGCACCCGAGTTAAAAAAGTATGGCTTTAAGGGGGTATTCTTTATCATGACGGTTTCTATTGGCCGACCCCGATACATGAGCAGCGACCAAATTAAGGCCTTAAGTGATGAAGGCCATGTAATTGGATCACACTCTTGGGATCATCAGAATTTTAAAAAATACACCGCCGAAGATTGGATAGCACAAGTGGATAAACCTACTAAGCGCTTAGAAGAAATTACCGGTAAAAAAATTACCTATTTTGCCTACCCATTTGGCTTGTGGAATGCCGATGGAATCCCAGAACTTAAAAAAAGAGGGTTTAAAGCCGCTTTTCAATTATCCGCCAAACGTGATGAAAAAGAGCCGCTATATACCATACGCAGAAATATTGCTAGCGGCAAGTGGAATGCAAAAACCTTGCACCGTATCATGATAAACAATTTTTAAGTCAGCTAGTTTTACGAAACGTGTATTATAAGCGAATAAAATGCGTAATTTTGCGGCTTATTTAGTCATAATATGATTACAGTATCTAACCTTTCCTTGCGCTACGGCAAACGCACACTTTTTGAAGAAGTAAACCTCAAATTTACGCCAGGCAATTGCTATGGTGTAATTGGCGCCAACGGTGCCGGCAAATCTACCTTCTTAAAAATTCTTTCGGGCGAAATTGATCCCAGCAGCGGATCGGTAAGCTTTACCCCCGGCGAACGCATGGCGGTATTGAAACAAAATCACTACGAGTTTGATGAATTCACGGTAATTGAAACCGTGATGATGGGGCATAAAGAAATGTATGCCGTAATGAAAGAAAAAGATGCCTTGTATACCAAGGAAGATTTTACCGATAAAGATGGCGAACGTGCTGGCGAATTAGAAACCTTATTTGCCGAAATGGATGGTTGGAATGCCGAAAGCAATGCCGCTACCCTACTCAGCAACCTTGGCATTGGCGAAGATTTACACTATAAACTTTTAAATGAATTAGACGGTACCCAAAAAGTACGGGTATTATTGGCCCAAGCCTTATTTGGTAAACCCGATATTTTATTACTCGATGAGCCAACCAACGATTTGGACATTCAAACCATTGCTTGGTTAGAAGATTTTTTAGCTGGCTATGAAGCCATTGTATTGGTGGTATCGCATGATAGACACTTTTTAGATACCGTTTGTACCCACGTGGCCGATATCGATTTTGGTAAAGTGAATATCTATACCGGTAACTATAGCTTCTGGTACGAATCTAGTCAATTGGCTGCCCGTCAGCGTTCAGACCAGAACAAGAAAATGGAAGATAAGGTGAAGGAATTGCAAGAATTCATTCGCCGTTTTAGTGCCAACGCCTCTAAATCTAAACAAGCAACTAGCCGTAAAAAGGCATTAGATAAAATTAATATCGAAGAAATTCAACCTTCGAACCGTAAATACCCAGCTATTTTATTCAACAACCACCAAGGCCGTGAAGCCGGCGACCAAATTCTTCAGGTAGAAAAATTAAGCAAAAGCCTCAATGGCGAACTGCTATTTTCGGACGTGAGTTTTATGGTAAATAAAGGCGATAAAATTGCGGTGCTTTCTGAAAACAGCTTAGCCACTAACGCATTCTACCAAATTTTAACCGGTCGCGACACCGATTTTAGCGGCGATTTTAAATGGGGAGTGACTATTAACGTGGGCGAAATTCCGAATGATAACTCCGACTATTTTGCAGGAAAAGACGAAAACCTAATTGATTGGTTGCGTGAATACTCAGAAGGAGAAAAAGACGAACAGTTTATCCGGAGCTTTTTAGGCCGCATGTTATTCTCTGGCGAAGAAGTATTGAAAAAATGTTCGGTATTATCTGGAGGAGAAAAAATGCGTTGTATGTTTTCGCGTATGATGCTACAACAAGCCAACCTGTTGTTGTTTGACGAACCAACTAATCACTTAGATTTGGAATCTATTACCGCATTAAACAACGGCATGGATGATTTCAAAGGCACCATTTTGTTTACTTCTCGAGATCACGAGTTAACACAAACCGTAGCCAACCGCATTATTGAAATCACACCAAAAGGTATTATTGACAAACTTATGCCTTACGACGAATACATAGCCAGCGATGCCATTAAAGAACAACGCAAAGCGATGTACAAATAAAAAAAGCCCCGAGAAACCTCGGGGCTTTTTTTATTAACGAATACTACCTTATTAGTGACCTGCATGGCCATCAATGCCATGCGCATGACCATGTGCCAACTCATCGGCAGTAGCTTCTCTTACAGCAACAATAGTACCTGTAAAATGTAAATCTTTACCAGCCATTGGGTGGTTTAAATCTACAGTAACCGCCGTTTCGCTAATAGCAGTAACCGCCGCTCTAAACTGGTTACCTTGGTTATCTTGCAAAGGCAAAATGGCACCAACTGCTGGTTTTTCCATATCGCCAAACATATCTAATGGCAATTCAGTAACAGCCGAAGGATCTTTTTCTCCATAGCCGTCGGCAGCAGAAAGTTCGAAACCATAAGTGGCTCCGGCTGCTAATCCGTTTAAATATTCTTCAAATTTTGGAAGCATCATGCCCACACCGTATAAAAATACCAATGGGTTTTCTTCTGTAGCTTTTTCTACAAATACTTTTTCGCCGTTTTCAGTGGTGTGCAATTCGTAGGTAAGGGCAACTACGCTGTTTGGTTTAATCGTCATTTTTTAAAAATTGGGAGACAAAGGGGTCTCAGTGGTTAATGAATGTATGGTATGGCTTCGGCAACCGCCGTTACCGGAAGTTGGCAGGTGTTGTTGTGGCAAACAAAAATTCTGGTTTGCGTGCCCCACTTATCCTGCAGCAAAGGTAAACTTCCTTTGCTTCCTCCCAATAAAATTTTATTAGGAATGTGAAATTTGTCAATCTCTTGACGTTTTTGTAAACTCTCCTGACCGGTTATGGCTATTTCATATACGCCAAAAACTTCGTTTAAGAGCAAATTGGCCCAATTAGAATAGGCGGAGCCGTAATTTTTTATCTGTGGATGCACATTGCGTAACATTTGTGCCGAAAGCTCTACATACACCTTATTTTGATAGAGCTTGCCGAGTTTTGCCAAATTATGGGCCATTACCGAATTCGCACTTGGAATTACGTTGTCCATAATTTCGTGTTTGCGGGCAATTAAGGTTTCGCCGGTATCGGAAGTATAGAAAAACATGCCACTTGCTTCATCGTAAAAATGAGTTATAACGTGGTCGGTCAAGTCTTTAGCTTGATTCAACCACTGCTCATCAAAAGTAGTTTCGTACAGGGTAATCAGTGCTTCTATTAGCAAAGCATAATCGTCTAAAAAGGCGGTAATGGTGGCTTTTCCTGCTTTAAAGTTGCGGTATAAAGCACCATCGCTAGCCCGCATATTTTTTAATAGAAAATGCGCATTTTTAAGAGCCATTTGTAAAAATCGCTCTTCATCAAATACCCGGTAGGCATCGGTTAAAGCCTTTAAAGTTAAGCCATTCCAGGCAGTTAAAATTTTATCATCTAATCCCGGGCGAATGCGTTTTTCGCGGTACTCGAATACTTTTTTCTTGGCTGTTTCTAAACGTGAATGAAGTTCTTCCACACTTAGATTAAATGCCTTGGCTATGTTCGCATCCGATTGTTTTCGGCACAAAATATTCGTGTGTTCTTCGGCCCAATTGCCTACTTCCGTAAGGTTATAATAGGCACAAAACAAGGGCGATTCGTGGCCTAAAAGTGCATCAATTTCTTCTTTGGTAAAGGTGTAAAACTTTCCTTCTACCCCTTCGCTGTCAGCATCTAAAGCCGAGTAAAACCCACCCGAAGAATCGCTCATTTCTGTAGCTAGCCAATCAATAGTTTCATAAACCACCTGTCGGTAAAGTTCTAAAGGTTCTTGCTGATAGGCTTCGGCATATAAACTTACCAATTGCGCATTGTCGTACAACATTTTCTCGAAATGTGGCACATGCCACTGAGCATCTACCGAATAGCGGGCAAAGCCTCCCCCCAATTGATCATAAATGCCGCCAAAAGCCATTTTTTGCAAGGTAAAATGTGTTATGGCATCGGCTTGTTCGTTGCCCATTAGCTTGGCATACCGAAGCATAAAAACCCAATTGGTGGGTAGCGGAAATTTAGGTGTACGGGTATACCCTCCTTCGGTCCAATCGAATTGACTGGCCCAAGGTTCATAAATTTCGTTGACATCTTCTTGGCCGTAAGTTTTCTGCTCCGATACAAAAGCTATTTTTTCGCTTTCGCGAATACCTTCGGTCAGTTTATCGGCGTAGGCATAAGCTTCACTAGGCTTTTCAGCCCAAAAGGAAGCCAAATTGACTAAGAGCTTTTTCCAATCTTCTTTTTTGAAATAGGTACCACCATAAATGGGTCGTTGATCGGGCAAGCAAATACAATTTAATGGCCAGCCGCCGGAGCCGGTCATGAGTTGCACAGCCAACATGTAAATTTGATCTATATCTGGGCGCTCCTCTCGGTCAATTTTAATGCACACAAAATGTTCGTTCATGATGTTGGCTACGGCCTCATCTTCAAAACTTTCGTGCTCCATTACATGGCACCAATGGCAGGCAGAATAGCCTATGCTTACTAAAATGAGTTTATTTTCTGCCTTCGCTTTGGCTAGAGCATCTACTCCCCAGGGATACCACTGTACCGGATTATGAGCATGCTGCAGTAAGTAGGGCGATGTTTCGTGAATAAGCGAATTGGGCATACTTATTTACTCAATTCAGCAAAATATTTATGAAACAAGGGTATAGTTTCAATGCCTTTGTAATAATTGGCCAAATCGTATTTTTCGTTTGGCGAATGCAGGTTATCGCTATCTAAACCAAAACCCATCAATACGGTTTTAATGCCCAATTCTTTTTCAAATAAAGCCACAATGGGAATACTACCTCCACCACGAGTAGGAATTGGTTCTTTCCCAAACGATTCACTAATGGCTTTTTGTGCCGCACGGTAGGCCACGCTATCGGTTGGGGTTACCACCGGTTCGCCACCATGGTGAGCACTCACTTTAACCTTTACGTAAGCCGGTGCAATTTTTTGGAAATGTTCGGTAAATAATTGTGTTATTTTATCAGATTGTTGGTTAGGCACCAAACGCATCGAAATTTTTGCGGAAGCTTTAGAAGGCAAAACGGTTTTGGCGCCTTCGCCGGTGTAACCACCCCAAATACCATTTACTTCTAGGGTTGGTCGGGTACCGGTACGTTCTAACGTGGTATAGCCTTTTTCGCCCCACACGTCGTTTACACCAAGGTCTTTTTTATAGTCCTCTAAATCAAATGGTGCCTTATTCAAGGCTGCTCTATCGGCTTCGCTTAAGGGCAAAACATCGTCGTAAAAGCCAGGCATGGTGATGTGATTGTGCTCATCGTGTAAAGAGGCAATGAGTTGGCACAAAATAGTAGCCGGGTTGGCTACAGCACCACCGTATACCCCCGAATGCAAATCGCGATTAGGGCCTACCACCTCCACTTCTAAATAAGATAAACCTCTCAATCCTGTTTCCAATGATGGGTTCTCCATGCTCAACATCGAGGTATCAGAAATGAGCACTACATCCGATTTTAATTTCTGTTTATTAGCTTGTACAAACAGACCTAAATTATTAGAACCTACCTCTTCTTCGCCCTCTATCATGAACTTAATATTGCAGGGAAGGGTATCCGTTTGCATCATCAGTTCAAATGCTTTTACATGCATGTAAAATTGTCCTTTATCATCGCAAGCCCCACGTGCATAAATTTTTTCATCACGAAGGGTAGGTTCAAAGGGTGGTGTATGCCACAATTCCAAGGGATCGGCAGGTTGCACATCGTAATGGCCATATACCAATACGGTAGGTTTCGCCGGATCTATTATTTTTTCGCCATACACAATGGGGTAACCCGCTGTGGGGCAAACTTCTACTTTATCGGCACCGGCATCTGTAAGCTTTTGAGCCACAAAGTCGGCGGTTTTTAACACTTCTGTTTTATACGCAGGGTCTGCACTAACCGATGGGAAACGCAATAATTCGAATAATTCGTCTAAAAAGCGTTGTTTATTCTGGGCCACGTAGTTCTTTATAGTTTGCATAAGTTATTGTTTAGCACAAATATATTAAATAGCTCGGTAGAATGTAGCTGCTAGCTAGCGCTTTAAACAAATAAAAAACGAGGATAATACATTACCCTCGTTTTCGCATCAATGAAATAGGTAGAGGTATTAATCACCCATACCCAAATCACGCTTGTCACCCCCATTGGTTAAAGTAGAGTTGTTCGATTTTGTGGGTTGCACACTGTTGTCTTTTTTGCAGGAAACCATTCCAATGAATCCTAGAACCATTAGAGAAAGTAAGATTTTTTTCATGAGAATTTAATTTTAGAGTAAGTTTTTAATTATTAGTTATATTATTATCAAATATATAGAATAATAACTATAACTAGTTAATTTTATTACCTAATAGTTATAATGATTTGATTATCAGCTAAATAATTTTTATTAAAAAGAATTAAATTATTATTTGATGAAATAATGATGAAAATATTTCTTATAATTGTTGTAAGTAGATAATTAATTTATTCATAAAATAAATATTTTTCCAAAATGATTCAAATAATTAAATCCGCAGTACAGATAGCAGCTATCTTTTGCGCAATATGGGGTGTTGGACTACCTCATGCCCATGCCTTTCAAATCACTACCAATCCTGCAGATAGCAGCGTGGTAGACACATTAAACAAACGTGCCTTTACCAATAGGTTAAAGAATTCAAAACTGAGTCTCGTAGGGGCAAAACAAGCATTGGCCTTGGCAAAACAACTGCATTATACCAAAGGAGAAGCCGAAGCCTACCGCATGATGGGCTTAGCAACCTATTATTTGTTTGAAACAGAAAAAAGCATCAGCTACTACTTAAAGTCACTACAACTTTTTGTAGCAACCAAAAACAAAGCTGGGCAAGCAAAAGTATTAAACAATATAGGTGGTCTGTATTCTCAAACAGATTACACAAAAGCTTCGGCATATTTCAATCGAGCGCTTAAACTGGCTTTACCTTTAAGAGATACAGGAATGTTGGCAAACATCTATTTAAATATGGGCAACATTAATGTTAGAACAAAACGCCACGTACAAGCATTAGATGATTACATTAAAGCAGAAAAAATGTTTTCGGCAGTGGGCGACAAAACCGGCATTGTACATAGTTTACAAAATTGCGGGAAGATTTTTTTAGACCGGAGCATGTTTGATCAAGCTGAAAATTTTTTAGTAAAAGCATATAAATTGGCTAAAGAAGAGGACCTGAGCGAATCTATAGCTAGTATTAACCTGAGTTTAGCAAGCATATATATTGCAAAGAAAAATTACACTGCAGCGGAAAAATTCCTCATGGAAGGCATGCGCCTAGCCAATGAAACCCATGATGAGAAAATGGTTAATGATTTCAATCATACCTATTATGAATTGGAGGCTAAACGCAAAAATTACGACAATGCGCTGCACTTTTTGCAACTCGTATATAAACAAGACAGTGTGAATTTTCGAAAAAATGAAACTGCGAAAATCGATTTAATTGTGGATCAATCGCACAAAAATGAACTGATTAGAAAAAACGAATTGTACAGAGTAAAGCAAGAAAAGAAAAACATCATTCTAGTTTTTTCGCTCATAATTACGGCATTGCTTCTTTTTCTCCTTTTTTTATTAATTAGAAGTGTACGGCAAAAAAATAGAGACAATGAAGAACTTCTCTATTTGAATGAGGAAATTAATTCGCAGAAAAATCAGCTACTGGTTATAAATAAACACTTAAAAGGTTTGGTCAATGAAAAATCTAAGCTCGATAAAATAAATGCTATAAAAATTAACGAACTAAGCACACACCTACCCCACGATGTCCGCGGCCCCTTAAGCACGCTAAAAGCTATTATAGAGCTTGATGATGAAAAAATGATATC
>ENA-OUVC01000193-OUVC01000193.1-marine-metagenome-genome-assembly--contig:-NODE-193-length-43184-cov-4.332452_pt1 | contig 43184 bp, 46 predicted proteins | sample MGYA00248622_ERZ508571 | MGnify/ENA primary metagenome ERZ508571 (study PRJEB26236, sample SAMN06267175) | marine metagenome | isolation source: Columbia River Estuary | place: USA:Columbia River Estuary... | reverse complement strand
CGACAACACGAGTGCGCATTGTGGAGCCTGTGAAAAACCACGAATGTTTTCTACGGAAGCATTCAAGCCAGCTTTTACTTCGGCCAAGCTCAAATTAGGTTCGGTTCGTTCACTCAACAAATCAACTATTGCAAGCACTGTGGCACGAATTCCTTCACGATACGACGACACCCAATTCTTCATACCAAACTCGGCATCGCGAGCATTTGTGAAGTCGTTTCCGTATCGCGCCACAAACCAGTTTTCCGTTTCACTTTTAGAGTTGCTCAATGCACAAGCATCAACGGTAAGCACGACGGGCTTACTTGTTAACGAGTTCACCCATTTTGCAAAACCAGCACAGTTTTCTCCGGCAAGATCGGCAATTACTGCCGACGACGCAACTTCAGCATCTTCAAGTAGTTCCACTACTTCCTCACTTGTTGCATCGTCGGGAACTACAACTTCCGAAATGTCTTCAACACGTAAGCCCGACTTCACCAAGACCGGGCGCACGATTGATGCAAAAATTGAATTGGACTCCTCACTCCCGCTGTGCACAACGCTCACGCTTTTGTTTTCAGCTGCTGCCACTATTGCTAATGACAGCATGAGGCCTGGCATTCCGGGCGTGATAGCAGTGAGCTTTTGCGACACCAATACAGAAACATCAATGGGGTTAGCCACAACCACCGGTGTACTTTGCTCTGCTTCCTCCAGCGCTGCGCCAATATCTCCCACACCTTCATCGGTCGCCACAATTGCGTACACCTTGTTCTGCGCAAACTCTTCAATACAGTCACCCAGCGTTTGGTCTTGGGAAACCTCACACTCCTGAAGCACTAACGGCCTGCCGCCCACACCTGCGCGTTGTGTATTTACATACTTGGAGATCTCTTGCAACACACTGGCTTGCGAAGAACGCGTGAGCACCCCAAGTGCCACGGGTTCTCCCGATACTGGCGGAACCGTACTGGTTGTGGAGGTCGCCACTGGCTGCACCGTTGTGGATGTTGACGTGGTTGTGGTTTCAGTAGACCCGGCCGACCCACACGAGGTGGCGACCACCAGAAGTGCAACTAGGCATTGGATGCGCGCTCTGGGTCTCGTTCTCTTCATCACTCGTGTTTACACTATGACGACCGCTGAAGTGCGGACTTTCTTGAGGGGGAACATGAGCGCAACACTTTCCGACCACGACGCAATTCGACAAGTTGCTGCCAGGTACGCGCGCGGTGTTGACCGCCTCGATGGCGACCTGATGAAATCGGCATACTGGCCAGAAGCCAGCGACGACCACGGGGTGTTTGTGGGAAATGCAATGGCATTTTGTGACCGTGTGATCGACTCTCATCAGCGCTTCACAGGAACCATGCACTGTGTTATGAACCACGCCATTGAAGTGAACGGATCCACCGCCTCGGGCGAGATCTACAACGTCACTTATGTGTTCCGCACCGACAATGGTGTTGACCACATCGATACGTGGTTTGGGCGCTATCTCGACCAATATGAAAATCGCAATGGTGAATGGCGCATCATTGAGCGCATCTGCGTACACGAGAACACCACGAGCCAGTCAATTGACACTCACATGCCCATCGACGCGGCAAAGTTTCGCCACGGCAGCATTGACCGTGGCACTGCTACCCCACTGGGTTATTAGCCACGACCTACAAGTTCGAGAGCGCCGAGCACTTGCATTTCAATAGCTGAGCGAGCATCGAGCAATTCTTTTACTGCATCGATGCGACCCTGGTCGCCACTGCGAAATGCTGCCCCTACTTCGTCAGACAGGAGCGAACTCACTTGGTGATACCACGCCAGCACATCTTCGAGATGCAAACTCGCTGGCTTCCCAATGGGCTTACCGGTTAATGCACCAATTTTCTCTGCTTCTTCATGCACCCAGGCAATTTCATGCGCAGCGCGGCGAGAACAACCCATGAGAATTTGATCAATTTGCTGCAACATGATTTTCGTGGTCTCGGTTTGCACTTCGCTTGCCACCACGGTGCGTAGCTCTTCGGCAATACCAGCAAGCAACTGTTCGGTCGTTGGTCGTGAAAACATTTACTTCCCTCCGTTTGCTGCAGCAGCAATTTGCTTCATTGGTTCCGATAGCTGCCCTAAGAAATTCAGCCACATACTTTGGCCAAAGAGCACCGAACTCAAGTTGAACACCGAGTTGAACAAATGGTTTTCACCTTTTGCCCAAGCCGCACCACCCTGCATCAGTTGCTCTACTGTGCCCACCACACCGAGCACCAAGAAGTACGCAACAGTTGCGGGGTTCACTTGTAATTCATTGAGCCCAGTGAGTTCGCGGTAACGAGCACAAAAACCTTCAATGCCATCGTCGCCTAAAAGGTCTGGGGGTGAAGCTTGCGACACTGCTTTGAAATAGCCAATGTCTTCACGTGGGTCACCAATTCCGGCAAGTTCCCAGTCGATGACCTCTATGTGCCCATCGGCTGTAACCATTACATTGGCGCATTGAAAGTCGCCGTGCATCAGCACAAGCGGCGCTGGTGGCGGGCGATGCGCATCGAGCCATTCGGCCACGTAATGAAATACAGGAAGTGACTCCACATGGTTGTTGCTCGCTTCGCGCCACGAGTTAATGCGCTTGGTCATGTACGCATCCCAACTTGCTGGACGTTCCATACTCGCCGGCAAAGCACTAATAGGAATGCTCTGATACGAAGCAATGGCTTCTGCCAAGCGAACATTCAAACCTTCAATGGAGTTTCCTGCAGCAACGTATGGCAAAAACGAAGTGGACTGCGAAAACTCCATCACAATGGCCATTGTTCCGAGATCTTCACCAGTTGCATCGAAATACAACGCGTGAGGAGTGCGCACCCCCGCGTCACCAACGATGCGCAAGAGTTCATACTCTTGAACACGGCTGGTATACAACAAGCTCTTGTCGGCTGGTGGGTCGCCACGTAAAACAAAAGTAGAGACGATGCCGTCGTGCGCAACATCGGCCCGGGCCAACAAGCGGCTATAGCCACCTGTCATGACCTCATACTTTTCCACCGAGACGTTTTTCCACGTTGGCTCTACCTTTTCAAAAAAGGCTTTGACCCGATGTGGCATTTCCTCTAGATGAAGCACGATTCCCCCAATCGATACTGCGGTTCCTCAACACCAACGTGGTGTAGTCGTTACCTTCTTAGATAGTAGGCACTTCAACATGGCGCCCGAACACGTTCGCCATGGTGTTCATCATTTCGCCCAAAGTTGCATATGCCTTTGAAGCTTCGATGAGTGTGGGCATGAGATTGACCGACGGATCGGCTGCTTCTGTTGCCAACTTTGCCAAAACAGCGTCGACAGCAGCCTGATTGCGATCGTGCTTCACCACATCGAGGCGCTTCAATTGACGCGCTTCATCTTCATTGGTGATTTGCAAAATGTCGAGGCTGTCGTCTTCGTTGCCCTCTTTGAATTTGCTTACGCCAACAATGGTGCGACGCCCTTGGTTAAAAGCACGCTCAAGTTCGTAAGCCGAGTCGGCAATGCGACCCTGGAACCAGTTTTCTTCAATTCCGCGAATGCAACCTTCCAAGATGGAACCCTCGCCAAGTTTGTCGAGGTGAGCAAAAATCTCTTCTGCCTGACGTTCCATTTCATCGGTGAGTTCTTCAACGAACCATGAGCCACCCAATGGGTCGGCCACGTGAGTGACGTTGGTTTCAAAGGCAATGACTTGCTGTGTGCGCAATGCAATGCGAGCGGTCTTTTCGGTGGGCAATGCAAGTGCTTCGTCCATTGAGTTGGTGTGCAAGCTCTGCGTGCCACCCAAAACTCCGGCAAGAGCTTCAATTGCTGTACGTACGATGTTGACCTCTGGCTGCTGAGCAGTGAGCGACACACCTGCTGTTTGCGTATGGAAACGCAATTGCATGGAGCGGTCGAGCTTGGCGCCATAACGCTCTTTCAACCAACGTGCCCAAATGCGACGAGCAGCGCGATACTTCGCAATTTCTTCGAAGAAGTCGATGTGTGCGTTGAAGAAGAACGACAAACGCGGTGCGAATGAATCGATGGGCAAGCCAGCTTGCAACGCGAGTTCTACGTAAGCAAAACCGTTAGCAATAGTAAATGCCAATTCCTCAGCGGCAGTAGAGCCCGCTTCGCGAATGTGGTAACCCGAGATGGAGATGGAGTGCCACTTTGGCATTTCATTGGCAGTGAAGGCGATGGTGTCGCGCACCAAACGCATGCTCTGACGTGGAGGGAACACAAATTCTTTTTGTGCTTGGTATTCCTTCAAAATGTCGTTCTGCAAGGTGCCGCCAACGCGGGCACGGTTGACACCAGCTTTTTCAGCCTGCGCAATGAACATGGCGAAAATAACTGCAGCTGGCGAGTTGATGGTCATTGACGTGGTGATCTGTGACAGATCGATGCCCGAGTAGAGGTCTTCCATGTCGGCCAAGGTGTCGATAGCTACGCCACAACGACCCACTTCGCCTTCCGACATTTCGTCGTCGGAGTCGAGGCCCAACAATGTGGGCATATCGAATGCAGTGGAGAGTCCGTCGCCACCCGACTTGATGATTTCCTTAAAGCGCCAGTTGGTGTCTTCGGCAGTACCGAAACCAGCGAACATACGCATGGTCCACAACTTTGAGCGATACATCGACGCATACGGCCCACGGGTGTACGGGTACACGCCAGGGTATTCGGCATCTTCTGGCCCATACACAGGCTTGATGGGAATACCCGACATCGTGGTGTATTCGCCCTCACGCAATTTCGATGCCTCAAAGGCCTCGCTCCATTCTTGGCGCGGTGAGATTTTCTTGGCATCGGTCATGTGGGGTCCTTCACTCGAGAATCGTTCTGGCATCAACCCCATGGGCGATGACCACTAGTCTAAATCCTATGGGATTTACCTTCAATTTGGACCAGACAGACCACCTCCTTTCCACCACCCGAGCCGTGCGCAAGCGCCTCGACCTCACCCGGCCCGTTCCGCGGGAGTTGCTGATCGACTGCGTGCGTCTCGCCGCACAAGCTCCTGCTGGCTCAAACTTGCAAAAGTGGCGCTGGATGGTGGTCGATGACCCCGATCTGAAGATGGGTCTTGCCGATATTTATCGCAAGGCGTACCTCCCCTACATCGAGATGCAGCGCAACCAAGTAGAAAAAAAGGGTCGTACCGATGCCGACGGCATTATGGAATCTGCCGACTACCTCGCCACCATTTTAGAGAAGGTTCCTGCGCTCCTCATTCCTATTGGCCTCGATCGCCTGCCAACCAACGCCGATGTTCAGGCACAAACGGGTTACTACGGCTCACTACTTCCCGCCGTGTGGAGCTTCATGCTTGCAGCTCGCTCGCGTGGCCTGGGCACTGCCTACACCACCTTGCATTTGAAGTACGAACAAGAAGCTGCACAGTTGCTCGGCTTGCCCGACACCGTTACGCAACTCGCACTTATCCCCGTTGCGTATTACACCGGTGAAGATTTCAAGGTGGGCAAGCGCCGCCCCGCTGAAGAAATCACCTACTTCAACAGCTGGAAGTCGACACTCTGAGTTCTCCCGACCCACGTATGCGCTCTGGCCTCATTGCCGGAGTCAGCGCATACGTCATGTGGGGGCTCCTCACGATCTATTGGAAGAACCTTCACGGGTTCCCGCCGTTTGAACTCATCGGTTGGCGCATTTTTGCCAGTTTCTGCATGCTCGCCCCGCTGGTCATTTGGCACAAGCGCCTACGCATCATTATCAGCGCCATGCGTTCGAAGGAAATGGGTTGGCGCCTTTTCGCCGCGAGCATTTTGGTCACGGTGAACTGGAGTTCGTACGTGTGGGCCGTTGCTCACGACCACGTCATTGAAACTGCACTTGGCTACTTCATGGCGCCACTGTGCACCATGTGGCTTGGTGTGGCTGTCTTGAAAGAGAAACTCAACACTGCTCAAAAAGTAACCATCTCGCTCGCTGTTGCTGCCATCGCAATACTCACTGTTGGTTACGGGCGCGTGCCGTACATTGCATTGCTCATTGCCGGTTCGTGGTCGCTTTACGGGTTACTCAAAAAACAAATTCCACTCAAGTCAATTGAAAGCTTGTCTGGTGAGATGATGTTTCTCTTTTTGCCTGCAATAGTTCTGATGATCACTCAAGGTGGCAGCAGCGACAGTGCAATGCAAAATGCTTCACCTTGGCAATGGGTGCTCATTGCTGGCACCGGCATCATTACCGTTATTCCACTGTGGATCTTTGGTTATGCAGCACAGCACGTACCGCTCACGGTTTTGGGCCCGTTGCAATACTCTGTTCCCACCATCAACTTTTTACTTGGATGGTTGGCATATCACGAAGAACTCGATGCGACGCGCATCATTGGGTTCAGCCTGATTTGGGTTGCACTTGCTGTACTTGCAACCGATACTGCTCGCAGAGCGCAACGCTCACGAGCTTTAGTTCATTAATTGACTATCGCGACAACACGGTGCATGCACTGATGCCAGGGGCACCGTACACGTGTGTGAAAGCAGTCTTAATGGGCTTTGGCACCTGGTGAGCACCAGCATCTTCACGCAACTGCAAAGCACTTTCGTACACCTGACGCAAGCCAGATGCACCAACAGGCTCGCCGTTGGCGAGGCAGCCACCGTCGGTGTTGATAGGCAAGCGACCATCGAGATTGGTTGCACCACTCTGGATGAGGTCTTCTTGCTCACCGTCTTCACAGAAACCGCATTCGGCCATGTGCATGATTTCTGCACCGCTCTCGGTGTCTTGAACTTGAGCGATGTCCATTTCACTTGGCCCCATGCCAGCCATTTTGAATGCTGCTGCAGCTGCACCCACTGATGGGCTGTTGCCACGATCTGGAGACAACCATGAGTTGAACACTTCGAAGCTGCCAAATGGGCGGCTGCGCAATACTGCTGAACGCAAGTACACAGGCTTCTTCTGGAACTTCTTAGCAATGTCACCGCGAGCAAGAATGAGCGCAACGCCACCTTCGCCAGGTGAGCAGAACATGTACTGAGTAAGCGGGTTCGACAACATGAGTGCGTTGAGTACTTCGTCTTCGGTCATTGGCTTACGACGCCATGCATTTTCATTCAACGAACCGTTATGGAAGTTCTTTACAGCAACTTTTGCCAGCGTTGAAGCCGAGATGCCGTATTGGTCCATGTAGCGCTGAATCTTCATGCCGAAAAACTGTGTGGTGAGCATGAGGCCGGTATCGCCGTACCACTTGCCTAAACCGAAGTCGGCCGGATCTGGGTCGAAAGCGCCCTTAGGGTGCTTGTCGAAACCAATTGCCATGCATACATCGGCAGCACCTGCGTTGATTGCGTTGTAAGCGCTGATGAGTGCACTACCACCTGTTGCGCAACCGTTGGCAACGTTGATGAATGGCAAACCGGTGAGGCCGAGAGCCGACACCATGGTGTCGGCGTTACCTGCAGCTGATGAACCACCAAAGGCGTAGTTCACATCGCTCCAGTCACAACCTGCATCTTTCAATGCCTCGCGAGCCGCGTATGCACCTTGCTCCATGCCGGTGTTGTCGTGGCGCCCGAAGGGGTGCATTCCAATTCCGATAATTGCTACATCTTCTGCCATGGTTTTGCCTTTCAATAAAACTTTCTTGTTATTTCTTTACTGGTGCGAATGCGAAGGTGACAATGTCATTGCCATCGTCATCGGTGGTGAAAGGAATGATGACCAATTCCATGTCCATACCAATTTTGAGTTCACTTGCTTCTGCAGTGGTGAGACGTGACTCCACAATAACTTCGTCGGCAAGTTGAATGTAGCCAACGCCATACGGCTTGAATGTCTTCGGTGTTTCCTTACCGGCATAAGGAGGCGACTTGGGAAGAAAACCTTGAATGGTCCAGCTCCACAATTTGCCCACTCGTGGGAGCAACACGCGCTCACCATTTTGAGCTGCAGTTTTTGGGCACGAGGTGGACTGCGGAAAGGTGGTGACGCCGCTGTCTGGGTAACGGGTTCCGATGAGTTGAGGTGAGTCAGAAGGCCAGGTGAAAAGTTCTTCGGCCACGGGGATCTGGGTTGTCATGGCTTTATTCTCGCACCTTTTGAAGCCCTCATGCGATTCAGACTGCGAGCTGTGACTCACTTGGCCCGCGGCGGGGACGCACCACATAAGGCCCCGAGGCGAACACGGCGTTGCCGAGCATGAGTTTGAGGACTTCCACAGCAGCCCCGTGTCGGGCCGAGTCGTTAATGAGAGTCGAAAACCTCAAAAGACCCGACAACAGCGCGTTGAGCAGGTCTTGAAGTGCCTCGCGCGAGACCCCCGGACGGATCTCGTTGTTCTTTTCCGCATCGTCACACAACTTCTCTAAAAATCCACTGGTGCGATGGCGCAAGAGCGAAGTGACCTGTCGCAACTCGGGGTTCCTTTGCACTTCAGAAGCCACGTCGACCACGAAGCCAGCGATGCTGGGGTCATCGCGGTTAATACGCACCGAAATATCGAGAATGCTGTTGAATCGCTCTACCAATGTGTCGTGTTCATTGATGGCATATTCAAATTCTGAATAAATGAAATCTTGCACGCCTTCGAACACTGCTGCATAGAGCTCTACCTTCGAAGGAAAGTAGTGATAGATCGCACCAGTGGTAATGCCAGCAATTTCTGCAATTTGGGCATTGGTTGTTTTTTCGTAACCATTTTCTCCGAAGCATTTCCGTGCAGCTGCAAGCAAGCGCACGCGTGTGTCGACCGAATCAACGGCGCGGGGTCTCCCCAGTTTGCGCACCACAGTTTCGGCTTTTTTCGTCACAGCAAAATGCTATGCGAATGCAACCTACGACTTACGACTGGAGCCTGGGTCGACGGGAATCCCAAATTTGATGCGGTTATTTGCATGGGCAAGATGCTGATGCACAAAAGCGGTGCGTAACGAGTTCCATTGTCCTTGTGCTTCAAGGGTTTGATTCACACTTTCCTTGGCAAGCTTCAAGGCGAACGACGGACGCTGTGCAACAACGGCAGCCATCTTCATAGTTTCTTCACGCAATGAAGCTGCAGGAACCACTCTGTTGACCATGCCTGTTGCAGCTGCTTCTTGCGCTGTAAACCAGCCGCCAGTGAACAGCATTTCTTTTGCTTTACGTGGGCCAAGTTCCCATGGGTGTGCGAAATATTCCACGCCGTTTACGCCCATACCTACAACGGGGTCGGTAAACATTGCATCGTCGGCGGCAATGATGATGTCGGCGACCCACAGCAACATGAGACCACCTGCAATGGTTTTCCCTTGTGCTGCAGCAATGACTGGCTTGGGCAAGTTGCGCCAACGCCAGCACATGTTGAAATACACCTCTTCTTCCCATGCCATTTGGCCTTCTTGACCTTCGCGGCCAAAACCACCGACAGGGAATACAAGATCAAACTCACGATGACTCTCGTCGTCGCGCATGTCGTGACCCGATGAGAAGTGAGGACCATCGGCTTGCAGCACAATGACTTTCACTTGACTGCTGCGTGATGCTGCAGAGAAGCATGCTTCGAGCTCATAGGTCATGCGCTTGTTTTGCGCGTTGCGACTTTCGGGTCTATTCAAGGTGACAACAGCAATGCCGTTCTCTCCGGGGTTCACTACTTCATAGCGTGTTGCTTGAAGGTTGTTGAGATCTACCGGCATGGGGGTTCCTGTCTTTATGCGGGGGTGAAGGTGAGATGCAAGTTGGTGAGACCACGCAGGGTCATGGACAACTCACGATGTGTTGGCGTATCGACATTGGCAAGTGCAATGTTGTTGAGTCGGCTGAGCAAGAGTTCGAACGCGATGCGTGCCTCGCTGCGAGCCAGTGCCGCACCTACGCAGAAGTGTGGCCCTTGACCAAATGCCAATTGCGTGCGGGCGTTATCGCGTTCAATGTCGAACATGTCGGGGTTGGGGTACTTCCCGCCATCGCGGTTTGCGCAGCCATACATTGCCATGACCACAGAGCCCTTCGGAATGACAACGCCACCTACTTCAACGTCATCTTTGGTGAAGCGAGGAAGCATTTGCACTGGTGCTTCCATTCGCAATGCTTCTTCTACGAGGTTGGGGATGAGTGAATGGTCGGCGCGTACCTTGGCCATTTGTTCAGGGTTCTCCACCAGCATGAGAGTGGCAGCTGCAATGAGTTTTGTGGTGGTTTCATTACCAGCAACTAAGAGTTGCGCAATAACGTCGAGCATTTCTGGCATGGTCATTCCTTCGCCGGCACGCTCGCCCGAGTCGAAGCGTGCTTGCACAAGGTCAGACAATAAGTCGTCACGCAAGTTTTCTTCACGCTCGCGCACGCGGTCGACCATGTACTTCTGGAATTCAATGCGGCTATGAGCACATTCAATTTGACGCTCTGGAGTGAGCATGCCCGATAGCGGCGCTACGGAATCGTCACTCCACTTTTTAAACTTCGGCATATCGGCACGGTCGACACCCAGTGCATCGGCAATAACAGTAAGAGGAACACCAACGGCGAACTGTTCTACCAAGTCGACTTTGCCATCGTTGATGAAGGCATCGATGAGGTCGTTAGCGATTTTGCGAATGGAGTCTTCAAGTTGAGCAACACGCTTGGGCAAGAAAGCCTTGTTCACCAAGTTGCGAAACTGCGTATGTGAAGGCGGGTCATTTGACAACAGCGTGTTGACCCGTGGGTACCCCTGCTTGGCAATTTCAATGACTTCAGGGGGTGGTGGGGTGACAAATGAATTGCTTTGCGCAAGTGACGAAAACATTTCTGGGTTACGCACTACCGACAACACGTCTTCGTAGCGCGACACTGCCCAGAAACCCAATGGGGTTTGGTGCACGGGTGCTTCTTCACGCACGCGCTCGTAATACGGATATGGGCACTCGAGAACTTCGGGCGACACCATGTTTACTTTTGTAATGTCTGTTGCATCGATGGAATTGCTCATTGCTATTTCTCCCCTGTTCGATAATCACCAAATGAACTGTCTCGCGCATCGAGAGCCTGCGTGACTCCCCCTGCAAATTTTGCGAAATATTCTTTACTTGCTCGTTGATGGAAACCCAGAGCATTGATGTCGGCAGTTGCGCGCATGCCATCGCGCATCCCCATGGCCTCCATTGCGCGGTGCACTACTCGCTTATTCAGAGCCTGCAGGTCGGCTGGAACCTTTGCCACCCGCTGCGCAATTGCGAGTACCTCTGCATCGAGCTTGTCGACAGGAAATGCCCTGTTCGCAAAACCAGATGCAACAGCTTCGTCACCGGTCATGGAGTCACCAGTGAGCATTGCTTCCATTGCGCGACGCATGCCGAGCATCCATGCATGCCAGGCCATATCGGGTGACGACATGGAACGCACTGGCGGGTACCCCACTTGTGCATCGTGAGCAACATAAACAAGATCACATGCGGTGGCGAGTTCAGTGCCACCCGCCAAACAAAAGCCATGCACTTGGGCGATGATGGGTGTTGCCATATCCATCATTTCAAACCAGCCCGTGAGCACATGCCGTGCCCATGCGCCATCGGCTGTACTAATGGGCCATGGTGGCGTTTCCGATTTGTCTTGCGCAAGGTCGTAGCCAGCAGAAAAGCTTGGGCCAGCACCACGAATGATGATGACGTTGATTGCAGGGTCTGCGTCGGCTTCGCGCAACTGTTCAAATAGTTGTGCACGCAACGCGTACGAGAGTGCATTGCGCTTTGTTGGCCTATTGAGCGTTAATCGCCGCACATGGGGCGCAGGTGTTTCACTGAGGACAAGTTTTTCGACTTCACTAGTTTGAGTAGTCATTGTTCCCCCATTTGTGATGCCCCCGCATCAGCCAATTGTGCGGCCACTTTCCCAATAAGGAGCACGCAGTGTGCGCTTATTGATTTTGCCCATGGCATTGCGACCCACTGTAGAGACAATTTCTACAGTGCGCGGGCACTTGTAACCAGCAAGGTGTTCGCGGCACAAAGCAATGAGTTCCTCAGGCGTGGGCGCATTGTTCATGTCTTGCGGAACAACAAGCGCCTTCACTGCTTCACCCATGTCTTTGTCGGGCACACCAATAACGGCGACGTCGGCAACTTGAGGATGCTCAATGAGAACTTTTTCTGCTTCAGCTGGGTAGATGTTGACGCCACCCGAAACGATCATGTCGCTGAAACGATCGGTGATGTATACAAAGCCATCGGTGGTGACGTAACCAATTTCTCCGAGAGTGAAAACGCCTGGGCGCAAGTGAGCCTTGGCAGATTTTTCGGGATCATTTGGGTACACCACACCACGACCAGTGGAGTCTTCGAAAAAGAGACGACCCTCGGTGCCAGCAGGCAGCTCGTTGCCGTCGTCGTCGACAACTACGCAACGCGTAAATGGCGGAATCACACGACCCACTGAGCCTTGTTGCGTGAGCCAGTCTTCGCTTGCAATGGAACAAACGGTTCCTACTTCGGTTGCGCCATAAGCATCGACAAAAACCGGGCCAAACCATTCGATCATCTGCTGCTTCACATCGATGGGGCAAGCCGAACCGGTGTGCGACATGATTTTGACGCTCGAGACGTCGTATTTTTTACGTACGTCGAGAGGAAGGTCGAGCAAACGCTTGAAATGCGTTGGCACCATGACGCTGCTCGCAACTTTGTAGGTTTCAATGTTTTGCAACACACGCTCTGGGTCGAACTTTTCCATAATGACCACAGGAGTACCCGCTGCAAGCACACGCACACCCGACAGCGGACCCGTGTGATACATCGGGCCCACAACGATGTGTGCGCCTAACAAAGCAAAACGGTTCTGCTGCAGTGCAGCAATGTGCTCGTCGATGTTTTTGCCGCCAGCAAACATGGTGGGTGGAAGCTCTACACCCTTTGGTACGCCGGTGGTGCCGCTGGTGTACATGAGGTTCGGACGTGGTGGCACATTGCTTGATGGCTCGTCTTCAGATGCGTTGGCAATGAATTGGTCGAGGGTAACCACCCCTGCGCCCACTGCGCCCTGCGGACGCCAAACCACAATGGGGATCGCCTTATCCAAGAGCGCAACAGCATTGATTGCACGCTCGAGGTTTTCAGGACCCGTGAAGAACAAACGCGTGTCGGAGTCTTTCAAAATGTAGGCAACTTCATCGGCATTCAAATGAAAGTTCACCGGAACACTTGAACCTCCAGCATGCAGTGTGCACAAATGTGCAAGAGCAGTTTCAACACTGTTTTCAGCAAACACTGCAACGCGACGGCTGGGGCCAAGATCACTTGCGTTGATTGCATTGACAATTTTGTTGACCAAGGTATTGAGTTGTGGCCAAGTGAGCGCAGTGCGCCCATCGCGTACACCTACATCTGTTGGGTGAGACGCCGCAAACTCACGCAGCACAACTGCCATGACTATTTACCCTTTGAAGAAACTGTTGCCCAAGCAAGTGGTGTGAGAAGACCAGCAAGTGCCATCTTCAACAAGTCGCCCACCAAGAAGGGAGTTACACCGTAGGCAATGGCATTTGCTTCACCATTCGCCACGGGAATATTCAAGTCGTGAGCCAACCACAATGCACCGAAGGCGTAAATGATGACCGTGCCGAATGCCATTGCGGCAAGTGACGAAACTACTTCGCGGTCGTGACGACGCTCGGCAAGTTTGCCAACAACACCAGCAGCAACAATGAAGCCAACGAAGTAACCCAGTGTTGAACCAGTTCCGTTCTGCCAACCGCCGTCGCCACCTGCGTAGAAAGGAAGCCCGGTGAGACCTAGGCCCCAGTAAACGGCTTGGCTAGCAATACCGCGGCGCATGCCAAGTGCAGCACCCGACAACAAGACGGCAAATGTTTGGCCGGTGAGCGGCACTGGCGTGAAGCCAAGTGAGAACTGCACCTGTGCTGCAGCTGCAGTGAGCAGCGCGAAACCAAGTACCAGCACGATGTCGCGCGTGATGGCACGGGAGCGCACGCTGGACTGTGGCAAAAGATCGACGAGAACTGTGGCCTTCGAGCCAGCGGTCAGGGTTGGGGTAGACACAAAAAACCTCACTCAATTGTTTGTAGGGCAGAACTTCACGGCGGACCGTCGTCAAAGTGTACCGAGGTGACCCTTTTCTCAACGAGTTTCACGGTCGGGTATGAAGTTTGGGCTTCGATGTCGCATGGGAAACGGTGCACTACTAGCGTCTAGACCGTGACAGACCTTCCTGATATCGACCAGTTCCGCAAAGAAGCCCGTGTTTGGCTCGAGCAAAATGCCGAGGCCCTACCCGAAGCCGACAAATCAGATGACGAAGAGCAAGAAGTGCAATGGGGCCAAGGCTCCGACAACGTTGCCATCTTCCACAACTACACCGATGAGCACGAGCTCGAGCGCCTCAATGCAGTGAAGGCATGGCAGCGCAAAAAGTTCGATGCTGGCTACGCAATGATCAACTGGCCAGAAGACGTGGGTGGCCGCGGCCTTCCTGCCACATACGTGCGTGCGTACACCACTGAAGAATCAAAGTTTCGTATTCCTAGTGCTGGCGAACTTCCCCCTACCTCAATGGGTCTCATCGCCACCACCGTTGGCGCATTTGGCACACCAGAGCAAAAAGAAATGTTTGTGAAGCCACTCATGAGCATGGAGATTTGCGGATGCCAGTTGTTCAGCGAACCAAGTGCTGGTTCTGACCTTGCATCACTCACCACCCGCGCTGTGCGCGATGGCGATGAATGGATTTTGAATGGCCAAAAAGTGTGGACCTCTGGTGCTCGCTTTGCCGAATGGGGTTTGGCCATCACACGTCACGATTTCGATGTGCCAAAGCACAAAGGCATGACCGCATTTATGGTGCCGTTCAATGCTCCTGGTGTTGAAGTGCGTGCCATTAAGCAAATGAGCGGTGGAGCAAACTTCAACGAGGTATTCCTCACCGACGTACGCATTCCCGACTCACTGCGACTCGGACCCGTCGGCGACGGCTGGAAAGTTGCACTCACCTGTCTTGGCTTCGAACGTGACCACTCAAGTGGTTCAACAAGCAGCCACACTGGCGGCACCTACAAGCAAGTCATTGCAGCAGCCGAATGGGCTGGTGTGGCAAATGACCCCATCATTCGTCAGTCACTTGCCGATCTTTACATTCAGCACAAAGTTGCTCAACTCACCAACCGCCGTGCTGCAGCAGGCCTGCGCGCTGGGCAAACACCTGGCCCAGAAGGTTCACTTGGCAAGTTGATGTGGACCGCAAACATGACACGTATCAGCAATGTGATCTCACAAATTCTTGGCACGCGTTTAGTAGCCGACAACGGCGAATGGGGCACCTACGCCTGGAATGAACACATTTTGGGCGCGCCTGGTTACCGCATTGCCGGTGGTAGCGACGAAGTACAACGCAACATTGTTGGAGAGCGCGTGTTGGGTCTTCCACCAGAACCACGCGTCGACAAAGACGTTGCGTTCAGCGAGGCACAACGCCTCGCTCGCAAGTAATTCGTTACTTGTAGTCGCGACCGACGTTGCCAACAATTTTTGCTTGGCCAACGGCGGTGTCATCTTCAATGAGCGCAATCACTGCAACAGCTATATCTTCTGCAGTCAGCATCACGGTTGACGCGATGACCGGCGCAAGCCAAGCAGCAGGTCGCGTACCGTCGCCGGTTTGCTTCATGGTCATGTCGGTGTCGACCATGCCAGGAAGAACGGCATTGACGCGAATTCCTTCAGCGGCAAAACCAGCACAACTTTCCACAATGCGCACCACACCAACTTTGGTTGCGGAATACACAGGGTCGGTGGGCATGGCCTGCAATGCAGCTACAGAGGCTGTGTTCACAATGGCGCCGCCGCCACGTGCACGCAAAGCCTTAATGGCTTCTTGAGTGCCCATTGCAACGCCACCCAAGTTCACCGCAATGACTGCAGAGATTTTTTCAAGCGATGCATCAGGCCATAGCGGTTCACCGCAAATGAGACCCGCATTGTTGTGCACAATGTCGAGACCACCAAAAGCTGCCGTTGCAGAAGCAAACATGGCGCGAACACCAGCAGCGGTAGAAACATCTGCCTTCACCGTGACCACGTTGGCACCAGACACTGCTTGTTGTGCAAGTGCTGCGGTTTCTTTCAAGCCATCTTCGTTGATATCGGCAGCAACCACTTTGGCGCCTTTTTGGACAAGCGCAATGACTGTTGCGCGGCCAATACCTGCGCCGGCGCCAGTAACGAGAGCGTGCTTACCTGAGATCTCCATGAGATGACTCTTTTCTTGTGATGTTTAGTCGATGGTGCCGATTTGGGTGCCTACTTCGTAGGTTTCACCCTCTTCACCAGTGATGTGAACAACACCGGCTACTGGAGCTTCAATTTCATTTTCGACTTTGTCGGTTTCAATGCGGTACAACACATCGCCAGGGGTGACGGCGTCGCCGTCGGCGACGAGCCATTCAACGAGTGTGCCTTCGGTCATGGAAACGCCGAGCTTAGGAATGCTGATGGGGGTAGACATGGCTCTTGTTCTATCGGATTTTCGTGGCACACTACGAATTATGGATTCTTCCCCAGCCCCAGAAGCCCAAAATTCTGACCCTCAGCCCCTCCCCTGGTGGATGAACCCACTCAATATCGTCCTTCTAGTTGTGGCCGGCATCATGCTCTCTGGAGCCGTTGCCTTCACCGTGGGCGAGTCTCGCGGGCGCGGAGCACACAACGGATCCGACATTGGCTTTTTGCAAGATATGCGCCTTCACCACGAGCAGGCAGTGGTGATGAGCCTCGTCTACATCGATGCGTCGAGCGCGGGCACCCCCGAGGGTCTTGCCTCGCGCGGCATATTGCGACTCATTGCGCGCGAGATCATCATCGCTCAATCATCTGAGTCGGGTCGCATGGTGCAGTTGCTGCGTCAATTCAAAGCATCGGAAACAAATGAAACAGACCAAGTGATGGGATGGATGAATGAGCCACTCCCCCTCGCTCAAATGCCGGGCTATGCCACCGATGCGCAGTTACAGCAACTCCGCAATACTCGCGGCAAAGAAGTAGACACTCTTTTTGCTCAACTCATGATTGCCCACCACAACGGCGGAATTCACATGGCAGAACATGCGGGCATGCACGGCAAAAACAGTGAAGTCACTGCTCTTGCCAAGGTCATGGCCTCTGCTCAAAAATTTGAAGTAAAAGAACTCACACGCCTCATTGGCTAGGAGCTAATACCTTTTATTTATTGAGTGATTTGATTGCTGCAACGATGTCGGCAACCTGGGGAACAAATGCTGTTTCCAAGTTCTTTGCGTATGGCACCGGAGTGTTTTGTCCACCAACACGAGCAACTGGTGCAGCAAGTGTGCCGAACAGTTCTTCGTGAATACGGCTCGACAATTCAGCACCAAAACCACAACGGGTGACTGCTTCGTGAACAACAACTGCGCGCTTGGTTTTTGATACCGATGCGAGAACTGTTGCCTCATCGAGTGGAACAAGAGTGCGCAGGTCGATGACTTCAACAGACACGCCTTCGCCAGCAAGAATGTCGGCTGCTTTCACAGCGTCGTGTACTTGCTTGCCGTAGGAAATGACGGTGACGTCTTTTCCTTCACGCACAATGTTGGCCTTGCCAAGTGGAATGCGATTGTCGCCCACAGGAACGTCACATGCGTACTGAGGATCCCAGTACATGAGCATTGGCTCAACAAAGAGCACTGGGTCTGGATCGAAGATGGAGCTGATGAGCAAGCCCTTTGCATCGGCTGGGTTCGAAGGAACAACAACCTTGAGCCCTGGCGTATGCACAGCCCATGCTTCAAGCATTTCTGAGTGCTGCGCGCCGAACTGACGGCCCGCGCCAGCGCTGGTGCGAATGACCATCGGAACAGTGGTCTGACCACCTGACATGTAGCGAATTTTCGCTGCATGGTTGGTGATTTGGTCGAGACACACGGCAATGAAGTCCATGATCATGATTTCAGCAACTGGCTTGTAACCAGCGATAGCAGCACCTACTGCTGCGCCAATGATGGCAGCTTCAGAAATAGGGGTCTTACGCACACGGTGTGTTCCGTATTTTGTAGAGAGGCCCTTGGTGATTTTGTACACGCCACCAGATGGCTCGGCAATGTCTTCGCCCAACAAGAAAACTTTCTCGTCGAGACCCATTGCGATGTCCATAGCTTCGTTGAGCGCAAGGCCCATAGGAATAATGCGGGGTTCAGTAGTGGTCATGGTTGTCTCTCACTTAATGATTTCTTCGTAAACGTCTGTGTACAACTCGTCGAGTGATGGTTCAGGGCTATTCATTGCGAATTCCACTGCATCGTCCACCATCGCAACGATCTTGTCTTCGATTTCAGCAAGCTGTGCTTCTGTTGCGTGGCCGTTTTCCAACAACCAGGCACGGAAGGCTGGCACTGGGTCGGCAGCCATTGCAGCCTTGCGCTCTTCTTTTGGCATGTATTCCATGGCATCACCCATGAGGTGACCATAGAAACGATACGTACGAGCTTCAATGAGAGTTGGACCCTCACCTGCACGAGCGCGTGCAATTGCTTCGCCAGCGGCATGCCACATTGCAACAGGATCGTTACCGTTCACTGTTACTGCAGGCATTCCGTATGCGGCACCACGCTCTGAGATGTACTCGACACCTGTCGACATCGACATTGGTGTGTGCTCGCCATAAAGGTTGTTCTGGCAAACAAAAACCACAGGCAATTTCCATACGGCGGCCATGTTCATGCCTTCGTGGAAAGCACCAATGTTTGATGCACCATCACCGAAGTTCACAACAGTGACCTGGTCGGTTCCTGAAAGTTGCGCTGCGAGTCCGAAACCGTTGGCAATAGGAATACCTGAGCCCACGATGCCGGTGGTTACTACCAAGCCCGAGTCGGGATGCGTGATGTGCATTGGGCCACCCTTGCCTTTGCACGTTCCGGTGGAACGGCCAAGGAACTCTGCCCAGAGTTCACGCATTGGTACACCCTTTGCAAGGTGGTCGTGAAGACCGCGATAAATGGTGACCACATAGTCATCGGGGCGAAGGTGCACGGCATAACCGGCGCTGATGCACTCTTGTCCGCGTGGCGAGTAATAGATCAATTGGATTTGACCACTCGTCAACATCGAGCGGAAACGCTCATCGGTGGTTTTGATCTTGTTTTGGATCTCGTACATCTGTACGAGGGTTTCACGATCTGGTGAATCGGGACGGTTAGTTGTTGCCATAGGGTCTCGTATGCCTTTACAAATCCGAAAACGGGATGTGGGTTTCTCAATAGTCTTCAAAAAAAATATTGCCCTGCTTTCCTATCAGAAAAAGGGTCTCACCAAGGTGGTCGAACGGTGAGCGGCGAACGAAATTGCCGCCTCGGCACCAAAACTTGCCTCGCTAAACGCTTTTTGTGGCAAGGAAGGCAGCCAGCTCGCGGGGCTTGTCACCCTGAATGCTGTGGCCAGCCCCGTCGATGACCAGCACGTCGGCTCGGCCCTGGCGTCGCTTCAACTCGGCAACATCGGCATCGTCAACCACGGGCGAGGTTCCTCCTCGCAATAATGTGAGCGGGCAGTTCAACGCGCCAATGAGGTCCCACAATTTACCCAGCGCATCACCCGAGATGGGCTCTGTGTTTTCACTGCGAATATGGCTTCGGCGGTCGTAGCGCCACTGCCACGAGCCATCGTCGAGTTGTTTGGCATTGTGCAAAATGCCACGACGTAACGACTCGATGGTGCGGGTGGGGTTGTGTTCAATAGTGCGCTTGAGCAGGTCGTCAAATGATGCAAAGGCTTGCGGACCATTAACGAAGTCAAGAATTGCCTTGGCCTTATCGCCATTCACACCTGGAGTGATATCGACAAGCACGAGTTCTTGCACCAAGTGTGGCGCATGGCCAGCAAGGGCCAGCGAGGTGAGACCCCCAAGAGACATTCCCACCACTATTTTCGCCGATGCAGCATGCAACGCAATGACCTCGGCAATATCGACTGCCATGGAGTGCGGTGAATACATGGCATCGTCTCGCCACGACGAGTGGCCGTGGCCGGGCAGGTCGATGGCGAGTGCTGGCACACCAAGATCGAGAAGAACTGTGTCCCACGTGTGCGCATTTTGTGACCCGCCGTGAACGAAAACCATTTGTGGTTCTGCACTTCCCCACTTCAGAGCGCTCACCGTGCGACCATCGCCAAGTTGATGAGCAATGCGCTGCACCTCTGGCTGCGCAGATGCTGTTAAGGAATACTCAGCGATGTTCTCATGAAATAGTGAGAATTCGTCGTAGGGCACTCGTTGCATTGTTCCTCACATTTCAGGGCAGCGAACTTGCTGGCACTTGAGCAACGGTAGACGTTGTTGCCGTAGGCACAGGTGCTGGAAGCGTGGTGGTGGTTTTTTGCTTCACAGTGGTTGTTGTTTTCACAACAGTTGACGTTGTCGATGTTGAACTTGTGGTGGTGGTGTAGTTCGGATCGGGTTTGTCGGCAGGAGGAACCGGCGCACCGTATTGTTCTGGCTCTTTCACACCGTCGAACACATAGACGCGGTCGCCATAGGCCACGAGTGTTTGAAAATACTCAGACACATGCATGGGGATCCGCACACACCCGTGAGACGCAGGTGCATTGGGTACCTGTGCTGCACCATGCACTGCGATACCACCATTGAAATACACAGGGTTCCACATGGTGCCGAGTTTGCTTTGACGCGTTCCCGACTTGCGGTTGTAGAAGTAATAAAACCCGCCCGGCGTTACTGCGTTTCCACAAATACCTTTTTTGAGTGGCTCGGTACCAGGGTTGCCTTGCTCGCCTGGGTCGATAGTTACTTCTTCACACCAGTCTTCTCCGGTGCCCGTGGAAATGTGTGTAACCAAAATGGGCTTTCCCTTTTTGAACACCACCATCACTTGCTCGGGAAGGTAGATCTCAACATGCGATTCGGTAGGAGCCTGCGGGCGACGCGGAACAATGAGGTTGTCTTGTTGCATCAACTGCCACGACTCTGGCGTGATGGAACCTGTGACTTTTTTGCGCGGCGTTTTCAAGACCAGTTTTTCAAAGGCCCACACCGACTGCGTGGTGTTGTAGCCAAAATCGCCATCGATGAGGTTGGGGTCAAAGGCGAGATCTTTCAGGCGTTGCTGAAGCCGACGAACGTCTGGGCCTTGCACACCCGCCTTCAACGTACGAGTGAGCGTGGGAACTGTTGTTGTTGGGCCACTTGCAATTGTTGTTGTGGGAGTGCTGTCGCTGCTATCGCCATCGCTTGTAGCTCCAAAGGCAACGACTCCAACGAGCAACGCCGCGGCTACACCAGCTGGCCACCACCGGCGCACATGGCTTGGCGCAGCCTCAAAATCTGAAGGGAACTGATCAGTCGGCATCGATTGCACGAAGCTCTTTGCGCAAAGTGAACATTTCCCGCACAATTTTGCGAATGACCGACATTGAACTCAGCGTAGAGACACCACGTGTACGCGGAAAATAATCGACGCCAAATTGAATGACATTCATGCCTGACTTTTTTGCACGAATGACAAGCTCAGCATCAATGAAAGATCCTTCACTTTTCAATTCAATTTTCTCAAATATGGAACCACGACATAGTTTGAACGCGAAGTTGATGTCGCGCATTTTGACACCGAAAAAGGCACGCACAAGTCCGTTATAGAAAGTTGAATAGACAGAGCGAATATATCCTTCACCCGTGCGATCGAAGCGAAAAGCGCTGACCACGTCGGCTTCGTAGTAGTGCATCAAACGAACTGCGCGACGCACTTCAAGCATGTCAAAGGGAAGGTCGGCATCGGTATACAGAACAAGGTCACCAGTTGCAGTGGCAAAACCCGTCTTCATGGAACCACCCAGCTTGCGGTTCACTGGGTGATGCACCACTTTGACGCGGGGGTCTGCTGCAGCAGCAGCATCGGCAATTTGCGGAGTTCTATCGGTAGAGGCATCGTCGATGATGATGAGTTCGTACGTTTCAATTTCGCCATCGGCAACAAGCACGTCACAGAGTTCCCGGCCAGCAGATAAAGCACGTTCGAGATACTCCTCTTCATTCCACATCGGGAAAAATATGGAGAGTTTCTTGAAATGTGCAGTGTTCATAGCGCTGTTTAGGCTAGTGGCGTAGACCCAATGCGCGACACCGCTCATTCATCTCGTGGCAGTAGCGTGTTCATATGGCAAATGGCGACTTCGTGCGGTATTTCGGCACACCACTGTCTCGCACATGGAACCGCGTTCTCTTTCTCACATGGGGGCTCTTTGCCGTGGCGATGGGTTTTCTCGCAGTGGCTAGCCAACGCACCGGGAAACGTTTGTGGTGGGTCGACGCCCACGGTATCCAGCTCTTTTTCACCATTGCACTTATTTACTTCAGTGCCGTTGCGGTCATCGGGCTCGCCATCAAACAATCACGTTTCGCCCTCTCTGTGGCAATCCTTGTTGGCATCGCTCATATTGTGAGCGCATGTTTTGACCTCTCAGAAACAACAGGGTCAGCCGTCCCCGCATTTGTATTGGCCATTTCCACCCTTGCGGCCAGCCTCGCTTGTACAGCCGGCATTGGGCAGCGCCCGAGCACAAGAACCCAGTAAAGCCCCTCCTGAAATAGAACTAGTCTTTTTAAAAATTGAGAGTGGTGGGGGCTACACATGCGCACGATCAAACATCCATTATCAGGGGCTCTCTACGACCTGACCGACACGGGTACCGTTCTTGTGCAAAAAGATGGAGCCACAGGCGAGTTCACCAGTGAAGGCCGATACATCACCGGAGCCATCAAACAATGCGACCCGCATATTTGTGTGTGGATCGCCGGTCGCCAAGTTCCCTCGAATCCCCGTGCAGGGGCACAATCACTCATTGACGACAAAGGAAACACATGAGCATCACATCAAACGACAAAACTTCTGCTCGCTCACCGGGCCTCAACTATCAAGATCTTCACGAACGCGATTCACGCCCTGTGCCCGAGGTATTGCGGTGGCAAAGTGGCGGCTGGCTCGGCGATGAAGACATCCCTGTGTCGCGCTATACGAGTCGCGAATTCCATGAAATTGAAAAAGAAAAAATGTGGAAGCGCGTTTGGCAAATGGCATGCCGCGAAGAAGACATTCCGGAAGTAGGCGACACTCTGGTCTATGAAATTTGCGATATCTCCTTGCTCGTGGTGCGCACTTCGGAAAGTCAGATCAAAACCTATTACAACGCTTGCCTCCATCGTGGTCGACAACTGCGTGAGTTCGACGGCAATGCACAAGAACTACGTTGCCCCTTTCACGGCTTTTGCTGGAATCTCGACGGTTCGCTCAAACAAGTTCCTTGCGAGTGGGACTTCCCTCATGTTGAAAAAGCCGAGTGGGGCCTCCCTGAAGTAACCGTTGCAACATGGGGCGGGTTCGTATTTATTAACCTCGACCCAAATTGCGAGTCATTTGAATCATTCCTCGGAGATTTCGGATGGCATTTCGAAAAGTGGCCACTAGAAAAGCGCTACAAGAGCGTTCACGTTGCACGCATTTTTCCTTGCAACTGGAAAGTAGTGCAAGACGCTTTTAGTGAGGCATTCCACGTGGTTGCAACTCACCCACAATTGCTCGCTGCTATTGGTGATGCGAATTCACAGTATGACTGGAAAGACAACTACTCGCGTGCAATCACCCCGAATGGAACACCGAGCCCGCACATCAAGTGGATTCCCACCGAACAAGAAATGTTCGATGCGATGTCCGACCGCAGGCTTGATGAACCACCAATTGTCACCCTCGCCGATGGGGCAACAGCTCGTTCCACCGCAGGTGATGGTGGACGCGCAATGTTGAAAGAAGTCCTTGGTGATAAAGCAGATGAAATTAGCGATGCTGAATTAAGCGACAGCATTTATTACACGCTGTTTCCCAACTTCCACCCGTGGGGCGCTTACAACCGCATCTGCTATCGCTTTCGCCCATACGAAGACCGCCACGACATGTCGGTGATGGAGTGCATGTACCTCGAGCCATATGACGAGTCGCAACCAAAACCACCAGCAGTACCCATTCATTGGCTGGGCGTCGACGACGATTGGGCAGAAGCTCCTGAGCTCGGCTTGCTTGCTCGCGTTTTTAACCAAGACACGTACAACTTGCCAAAGGTGCAAAAGGGTCTGAAGAGCATGAAAAAGCCTGGGGTTACCTTGGCTAACTATCAAGAGACAAAAATACGTCACTTCCACAAACGACTATCTGAGTGGATTGCGAAGCCATAGCGAGCAAGCAACTGCTCATCTCAGAAATCGTTAATAACATCGCTACGGGTGCTTTCACTCGGTACGGTAAGAGTCATGTCTGGTAACGATTCCTCCGCCTCACGCTCGAAAGTCCTCACGCAACTCCCCGCTGGGGAACGAGTGGGTATTGCTTTTTCTGGCGGACTCGACACTTCTGCTGCAGTTGCGTGGATGCGTGAAAAAGGCGCCCTGCCCTATTGCTACACAGCAGACCTTGGCCAGCCCGATGAACCAGAGCTCGACCAAATACCTGACCGCGCCAAAGAGTACGGAGCAGAACTTGCTCGTCTCATCGATTGCCGCGAAGAACTTGTTCGCGAAGGTCTCATTGCATTGCAGTGTGGTGCGTTCCACATCACCACCGCGGGCAAAACATATTTCAACACCACCCCACTTGGCCGCGCAGTAACAGGAACACTTCTTGTTCGAGCCATGCAAAGTGACAACGTCGATATTTGGGGTGACGGTTCCACTTACAAGGGAAACGACATCGAGCGCTTTTATCGCTATGGGCTCATGGTCAATCCTTCTTTGCGCATTTACAAGCCATGGCTCGACCCCACATTCGTGAACGAACTTGGTGGGCGCAGTGAAATGAGTGAATTCCTCACCACGCGCAAGTTGCCATACCGCGCCAGCAAGGAAAAGGCATACTCCACCGACGCCAACATTTGGGGTGCCACGCACGAAGCAAAATTGCTCGAAGAACTCGACAATGGCATGGACCTTGTAGAGCCCATCATGGGTGTTGCACATTGGAAGAGCGATGTTGCCATTGCTGAAGAAACGGTCACCATGGAATTTGTTGAGGGGTGGCCCGTTGCACTCAATGGCAAGAAGTTTGAAACGCAAACCGATTTAGTGCACGAGGCAAACGCCATTGGCGGCCGTCATGGCCTGGGCATGAGCGACCAAATTGAGAACCGCATTATTGAGGCAAAGAGTCGCGGTATTTATGAGTCGCCAGGGCTTGCGCTCTTGCACATTGGCTACGAACGCCTCGTTACTGGCATCCACAACGAAAATACTCTCGAGAACTATCGCACCATGGGTCGTCGCTTAGGCCGCTTGCTTTATGAAGGCCGCTGGTTCGACCCACAAGCACTCATGCTGCGCGAACCACTCATGCGTTGGGTGGGCAGTGCGGTCACCGGAACCGTCACCGTGCGCCTACGTCGTGGCGACGACTACACCTTGGTCAACACTGCTGGACCACATCTCACTTATGCACCTGAGCGCCTGAGCATGGAACGTGTTGACGACGCACCATTTGGCCCGCTCGACCGGATTGGTCAACTCACCATGCGCAATCTCGACATCGACGACAGTCGCGAGAAGCTCGAGGTATACCGCAAAACCGGAACACTCGGTGCTGGCGGCTTACTGGGTCTCGACCCAGGCAAGTAGTAATTACTGCGCAAGAACGCGCTGCATGATTTCGGCAAGAAGCGCTATTCGTGGCGCAATGCTGTCTACAACAACATGCTCTGTTTCACCATGCGCGCCACCGCCTACTGCGCCTAAACCGTCGAGTGTACGAATGCCAAGTGCGGCAGTGAAATTGCCATCAGACCCACCGCCCACAGAAACTCCACTAATACTTTCGCCCGCCACTGCGCGTTGAGATTCCACGGCAAGTGCAAACAACTCTTCAGACATTGAAGAATGCATCGGCGGGCGATGCAAAGAGCCGGTGACGGAAATGCTTGCACCCGGCACAACGGGAACAAGTGAAGACATTAATTTCTCTACACGTATCTTTTCCTCTGGCACCACCACGCGAGCATCGACTAACACATGTGCCTCTGCAGGAACAGTGTTATCGGTTGTTCCTGCACTGGCCACCGTGGGCGTGACCGTTGTACCAAGTTCAGCATTGCCAAACGTTGAAATGCGCTGCACTTGGTGTGCCAGTTCAAGAAGAGCGTTAATTCCTTTTTCTGGTTCTAACCCGGCATGCGAAGCACGGCCTGTTATGCGAACATCAAACGTTCCTGTTCCTTTGCGCGCAATTTTGAGTGCGCCGCCATCGGCGCTTGGCTCAAGCACGAGTACCGCACCAGTTTTTCCGAGCCCTCGTGCGCGTTCTTCAATGAGTGTGCGACTTGTAGAAGAACCAACTTCCTCATCTGAGGTCCAGAGCATTTCAATACTGGAAGTGTCGACACCAGCACTTTCAAGAATTGCCATTGCATAAATTACCTGCACAATTCCTGTGGCCATATCGAATACACCTGGCCCGCGCAACACCTTGCCATCGTTGCTAAAGGGTCGTGCAGCGAGAGTTCCTATGGGGTGCACTGTGTCGTGGTGACCTAACAACAAAATACGTGCTGTACCCCGCGCTGGTACCAACACATGCGGGCCAACATCAGAATCAACTAGTACGGAATCTCTATGAGCGACACGTTGAATAATGCTTTCCAACTGCACAGCACTTTTCGCCAGTTGGCTTGCATTGCGTGAAGGCGACTCAATGTTGACAATTGCTTCAATATCGCTCAGCACCTGAGGCAGCATCGACTGAGCGGTGGCAAGGAATGGATGCATCCCTAGATGTTGCCACGATGCCCACCCATTTCGCAGCCAATTTCGCATAACCTCATCACATGCGCCGTTTCTCCCCATTTATTTGTATGTCTATTGCTACCTGCGTAGTGCTGTCTTCCTGCGGATCCAGCTCATCTGAAGCGCCGGCAACGACCGCTAGTGCTACAACCACCACTGCCTCAACATCAACCGCAGTGACACCTACTACTGCCCTCTCTGGCGATTTCTATGAAGCGCCTACCGACCTCAGCACCTTGCAGCCTGGTGACCTCATTCGTTCATCCATTGTTTCTACCACGAACGATTCGACCGCATTCACGGTTCTTTATGCATCACGTTCAGTTTCCGATGCGCCAATTGCGGTGAGTGGAATGGTCTGGGTTCCTAACGCTCCCACAGAGGGCAACCCATTGGTTTCTTATGCACATGGAACCACCGGTATTGCCGACGAGTGTGCGCCGAGTAAAAGCAATGGCTCAGGAGAAACTGGGGTCATTGCCAATATTTTGGTGACAAAGGGTTACATCTTTGCAGCAACCGACTACGAAGGCCTCGGTACAGAGGGTGTACACCCGTACGTTGTGGGCGTGAGCGAAGCACGCAGCATGCTCGACATCATTCGCGCAGCACGTCAACTCACTGAGTCACGCGGCGAGTCGGTGGTATGGGGTCATTCACAAGGTGGTGGCGCTGCATTAATGGCAAGTGAAGTTGCCCCGAAGTACGCCCCCGATGCACAAGTGGTAGGCGCAATTGGTGGAGCCCCTGTTGTTGAACTCGACAAACTCAGCAGCGTCTTTACCGTCACCGATTCGTTTGGTTTCATGTTCATGGTGGCTGCAGGCTTTCGCGCTGCATACCCCGACATCGACCTCTCCAAAGTAATGACCCAAAAAGGTCTCGACATGGTTGCTCTCGCTGAAAGCACTTGCACCGACGTCATTATGAAAGCACGTGGCACCGACGTAAAGACATACCTCTCTGTTGATTCTCTCAACACCGAACCACTGCTGTCGCACCTTCAAGAGAACACTCCAGGAAACATTGCAACCGATGTTCCGATTTTTGTGTACCACGGCGAAGCCGACGAACTGATTCCCGCCTCTACGTCGCTGCAATTTTTTGAGCGTGCATGCGCAACTGGCGGCTACAACATTCAACGCAAGACCTATGCGGGTGCAACACATGTCGATGTTCTCTTCAGTGCTTCCTCCGATATTCAAACGTGGATTGCCGATCGCTTCAACGGAACCGCACCCACCCCGACTCCCTGCGCGTAGTACTGCATCGGCAATGATGGAGAAATGGAATTCATTGCCAACTTCATGACCGCCGAAGAGGACCCCGTTGTTTGGTCTCAAACACGTGAAGCAGAAGGCTGGAATGTGCTTGGCTGTGCAGACCATTTCTTTAGCCCCAACAAGAGTTACCCCCACGTGTGGGTCACGCTTGCCACCATGGCGGCAGCAACAAAAAAAGTGAAACTCACCACTTCGTTCGCCAATAATTTATTTCGCTCGCCCGTTGAATTCGCACAAGCATCGCTGCAAATGCAATCGGTCTCACATGGCAGGTTTGAAGCAGGCCTCGGTGCTGGTTGGGAAAAAGCAGAAGCAGAAGGCTCAAGCATTCGGTACCCAAGCCCTGGCGAACGCGCCGGAATGTACATTGAGTCGGCACATATTGTGCGTGAACTTTTCGATACAGGTGGCTGCACTTTTTCTGGCAAGTACTACAACATGGATGTTCCAAAAATCGGGCCCATGCCCGCTGCCGGACCCCCTCCACTCGTTGCATCTCTAGGTGGCCCGCGCACTATTCAAGGTATTGCCCCCATTGCCGACCGCGTGGAAATCAAACTCATTTCTGGCATTACACGCAACGGAAGTGTCGACCTTCCCGCAATGGCCACCATCCCCGAGTCGCACCTATACGACCTCGTACAACAGGTGCGCGAGGTGAACCCCACGGTTCCTCTCAGTGTGTTCATTTTGTGCAGTGTTGGCGACGACGCGCGCACCGCAGCGGTAGAGAACATGTTGGGCAACTCATTCCTCGGTGGGTTTTACGGCTCGGCTTCAAAAGTGTCGGAGTCGATGTTCCGCCTTGCCGAGGCCGGCATTGACCGCGTGGAAGTGAGCCCGTTTACCGAGAGCAGTTTCGCCAATTTGGCGACGAAACTTTTTGCATAAAGCTTCGTAGTAGTGCCCGGGATGGGACTTGAACCCATACGGCTATTTCTAGCCAGGGGGGTTTAAGCCCCCCGCGTCTGCCTATTCCGCCACCCGGACGCCGCCTTTAGGCTACGCGCTCAGGAGCCAAGATCGCACGAGAAAAAGCTGTGGATGCAGGAGCCGACTGCAAAAGTTGCTCGACTTCTTCCCACAATGCGGTACGCAACGTGCATGACTCGACAAGCGAGAGGTCGTTCAACACCACAATGCCCTCAATCATGTCGGCAAGCACCCCAGCAAGCGGGCGACCCTTGATGGCTACAGCGACGACTCCGCCACCTTGGCGACGACGGATGGTGCGCTGGACCCCAACAACACGTGGTGGGCTGCGAAAACCTGGAGCAACGAGACCGTACCGCGCAGCCACGGCACCAAGCAGGTGAGCTGCTGTGGTGAACGTGGCGGTATCGGACATGCATGCATCATGACAGCAGGGTGTCACAGCAATTCTCTAGTGTTGCGCCGTGAGCGACGCACCACATAACCCCATCCAAACCATGGTGCTCAACGTGCTTGCCAAACGTGGCGACTTTGTGCCTAGCTCTCCCGAGCTGGCAACAGAGGTCGAAGAGCACCTCTGCGATGCGCTCTCCCCCATTGCCGAGCATTACAGCACCAGCAACCCGCTCTGGATCACCAAGCATGCCCTCAGCACTGTGCACGGATGCGAAGCACATCACGTTGCATCACGCGACTCTTTTTCGTGGACCATTGCTTCTGTGCGCGGCACCGTTGCCCACAAAGCAATAGAAATTCTCATTAATACGCGCACCCCTCGTAGCCCCGGCGAATATGTTGACGACGCGCTCGATCGCATTGTTGAATCTGAGCGCGGCACCGCATCCGACTTCATTGCCTCGTTATCACCGGGCGAACAAGCAGACCTTCGTTCACAGGTCGTTGACCTTGTTACGAAATATGAAGACTCCTTTCCCAAGTTAGAAATGCGTTGGCGCCCAGTGGTGGAAAGCAATGCAAAAGTAGAACTCTTTGGTGGCGCTGTTGTCATGAGCACACGCGCCGACCTCGTCATTGGCGCGCCAGGCAGCAAGGTCATCATCGACATCAAATCGAGCCGCATCATGGCTTCACATCGTGAAGACCTGCGCTTCTATTCGTTGGTAGAAACACTGCGCTCTCGCCAATCACCTCGGCTCACTGCAACATTTTCTTTAGAGACACAACGCATCGACGCCGAAGACGTTTCGCTATCTACTCTCAGCGTTGCTGTGCATCGTTTAGTTCAAGGTGCACAACTTTTGCACGAACTCGACCAAGAAAAACGTGCACCCACTCGCCGCAGTGGCAGCACGTGTTACTGGTGTCCACTCGCTGCTACCTGCAACGAGGGTCAAGAGTTTTTAACGGGCGACCGCGACGCCTAGATCCATAACAGCAAAAGGAACACCGAGTGCTGCCCCACTGCGGGCACTTGCGATTCTTCTTCCTGGTTGTGTTGCTGGTTTTGGAGCTCCTAAAACATCAGGGCCAAGACGCGTGCTCAAAGCATCGACATCGCTCACATTCACCACGAAACCCCAGAGATGTGTTTTTTCTACTTGCTCTTGCGCACTCACCACTTCCACCACAACTGAACCCAGTTTGTGAAAGGCCTGTTGCATGCCAGAACCAGCGTCGCGAGTGCGTTTCACTGGGGCACCAGTTGCTGCTTCAATTGCAGCGCAAGTGACATCGAGTGAGTTTGTGCGCACCACCACGTGGTCGACACCTAAGCAACCAACATCACCAGGTTCAAGTGGCAACTCAAGGTTGCTGGAAGCACGGCGAGTAAGAACGCCATCAATGGCTGCAGAATTAACCTCAGTCATTTCCCACGCCACCATTCCGGCTGGCTGAGTGCTGTCGACAACGAGCACGACATCGCCAAGCGAGAAGCGAGACTCAGAAGGGGTAGCCGACAGAAAGTGGAAGCCAAATGCTTCCCAAGGTTCCGGGGAACCGCCCACCACCACGGCGGTGATGAGACTCATGAAGAAAGGCTCGAGTTAGCCGCGGCCCATGTTGGGACGCTTGCCGTGGTTTGCTTTTGAACGGCGGAGCTTTGCTTTGCGCTTTTTGGTCTTCTTTGACATAGGTTCGCAGACTATCGGTGAAATCAGCCTTTTCGCCACCGGGCTCGGCCATTGGCATAGGGCTCCCCCGTGGCGCTCGTGGTGGCACATAGGTAAGAAACTTTGCTTTCGGCAATCCCCTGCGCCCCAATGGGGGTGCAATACGCCCCAGGGCTCACATATTTGATACCGCTGGGAGCGGTGGTTGCCACACTGGGCACTGTGCTTGGCAACGATGTAGCCACCGAAGAGCCACCACAACTATCGACAAGTTTTTTGACGCGGCCATATTCGCTTTGATCCATCGACAACTTCCAACGGGCCTTCACCGCAACCCAATCGGAAATATAGGTGCAGTGATACGACGCAAGTGGCGGCAGCCAATTGCTCGGATCTTTGTCTGACTTCGACTGGTTCACCGAGTCGGTGACTGCAAGCAAAGTTCGTGGGTCGCTGAGATCATTGGCAAACAACGTGCGCTGAGACGTGGTCCACGCCCATGCTCCGGAATCCCACGCTTCTTTCAGCGCAACAACGTGGTCAATATCGACATTGCCCTTATCGCTCCACCGAGCTCCGTCGTATGGCGACAACCAGTCGCCGGCAACAACTACGCAGCCAAAAGGGTCAACTTGCGCTTTGGTCAGACTGTCACGAATGAGAACTTCTTCGCGAGTGTCGCACCCGTTACCATCGAGATCTTTCCAATGCGGGAAAAGTTCACGCGCATAGCCACTGGTGTACTCATTTTCCACTGTGATGCTCGCTAAAAGTGCCGCTGTTGAACCCGCCGCCACCGGCGCTACAGCGCCCGTTGTAGTTGAAGGAGAAGAAGTAGAAGTAGCCACCGTCGTGGAGGTTGATGAAGTGGTTCCACAACCCTCCAACAGTTTCTTGGTACGACCGTATTCACTTTGGTCCATGGAAAGTTTCCACTGCACTTTCACTGCTACCCAATTTGCGAGGTAGGTACAGCGATAAGAAACAAGTGGTGGCAAATAGTTGCTCGGGTCTTTCTCACCCTTTTTTGCATTTTCTTTTTTCGACACCACATTGAGCGTGATGCGATTTACTAGGTCGTTTGCATAGTCACTGCGCTGTGCTGCGCTCCATGCCCAGCCACCGGAATCCCATACTTCTTTCAAAGAGACCAAGTGATCAATTTGCACATCGCGGCTCTGCAACCATGTGCGGCCGTCGAAAGCAGATGCCCATTTACCAGAAGTGATCGTGCAACGAGCACCGGTTTTCTTCACCGGCACCAAACTGTCGCGTTCTAGAACTTCGGCACGCGTATTGCAGCCATCTTTATCAACATCTTTGTTTTCGCCAAACAACGAACGTTTGTAGCCACTTTTGTATTCATTTGCTACGACGATTTTGGCAAGGCCCTCCAGAGGAGGAACCGTCGCCACAGGCTGCGAGCTTGCACTTACCTGCTGTGAGGAAGATGAACACGACAGCACAACAACTGCAACTGCTCCATGTACTGCAACGCGCCATTTCATGATGAGACTCTAACTGTGCGCTTCACGCGAATACGTGTAACTCGTGTGTCAATTACGCAACAGCAGTTTCTTCCATTTCAATGAAAATACATTCGCCTGGGCACATCTCAGCCGACTCCACCACAAGATGATGATGTTTCAATGGCACCCATGCCAAGCTTCCACCACTACCAGGGTCATTGAGTGGACGCGACTCTTCGGCAACATAAGCAATGCCATCTTCTAGTTGTACGAAGACATCTGGGCAATGGTCGACACACAGCCCATCACCAGTACAAAGGTCTTGGTCGATCCACACGTGCACGAGGAGAGAAACTACACGTAATACACATGTAACGCTCTACCCTGATGATGTGAAACTCAACGCACCCATTGCCCCGCGCCAGGAACACGTTTGGGAACGCCCCACTGGCAATATTCACGACCCTTGGGCTTGGCTACGCAACAAAAATGACCCCAACACCATTGCCTATCTTGACGACGAAAATGCATATGCAAACCAATGGTTCACACAGTGCGAGCCGAGCATCAACACACTCTTTGAAGAAATCAAAAGTCGTGTTCAAGAAACCGATATGTCGGTGCCAACCCAACATGGGCCGTGGTGGTATGTCTCCAAAACAATTGAAGGACTGGCATATGGGGTGCACTGCCGTGGGCTCTCCAAAGAGACCGCCGGAGAGCACATCATTCTCGATGAAAACGTTGAAGCCAGTGATGAAGAATACTTTTCGCTCGGTGTAGCGGAAATCAGTTCCAACCATGCGCTCTTGGCGTGGTCGTACGACACCGATGGTAGCGAGCAATACACCATGCGCATTCGCAACCTTGTTGACGGCACAGATCTTCCCGATGTTTTGCACGATACGTCTTACGGCGGTACTGCTTTTAGCGCCGACAATCAATACCTTTTCTATGTCGTGAACGACGAGGCCTTACGACCCTTTCGCGTCATGCGCCACCAGATGGGCGCGCCTCAAAGCTCCGATGTACAGGTGTACGAAGACCTCGATGAACGCTTTTTTGTGGGTCTTGGGCTCACTCGTTCCGGCAACTACATCATCATTGAATCATCGTGCCGCACCACGAGTGAGGCCCATGTCATCGATGCGCATCATCCACTGACGTCACCAATATGTGCGCGCCCACGCGAAGAAGGACTCGAGTACAGCATCGACGACTGGGGAAGTTCGTTTGTTGTACTCACCAACCTCGACGCCGAAGATTTCTGTGTGCATACCGCGCCACACAGCAACCCCAGCAACTGGTCAATACTCATTGACCACATTTCTGGGCGGCGCATTGCCGACATCGACCCGTTTCAAAAGTTCCTCGTTGTGTACGAATGGCAAGATGCGCAACCTCATATTCGCCTCGTTTTTCCCGACTCTTCACAACATGTCATTTCTGTGCTCACCGAGCCACACGATGTTGAACTCGATAGCAATCCGGAATGGACCACACAGACTCTGCGCATTCAATATCAGTCGCTCATTGCGCCAAATACAGTTGCTGAGTACGACGTTGTGAAACAGTCATTACTCACTCTGAAACAAACCGTTGTTCCGAATGTCGATTTGTCGCAGTACGTGGCTACACGTGAGTGGGCAACCTCACACGACGGAATGCGCGTTCCCGTCGACATCGTTCGCCATCGCAACACACTTCAAGATGGTTCCGCACCGGCAGTTCTCTATGGTTATGGAAGCTACGAAATCTCCATTGCCCCACGTTTCTCTGTCACACGCTTTTCGCTTCTCGATAGAGGTTGGGTATGGGCCATTGCTCACCCACGCGGAGGCGGCGAAATGGGCCGACGCTGGTACCTCGGTGGACAATTGCTTACGAAGCGCAACACCTTTCTTGACACCATTGCAAGTGCCGAGCATTTAGTTGCAAATAAGTGGGCACGTACAGGCGGTATTGCCCTGTACGGAGGCAGTGCAGGCGGCCTACTTGTTGGTGCATGCATCAACATGGCACCTCAAGTGTTTGGGGCGGCGGTTGCTGCTGTTCCATTTGTCGATGTCGTGAGCACCATGAGTGACCCCACACTTCCACTCACTGTGACCGAATGGGAAGAATGGGGTGACCCGCGCAGTGAGCCCTGGGCTTCTTACATGTTGTCGTATTCGCCATACGACAATGTTGAAGACAAAAAGTACCCACCGCTATACGTAACAGCGGGATTGAATGACCCTCGCGTCAGTTACCACGAACCCGCCAAGTGGGTTGCCAAATTACGGTCGATGCAAAACAACACGAGCGATATCTTTTTTCGTTGTGAGATGGGTGCTGGCCATGGTGGGCCGTCAGGGCGTTACGAACATTGGCGCGACGAAGCACACACCATTGCATTCATGCTGCAACAACTACCAACACACTTAAAATAAGAAAAACCATGTTTCTCCACACGTGGTTCATCGATAGCGGAGCACGCGACACGGCACCAAAGCATCTACACGCTGGTCGCTCGCCACGGCGCAACAATTGAACAATGCGCACCGTAAAACCAACGAGCAATACGCACGCAGCAACTCCTGTTGCAAGAGGTGCAACTTGTGCAATGAGTAAAGCCCCCAGCACTACTTCACACCAGGGCAATGCCCATTTCACCGCAGAATCAATAAATGTGCGACCAGTAAAAAACGGGGTGCTGGCAATGCTCCACTCTTTCCCCTGAGCAAGTTTGCTCACACCAGCCCATACGAACATGAGGCCAAGAGCCACGCTCACGAGCACGCGCAGTGCATTCACTCGGGGAATGCAACCTCTACAACTTTGCCCCGGTAAAACGCCATGGCATGTGGCGAAGCACCCGCTGGAGTGTTGAGATGCGTTACTTGCCCCACAACGAAGTAGTGATCGCCGTAGAGGGCATCGGAGTGCAGATTGCAGTCAATATGGGCAAGTGACCCCGCAATTGCTGGTGCCCCATTGAGCGAAGGAGCCCATTCAATGCCAGCGAAGCGATCGTCGGACTCTTTTGCGAATCTCCAGCACACATCGGCCTGGTTCTCTGCCAACACATTGACGCAGAACTTTCCTGTGCCTTTCAGCGAGTTCCATGTTTTTGACTGCGTGCCAGGAAGAAATCCAACCAAAGGTGGTTCAAGCGATACCGACACAAATGAGCCAATGGTGATTCCCTGCGGCGTGCCATCGGCATCGATTCCAGTAACTACAACAACACTGGTGGGAACATGGCCAAGAACGTCACGGAATTGTCGAGAATCAAATGCAGTCACGGCAACATCGTAACAATTTTGCCGAGGCAAAGATCTACAAACGAAAGTTCAAGCCCTCAGAAGCAACGAATACATTGCATCCAGCGGCCTTGCCGATAGCTGCCAAACAAGCAGCCGAGGCATCGAGAGCATCGTCAGAACGCGAAGGGTCGTGATGAAAGAGCGCCAAGTTCTTCACCCCGTGAGTGGTTGCCACCCACACTGCGTATTCCGCCGTGCAGTGTCCCCAGGTTGATTTCACTGCGAACTCTTGTGGCGTGAATTGCGAATCGTGTATGAGAAGGTCTGCGCCTTCCACCAATTCACGTGCTCCATCGCTAATGCCATGTGAGCCATCGGTGGGTTGCTGATGGTCAGACAAGTAGGCAATTGATTTGCCATTGAGTTCAATGCGAAAACCGAGCGTTGCTCCCACGTGAGGAATGGAGCGAGCCTTCACATGAACATCGTCAATCATGAAATCTGAATTTGAAGTATCGACAAAAGAAATAGTTCCGGGAATGTGAGACAAGCCCACAGGGAAAAGTGGAGGGCTCACCAATTTGTCGAACACTGCTTGCAGCGACATGCCGTCGTCTTGCACTGGCCCGCGCACAGTGAGAACTGTTTCGTCATTCAACAAAGGTGCAAAAAACGGAAGGCCCTGCGTGTGGTCGAAATGCGAGTGCGTTAAGAGGCAGGTGCCAACGAACTTGGTATCGCGTGTGAGGCATTCTTTGCCGAAATAGCGAAGTCCCGTTCCGAGATCAAACAAGATGGGCTGACTGCTCGGAGTGAGCACCGAAACACAAGAGGTGTTGCCGCCGTAACGCATGATGTCGTTGCCATGGCAAGGTGTTGAGCCACGAACGCCATGAAATGTGACCGAGAACGTCGTCTCAGAACCTGTGTCGTGCCCCCGCATAAGTGATGACGTTACGCCTCTTTGCGCAAAGGAGTAAATGTTGACGAGCGTGACGTTGGTCGCAAGGCCTCGCGCAGCGACTACCGTTCACGTATGGGCAACAACACACCACGCATGCATGCGGTCAACGCCAACGGCATCGACTTCCAGTACCTCACTCAAGGCAGCGGACCGTTAGCCCTTTGCCTGCACGGCTTCCCCGATACAGCTCACTCATGGATCCCCACTATGAACTACATCGCCGATGCAGGTTTCACTGCCATAGCGCCCATGATGCGCGGCTATGCCCCCACCTCGCTCGCTTCCGATGGGTGCTACCAAACTGCCGCACTTGCACACGACGCTGTTGCTCTGCATGAAGCACTTGGTGGTTCAGACGATGCAGTCATCATTGGCCACGACTGGGGTGCTCCAGCAACTTACGGCGCAGCATTGCTTGCACCCGAGCGATGGAAGAAAGTCGTGGGCATGGCGGTGCCACCTGGGCCAGCACTTGGCCTAGCTTTTCTCAGCAACTTAGATCAGGTACGAAAAAGTTGGTACATGTTCTTTTTTCAACACGGTTTGTCCGACATTGTTGTGGCAGCAAACAACTACGCGTTCATCGACAAAATTTGGGCCGACTGGTCACCCACTTTTGATTCTGGCAACGCTGCGCAACATGTGAAAGATGCATTAAGCACTCCAGAGAACTTGTCGGCTGCACTTGGCTACTACCGTGCAGCTTTGGGCGACGGGTACAAAAACCCCGCATACGGCGAATTGCAATCGCGCATGGGTGGTGAAGTTCCGGTACAACCACTTCTTTATATGCATGGCGAGAACGATGGCTGCATTGGTGTTGATGTAATGGAATCATCGCGCAGCATGTCGGGAAACAATGTTGTCTATGAAATAGTGAAAAACGCCGGGCACTTTTTACAACTTGAACAACCACAAGTTGTTGGTGCTCGCATCGCAGATTGGATCACCTCATGAAACCTCAACTCCCTGACGGCCTTGTAGCAATTGTGAAGCGCGAATGTGCAACGTGCGTCATGGTTGACCCATTGTTTGCCAACATTGCAGCGAGTGGCACTCCCCTCACGGTGTACACACAAGACGATCCAACGTTTCCTGCATCTGTTTCTGCAATTCACGACAAAGACCTGTCGGTGTCGTGGCATTACGACATTGAAACCGTACCCACGTTGCTGCGCATCGAAAATGGCGAAGAGGTAGAACGCACCTTTGGCTGGAGCAAAGACGCATGGCAAAAATTCACGGGCATTACAGACCTTGGTGCAGATCTTCCCGTCATGCGACCAGGTTGCGGCTCGCTCAGTGTTGACCCCAACTTGGAAGATGAACTACGCGTGCGCTTCACCAGTTCCACATTGCATTCTCGACACGTTGAACTCGCTAGTGCCGAAGATGAATTCGAGTCGATGTTCACCCGCGGCTGGACCGACGGCTTGCCTGTTATTCCGCCCACACCTGAACGCGTGTTACGCATGCTCACCGGCACTACGCGCAGCCCACAAGACGTAGTTGCCATTGCGCCGCCGAACTTGGTTGAGCTCACTGTCGAAAAAATTGCAATTAACGCAGTGATGGCTGGTGCACTTCCTGAATACTTACCGTGGATTATCACTGCACTCGAAGCGGTGTGTAACGACGAATTCAACATGCACGGAGTGCTTGCTACCACTATGCCTGTTGGTCCCGTCATTATTTGCAATGGCCCGGGCACCAAAGCAATTGGCATGAACAGCGGCGTCAACGTGTTTGGTCAAGGCAATCGCGCGAACCTCACCATTGGTCGCGCTGTGCAACTCACCATTCGCAATGTGGGTGGCGGTAAGCCCGGCGAAGTAGACCGAGCCACACATGGCAACCCCGGAAAGCTCAGCTTCTGTTTTGCTGAAGACGAAGCCGGCTCACCATTTGGAACCCTGGCGCAAGAGCGTGGTATTGCCCCTCAGCAAAATGCCGTCACGGTGTTTGCTGGCGAGGGGCCGCGTTGTGTTGTAGACCAAGCTGCCCGTACGCCAGAACTACTCACCAATTCGTTTGCTGCTTGCCTACGCGCAACACATCACCCCAAGTCGGTGCTTTCCTTCGATGCGATTCTTGTGGTGAGCCCCGACCATTCACGCGTATACGCCGAAGCCGGGTGGGATCGCGAGAGAATATTGAGCGAGTTGTATGCACGCCTCAACATTCCTGGCGCTGAGCTCGTGAAGGGTGCACTCGACATGGCAGAAGGTTTGCCCGCCAAGTTCGCCGACCGCATTGTGCCCAAATTCAAGGCTGGCGGAATCCTTCTGGCCCATGCGGGTGGCGGAGCGGGGCTCTTTTCTTCAATTATCGGTGGATGGGCCAACGGTGCCATGGGTAGCACACCTGTGACACGACCCGTCCTTTCATGACAGACTGTGAACCATGAGCGCGCCCATTCTTCTCGACCCCACCAATGAGTCACGGCCCGCGCAACGCGAGCAGCTCACACGCCCTGCGTCGGTGAAAGGGCTCACCGTTGGTTTGCTCGACATCGTGAAGGCACGTGGCGATGTTTACCTCAATCGTCTTGAAGAACTTTTTGTTGCAGAAGGCGCAAAGGTGTTGCGATTCCGCAAACCCACTTTCACCAAACCTGCGCCACCCGACCTGCGACATGAAATCTCTATTCAATGCAATGTGGTCATTGAAGCACTCGCCGATTGAGGCAGTTGTACGTCGTGCAGTGTGCACGACATCGCAGACTTAGAACTTCGTGGAGTGCCTTCGCTCTTTGTCGCCTCAAGTGAGTTCATTAACGCTGCATCTGCTCAGGCAGAAGCACTCGGTTTCCCCGACATCGCACGCGTTTTTGTGGGTCACCCCATTCAAGATCGCACCGACGATGAAATGCGTGAACTTGCCGAACTTTCCTTTCCGGAAATTCTGCGCAAAATCACTTCTGCTTAATTGTCTGCATAGCTGAAGGCATGCGGTACCCCATTGTGGAGTACTCAACGAGTCCTTCATTGACCAGTGCTTGCGCTAATCGCAGGGCTCGTTCAACATCTGTTATTTCCATCACTTCACCGAGTCGTTCAGGTGCAACTGCCCCCACTGTGAGTGCCTTCATTAGTTTTCCGCGTGCCTGACGATCGGAGCCAGCAAACTTCGCCTGTGGCTTACTGGTAAATGCCGAGGCTTTTGCCGGGTCAACGTCACCGTTTGCACCACCTTTCCAAACACATTGAGCAAGCACAGGGCACACCTCACAATGTGCTTTGCGTGCCGTGCATACCGTTGCCCCAAAATCCATCATCACCTGGTTCCAATCGCGCGAGAAACCTATGGGTAGCCACTCATCGGCAAGTTCTTGCGACACACGGGCATTTAACACTTTGCCTGAAATACGCGCCAACACTCGAGCAACATTGGTGTCGACCACAGCAACATCAGCATCGAATGCAAAAGTCAATACGGCTCGTGCGGTGTATGGCCCAACACCTGGAAGTTCTAACAATTCGCTCAACGTACGCGGCACTTCGCCATTGAAACGATCCACCATCATTTGTGCCGCAAGTTGCAAGTTTTTGCAACGCCTGGGGTAACCCATCCCCTGCCATTCCACGAGCATGTCGGCCAACGGCGCAGCTGCACATGCACGAGGAGTGGGAAAGAGCGAAACGAAACGTTCAAAGCGCGGCAGCACTCGTGGCACATGTGTTTGCTGAAGCATCACTTCAGACACCAACACGTGCCATGGGTCTTGCGTTTCGCGCCATGGCATATTGCGCAGTTGAGGTATCCCCCACTGCAAAAGCAGATCAGGAACGTTGTTTATGCGTTCCAAGCAGCATTGACGTCGTAAGGGCGTGTGCGCTCGGGGGCATTTGCACGCTTCCACACCATCACACGGCGACGGAAGTAACACACTTCTTTACCGTCTTGGTTGAAGCCTTTGGTTTCCACCGTCACAATGCCGCGGTCGTTCTTCGACTTTGACTCAGCAATTTCCAACACGCGTGTTTCTGCATGAATGGTGTCGCCGTGAAATGTTGGGAACTTGTGTTGCAGTGTTTCCACTTCGAGGTTTGCAATAGCTGCACCGCTCACATCGGGAACACTCATGCCCAACACGAGCGAGTACACCAAGTTACCCACAACCACGTTGCGGCCTTGCACACTTTGCGAAGCAAACCAGTCGTTGGTGTGCAATGGGTGATGGTTCATGGTGATCATGCAAAACAAATGATCGTCATATTCAGTGATGGTCTTGCCTGGCCAGTGGCGATACACATCGCCCACGGTGAAGTCTTCTAAACAGCGGCCAAAGGGACGTTCATGAGTTGTCATACCGAAACGCTAACCCACTTGAGGCGTCTCACAAAAGTGCAGCGCCGAACTTCGTTTATGACTTTTGTATTGGCCCAGATTCATCATCAGGCAATGCAGGCAACGGGTACTGCCCTGTGCGGTCGCGCGGAGCATGGCGCTCGACCCAGTCGATGTTGCTTTCGCCCTTGCTGACTGCATCTTCTGCAACTTTGCGCAACGGCTTGAGGCGGTCTTTCTTTTCGAGCGACCAAGGGCCAACTCGCAAAGACAAGTAGCACGCTGCGCCAACAAGAATGGGCAACCAAAACTGTGCAAGTCGATAAGTAAGTACGCCCACCGTTGCTGAACTGCGCGACAAACCAAAGCCCACGATGGTGGGAATGTAGATACCTTCAACAATGCCAAGCCCGCCTGGGGTAATGGGCACAACAGCCATCACGTTTGCCAAACCAAATGCCACAATGAGCCCGTCAATAGCAATGTGTCCGCCAAAAGCGCGCAGGAACACAAAGAGTGCAGCCATATCGAACAGCCAATTTGCTAGCGCCCATCCAGCTACTCGCCACAACAACTGCCGGTCGGCAATGAGGCCTTCCAAACGATTACCTAAATGGCGAATGACCTCACACGCGTGGTCGGCATCGATACGAACGTGCTGTGCGAGCCAACGCACCGCACGCTCGGCGCGACCCTGGCCCTCTACCAAACCAAATATGAGCCCCGCAGCAACGAGCATGAGCACAATGCCCACAATGGCGGCGCCTCCGTACAACGCATTTACTCCGCGAATAGGAATAGAAACGATGAGCCCCACCCACAAGATGAGGTTCAGCATTACCGCAGAGCCGATTCCGGCTGTTGCCAATGCGAATCCTGCATCGGGGCCTTTGATGCCCGACAAGGTAAGCAGTCGGTAGCCAAGAGCTGAAGATGCTGCGCTGCCGCCAGGCATGATGCTGCCGAGCGACTTTGTACTGAGTTGAATGCGAAAGAGTCGCATCACCGGCATTTTGTGCCCTTCGTTACCCAAGGCCGCACGTGTGAGAAGCGAATAACAAAAAAGCCCAATGAACTCGAGCAACACACCCAAAACCAACATGGTCTTATCGACTTCAAAGAGGTCACTAAAAGCTTGACGAAAGCCCGGCACTAACGGGAAGACAAAAAAATAAATAACTGCGGCAAAGCCAATGGTCTTCAGTGTGCGTATCCACACCTTGCGTTTATTCGCCGCTGCCTCTAGCGAGACCCCTGCAGAGTTGCTTGGCTGTTCGCCGCTCGACTGCATTGTCATAGGTTAGTTACCTTCAGCGCTATCTGCTGTAACTGATGCCGCACTGCCGGGCGAAGAGAGATGTCTGTTTTGCCTAATCGCACCATAACGAGCTCTTTTTCGGGAATAATCGCCGTGTACTGACCCTCGGATCCCGTTGCAACAAGTGAGTTTTCGCACTGTGGCCACACCCACCAGTGGGCGCCATATTGAGTTTCTGTCGCTGAATCGTTAGCCACAACTGTTCGTGCATGGTTTACCAAATAGTCGGGAAGAAGTTGCTTGCGCGTTCTATCGACCACAAGATCTCAATACAAATATCATTGATGCAACAACACAAAACATTGCTAGTGCCCGACGAATATTGACGGGACAAATGAGCAACTCATGCTGTCATTATCGGTGATGGACCAACTGGTATCGAACTTGCCGGTGCAGTAGAGGAACTACACTATGAATCTCATTGGGAGCGTGCGCACATCGCATCAAACGCAGCCATGACACTTCTCGAAGGGGCCCTCGGTTATTACCAACCTTTCATCCGTACTTGAGCAGATACACACTCGATACCCTCACCAAAATCAGCGTGCACATTCAGTTTGGCGCCGTTGTGATTGAGGCATCTACTCCCCATAGTTGCCCTGGTGACAAGTCCGCAAGGAAAGCACGTCGCGCGCCCGATTCGGTGACATGGTTCAAGTAAACATCTTGAAGCGTCAAGGCTCAGTTGACTAGATTTGGAATTAACTCGTGTGGACACCGCGTTAAACGGCCAACAATTAATGGATTCCACAACACTGGAACCACCACCCGAGGCTTTAACAATTCTCTAACAAAAAGTAGGAAAATAGCGCACCTCACCTTCTATCTGGTCAACGCT
>ENA-OUVC01000188-OUVC01000188.1-marine-metagenome-genome-assembly--contig:-NODE-188-length-43678-cov-3.350382_pt1 | contig 43678 bp, 45 predicted proteins | sample MGYA00248622_ERZ508571 | MGnify/ENA primary metagenome ERZ508571 (study PRJEB26236, sample SAMN06267175) | marine metagenome | isolation source: Columbia River Estuary | place: USA:Columbia River Estuary... | reverse complement strand
GAACGGCTTAGAGCCAGTTACAGACTTCGAACGAATCGATCCATAACTCTGGCACCGAACTCTAAGCCTGCAGTTGGTACCCGCTCGTCAACGCCATGAAACATTGCGCTGAAATCTAGTTCCGGTGGCAACAGCAAAGGCAAGAAGCCGTAGCAAGTTATGCCAAGAGTGCTAAAGGCCTTTGCATCAGTGCCACCACTAACTGTGTAAGGCACAGGTGTTCCAAACGGATCTTCGGCGCGAATAGCTGCGCCCATAGCCTCAATAATTGGACCTTCAAATGGAGCTTCCAGCGCAATGCCATTGACGACATCTTCTAGGACAACGCCAGGTGGCAAAAGATTCTCAATGTCTTTGATTAGTTCGTCTTCGTATCCTGGTAGGAATCTACCGTCAATCATTGCTTCGGCTGCACCTGGAATTACATTGTGTTTGTATCCAGCATTAAGCATGGTTGGGTTTGCCGTATTGGAAAGTGTCGCACCAATAATTCGAGCAATCGGTCCAAGTTGAGCCAATAGATCTTCTGGGTCATCTGCACTCAACTCCATACCAAGAGCATCCGATACAGCTTTAATGAAATCTCGAACGGTCGGAGTTAGCGCTAAGTCAAACTTATGATTTCCAACTGCAGCAACTGCTTCAGCTAATTTAGTAACTGCATTGTCATTGTTAATGAATGAACCGTGACCAGCTGTTCCTTCAGCCTTAAGTTTCATCCAGCGGATACCCTTTTCAGCTGTCTGCACTAAATAGAGGCGCACATCATCGCGAAGTGTTAATGAAAATCCGCCAACTTCACCCACAGCTTGAGTAACCCCGCGGTAAAGTTCTGGACGATTCTCAACTAACCAACCTGAGCCATGCTCACTGCCTGCTTCTTCATCTGGTAGCCAATCAAAAACGATGGTTCGATCAGGTTGCACACCATTGCGCGCCCAGGAACGAGCCAGCGCCAAGATCATGCCGTCGCCATCCTTCATATCAACGGCGCCACGACCCCAAATCATGCCGTCGTGAACTTCGGCAGCAAACGGGTGATAAGTCCAGTCCTTTGCCTCGGCTGGGACCACATCTAAGTGACCATGAATCAACAGCGCAGGCTTACTTGGATCCTTGCCTTCGATGCGGGCATTTACACCTTGGCGTTTACCACTTGTGGTCTCGTAACGTTCACACTCAATACCGACTTCTTTAAGTTTTGCTTCAACGTACTCAGCGGCTAGCGCCTCGCCGGGCCCACTACCGTCGCCATAGTTGGAGGTATCGATTTTGATTAAGTCGCGAACTAGCTCGACAACTTCGGAATCTACATCTGCAAGTGGCTCAATTGACATACCCATAGTCTGGCGCATGACGTTAGTTATGTCCGCACCAATTGCGTCATTTGAGCCAGATACGACTAAGCAGGTATTATTACGGGGCTGGGTAAGCCCAGCACACTAGTCCGAGTGGCGGAATTGGCAGACGCGCTAGCTTGAGGTGTTAGTCCCTTCACGGGGATGGGGGTTCAAGTCCCCCCTCGGACACAAGACTGCGATTCGGCACAGTTTTTTCACGTGAGGTGGCTATGGCAATTCCCAAGGTCATCCTCTATTACGGTTTTGCGCCGGTTGCTGATCCTGTTGCGCTCCGACTTTGGCAGTACGACTTATGTGAGCTCCTTGGCCTTACAGGTCGAATCATCATCTCCGAACATGGCATTAACGGCACGTTGGGCGGCGACATTGACGATCTCAAACGATACATCCGAAAAACTAAGGCCTATCCAGGTTTCAACAAGATCGACTTTAAGTGGTCGGAAGGTACTGGGCACGACTTTCCAAAGCTAACCGTTCGGGTGCGCGATGAAGTGGTCTCTTTTGGAGCTCCTAACGAACTGAAAGTTGATGAAGGCGGAATTATTGGTGGGGGCGTTCACCTCTCGCCCACCGAAGTTCATGACTTAGTTGAATCTCGCGGCGACGATGTCGTCTTCTTTGATGGACGAAACGCCTACGAGGCAAGGGTCGGCAAGTTTCGAAATGCCATAGTTCCAGATGTCGAAACAACTCGCGATTTTGTGGCCGAATTTGATAGTGGCAAGTACGACCATTTAAAGAGCAAGCCCATAGTCACCTATTGCACTGGTGGGATTCGCTGCGAAGTTCTTTCCGCAGTTATGAAGAGTCGTGGCTTCGAAGAGGTTTACCAAATTCAAGGCGGCATTGTGCGTTACGGCGAACAATTCGGAGACGATGGACTCTGGGATGGATCACTATACATATTTGACAATCGAATGAGTATGGATTTTTCAGATCACACCAAAGTCCTCAGTACCTGTGATGACTGTGGCGTCCCAACTAAAGACTTCTATAACCGACATGAATCCCAGGGCCGAAAGCTAGCGCTGCTCTGCAGTAAGTGTGCAACTAGTAGCGGGGCAACTAAGCCAAATACTGGCGACGAAGAAATTGCTGGCTAGCTGCTTAAGCTAACGCTGCAATTACATCAATCTCAAGTAGCAAGCCAGGGATAGCAAGCGCAGTAACTTCCACTGTTGTATCAGCTGGGTAAGGCTTTGAGAAATACTTTTCGCGGCATTCGATGATCGTCGGAAATTGAGTCATGTCAGTCATGTAGATGTTCACTTTAAACACCTTGGACAGATCGCTTCCTGCGGCGGCCAAAACAGTCTTAAGATTTGCAAAGACCTGATGAGCCTGTGCCTCGAAATCGTTTTCACCGACAATGGAACCGTCAGAACCTAGAGCGGCCTGCCCAGAGACGTAAACCACGCCGTTATGAACGGTTGCCTGCGAGTAATGAAAAGGGCTGTCCCATGAGTAAGGGCTAGCAATACCGGTGTGACTCATCAATCCTCCAAATGAATTTAGACAAGATTGACACGAGTTTCCGAGAATTTCAGGCGAATTTGAAACTTAAGCGGATTCGTTAAGTGGACCAGTTTGCTCAAGGGCGCGCAGGTTAGCAATTCGCTCTTCAATAGCAGGATGAGTGGCAAATAGCTTTGAAGTCATCTTGCTATCCAAAGGTGACTCGATCCAGAGATGAGCAACTGCATTAGATTTCTGGTGCACCACAGTGCTGTCCGCAGCCAAAGTTTCTAGGGCTCGACGCAACCCAGTTGGATTACGAGTAAACGCGACGGCAGTTACGTCGGCTAGTGACTCGCGCTTGCGCGAAATTGCCGCTTTCAGAAGTACAGCAGCAATCGGTGCAAGTATCGCAGCTACTAATGCTGCAATTAGCACAAATGGATTGGCTCCCCCATTGCTATCTCTACGTCCACCACCGAAGAGACTAATTCGAAGCAGGAAGTCGCTCATTAGGGCAATCGCTCCAGCGGTCGTTGCGGCAACTGCAGAAACTAAAGTATCGCGGTTAGCCACATGGGCCAGTTCGTGCGCCGCCACACCTTGCAACTGTTCTCGATCCATGACGCGAAGAATGCCAGTTGTGAAGGCAATGACGGCGTGCTCTGGATCACGGCCAGTTGCAAATGCATTCGGCGCATCATCTTCAACGATTGCTACCTTTGGCATCGGCATTCCTGAAGCGATAGTAATTTCATGTACCAAGTTGAATAACTGTGGCGCAGTATCGTGATCAATAACTTTTGCACCAGTCATAGTCAAAACGATTTTGTCTGAGTTGTAGAACGATCCCCAAACACTAATCAAGGAAATCCCAACTGCAATTGGAATGATTCCCACGCTGGTGTAACCCAAGTACAAAGCAACGGCATAGATAACGAAAGCTGTCAGACTTCCCATTACTCCAAGCAATAGAAATGTCTTGCGCCGGTTGCTTTGTTGTTGTGCCCTGAAATTAGACAAGTGATTCCTTAGTAAGCAAAGTTTTCAAGCGTTAGTTAGTTGAACGAAACGTTTGGTACTGCTCGCTTGCCTGGATCGTCAACTACGTAGAAATCGCGCTCGACAACTTTGGCTGGACCTGCGAAGAATTTGCCAGGTATGGAAACGATGGATTCATTTAAGGCTCGCACCGTGTCGTTGTAGTACTGGCGAGCAAAACCAACCTTGTTCTCAGTGCCAGAAAGCTCTTCTTGTAGCGACAAGAAGTTTGCAGAAGCCTTCAGGTCTGGATAGGCCTCAGCCACGGCTAGCAGTCCTCGCAACGCTTGGGTAAGCATGCCATCTGCTTCAGCAACGGCGGCCACGCCTTGAGCTGCAGTAGCCTGAGCTCGCGCTTGAACCACTTTCTCAAAAGTTTCTTTTTCGTGTGAGGCATACCCCTTGACGGTTTCTACCAAGTTAGGGATCAAGTCGCCTCGGCGTTGGAGCTGTACCTCAATCTGGGCAAAGCCTTCATCTACCGCAACATTTAGTCGAACCAATTTGTTGTACTGAACAATGCCGATAACAACGAGCAGCGCAACGACACCAAGGATTACATAAATACCAGTCATGGCTTTAGATTACCCCGACAACCGTTGAATCAAACCTAAGAAATCGCCTTGGTTATAGGAGCACCGAGCTGAACTTGGGAGTTAGACCAGACTGGCGCGATGTTCTTCGTCATGAGTCAAAATCTGAATAACCAGACCTGAAACGTCAATGTGTCCAAACGCGTCATGTTCCGCGGTAGCAGCCCACTGCTCTGGAGTCAGATCCTTAACAACAGAAAGCAGTTGAGTGCGCACTGACATCGCAAGCGCCGAAGCTTCCGACAACGACATTTCACTAAATCGGTCATATGTGGCCGTTGCATCTGGTTCCCACCACGTAAAACTAGGAGGTTTCTCCCCTGCTTCCAAGGCCTGACACATCTGAGCGATTCTTGGCATCCAAACTTGCTCATCTACCTGGGAAACATGTCCAAGAACTACTTGGGCTGGCCACTCGCCTGGAATAACTAAGTGACTCTGTTTCTCGTTAGCGGATTGGGCAGATTGAATCATCCGGTCAATGGACATGACTAGTTCAACCATTAGTACTGCTGGAGGATTAGCCACGAACTAAGTCTGCCCTATTAAACGAGTTAATTTCTAGTTCGGAAGCTGAGTATTTTCACATTCTGGTTTACTCAAAATCGCTATGAAAACTTCTTTCTCAGCCTCAGTTACATAAAGCAACCATTTCGCCTTCACAGCAACTTGAGTGGCTATGAAAGCACATCGACCGGGCTTAAATGGCGGTAACCAAGACGCTGCATTCGAATCGCTCTTTTGTTGATTCAATGATGCAATCGTTACTCGGAGATTCAAGGGATCGTTTGCAAACTCAACGCGCATTTGATCAGTCCACTGGTCTGCCCCCATTTGCCAGGCATTCTTAAGCGAAACCACATGATCGATTTGAGCCCCGCTAGGTGCTTCGGCAAAGGTGTAGCTCTCATTGGAATACGGATCTATCCAGGTACCGCCGATGACTTTACAGTTCCCCGTTCCCGATTTCAGAATTACGGTTGCAAAGTCGCGCTGCAAAATGTCATTGCGGGTATCGCAACCATTTCGATCCACATCTTTCCAGGCTGATCCAAAAGCATCACGGCTGTAATCAGTGTCTGGTGCCCTACCTCTAACTTGCAACGTTTGAGCAACTGCAAGCGCTTGCGAGGACACTTGCGCTTGGTTCGATGGCGAGACAACGGGTGCTGGTTGCGTAACTTGATCACTGGGTGATGTCTGCGGTGTCTGCGAATCTGACGGCAGTACTTGTGGCGCCGGATTACTTACGGGTGGTTGGACTAGCTCTGGATTTCCGCCGTCATCACAAGAGCTAAACAGCCAAGCGAGAATCAGTAGCGCGACAACTGGATATGATTTCTTCACCAGACAATCACCGACTTTCCATTTCTCGTCAGGATCTCATTTACTCGAGTGAATGGTTTAGAACCTAGAAAACCTCGGCTGGCACTCAATGGGCTTGGATGCGCTGAACTTACGATCGAGTTCGGATCAAACAGTTCACGAAACTTCTTAGCGTGATTGCCAAAGAGCAGACCTACGACCAGCGGATTTACTTCAACAACATGTGTGATTATGGCGCGGACGACAGGTTCCCATGGCCAGCTTGAATGCGCAGCCCGGATGCCAGACTCAGTAGTTAGTGAAGTGTTTAGCAATAGAACGCCCTGCTCCACCCAGGTACCTAATGACGCGTCAGCCGTTGAGATCGATCCGGTGTCTGCTGCAACTTCTTTGAAGATGTTTCGCAAGGAGCCTGGCAGTGGGTTTGTTTGCCTAGGTACCGCGAATGCTAGACCAATTGCGTGACTAGGTGTTGGGTATGGATCCTGCCCAATGACAACAACTGATACCTCATCAGGTGAAATTTTCAGAGCAGCAAAAATGTTTTCGAAACTCGGCACAATTTCGATCGAATCTTTAACGCACTGCGTTAGCTGCACATCGATTTGATCAATACTTGATCGGCAACTCGCGAGACAACCCTGCCATGAAGCTGGGATAGAACTCCACAAGGTCGCTGCCATGAGTTAAACCAGGCTTGGAACCCATTCACCGGCTTGCGCTACGAGGGTGCGCAAAGTTTCGACGCCAGCTGGTTCAAGTTCTGCCAGTGGTCCACGAGTTGATGAGCAAGGCACACCAAGAAGCCCCATTAGAGCTTTCGTCTTGGCTATGTATCTACCCGATTCAATGTGTTCCAGCAATGGAAGTACTGCAGCATGAGCCTGCGCTCTAGTTGCCGGATCAAGAATTCCAAAGTGAGCCTTTGGTAGCGCATTTGCCATGCCACCAATCCAGCTCGTTGCACCAGCATTAAAGAATGATGGACTATCTGCATCAGCGCCACAAACAATTTCGATTCTGCCTGCGTAGCGCTGGGTAAGCATAGGAATTCGATCTAAATCTCCGGATGCTTCCTTGATTCCAATTACATGAGCGTTATCTGCAAGTAGATCTAGGGTTTCCTGATCAAATGGAACACCAGTGCGTGCTGGGTAGTCATAAAGCACAGTAGGCAGCTTGGCAGCCGCAACTACAACTGTCACATGGTTTGCAAGTTCAGTTGGAGTTGGTAAAACGTATGCCGGAGCCGCCACCATTAGGCCGTCGCATTTTAGTTCTAGCGCGAGTTGGGCCTGCTTGATGGCTTCCTTTGTTGACATGCCGCCAACACCTGCCAAAACCGGAACTCGACCATGAACTTGCTTGACGATGGTGTCAATAACGGTTTGTCGCTCTTCAAAGTTCAACGCATAGGCCTCGCCTGTCGTACCAGCAGCAACGATTCCGGAAATGCCATTGGCAATCATCACTTCTGCAATGTGCGCGATTGATTTGGTATCGACTACCCCATTGCTATCAAAAGGTGTAACTAACGGAACGTGAACGCCACTGAGATCCATGGTCTCTCCTTGTTTGAACTCTTAACCTTGTACTCTGAATTGTGCAGTCTCCAATCTATCCGCAACCTGGCACGGTTTCGGAACACCCTCACATTCGGACATTTCATGCCCGGCACGGACGAATGTCAGCAAGTCGGGAACGAACCCTGCGAGAACTGCTGCCAAATTTTGAGATTTCTGGTCTAGAACGCCCAATAGATCTAGCCAGAGTTTTCAATAGAGAAATGGTCATTGTGGACTTTGGTTCCGGAATGGGCCTTCATGCGCTTTCCCTAGCAAGATCTTCACCAGACGTTGGTGTGCTTGCTATTGATGTGCATACTGTCGGATTACTAGCTATCGCTGAAACTGCTACTGAACAGAAGTTGTCCAATCTTCGGACACATCATGGTGACGGCATGGATGTTTTTACGGATTGGTTGAAACCTGAATCTATAACTGAAGTGCATGTTCTGTTTCCAGATCCATGGCCGAAAGCTCGACACCATAAACGTCGTCTAATTAGCCAAATCTTTTTAGACCAAGTGTTTGCGTTGCTCAAGCCTGGTGGACGCATGGTTTTTGTCACGGATGATGAATCATATTTCGAATCTGCCTCAGCAGCTATCACGGCTCATAAGTATCAAGTTGTTGAGGGTGATTGGGATGTTCCTATGACGACTTACCACCAGCGAGCTGTGCGTCTGGGGCATAAGGTTTCGCAATTGAGTGCCTACAAGAACTAGGACTTTGCGAGAACACCTTCGATAGCGTGCAAAATGTCATTCCAGTTAGACGCAAAGCCTGGATGCAAATCAAGTTCGGATACTTTAGAAAACTCAATCCACTCAGCTAGTTCAGCTTCTTCATTTACTTGAAATGTAATGTCGCGTGAAGTGATCGCTATTACGGTGTGATAACTCCAGTCATCGTGATCTGCCCAGATATTGTCGTGTACAACCTCTACTGAATCAGGGTGGATGGCCAGCTCTTCTGACATTTCCCTAAGCGCAGATTCGATCGGGGTTTCATGTGAGTCTCGGGCGCCGCCAGGAATTCCCCACACTCGCCCACCGTGTGTCCACTCGGCACGAAGTTGCATCAAGATTGAGCGTGATTCAGGATCGAGAAGCACAATGCCTGCAGCGCCATGCTTACCCCAGTGTCGGGAGCCACACTTGCAATCAACCCAGCCGTCACCATCACGTTCTGCCATGTAAAACTTAAATCCTTAAGAAAGTGCGCCGGCGTGAGCCAGAGCCAGTTGAACTAATAAGTCTTGACCGCCGGTCATCTCGGCGCGCACGTTCTGGGAAATTGCTTCAGCTGGTGTGAGCCAAACTAAGTCCAAAGCATCCTGACTTGGCGCACAGTCACCTTTAACTGGAACTACATAAACCAGCGAAACTGCATGTTGACGTGGATCATGGAACCCAGATACATCTGGATCAGGAAAGTACTCAGCAACCGTAAATGGCGCAGGGTTAGTTGGAATCTGTGGCAGAGCTACCCCACCAAGATCCTTTTCAATGTGACGCAATAGTGCATCGCGAATTCGCTCACCGTATAGGACACGACCAGAAATGACGGCTCTGCTTATTGATCCGTCTGGACGGCCGCGTAACAGCAACCCGATTTTCGTAACTCGACCAGCATCGTCAACTCGAACTGGGATGGCATCCACATAAACAATTGGCAAGCGTTCGCGAATTTGCTCGAGGTCCTCTGCAGTTAACCAAGCAGATTGCACATCGGTAATGTCAGTCACGTCTTCATTATGTCAATGCACGTGCCCTAATGCCCAGTTATTCGAATTACCCCTTGGCTCTGCGCCCACGACTCGGCTGCTTGCCTTGGGCGTGCCATCTTTGGTCCCCGTATTCAACATCTAGTGCAATGCCAAAAGCCTCTGACATTAGAGAGCTGGTCACGACCTCAGAAACTGCGCCTCGGGCCGAAACTTGGCCGGACTTTAGCAACAAGGCATGCGTGAAATTGGGTGGAATCTCTTCAACGTGGTGAGTGACTAAAACCAAACTTGGAGAATTTTCATCACCTGCCAACTGTGCAAGTCGCGAAACTAAGTCCTCTCGCCCACCTACATCAAGCCCTGCTGCTGGTTCATCCAGAATCAAAAGTTCCGGATCACACATCAAAGCTCTCGCAATCTGAACTCGCTTTCGCTCACCTTCGGACAAATTACCAATTCGTCTGCTTGCAAAGTTCGTCAATCCCCAATCTGCCATTAATACATGTGCACGATCGCGATCTACTTGTTCGTATCGCTCGCGCCAGCGACCGGAGATTCCATATGCGGATGTAAGAATGCTGTCGAGCACAGTTTCATGTGGTGGCAGTAGCGCAACAACTGCAGCACTTGATATTCCAACAAGCGTTCTTAGTTCTCGGACATCAGTTCGTCCTAATTCATAACCTAGAACCTTCGCAGCACCTGTGGTTGGATGCATAAATCCGGAGCAAATCTGCATTAAGGAGGTTTTACCTGCACCATTCGATCCCATAACAACCCAGCGCTCGCCGGCTGCAACTTGCCAGGTGACATGACTTAGGATCTCAGTTGACCCACGTTGGACTGTGACGTCTTGTAAGTCCAGAATCTCTAGCACACGAGTAATCTACCTCTAGAGCAAAAGTTAAAGACGAGTAACCCTTAAACCTGTAAGCCACAGAACGGTAAGGAATCCAGATGTCACCTGAGCACGCGTTCCCGCCAGCCGTGCTGCTTGGGCTTTGGTTGAATGCGGCGCAAATTGGATCGGTTTCCCAGACGGATGCTGCGAATGCTCTAGAGGCGATAACAGAGCAAGTCGATGTCCAAATAGTCAATAACTCAGTTGGACTCGAATCCTCTTGGCTTGATTTAGTGCGAACAGCAGCGTCAGCCGCTGAGCCTGTAGCCGTTGGACTCCCAGTTCCCGGTGATCCGGCAGGAGTTCCAGTTGGGGTTCTCGCGACTATTTCGGTTGATTCTGGCGTCGTGGCAATTAACCGGACGCAAGTTTTATGTCAGGACTCTAATGCTGAGTGGATACTGATGAACGAAACGAACAATGTCTTGCACTACGACTTGAGCCAAACTCGGCGTAGCCTCATGGAACAAATTTCGGAATCTGCAAATCAGCTAGCGGCTAGTGACTTAGTTGGTGATGAAACTGAAATTCTTGCTGCGCTCGAATCATTTCGAACGTTACATTTACCACCAAGCCTGACAAAGCGAAGTGTAGATGCCTTAGAGCTGGCATCGAGAGTGATCATCATTGCCAGTGGCGCAATTAAGAGTGCAACTGCCGTGCATAGCCCAAGTATTGATCAGCAAAGATTGAAAGTTCTGCAAAGCCTGATTAAGGAAAGTCGATCAGTTCTGCAATCGGTTGTTGCTTTTTAGCGCTCAAATCTGAGCGAATAAACTACAGTCATGGACGATTACTTAGTATTGACAGTAAGCGGTCTCGATCAATCGGGAACCACTGCAGGAGTTACTCGAATCCTTAGTAACTACCCATTGGTAATCACACAGCTCCAACAAATCGTCTTACAGGGTGAACTTGTCCTGGGTTTGACACTCAAAAGGACATCAACTGTTGACAACGAACAGGTGCAGAGGGACGTCGAGTCGTTTGTTAATCCGCGAGGTATGACAGTTCGGATTACGACGACTAATGAAGGTCAGTCCACTCCAGGATTCCAACTCTTGGTAACCGTGCTTGGCAATCCTTTAACACCAACTGCAGTTGCTGCAATAACTGGAACTATTGCTAGTCATAATGCAAACATAGATCGAATTCGCCAAGTTGCGGAGTATCCCGTTACGGCAATTGAGTTTGAGATTTCTGGAGCCTCTCAAGAGAATCTGCGATCTGCCCTGGCGGATGTAGCTCGCGCTAATTCGATTGACATTGCGGTACAACGTGCTTCGCTGGATCGTAGAGGCGTGCATCTAGTTGTCCTAGATGTTGACTCCACATTGATAAAGCAGGAGGTCATCGACATTTTGGCCCGATTTGCAGGCGTTGAAAAGCAAGTTTCTGAGATTACTCATCGTGCCATGAACGGTGAGTTGGATTTTTCGGAGTCACTAAATCAGAGAGTAACTTTGCTGGCTGGACTTCCGGCTTCAGTTTTGAATCAAGTTAGGTCTGAAATTGAGTTCACTCCAGGCGCAGCTACTTTGTGTCGTACTTTGCATCGACTTGGATTCCACGTCGCACTGGTCAGTGGTGGGTTCTCTGAAATTGTAACCCCGTTAGCAGCAGAGCTTGGAGTCGTGAACATTCGAGCTAACCAACTTGAGGTGGTGGATGGGCTTCTCACCGGAAGATTGATTGGAGAGATTGTAGATCGCTCTGGCAAGGCATCAGCACTAAAGGAGTTTGCAAAGGAGCTCGGCGTGCCCATGAGTAGAACGATTGCAGTTGGTGATGGTGCTAATGATCTGGATATGCTTAATGCTGCAGCGCTTGGAATTGCATTTAATGCAAAACCATTTGTTAGAGATCGCGCGGATTCGGCATTAACTTCTCCATACTTAGACGCAATTCTTTACTTAATGGGTATTAACCGAGCTGAAATTGAGCAAGCGGATAGCAAGGACTCTGCGCGATAGACCTTACGGTCCACCTTGACTGTGGACTCCGCCATCTACGTGAATGATCTCGCCTGTTGTAGCTGGGAACCAATCTGAAAACATTGCGACACAAGCTTTAGCCGTTGGAACCGGATCAGAAGTATCCCAACCGATAGGTGCTCGGCGTTGCCACATCGGACCAAACTCATCAAAGCCAGGAATTCCCTTAGCTGCTGTTGTGTACAACGGACCAGCTGCAATTAAGTTGACTCGAACATTCTTTGGGCCAAGATCTCTGGCTAAGTAACGACAGGTCGATTCAAGTGCTGCTTTGGAAACGCCCATCCAGTCATAGAACGGCCAAGTTACCGTGGCATCAAAATCGAGACCAAGAAGCTGTCCACCGCGTTCTTGCATAAGTGGAAGTGTGGCCATGCCAAGTGACTTCAAAGAGAAAGCTGAGATTTCTAGGGCAACCTTTACGTCATCCCATTCAGTGTTTAGGAAGTTGCCGCCAAGGGCTGCCTCTGGGGCAAATGCGATTGAGTGCAAGACTCCGTCCAAATACGGAACGTGTTCCGAAACTGCCCCAGCTAGGTTCGCTAGATCCTCTTTGCTGGTGACATCAAGCTGAACGATAGGTGCTTCGTTAGGCAGTCGGCCAGCAATTCTCTTGGTCAAACCTGCTGCTCGGCCGAAAGAGGTTAAGACGACAGTTGCGCCCTGCTCTTGCGCCAATCGGGCAACGTGAAATGCGATTGATGAATCCGTTAGGACGCCAGTGATCAATAAGTTCTTGCCTTCAAGGATTCCCATAGTGCTCTAGTGTCCCATACCTAAGCCGCCATCAACGGGAATGACTGAGCCAGTTATGTACGTTGCTTCCGGAGATGCCAGGAAGGCGACCGCATCGGCTACCTCGGCAGAGGTGCCATATCGACCGAGTGGGATGTTGCCAACAATTTGAGTTTTGCGTTCCTCTGAAAGCACAGCCGTCATATCAGTGTCGATAAATCCAGGAGCCACCACGTTGATGGTGACGCCACGAGACCCGATTTCACGTGCTAGCGAGCGAGCGGCACCTACTAAACCAGATTTAGACGCTGCATAGTTAACTTGTCCAGCCGATCCCATGAGGGCAACCACGCTAGATACAAAAATTATTCGTCCAGATCTTGCTTGCGTCATTGACCGAGTTGCGCGACGAGCCACTCTAATCGCGCCAAACAGGTTGGTATTGAGAACATCATCGATGTCTTCATCGGCCATGCGGACCAGCAACTTGTCCTTAGTAATTCCCGCGTTGGCAACGGCTACTTCAACTGGTCCGAATTCTTCTTCGATTTTGGCGAAGGCAGCATCTACGCTCTCAGTACTAGTAACGTCACATTGCACAACATTAAGTCCGCTAATTGGATCACCGCTGCGACTAGTCACTACAACTACATCACCCAAGGCTTCGAATTTTCGAGCAATGGAAAGTCCGATTCCGCGATTTCCACCTGTAACCAACACAACTCTTGACATGTATAAAGGCTACCGCCTATGCCCATAATCTATGGCTAGGGTTAAAGAACCTAGAAAGTAAGCGTAAATGATACAAATTCCGAATACTCCAACACCTGAGTTGCTTTCCTCGGCAGCTCTTGAGGCGGCCGCAAGTAATGGCGCAACTGTCGCCCAGTTTCGACTTGCAAAACACGACATGCGCGGAGTTTCGCTGCGCGACGGTGAGGTAGAGAATATTGGTTCGGAATCCAACGTTGCGCTTAGTGTTCGGGTAGTTCATTCCGGTGCCTGGGGATTTGCGGCTACCACCGAACTCACTATTGAAAGTGCGGTCAACACAGCGCTAAGAGCTATCCAGGTGGCCAAGATTAGTGCTCAAGTTGCAGCTGACGAAGTAATACTGGCAAATGAACCAATTCACGGAAAGCAGTCTTGGACTCTGCCAATCGAAATAGATGCCTTCGAAAAGACTGACTCTGAGATCATCGAGTTTTTGCAGAACTGGAATCACAAGATCTCTGGCTCATCCATAGTTAGTCACATTGAAAGCAACATCGGAATGGGGCGCGACCAAACTTTCTATTCAGATTTGCTTGGCAATGAGATCTCGCAACAACGTGATCGAATTTCTGCGGCCTTAACTGCGATACATGTAAGTGACTCTGGCTTCGAAGACATGCGAACCTGTGCGCCGCCGGCTGGACGCGGGTGGGAGTACCTAACAGGCACTGGCTGGGATTGGGAATCTGAAATAGCGCGGATTCCGGAGTACTTGGATGAGAAAGTTAAATCACCTTCGGTAACACCAGGTGCTTGGGATCTCGTGATCGATCCAACTAATCTTTGGCTAACTATTCACGAGTCCATCGGTCATGCCACAGAACTGGATCGAGCTTTAGGTTACGAAGCAAACTACGCTGGCACTTCGTTTGCAACCATCGATAAGTTGGGTAGCTTCAAGTATGGCTCCCCCATCATGAATGTCACTGGGGACCGAACTTCAGACCATGGACTTTCAACCGTCGGCTATGACGACGAAGGCGTGGCAGCCCAAAAATGGGATTTGATCAAGGACGGAATCTTGGTCGGGTATCAAACGGATCGCTCAATCGCTAGCAAGATCAAGATGGACCGATCCAACGGATGTGCATTTGCCGATTCTGCGCTGCATTCACCAATCCAAAGAATGCCTAACGTTTCACTTCAACCTGGAACTGAGGATCTGACTACTAAAGATTTGATTTCAAACGTCGAGTCAGGAATCTACATTGTTGGCGACAAGTCTTGGTCAATAGATATGCAGCGCTTCAATTTTCAGTTCACTGGACAGAGGTTCCACGAAATCAAGAACGGTGAGATTGTTGGTCAACTTAAAGATGTGGCTTACCAATCTAAGACACCAGACTTTTGGGCTTCGATGAGACAGCTAGGCGGATCCAGTACGTATCTACTAGGTGGTGCCCTCAACTGCGGCAAAGGTCAGCCTGGACAGGTTGCTCCGGTAAGTCACGGTTGTCCATCAGCCACCTTTACCAAAATCAACGTTCTGAATACTCGAGATGAGAGTGCGAAATGAGCGAGATTTCATTACCGGATGCCGTTGAAGTTGCATTGGAATTACTTGGTAAAGATGGTGGCGTAGTAATAGGTGGAAACAGCGCAACCAACAACTTACGGTGGGCTAATTCTGCGTTAACAACCAATGGCGACTCGATTGATCAAACCCTGTCTATTTCCGCATTCGTTTCCATGTCTGGCGGCGTTGCTACTGGAATGTCGAGTGGTCAAATCCGCAGTCGAGATGATGTCGAAGCCCTAGTAGCAGCAAGTAAAGCGTCTGCAGTCTCGGCCGGACCTGCAGTTGACGCCATGGAGTTGGTGGCTGGACCAACTGACAAGAACTTTGCAGATGCTGCTTTAACTTTGGATGTATCGGAAATCTCGCATGTAGCAGGTGGATTGGCTGAGGTTTTTGCAAATCGCGAGCAAGAATTTTTTGGCTACGCTGAACAATCCCTTGATACGACCTATGTAGGCACATCTAGCGGAACTCGCATGAGATATTCCGAGCGAACTAGTCGCTTTGAATTGTGCGCGAAAAGTCATGACCGTAAGCGCTCTGCTTGGTCGGGTCAAGGTGGCACGTCATTGACAGATGTTTCTATTGGTAATCACTTGTCTGACGTAACTCAAAAGCTACAAATCCAAAACAACCAAATTGATACGGATGCTGGACGTCATCGAGTCACACTCTCACCTAGCGCTGTCTCTGATTTGCTGATCTACATGTTGTGGAGCTCGGCTGCACGAGATGCTGCCGAAGGACGTAGCGCGTTTTCCAACGTCAAGGGTGGAACGCGAGTTGGCGAAACACTTACCAAGCGGAATCTGAATCTTGCGACTGATCCAAACTTGAAAGGTATCGAAACTTTTGACCGAGTTGTTAACTTGGGTTCCTCTGCGTTAGGTAGCGCTTTTGACACTGGTATTGAAATCGGAAGAAGCGACATCATTACCGATGGCGTGTTGACCGCACTTGGAAGTAGTCGACATGCAGCCCAAGAAGCCAAACTTCCCTTCACTCCCCTTACGGACAACATTTCGTTAGTTGATGCGCAAGGAAGTGGATCACTTGCAGAATTGGCTAGTCGAATGGGTGATGGCTTGCTGATTACTTGTCTTTGGTACATCCGGGAAGTAGATCCGCAGAATTTACTGCTGACGGGACTCACCCGTGACGGTGTCTATGTGGTATCCGGCGGTGAAGTAATTGGCGCAACGAACAACTTTAGATTTAATGAATCACCAATCGACATGCTTTCAAGGGTTATTGATGCTGGCGAAACAGTGCCGTGTCTACCAAGAGAATGGGCTGATTGGTTTTCGCGCGCTCAAGTGGCACCGCTAACCATTGAAGGATTTAACCTTTCAACTAAATCAGATGCGATTTAGGCGTCTTCTAGTCGGTAACCGAGCTTCATTCCAACCTGAATAAAGGTGAGATCTCCGTCACGCAAGTTGCCGCGGATCTCGGTAACTTCAAACCAGTCAATGTGACGCGTAGATTGCGAAGCCCGCTTTAAGCCATTTCGGATAGCCTCATCGATACTTACTGGTGAAGTACCGACAATTTCGGTCAAAGCGTACGTTCTAGTGGTCATTTTGAGCTCCTGTGGAAATGCCAAACATGTAGTAACACCGTAGCCTAGAAGGGTCCGTCGAGCATCAGTAGGTAGCCATGAAACAAGAGCCAGAGGTATTTAGTATCTCTAAGGTTGAAACTGGTCTAACTCAAGATCAATCTGGGCGGCAACGACGCTACTTAATCAGCATGGGCCTTCGCACTGCTTGCTTCGTGGGCGGGATCGCTGCCGAGGGCGTGCTGCGCTGGACGCTTATTGTCGGTGCAGTCGTTCTTCCATACTTCGCTGTTGTCATCGCGAATGCTGGCCGGGAACGTGGTGGCTGGGCAGGTTCTGGAGATTTCATCGCCCCAAGCAACGAAGCGCTCGAGACTGGTCGCTCGTCAACTCATTAATCAGGCACAATTGAATTCGTGAGTGCTTTTAAATTCCTTTTAGCGCCAAGATGGATCGCTATTACGTTGGTCTGCATCTTTATGCTTCCTGCATTTCAAGCACTCTCAAACTGGCAATGGCATAGATTGCAAGACCGGCAAGCAGCGAATGTTCTGATTCAAGAACAGATCGATAAGGAACCTGTTGCTATTGACGAATTGATCGTCACAGCTGATGGCGCAACGACAGTGCCAAATGACTTTCAATGGCGAACTATTGAAATGACCGGAGTTTGGCAGACCGAAAACCAGGTACTAGTCCGCAAGAAGAGTCTTGAGTCAGACTTGGGGTTATGGGTAGTTACTCCCCTTGAATTAGTTGACGGAACTATTGTGATGGTAAATCGAGGTTGGACTGCCGCTGCTAACTCCGCTGTTGATAGTCCAGTAGTTGCCGATGTTCCAACTGGAACTATCGAGGTACTCGGGCGACTCCGCGAGATCACCCCACGAACCAAACCAGCACCAACTGATTTGCCTGATGGTCAAGTCGACCGCATTATTCCGCTTGAGATTGTCGACAGTCCAGAGACATTAAGTAACGCTTATGTTGAGATGACTGCCAGTCGCCCAGAATCAAAATCTTCAGACATTAGGACCCTGCCGGCACCCGAGGTAACGGAAGGCGCGCATAGGTCATACGCAATCCAATGGTTGTTCTTTGAGATCATGACAGTTATTGGCTGGATCATTCTGGTTCGAAACGAATTGAAAGAACAGCGCAAAGTAAGTCTGAGCTAGCTCTTATCTTCTGCGAACTGACGATGATACAGATCTGCATAAACTCCACCAGTAGCGATCAATTCCTCGTGCGTGCCTCGCTGAACAACTCGTCCATCATCAATTACTAAAATTTGATCCGCCTGACGAATCGTCGATAGTCGATGAGCAACCACAATTGAAGTTCGACCCTGTAGCGCAATTGCCAGCGCCGCTTGAACTGCGGATTCATTCTCGGAATCTAAATGAGCAGTTGCTTCATCAAGCACTACAACATCAGGGGCCTTAAGCAGTAATCGAGCTATGGCAAGACGTTGCTTTTCGCCACCTGAAAGTCGATGTCCTCTATCGCCTACGACCGTATCGAGACCCTCAGGCAGACTCCGAATCATTTCTGCGATTTGGGCACTTTCACAAGCACTCCAGATTTCGGTTTCACTCGCCTCGGTATTCGCGTAGAGCAAGTTAGCACGAATGGTGTCGTGATACATGTGAGCGTCTTGCATAACGACACCAACCACGCGATGTAGTGACTCTTGAGTTACATCTTTCACATCAACACCAGAAAGTTTTACTGAACCAGATGTTGCATCGTAAAGCCTGGGAATAAGTGCGCTTATCGTGCTTTTGCCAGCACCCGATGGTCCTACCAATGCAATTAAGTCACCCGGGGCAGCCTGGAATGAGATGTTCGTTAAAGTCAATTCCTCAGTTGCGTGTGATTCGGGCTGGGCTACTGACTCCAAACTTGCTAACGAAACTTCTGCAGCAGATGGGTACTTGAAATCAACATTGGAAAACTCAACGCTAACTCCCCCACGATCTAATTCCTTGGCATCTGCCTTGTCTTTAACCATGGGTTGCAGGTCTAAGACTTCGAACACTCGTTCAAATGACACCAATGAAGTCATAATGTCCACTCGAACGTTCGCGAGAGCTGTGATCGGGCCATATAGGCGACCTAACAACGCTGACAACGCCAGCAAAGTACCCAGAGTTAAAGTTCCGTTAATGACTGAAATGCCACCCATGCCGAAAACTAATGCCGTAGCCAGCGATCCAACTAGAACTATTGCAGTGAAAAACACGCTGTTCGACATAGCGATTCGAATGCCCATGCTGCGAACCGAATCTGCCTTCTCCGAGAACATTTCTGATTCGCGTTTTGGGGTTCCGAAGATTTTCATTAGTAGCGCGCCTGAAACGTTGAAACGTTCAGCCATTTGAGTACTCATTGCTGAGTTGAAATCAGCTTGCTGTCGAGTTAATTGCTGGAGACGGGTTCCCATCCAGCGAGCGGGAATCATAAAGAGCGGAAGTAAAAGCAAAGAAGCCACTGTGATCTGCCAAGAAAGGACGAACATAGTTGCAGAGACAATTACCAAGCTAATGACGTTGCCGACTACGCCGCCCAGCGTCGAAGTGAATGCTCGTTGTGCTCCCATCACATCGCTGTTTAGTCGCGAGATTAAAGCGCCAGTTTGTGCGCGCGTAAAGAATGCGATCGATTGACGTTGCACATGGTCGAAAACCTGGGTTCGCATGTTGAAGATCAAACCTTCACCAATGGTTGACTGCATCCGACGACTCAATAAGCCAAGTGCTGCGCCCAGAATCGCTGTGATTGCAATACCTGCTGCGAGTAGCGCAACTAGCCGGGAATCCTTGTTCGGAATAGCAACGTCGACAATTTCCTTGAACAGCAATGGCTGAGCTACTACCAGAAGCGAATCGATGACTAGTAATGAGAGATAGGCAGCGATATAGCCTCGAAACTCAGTTGCGTAAGTTAAAACGCGCTGGATAGTGCCATCAGCCAGAGTGGTTTTCTTTACTGATTTATCCTTTGTGAACCCTTGATACGCCGCCCAAGGATTTCCGCCATGCAAGCTCATGTATTCGCCTAGTTTCTTTGCTCGTTCTGAGTTTATCTGGTGTCGGGTATCGCAAAGCGAAATGCCGAAATTGAATTAAGCCAGCGAGATTAGGTCTAAGTAATCTTCATTCCAAAGATCTTCAACACCATCTGGCAAGAGCAAGACTCGTTCCGGCTGAAGTGCAGTAACTGCGCCTTCATCGTGCGTGACTAGGACTACCGATCCCTCATAGTTGTGTAACGCATCCAGAATTTCAGCGCGGCTTGCTGGATCAAGGTTGTTCGTGGGTTCATCTAAGAGCAGAACATTCGCAGCAGATACCACCAACATGGCAAGGCTCAATCGAGTCTTTTCGCCACCAGATAGAACGCCAGCTGGTTTGGCAACTGCATCTCCAGAAAACAGGAATGATCCGAGCACATTACGTACTTGAGCGTCATTCATGTCACCTGAGGCAGACACCATGTTCTCTAGAACTGATCTCTGTGGATCAAGAGTTTCGTGTTCCTGTGCGTAGTAGCCAACTTTGAGACCATGGCCGGGCTGAATCTCTCCAGTGTCTGGAGTATCTACTCCCGCCAGAATTCGAAGTAATGTCGTCTTGCCAGCACCGTTTAATCCGAGCACAACAACTTTGCTGCCTCGGTCGATTGCTAGATCAACATCGGTAAAGATTTCCTGTGAACCATAGACCCGACTCAAGCCAGTTGCCATAAGCGGTGTTTTACCACACGGTGCTGGTGTTGGGAATCGAAGCTTGGCAACTCGATCTGCCTGACGAACTGTTTCTAGACCACTCATTAATTTATCTGCTCGCTTAAGCATGCTCTGGGCGGCTTTAGCCTTAGATGCCTTCGCGCGCATTCGATCGGCCTGAGCCTGCAAAACTTGTGCTTGCTTTTCGGTATTTGCGCGTTCTCGCTTGCGACGACGCTCATCAGTCTCGCGCGAATTTAGGTATTCTTTCCAACCAACGTTGTAGAGATCTAGGGTCTGGCGATTAGCATCCAGGTAGAACACGCGGTTGACTGTGGCTTCAAGAAGTTCAACATCGTGACTGATAACAACTAATCCCCCTTGATGATTAGCCAGAAAGCCACGTAACCAAACAATCGAGTCCGCGTCTAAGTGGTTAGTTGGTTCATCCAAGAGCAATGTTTCCGAGCCGCTGAAAAGGATTCGAGCCAGTTCAATTCTGCGGCGCTGACCACCAGATAAAGTCCCAAGCGTTTGAGCCAGAATGTCTACGGTAAGTCCAACACTGGCCGCAAGCGACGCAGCCTCGCTCTCAGCGGCATAGCCACCGGCAGTTTGGAATGATTCTTCGGCGCTGGCATACTTTCGCATCGCCTTATCTCGAACTTTTTCATCCTCGGAACCCATGTCGATTTCACACTGTCGCATTCGTTTGATGAGATCATCAAGGCCACGTGCGCTTAAGATTCGATCCATAGCAACTACGTCTAAATCGCCAGTTCTAGGATCCTGCGGCAGATAACCGACCGACGCAGATGTTGCAATAACACCCTTTGCCGGTTGAACTTGTCCGGCTAGGACTTTTGTAAGAGTGGTTTTACCAGCACCGTTTCTGCCAACTAGTCCGACGCGGTCACCGCTATCTACGCGGAAAGTAGCTGCAGATAGCAGCAGTTCGGCTCCAGCGCGCAATTCAATGTCTGTTGCTTGAATCACGGTGAAAGCAGGCCAATCTATAAGAGTGCGAGAACTCGCAAACTCAATGTTATCGCGAGAAACTACAGGTTAAAACCGAGCGCGCGTAGCATTTCGCGACCTTCGTCTGTGATCTTGTCTGGGCCCCATGGTGGCATCCAAACCCAGTTCAATTTGAAGTCAGAAACGTGACCATCTAGTGCTGCGCGAGTTTGATCTTCAATCACGTCAGTAAGAGGGCAGGCTGCAGAAGTAAGTGTCATGTCGATAGTCGCGATGTTTCCTTCATCGACGGTGACTGCGTAAACCAAACCAAGATCGACCACATTGATACCAAGTTCAGGGTCTACGACGTCCTTCATTAATTCAAATACATCATCTTCTTGTAGCACGGTCATTAGTTTTGCTCCTTGTTTGATTCTGTAGAAATTTTAGATTCGTTGTTGTTATCTGCTCCGGCCTGAATTGCCGCATCTTTCCATGCCATCCATGCCAATAGTGCGCACTTCACTCGTGCTGGGTATTGAGCAACACCCGCTAGCGCAATACCATCGCCAAGAATGTCCTCATCGGCTTCGACGGTGCGCTGCAACATGGCAATCAAATGCTCAACAGCAGCTTCGCCAGATTCGAAATCCAGATTGTTTATCTGATCAAACATGATGGATGCGGATGCCTGACTAATTGAACAACCCATGTTGTCGTAAGAGACGACGATCTTGCCATCTGCTCCCCGACTAACTCGTAACGTGATCTCATCACCACAAGTTGGATTGACGTGATGAACTTCAGCATCAAACTGCTCTGCTAATCCCTTGCCATGTGGACGCTTGTAGTGATCGAGAATTATCTCTTGATACATGTTTTCAAGTTTCATGATCAAACTCCAAAGAACTTCTTGGCTGAATAGATGCCGGCAACTAGTGCCTCAACATCTTCAAGATCGTTATAGATGTAGAAAGTAGCGCGTGTGGTTGCTTGAACTCCATAGCGAATGCAAGCTGGTTTAGCGCAATGCTGACCTACCCGAACCGCAATTCCGCTTTCATCCATTACTTGACCCACATCGTGAGGATGTAATCCCTCAAGTACGAAAGAAACCGCTGAGCCTCGATCTACTGAATTCTCTGGACCGATCACACGCAGACCAGGAATGTCCGCTAGTCCAGCAAGGGCGGCTTCTGTGAGCATATGTTCGTGCTCAGCAACATTGTCCATACCAAGTGCTCGCAGGTAGTCGGCAGCAGCTGACATGCCTACAGCTTGGGCTGCCATCGGTACTCCAGCTTCAAAACGCCTTGGTGGCGCCGCAAACGTAGTGCGCTCCATCGAAACTGATTCGATCATTGAGCCACCGGAAATAAATGGCGGCATGGCAGAAAGCACTTCTGATTTACCCCAGAGACATCCGATACCAAGAGGACCAAGCATCTTGTGGCCACTCCAAGCAATGTAGTCAACACCGAGTGCAACAACATCAACGGGCATGTGTGGCACGCTCTGGCAAGCATCTAAGAACACCAAGGCCCCGACTGTCTCCGCAAGCTTGACGATTGCCGCTACGTCGTTTACAGTTCCTAGCAAATTTGATTGGTGAGTAACAGCCACGATCTTGGTCCGCTTGTTAAACAAACTGGTGTCACTTAAATCCAAGCGACCATCTTCTGTTAGACCTATCCAGCGAAGTGTCGCGCCTGTCTTTTCGCAAAGTTCTTGCCATGGCACCAAGTTCGCGTGATGTTCCATCTCAGAAACAAGAATTTCATCACCTTCGGCTAGAACAAACCGTTCGGCACCTTTAGGCAAAGGAGCGCCACGTTGTGACTTAAGAGTTGCATTCAAAAATGAATATGAGACTAGATTTATCGCCTCAGTTGCATTCTTGGTAAACACCAAGTCATCTGCCTGTGCCCCAATAAAACTTGCAATGTTGGCTCTGGCATGTTCAAACGCATCTGTTGCTTCTTCGGCAAGAAGATGGGCGCCACGATGAACTGCTGCGTTATGGGTTTCGTAGAAGTTGCGTTCAGCATCGAGTACCTGGAACGGCTTTTGCGAAGTCGCTCCACTATCTAGGTACACCAAGCGATGATCATTGCGAACTGTCCGTTTGAATATCGGAAAGTCCGCCTTGATCGCAGCAACGTCTAGTTTGGACATAAGTTAGGCAGTTACGTATTGGGCGTAGCCGTTAGCTTCGATGTCGTCAGCAAGTTCTGGGCCACCTTCACGAACAATGCGACCATCGTAGAAAACGTGAACAAAGTCAGGCTTTACATACTTCAGGATGCGAGTGAAGTGAGTGATCAGAAGCACACCAGTCTCACCCTTGGCGCAGACTCGATTGATTCCTTCAGAAACTACGCGCAGAGCGTCAACGTCAAGACCAGAGTCAGTTTCATCTAGAACTGCAATCTTTGGATTGATAAGTTCCATCTGAAGAATCTCGGTGCGCTTGCGTTCGCCACCAGAGAAGCCTTCGTTGACATTACGTTCCGCGAACTGAGGATCAATCTGTAACCCAGCCATTGATTCTTTTAGTTCCTTGATCCAGTGACGAAGGTTTGGTGCTTCGCCACGAATCGCAGTTATTGAAGTACGCAGGAAGTTTGAGATTGAAACGCCTGGCACTTCAACTGGGTACTGCATAGCAAGGAACAGACCGGCGCGAGCACGCTCGTCCACACTCATCTCAAGTACATCTTGGCCATCAAGTGATACCTGTCCGCCAGTAATGGTGTACTTCGGATGTCCAGCAATGGCGTAAGCAAGAGTGGACTTACCCGATCCGTTTGGACCCATAAGTGCATGAATTTCGCCAGCCTTAACGGTCAAGTCAACGCCGCGCAAGATCTCCTTGGGACCATCTTCAGTAGTTACCTCAACGGTTAAACCCTTAATTACTAGAACTGACATGACTAACTCCTCGCGCTTTCAGATAATGAAACAAAAATCATTGGATCGGATTGGTTTTCTTCTAGCTTTATTGCAAATGTCTTTAGTGCCGATGTTGCAGGTGGTCCAGATGGCTTTCCAGTACGTAGATCAAAAGAAGAACCATGAAGCCAGCATTCAATTGCGCAGCCTTCGATGTCACCTTCACTAAGCGACACTTCGGAGTGCGTACAGATGTCGCTTACTGCAAAGATTTCATCAGCTACCTTCGCCAACAAAACATCTTCACCGTCTACAACCACTCGCATCGGCTTGGAATCTTCCAAGGCCGACTTGCGAACTGTTTCGAACATTGTGGTCATTAGATGCGTCCACCTATACGAGCCTCGATACTGTCTCGCACACGATCATTGATCTCTGGTACTGCTATCTGTCCCAAAAGATCTTCAAAGAATCCGCGCAGAACTAACTTGCGCGCTTCTTCTTCATTGATGCCACGTGACTGTAAATAGAACAACTGCTCATCGTCAAAGCGACCGGTGGTGCTGGCATGTCCAGCTCCAACGATTTCGCCAGTTTCAATTTCTAAGTTAGGAACTGAATCAGCTCGCCCGCCGCCACTAAGAACTAAGTTCCGGTTGATTTCATAAGTATCAGTACCAATTGCGTTAGCACGAATCAATACGTCGCCAACCCAAACAGTATGAGCATCTTCGCCATCTAGGGCACCCTTGTAAACAACATTGCTTCGGCAGTTCGCTTCGCTGTGATCAACAAATAGTCGATGTTCAGTGTGCTGTCCTGCGCCTGCGAAATAGAGACCGATCAACTCAGCTTGTCCGCCTGGTGCTGCGTAATGAACGCTCGGCAGGATGCGAACAACATCTCCACCAAGTGTTACCGATACGTGCTTTATCGATGCATCTTTTCCAAGTGTGATGCGATGCTGAGCAAGATGTAACGCTGAAGCATCCCAGTCTTGAAGTGAAACTACGGTTACCGCACCACCATCAGCCACATTGATGTCAATGTTTCCGGCGTAAGTAGCAGCGCCAATGTGGTCAACGATTACCACCGCACTGGCAAACTTCTCGACATTAATGTCTAGTTGGCCAAATGCAACAGCGCCAGACCCAACAATTGAAACAATTACAGATTCTGAAAGATTCTGATTCGCTTCAATAGTTAGCGTCGAAACCGCTTCTAACTGTGACCAAGCTCCGGCTGCAATCTTGTCAGTGAAGCCAATTCGATCTGTTGACTTAGCTCCTGCAATCTCGAATCTTGAGCCAGCAACTTTGTTTACAGCAATTGCCATACTTCCAGTTGCAACTACGTTTCCTTGATGCAAGTTATGAAGTCTAGACATCGGAGTAAACCGAAACTCTTCATCACGACTTGTTGGTGTTGGGAAATCAGATGGATCCAGAGATCGAACTACAGGAGTGTGATCCTTCGGTGGAACTATCGCAACTTCGCGCTCTTTTACTTCTGTCATAACTAACCGACAGCACCTTCCATTTGAAGTTCAATTAGACGGTTTAGCTCAAGTGCGTATTCCATCGGCAATTCGCGGGCAATTGGTTCAACGAAGCCACGAACGATCATCGCCATTGCTTCGTCTTCTTCAAGACCGCGAGACATTAAGTAGAACAACTGATCCTCAGAAACTTTAGATACCGAAGCTTCGTGACCTAACGAAACATCATCATCACGAACATCTACATACGGATATGTGTCGGAACGTGAAATGTCATCCACTAGCAAGGCATCACACTTAACGGTGCTCTTGCTGCCATGGCAACCTTCAAGGACCTGGACTAAGCCACGGTATGAAGTTCTGCCGCCGCCACGGGCTACAGACTTGCTGATGATTGATGAGGAGGTAAATGGCGCAGCGTGAACCATCTTGGCTCCAGCATCTTGATGCTGACCTTCACCGGCAAATGCGATGGAAAGTGTTTCGCCCTTTGCATGTGGACCTTGTAGCCAGATAGCTGGGTACTTCATGGTTACCTTTGAGCCAATGTTTCCATCGACCCATTCCATGGTTGCACCTTCATGAGCAACAGCACGCTTGGTTACCAAGTTGTAAACGTTGTTCGACCAGTTTTGAATCGTCGTGTAACGGCAGCGAGCACCCTTTTTAACGATGATTTCGACGACTGCAGAGTGCAGTGAATCACTTGAATAGATAGGCGCAGTGCAGCCTTCTACGTAGTGAACATAAGCATCTTCGTCAACGATGATTAGGGTTCGTTCGAATTGACCCATGTTTTCAGTGTTGATTCGGAAGTAAGCCTGCAATGGAATGTCCACATGCACACCCTTTGGGATGTAAATGAACGATCCACCTGACCATACTGAAGTATTTAGAGCAGCAAACTTGTTATCTCCAACTGGAATAACAGTTCCGAAGTACTCCTTGAAAAGTTCTTCGTGCTCGCGCAAACCTGTGTCAGTATCTACGAAAATTACACCCAGCTCTTCCAGGTCTTCGCGGATCTTGTGATAAACAACTTCTGATTCATACTGCGCAGCAACTCCGGAAACTAGACGCTGCTTTTCTGCCTCAGGAATACCCAGACGATCGTAGGTGTTCTTAATGTCATCCGGAAGGTCATCCCAACTGGTGGCTTGCTTTTCAGTTGAACGCACGAAGTACTTGATGTTGTCGAAATCGATACCCGACAAGTCACTACCCCAGTTAGGCATTGGCTTCTTGCCAAACAGATTTAAACCTTTAAGGCGAAGATCTAGCATCCACTGTGGCTCACTTTTTAAGCCTGAGATGTTGCGAACGACTGATTCGTCAATGCCGCGTCGCGCGTTGATTCCAGCTAGGTCATTATCGTGCCATCCAAACTCGTAATTTCCGAGTGCGTCAAGATGTTCCTGTTGGGTTGTCATGCGTTTTCCCTTCGTGTGTGTGGAACTAATGTCGTGCAAACTGCGTTACCTTTTGCGATTGTTGCCAAGCGTGTGACATGGACTCCGGTCAATTCGGAGAATGCCTTGGTTTCTTCTTCGCAAAGTGTTGGGAACTCAACAGCAACGTCGCCCATTGGACAGTTGTGTTGGCAAATCTGTGTGGACCCGTAAAGTCCAGGCGTTTCAGTCGCGGCAAATCCATCTTGATTTAGCGCATCAATGAGAGCAACAGCCCGCTCTTCGATGGTTGCGAGTTTTGAGATCTCTTTGTGTCGACTAACAAAATCTTTAGCAATGGAGCTAGCAAATTCTGTTACCGCGCCAGAGCCTGCTGTTGAATTTAAATACTTCACGGCACTTAGTCCCAAACTTTCTTGGTGTTGGCCAAATCGTGCGCGACCGGCTGCGGTGAGCATAAACACGCGAGATGGTCGGCCTCGTCCACGTTTTGAATCCAAAGCAGCTGGACCGTACGGCGCGCGCTCACTTGATTCAACTAATCCGGTTTCAAGTAATTGATCTAATTGCTTGCGAACCGCAGCTCCTGAAAGCCCCAAGGTCCGCGCTACGTCAGTGGCGGTAGAAGGACCGGCCTGCAAAAGCGTGCGCGCAACCGTGGCGGCAGCAGATCCTTCGAATTTCACAACTTCATTGTTGCGTATATCGCCTAAATCCGCACCTCCAGGGTTCCACTACGTGAAGTACCCAATAAGCACTAGTTAGATAAGGCCTTTAGGCTGTAAGAGTGATTCCCCCAAAACTGCGCACCTGGCAACACCGAACCCTTATCGCCAACCTGATAGCTCAAACCGGCATAGTTCTTACGGGAGCCACGGTGCGCCTTACCGCTTCTGGGCTGGGGTGCCCGACTTGGCCGGAATGCGTTGCTGGTTCGATTGCCCCGACTTCAGAGCAAACCGAGGCTTTCCATAAATACATTGAGTTTGGCAATCGCCTGCTTACCTTTGTTTTATTGATCGTCGCCATCGCATCCTTGTTTGCTGTCTTTAAGCACAATCAGGAACGTCGACTAGCGGGCCTAGCTAAACGGAGATCGTTAACTGTTTTAGCACTTGGAATTCTGTTTGGAATTTTCGTGCAGGCAATTTTGGGCGGAATTACGGTTCTTACCGGATTGCATCCTTTGATTGTCGCCGCACACTTCATGGTTTCAATTGGACTAATTACAGTTGCAGTTATTTTGTTAGTTAAAGCGCAAGAAGCAGATGACCGTCCAGTTTCACTTCAAGTTGCCAAACCAATTGATCTTGGGATGCGAATTCACATTTGGTTGGCATTAGTTGTTATCGCAGTCGGAACTTTGGTTACTGGCTCTGGCCCTCATGCCGGTGATACAAACGACATAGTTCGGCTTGGTTTTGAGTTTCGTAACATCACAACCATTCACGCAGCACTCGTCTGGCTCTACCTGGGGTTAACGGCTGGGCTTCTGGTTGCACTTCTGGCGACAGCTGCGCCAAAGCACGTTACTAAGCAAGCTTGGATAGTAGTTGGCGTTTGTATCGCACAGGGTTTTGTTGGCTACACGCAGTTCTTTACTGGACTGCCCTGGGGATTAGTTGCAGTGCATGTACTTGGTGCTTGCCTACTTTGGATATTCACCGTGAGGTTTTACTTAGCTCGTAATACCCGAGGCTGACTTACAGGAACGGATCAATACCTATCGCGAGGAAAATCAGCGAAAGGTATGAGATCGACCAGTGAAACAGTCGCATTGGATTTAGGTCATCTAGATTCTTTCGAACTCTCGAGCGCAGCGCATATGCCTCATAGATAAACAACGCACCACTCGCGACAGCTATTACCGAATAGAGCCAGTTCATTCCGGCAGTTGGAATCAGAGCCAGAGTAGTTGCGACCATAACCCATGAGTAAATGATGATCTGTTTTGCAACAACATGCGGAGTATCTGTAACCGGCAGCATAGGGACGCCGGCTGCGGCGTAGTCGTCTTTGTAGCGAAGTGAAAGTGGCCAGTAGTGCGGCGGTGTCCAAAAGAAAACAATCAAAAAGAGAACTACTGGTGTCCAAGAAAGCGAACCAGTTACTGCGCTCCAGCCAATAAGGACTGGCATGCAGCCAGCAGCTCCTCCCCACACAATGTTTTGTGAAGTCCGACGCTTAAGCAACATGGTGTAGCCGATTACATAAAACGCGATTGCGAAGGCTGCCAAACCAGCTGACAATAAGTTGACCGTTAAAGCCAAAACTGAAACCGAAAGTACGGACAGGATTAATCCGAATGTCACAGTTCGAGAGCCTGAGATTTGTCCGGTAGCTGATGGTCGATGTGCAGTTCGATGCATCATCGCGTCGATGTCGCGATCGAGGTAGCAATTGAGAACGTTGGCGCCGCCTGCCGCTAGCGTTCCGCCCAGCAGAGTCCAACAAACCAAGGCCCAAGTTGGAAAGCCACCAGCTGCTAGGAACATAGTTGGAATTGTGGTTACCAGCAGTAATTCAATAATTCGGGGCTTTGTTAGGGCTAGATAAGCCCGCCAGGTTGGTGTAATCCAAACAACATCTGACTTGGCGTTACTCAGATCGTTTAGTTGCGATGACACATAATGAGCCTACCTGCGCCTAACGCAAGTCGCGAACGCCCAGTAGATAACCTTGGTTCGTGAGCAAATTCATCTGGACCGAACTCGACGACCAAGCCGTTACCGCAGCCCGCGCCCTAGCAATGGATAGTGTGCAAAAAGTTGGCAATGGTCACCCTGGCACCGCAATGAGTCTGGCCCCAATGGCTTATCTGCTTTTCCAGAAGTGGATGAGACATGACCCAGCTGATCCAGAGTGGCAAGGCCGAGATCGGTTTGTACTTTCCAATGGCCACAGCAGTATCACGCTTTACACTCAACTTTTTCTTAGTGGTTACGGTCTAGAGCTAGAAGATCTGCAGTCGTTTAGAACTTGGGATAGTAAGACGCCAGGTCACCCTGAATTTGGCCACACTGCTGGCGTTGAAGCAACGACCGGGCCGCTTGGAACTGGTTTAGCGACCGCAGTAGGTATGGCAATGGACGCGCGTTACGTGCGCAATCTCTTAGATCCAACTGCTACTGCCGGTCAGAGTGTTTTCGATCACAAAATCTGGGTTATTGCCGGTGATGGCTGCCTTCAGGAAGGTGTTACTTCCGAAGCATCATCCTTGGCTGGCCATCAAGAGCTAAGCAACCTCGTCGTACTTTATGACGACAACCACATCAGTATTGAGGGTGACACTGCCGTTTCATTCACTGAGGATGTGCTTGCTCGATACGCATCGTACGGCTGGAACGTAAGCCATGTAGAAATGCTGAGCAATGGTGAGATTGACGTCACGTCATTGGATCTTGCAATTGCTAGTGCTGTGGCGCAATCCGAAAAACCAACTTTGATTCGAGTTAGAAACGTAATTGGTTGGCCAGCACCAAACTTGAAGAACACTGGCAAGATTCATGGTGCAGCTCTTGGCGATGCAGAAGTTGCGGCAACAAAAGAATTACTCGGTCTTGATCCAACTAAAACTTTTGAGATCTCAACTGAAGTCCTAACGCACGCCAGACAGGTTGCAACTAGAGGTCGCGAAAGTCATGAATTTTGGTCAGCCGAGTTATCGGCTTGGGCAAGCAAGAATCCGGATTCAGCACGGTTGTATCAGCGACTTGCGGCACGTGAACTGCCATCTAATTGGCACGAAGCTCTGCCGAGATTTGAACCTGGAACTTCAGTTGCAACTCGTAAAGCATCTGGTGACACCATCAACGCCATGGCGCAAGTACTTCCAGAACTTTGGGGTGGCTCGGCCGATTTGGGCGATAGCAATCTGACGACCATTGAGCACGGCGGTTCTTTCCTACCGAAATCAAGTGCGATGTCGGGTGCTGCTGAAGGTGGCCGAATCATCCACTACGGCATTCGCGAGTTTGCGATGGCTTGTGCAATGAATGGCATGGCACTTGGAGGATTAACTCGACCATTTGCTGGCACATTCCTAGTCTTCAGCGACTTCATGCGCGGCGCAGTGCGACTGTCAGCTTTGATGGATCTACCTGCTACTTACGTCTGGACTCACGATTCAATTGGCTTAGGTGAAGATGGACCTACTCATCAACCCGTTGAGCATCTTTGGTCGTTACGAGCAATTCCAAACCTTCAGGTAATTCGACCTGCTGATGCAAACGAAACCGCAACTGCTTGGCGCATTGTCATGGAATCAAATAAGCCAGCTGGGCTATGTCTATCCAGACAGAACCTTCCAGTCATTGATTCCGCAGCTACAACTGATGTTTCGCTAGTTAGTCGCGGAGCCTACGTGATCTCAGAGAGTTCGAAAGCTCCAGAAGTGATTTTGATTGCAACTGGTTCAGAAGTATCGATCGCGCTCTCAGCTCAACAAACTTTGGAATCTAGTGGCGTTTCAACGCGCGTTGTTTCGGCACCGTGTTTGGAGTGGTTTGATGCCCAGGACGCCCAATATCGTGAATCAGTTTTGCCACATGCGGTAACCGCTCGAGTTTCGATCGAAGCCGGCATAGCTCAAGGTTGGTGGAAGTACGTTGGCTCAGCCGGACGCTGCATTAGCTTGGAGCATTTTGGCGCATCAGCTGGCGCTGACAAACTTTATTCAGAATTTGGAATTACAGCGGAAGCCGTAGTTGCTGCCGCTCAAGAAATTCTTAACTAATTATTTTCCGCGAAGTTTAGCTAGGGCTTCGTCAAGAATTCCCTTGCCATCTTTATCGTTGCGGCGTTCTTTCACATAAGCCAAGTGAGTTTTGTAAGGTTCAGTCTTAGCTAAAACTGGTGGATTATCTTTATCGGTGCCTGCTGGCATGCCACACTTTGGGCAATCCCACTCTTCTGGAAGTTCAGCATCATGAGCAAAACTCGGTGTGGTCTCGTGTCCGGAAGCACAGTAGAACGGTAAGTAAATACGTGGTGCGGCTTCGCCACGCTCAGCTTCACCCATCGGGCCGGCTCCAACGCGACTTCCTCGGATTGCACTACCACTAGCCATGATTTACTCCTGATTGCTTACGCGGATTTTGTTAACAAGCCAAGACCCACGATTGCTGCGGTCCAAACTAAAGCTAAAGCGATCGTAATTCGATCGAGGTTGCGTTCGGCAACGGAAGAACCACCAAGTGACGAACTCATGCCGCCACCGAATAGGTCGGAAAGACCGCCACCCTTGCCTTTGTGTAGCAATACCAAAGCGATCAGCAACAGGCTAGTAATAGCCAGAAGGATTTGAAACGCTGCGATCATTGGTCACCTGCTAAATCGTGGAACATAGAAACGAACATCCCTATTCTACGCGTGCAATCGGTAGCGACAAACCGAGACGAATTCATCAGGATCCAGCGAGGCGCCGCCCACTAATCCGCCGTCAATATCAGCCTCAAGCATCAAAGCGGCCACGTTATCGGCCTTCATTGAACCGCCATAAAGGATTCGAGTTTGGTCTGCGGCCGAGCCGTGAACCTCACGAATTCGAGCACGAATGGCGCCACAGACTTCTTGGGCATCCGCAGGTGTCGCCACTTCCCCAGTTCCAATTGCCCAGACCGGTTCATAAGCAATCACCAAGTTAGCCACATCATTTGCCGCAATTCCTTGCAGTGCGGCATCGAGTTGCTCGATTGTGAAAGCCACGTGATTACCAGCCTTACGAACTTCAAGACCTTCGCCCACGCAAACAATTGGAATCAAGTTATTCCGCAAAGCCGCTTGGGTTTTTAGGTTAACTATCTGATTGTCTTCGCCGTGGTACTCACGTCGTTCAGAATGTCCAACGTTTACAAAAGTGCAACCGAGTTTGGCCAACATAGGTCCGGAAATCTCACCCGTGAAAGCGCCTTTATCTGCTTTGGCGATGTCCTGTGCCCCGTACTTCAAAAATAGTTTGTCGCCATCAACCAAAGTTTGAACTGATCTGATGTCAGTGAACGGTGGAATCACGGCAACATCTAAAGCGGCGAAGTCATCGGCTCGAAATGTGTAAGCGAGCTTCTGGACTAGTGCAATTGCCTCAATGTGATTGAGATTCATTTTCCAGTTGCCGGCCATTAACGGGGTGCGTGCCATTTAGTTGTCCTCCAGGACTGATAAGCCAGGCAATTTTTTGCCCTCTAGATATTCCAAACTTGCGCCCCCGCCAGTTGAGATATGAGAAAACGCAGCTTCATCGATTCCCAATAGTCGAACAGCTGCTGCTGAATCACCACCACCGACGACGGTCATACCGGAATTCTTTGTCATTGCTACTGCAACGGCTTTAGTCCCAGCGGCAAAAGCCGGCATTTCAAATACTCCCATCGGCCCATTCCACATGATTGTCTTAGCGTCAGCTAGACGGGTCTCGAAGTTTGCGATCGAATCCGGACCAATGTCTAGTCCCATCCAGCCATCGGGAATGTTCTCTGCCGAAACAATTTGAGTCTTGGCATCTGCAGCAAAGGCGTCAGCTACCACAATGTCGGTTGGCAGAACTATCTCGACATTTAACTTCTTAGCTCGATCCAGAATCTCTTTTACATTCTCAATCTGATCGGTCTCCAGAAGTGATGCTCCTACTGAATAACCCTTGGCTGCCAAGAACGTAAAGCACATGCCGCCACCAATGAGTAGCCGATCAACATTAGAAATCAGGTTGTCGATCACTTTGAGCTTGTCGCTGACTTTAGATCCACCAAGAACTACGGCATAAGGACGTTCCGGGTTACTTAAAACTTTTGCGAATACATCTGCTTCTGCCTTAACTAGCAGACCAGCGGCATGCGGCAACTCATTTGCCAGATCTGTCACAGATGCCTGTTCGCGATGAACAACGCCAAACCCATCACTGACATAAAGGTCACCAAGTTTGGCCCAGGCTTTGGCTAATTCTTGCCGAGCGCTTGCGTCACCTGTTTCGCGTGCGTCAAATCTGACATTTTCTAACATTGCAATCTGACCATTAGCAAGAGCAGCGATTGTTTCCTGTGCGCTTGTCCCGCAAACATCACTAGCCAGTCGTACCTGACTGCCTAAAAGTTCACCTAATCGAAGTGCAGCGGGAGCCAACGAATACTTAGCCTCTGGCGTTCCCTTAGGGCGACCAAGGTGAGCCAGGACAACTACCCGAGCGCCACGATCTGCAAGATTCTTGAGTGTTGGCAAACTGGCACGAATCCGACCGTCATCAGTTATGGCGCCAGCTTCGAGTGGCACATTGAGATCGCACCTTACGAAAACTACTTTTCCTGAAACCTCTAGGTCGTCAATGCCACGAATCATGAATTTAGAGTTTTGATCCGACAAACTTCGTGATGTCCACTAGGCGGTTTGAGTAACCCCACTCATTGTCATACCAGCCAACCACTTTGATGGTGCTACCCATGGCATTTGTTAGCGAAGCGTCGAAGATACATGATGATGGATCAGTCACGATGTCAGAGGAAACAATTGGATCCTCGGTGTAACTCAAGTAACCCTTAAGCGGACCTTCAGCTGCGGCCTTAACAACAGCGTTGACTTCTTCTTTAGTTACAGACTTCTTTAGAACTGCAGTTAGATCGGTTGCAGAACCAGTTGGGACTGGAACGCGCATCGCATAACCATCGAGCTTGCCCTTAAGCTCTGGCATAACTAGACCGATTGCTTTTGCCGCTCCGGTTGTTGTTGGAATCAAGTTTGTTGCTGCGGCGCGAGAGCGACGAAGATCTGGATGTGGGAAATCTAGAATCACTTGGTCATTTGTATATGCGTGAATGGTTGTCATCAAACCATGATCAATACCGAAGGCATCGTGGATAGCTTTAGCCATTGGTGCCAGGCAGTTAGTTGTGCAGGACGCATTAGAAATTACGTGATGCTTAGCTGGGTCGTAAGTCTCGTGATTGACACCCATAACAATAGTTACGTCTTCATTGCTGGCCGGAGCCGAGATGATTACTTTCTTAGCGCCTGCCGAAATGTGTGCTGCGGCCTTGGTGGCGTCAGTGAAATGTCCGGTTGATTCGATCACGATGTCTGCGCCTAGGTCTCCCCAAGGAAGCGCGCCTGGGTCCCGCTCAGAAGTAACGGTGATTGTCTTTCCATCTACAACTATGGAGTTGTCAGTGAAAGTAACTTCTTTGCCGAGACGGCCAAGGATGGAGTCGTACTTGAGTAAGTGGGCCAGCGTTTTGTTATCAGTTAGATCGTTGATGCCAACAATCTCGATGTCTGCGCCAGTAGCAGCAATAGCTCGGAAGTAGTTACGACCAATTCGGCCAAATCCATTAATTCCAACGCGAACAGTCATCTGATTTACTCCTAAAACTGAGCTAAACGGCATCCATAGATGCCCCAAATTGCTATTGCTCGAGCATATCAGCCGTTAGGCCGGCTTCAGTGTTAGGGATGCCCAAGTCAGAGGCTCGTTTGTCGGCCATAGCCAGCAAGCGACGAATTCTGCCTGCGATAGCGTCCTTGGTCATTGGAGGGTCCGCCAGTGCGCCTAATTCTTCCAAACTTGCTTGCTGATGAGTCACTCGTAATTGCCCAGCTTCTAGCAAGTGTGTAGGAATTTCATCACCTAAGATCTCAATTGCTCTAGCTGCGCGGGCGCCTGCTGCAACAGCTGCTCGCGCCGAGCGACGCAAATTCGCATCATCAAAATTAGCGAGACGATTTGCAGTGGCTCGAACTTCGCGGCGCATTCGACGCTCTTCCCAAGCCAAGACTGATTCATGTGCACCGATTCGAGTTAGTAGAGCTCCAATCGCATCACCATCACGAATCACTACGCGATCAACTCCGCGAACTTCACGCGCCTTCGCTGCAATGCCCAACCGACGTGCACTACCAACTAAGGCAAGCGCAGCTTCTGGACCTGGGCAGGTAATTTCCAATGAGGAAGATCTGCCAGGTTCAGTAAGTGAGCCGTGCGCCAGAAATGCTCCGCGCCAAGCGGCTTCGGCATCACACAAGCTGGCTGACACGATGTGTGGTGGTAAGCCGCGAATTGGGCGTCCGCCGCCATCAACAAGTCCAACTTGTTTTGCTAAATGCTCGCCCTCAGTAGCCACTCGGACTAAATAGCGACTCCCCTTGCGAATTCCTGCACCAGAAAGAACTGACACTTCACTTTCGTGTCCAAAAATCTCCGCCAAGTCGCGACGTAAGCGACGGGCAGCTTGGCCGGTATCGAGCTCGGCTTCTACGACAATTTTGCCGCTAACAATATGTAGGCCGCCAGCAAATCGCAGCAACGCTGAGACCTCGGCCTTGCGACAGCATTTCTTGGTGACGGGTAGACGACTGAGTTCGTCCTTTACTGCTGCTGTCATTGCCATGGGCTTATCCTGCCATGAGTGAATATTGAGCTGAACGCCGAGGCTAACAGTGTCGGATCGTGCTGGTCGGAAGGTCCATTGACCTTGGCCAGTGGGGCCAAAACCAATCTGGCACCAGAGTCGGCGGCTAGCTCCTGCAGTGATTCAGCGTTCTTAGGCGAATCTTGCCCAACGTGATTCACATCGGCCAACACAACATCAACTTTGAAGTCGGGATAACTCTTTGCCAGGACTTCAAGGTAGCTGGCAGCGGAATAGCCTTCGGTCTCCCCCGATTGCGGGCGCAGGTTAATCACGAGCACTCGCGCCGCGGTCGTTTCATGCAACGCTTGAGCCATTTGCGGCACCTGGAAGTGAGTCAGCACACTTGTGTACCAAGAGCCAGGGCCTAACACGACAAAGTCAGCGTTTCGAACTGCCGCGACGGCTTGCTCGCAAACCTGTGGATTCTTTGGCTCTAGGCCAATCGCCTGAATAGCATGTGGAGTCGTGGCAACTTGAACCTGTCCGCGTACTTGATCCGTCTGTCCTGCAGCCGTTAATACGTCGGCATAGATTTCTAATGGCTCAATACAAAGTGGCAAAACTTTACCCTTGGCATCCAACAATCTGGCGACCCAATCCAAACCTTCGACCAAGTTGTCGGTTTCTTCCCAGAGCGCAGTGATCAAAAGATTTCCAAGCGAGTGACCATCCAAGTCACCCTTAGATGAGAAACGATGTTGCAAGACTCTTGCCCAAGTTGATCCCCAGGTGTCATCACCACAGAGAGCCGCCAAAGCCATTCGCAAATCACCGGGCGGAACAATGCCAAATTCTGCGCGGAGTCTGCCACTGCTGCCACCATCGTCACTAACGCCAACGACTGCAGTTAAGTGTGGTGTTACTCTGCGTAAAGCCTGGAGACTTGCAGCTAACCCGTGACCGCCACCCAGTGCTACAACATCAACTGAGCGCATTGGTGCGCCTGGCATCTATTCACGTCCCAAGTCGCGATGAACCACTCTGACTTCTACTCCGGACTTAACTAACCGAGCTGAGAGGTTCTCGGCCATCGCGACGCTTCTATGCTTGCCACCAGTGCAACCCATAGCAATGGTTACAAAGCGTTTACCTTCGCGCAAATACCCGTCTTCTACTAAGTCAATAAGTTCGGCATACTTTGTCAAGAACTCTTGAGCCTGTTCTGACGCAACCACGTAGTCGTTCACTGCTGCATCTAATCCGGTTAGATCTTTTAGTTCTGGATCCCAATAAGGATTAGGTAAGAACCTTAGATCTGCGACTAAATCGGCATCCACTGGAATCCCATACTTAAATCCAAACGACATGACCGTTGCACGCAAGGCAACGTGGTCGTCATCTCCAAAAGAAGCTTCGATACTTCTGCGCAATTCGTGCACATTCAAATTACTGGTATCAATAACTATGTCGGCATCAGCTCGTAAATCACTCAACAGACTTCGTTCCCGCTGCACTGCGCCCAAGAGGCTGTCGTCACGCTGTAGCGGATGAGGTCTACGAGACGATTCATACCTGCGGACTAGGGCTTCATCACCTGCCTCAAGGAACAGCACACGCAAGTCATGCCCTGCCGTTTTGATGGCTGCTAGCGACTCTCGTAATTCCTCAAATAGTTGGCCACCACGAACATCTGCCACGACGGCAACTTTTCGCGAACCAGTTCGCTGGGCTACATAATCAACCACATTGGTCATCAGAGTTGGAGGCAAGTTATCAACTACGAACCAACCGATGTCTTCGAGTGCTCTGGTCGCCGTTGATCGTCCGGCTCCGGACATGCCAGTTACCAGGATTACGTCAATCTGGGATTCACTCACGATTCAATTATCTCGCCTGTGGCGGTGTTGATGGCAACATCACCAGGATTATCTTGATTCAGGAATTGCCAGATTTGTTCAGCTTGGATTGGACCAATGCCTGGGACTTCCGAAAGTTCAGATACTGAAGCCGCAGCCACCTTCTTAAGCGACCCAAAGTGTGCCAAAACTGCTTTCTTCTTTACTGGCCCAAGACCTGGCACATCATCAAGCACGCTATCGACCATTCCTTTAGACCTTCGATTTCGATGCAGTGTGATGGCAAACCTATGAGCCTCGTCCCGCACTCGTTGCAGCATGAAAAGCGCTTCACTGCTTCTGGGCAGAATCACTGGGTAAGTGGCGCCTGGTTTCCAGATCTCTTCCATGCGCTTGGCTAGCCCAACCACATGCATGTTACTAACTCCTGCTGCCTCTAAAGCTTTGGCTGCAGCGTTCACTTGCGGTAAGCCACCGTCTATAACCAAAAGGTTTGGTCGATACGGACGCTTCTCGTCATGGGCCTTGAATCTACGAGCTACTACTTGAGCAATGGATGCGGTATCGTCGCGCGGATCTTCAATGATGAATTGTCGGTAATCCTTCTTCTTAGGAATCCCGTCCTCGAATACAACAAGGGATGCAACAACGTTGGTGCCAGAAATGTGAGAAACGTCGATACATTCAATGCGCAGCGGTGCATCCGGTAGTCCTATTGCTTCCTGGATTTCAGCTAGCGCTTTACTTCGAGTAACAAGGTCTGTTGAGCGTTTGGTTTTGTGCAGTCCAAGGGCTTGACCCGCATTAATCACCACAGTGTCCATCAGCATCTTTTTATCGCCCCGAGACGGAACTCTGACACTGATTTGAGCCTCTCGAATTGTGCCCAACAATTCAGCCAAACTAGTTGCACTTTCAGGCTCGTGACTTACCAAAACTTCAGTCGGTATTTCTTCTTTGGTTGCTGCAGCATAGATATGCATCAAAGCATCAGTCATGAGAGTTTCACTTGTTGCATCTACTGAGTTCTCCATTATGAAACCGCGTTGCCCCACAATGCGTCCACTGCGTACCGAAAAAACTTGAACTGCAGACTGCAAATCGTCGTGATGAAGGCCAACTATGTCTGCGAATGTGTCATCAGGAAGTACGACAACGCTCTTTTCTAAGACACGCTCAAGGGCAGCTAAGTCGTCTCGAAGCACACTGGCTTGTTCATAATCTTGGGCTGCTGATGCTTCGTTCATACGACGGGAAATATCGGCAACTATCTCTTTTGAGTTACCTGACATAAATGACATGAATTGCTTAACCAGATCACGGTGTCCAGCCTCATCAATTTTTCCTACACACGGTGCGCTGCAGCGGTCGATGTGTGCCAACAAACAAGGCCGACCGGAGGCCTTCGCGTTGCGGAACACACCTGAAGTACAGCTGCGTACTGGAAAGACTCTTAGTAAATGATCTAGTGAGTCCCGGATAGCCCAGGCCTGAACATAGGGTCCAAAGTAAGTTACGCCCTTGCGTTTATCTCCTCGATAGACAAATGCCCGAGGGAATTCCTCTTGAGTGGATAGCGCCAAGTATGGATAACTCTTGTCATCGCGATATCTAACATTGAAGTTGGGGTCGAACTCTTTGATCCACGCATACTCAAGTTGCAGAGCTTCGGTTTCAGTACGCACCGTAACCCAATCCAGGCTTTGGGCAGTTGAAACCATAGTTTGAGTTCTTGGATGTAAATCATTGGTGAAGTAGGAATTGATGCGATTCTTTAAATTCTTCGCCTTGCCGACATATATCACTCGATCCGAAGCGTCGCGCCACCGATAAACCCCAGGGCTGGTCGGTATGTCTGTAGGTTTGTCCGTAATCTGCACGAGGGCTACTTATTAACGGATTTTCCAGCTGCAGGCTTCTTTGTCGCAGACTTCTTGGCTGGCGCATTCTTGTCTACCTGCTTTGGTGAGGCAGACTTTACCAAACTCGTTCCTAGTAGCGGCTTCAAGAATCTAGCAGTGTGGCTAGTGGCGTGGCTTGCTACTTGCTCAGGTGTTCCGGTCACAACTACTTTGCCGCCGCCGGAACCGCCTTCTGGTCCCATGTCAATGATCCAGTCTGCAGTCTTAATTACATCCAGGTTGTGTTCGATCACGATTACGGTATTTCCCTTTTCAACGAGCGAGTGCAGAACTATAAGCAATTTCCTGACGTCCTCAAAATGCAAACCGGTAGTTGGTTCATCCAAAACATAAACAGTTCTGCCAGTTGAGCGCTTCTGTAATTCTGAGGAAAGCTTTACGCGTTGCGCTTCGCCGCCACTCAAAGTTGTTGCAGGTTGACCGAGTCGAACGTAGCCGAGTCCAACATCTACCAGAGTTTTCAGGTGTCTGGCGATTGCTGGGATGCTTGCGAAGAATTCCAGCGCTTCTTCAACTGGCATGTTTAGAACATCACTAATCGATTTGTTCTTATAGTGAACTTCCAGAGTCTCTCGGTTATATCTAGCTCCATGACAAACCTCACACGGCACATAGACATCTGGCAGAAAGTTCATTTCGATCTTTAGCGTGCCATCACCAGAGCAAGACTCGCAACGTCCGCCCTTCACATTAAACGAGAAGCGACCTTGTTGATATCCCCGCATCTTGGCTTCTGGGGTTTCTGCGAATAGCTTCCTGACGTGATCGAAAACTCCGGTGTAAGTTGCTGGGTTCGATCTAGGAGTTCTACCAATTGGACTTTGGTCAACATGTACAACTTTGTCGAGTTGATCAATGCCATCAATCTTTTTGTGACGACCTGGAACAGTGCGCGCGCCATTTAGATCGCGTGCCAAGACGTTATACAAGATGTCATTTATCAGGGTTGACTTACCCGATCCAGATACACCGGTCACCGCAGCAAAAATACCAAGTGGGATGTCGACTTTAACGTCGGATAAATTGTGCTCCTTTGCGCCATGAATCGTTAGCATTCGAGAAGAATCAACCGGACGTCTTATGGCTGGAACTTCTATTGTGCGTTTGCCCGACAGGTACTGTCCAGTGATTGATTCCTTGGTGTTGATCAATTGCTCATAAGAACCGCTAGAAACAACATGTCCGCCATGTTCACCAGCTCCAGGACCAATGTCCACAATCCAATCAGCGGTTCGGATTGTGTCTTCGTCGTGCTCAACCACAATGAGGGTATTTCCAAGATCGCGAAGTCGAATCAAAGTCTCTATGAGTCTGTGATTGTCGCGCTGGTGAAGACCGATGCTTGGTTCATCCAAAACGTAAAGTACGCCGGTTAATCCGCTGCCGATCTGGGTGGCCAAACGAATACGTTGCGCTTCCCCACCAGCCAGCGAACCCGCAGATCTTTCAAGTGATAAGTAATCCAGACCGACATCAATTAAGAATGCCAATCTCTCATTAACTTCCTTTAGAACTCGATCCGCAATTGCTCGCTCTCTCGGGGAAAGTTCGAGCTTCTTTAAGAATTCGGCACACTCACCTATTGGGAGTTGCGCAATCTGAGCAATGCTCTTGTCATTAAGTGTTACTGCAAGTGACAGTGGCTTTAATCTGGCACCAGCACAAGCAGGACACGGAACTTCTCGCATGTAGCCTTCGAGTTTTTCTCGACTCGAGTCACTCTCAGATTCTTGATGCTTGCGTTCGATGTATTGAATAACACCTTCAAACCCAGTTGAATAAGTGCGTTGTCTGCCATAGCGGTTCTTGTACTTAACTTGAACTTCATGATCGTTTCCGTGCAGCAAAGCATTTCGAGCCTTGAGCGGCAGCTTCTTCCAAGGCACATTTAATGCGAAATCCAACTCATTAGAAAGTGCCTTAGTTAATCGGAAGAAGTAATCAAAGATGTGACCGGAAGCCCACGGATCGATAGCACCTTCTTCAAGCGATAAATCTGGGTTAGGAATAACGAGATCAACGTCGACTTCCATTTTGTTTCCCAGGCCAGTGCACTCTGGACAAGCACCGAACGGTGAGTTGAATGAAAACGACCTTGGCTCTAACTCTTCGAATTGGTTTCCGTCATACAAGCAAACTAAATGTTCACTGAACATACGTTCCCGATCTGGATCATCCTCAGGCAGGTCGACAAACTCAAGCGTCACTAATCCACTGGATAGCCGTAATGCTGTTTCGACGCTGTCAGTTAGTCGTCGAACTGCATCTGACGCAACTGCCAAGCGATCTACTACAACTTCAATGGTGTGTTTTTCTTGCTTCTTTAATTTGGGTGGCTCTTCAAGTGGGTAGACCACGCCATCTATTCGGGCACGGGCAAATCCCTGGGACTGAAGGCTGCGAAACAGTTCTGCGTATTCACCTTTGCGCTCACGAATTACTGGAGCTAGCAGTTGGAATCTTGTGCCTTCTTTGATTTCGAGAATTCTGTCCACGATCTGTTGTGGCGATTGCCGAGCAATTGGTCTGCCGCAGTCTGGGCAGTGCGGTCGCCCGGCTCGTGCGAAAAGCAATCTTAAGTAGTCGTAAACCTCAGTAATAGTACCCACGGTAGAACGCGGATTGCGATTAGTAGATTTTTGATCAATTGAAACAGCAGGTGAAAGTCCTTCAATGAAGTCAACATCTGGTTTATCCATCTGACCAAGGAATTGGCGAGCATATGCAGATAGGGATTCGACATACCGACGTTGACCTTCAGCGAAGATCGTGTCAAAAGCCAGCGAAGACTTTCCAGACCCTGAGAGGCCGGTAAAAACAATCAGAGAATCACGAGGTAAATCAATGTTTACGTCTTTGAGGTTGTGCTCGCGAGCGCCTCGAACGATTAACTGATCAACCACATCCCTATGTTAGTTGTCGGTGTCCTTTGGTGCATCAGTGATGCGTCCTGCGTGCGCACGGGCCGTCGGATCCTTACGAACCTTGATGAAGCTGGCCACGGTAGCAATAGTCAAGATACTGGCGATCACAACTAGTGAGATGGATGTCGGAATCTTTGGAATTGCCTCATTCTGCTCGTGGCCATAAAGCAAAATCAACTTCATGCCGATAAATACCAAAATGGCGGATAGGCCAAGTGATAAGTAGACAAGTTTGTCCAAAAGTCCCTTTAGAAGGAAGTACAGCGCGCGAAGACCAAGCAGCGCAAACGCATTAGCTGAGAACACTAAGAACGGTTCTTGCGTCACACCGAAAGTGGCCGGAATTGAATCTAGTGCGAATAGTAAGTCAGTTGCACCAATGGCGATCATAACTAACAGCATCGGAGTGCCGTAACGCTTACCGGCCTCTTTAATCGTCAACTTTGTGCCATGGTATTCGTCAGTGAACGGAATCACCTTACGGATGTTTCGAACCATGACATTTTCACTCGGATCAGGATCTTCATCCCAGTGTTTAAACAATCCATAACCGGTGTAGATCAAGATTGCACCGAAGATTACAAAAGTGAAAGCAAATGCT
>ENA-OUVC01000187-OUVC01000187.1-marine-metagenome-genome-assembly--contig:-NODE-187-length-43704-cov-5.667935_pt1 | contig 43704 bp, 31 predicted proteins | sample MGYA00248622_ERZ508571 | MGnify/ENA primary metagenome ERZ508571 (study PRJEB26236, sample SAMN06267175) | marine metagenome | isolation source: Columbia River Estuary | place: USA:Columbia River Estuary... | reverse complement strand
GCGGCTATTGCCCTTGGAGCAAACCCTAAGAATCTCACCCGCATCTACGATAAGTACGACAATGCGACGTTGGGATTGATAAACTACGGCGGGTACCTCAATGCCCTTTATCCGGTAGGCACTCCATCAAGTCAAAGTGCACTGGGCCAAATACGCTTAACGAATCGTTTAGGTGCTACGGCGTTGACGTATGGATTGACGGACAGTGCGTACGTTCGAGTTACGGACCAGGACCGCAATCTTTCGTCGACGGCATTGGACACGGTGAGTGTTCGTTTGAGTACGCCTAAGGAGCCGTTGGGTGAGAAGATCACGTTGACGGAGACGGGTGTGAGTTCGGGGATTTTCAGAGGGTGGTTGCGTTTTGACGCGACGGGAGCTGTGGCACAAGATGGATTTCTACAAGTCACAAAGGGCCAGAAAGTGACGGCATCGTACCGAGATCCGGCGGATGATTTTGGTAATGTATCGACAGTGACGGGGTCATCGTTTTACGGACTGACGGTGGTGCCGAGTGGATCACTTCAGGTGGGCTCTACTACGACGTGGACCCAGGCGAATAGTCCGTACTTACTCACGGGAGACATTTTGGTACCGCGCACCAGTACGTTGGTAATTCAGCCAGGTGTTGAAGTTCGGTTTAAGCCGGTGACCGACGACTTGGCGGGGGGAGAAGATCCCAATCGCATTGAGATTCGTGTTGAGGGCCGCCTGGACGCAAGGGGCACTGCCACGGATTCGATTCGTTTTATTTCAAACGGCGACGTGCCGGCCAGCGGCGACTGGTACGGTATCGTATTGAATTACCAATATTCAATGATGGGCAGCACTGGCAATATCAATGGCGAGAATCGCCTTCATGTGCGCCACTCAGTGTTTAGCCACTATACACAAGGAGTAGTGGTCAAAAATGGAGGATTCTGGGTGCAAAACTACCGGAGTGAAGACAGTGTAGTAGTGCGTAATGCCCGCTTTGTATTTGGCGGGTCAGCATTGTCAATTGTGTCAGCTGACGGCAGGCCTATTGAATTCTCGCACAATAAGTTAGTTAATTGTGGTGTTGTAGATAATGGATGGAGTTCGATCGGATATAAGTCATTTCGATTTAACAATGTGATCAATAAGACTACGGCTTCATTGACCTTTAAGGTTCGTCTAAGGACGCCGTACAATTACTTGGGTGAGACCTACATCCAAGACAATACGTTTGAGAATACCTACCTGGATATGACAGGATCAAATGTAGATGGTCCTCAGCGAGTTTGGATTCAGCGCAACACGATGACTAAGTGCAGCAGTTATAATACGGGAATGAATTTTAGCATAAACAATAGCTACTCTTCAGGGACTGCAGACAGCGTGCGCTATGTGATTACCGACAATGTGATTCGCGGCCGGAAAGGCAATTCAAATACGGGCTATGGGATTTATTTAACTTCCAATCAAAATCCAATTTCGCTGCAGATCAGCAATAATATTTTGCGATCAAATCAGTACGGCATTTACGTACAAAGTGAGAAGTCATCCAAGGCGAAGATTTTGAATAACGTAGTGGATAGCTCGTACTACGACGGTATTCGCTTGACGCGGGTTTCGGGCAAGCTTCAAGGCAACACGATCACCAATAACGGTTGGTCAAGTTCATACTGGGGTGTGTACTTGAATTCAGATTTCAATTATCCTGGATTGGACTCGCTGATTAACAACACGATTTCAGGTAATGGAAATGTGAGCAGTCCGAATTCGACCACGACGTCACCGACGCGCGGAGGGGTGAGCATCAATGGCCACACTACGGCGGTGATGAATAACAACAATTTTGTTGCGAATAACAGCTTTGATGTGGTCAATCAGGTGGCCGAGTCGGTAGTGGCGCAGCAAAATGCGAAGTTCAATTACTGGGGACCTGTAACTACGGCGGCTATTGCCCTTGGAGCAAACCCTAAGAATCTCACCCGCATCTACGATAAGTACGACAATGCGACGTTGGGATTTGTCAACTATGGTCAAAACATGCCAGCTGTGATCGGAAATGAACTCCAAGATACCTTGTACTATGGGGGCGACACTATCACAGTAGCTACGAATACAGGCGTCGCTGGCAACTGGAATAATGGAGCACAAAACAAGAGCTCTGTAAAACTGTACAATTATTCAGGCAAGCTCAAGGTGAATTTTGTCATCAATGGCTTGAATTTGAAAGATTCTATGTACGTCTATGATCTCAAGCGCATTTATGTAAGCCCGACCGGATCCAATGCAAATAATGGACGTCAGAACAAGCCCAAGTCGACGATTCAAGCGGCTATTAAGTCCGCCGACGAAGGCGACACCATACTCGTTGCACCGGGCACGTACAGCCGATTCATCATTGAAGGCAAGCGCTTAAATGTATTTGGACTGGATTCATTGAATCGTCCGGTTATTTCGGGATACGACACCGCACGGGCGGTTGAAGTTGAATCGAGGGGCGTGGTACTCAAGCACCTATCGCTGCGGAACGGAAACGCTCCAGTTACGCGCAACTGGAACCGCGGAGGGTTGCTTTACGGAGGATTTGATTCGCTCACAGTGCGTTCCTGCGACTTTAAAGACGGCTTCGCCTCTCAGGGTGGCGACTACTATGGCGGAGGCGGCAAGGTGATCTTCATTAATTGTTCGTTCCTTAAAAACACTAAGAATGCTACAGCCTTACCTAACCGAGGAATATTCTTTGTCGACAATGGCTTATGGATGGAGATGTACAACAGTGTAGTAGATGCCGAAGATTTTGGAAGTGTGTTTATGAATGGATTTACACATCGCATTTATAATTCGACTATTGTGAATTTGTCCGGCAACTTATACACGCAGCCCTGGACAGGACATGAATTCAAGCTCATCAATTCAATTGTCACCAAAAAGGCGGGCAAAACCATTAGTCTGACTCCAAACCTGGCGAACCTGTGGAACGGCTGGGGCGGACCGATCGAACTGCGCAAGTCTCGCCTTCCGCAGGTTCCGACTTCGTACACCTACAGTTCGACAGCGTCGATTACGGTAACGGCGTGCGACACACTGCCGGTGTACTTCACGAACGCAGCAACGGGAGACTACCGCCTTTCTAACCTAGATGAACACCATAATATTGGTGACGCGACGGTGCGCTTGTACCGCGATGCGAAGGGCATGTCCCGTCCAGATGTCAATGGCAAAGTGGATTTGGGGGCATTTGAAAGCAACGCAGAAACGTGTGCGTTGAATCGGGCTTTAGTGACCTTGAGTAAAACAATCAGGGCCAACTCACAGGTGACGCTTAAGGCTACCGGTCGCAACATCACTTCGGTAGCGTGGAACACGGGTCAAACGGGTTCCACCATAAATGTGTATCCGAACCAAACGCGATGGTTTAAGGCGACACTCACTGATGCCAGTGGATGTACGCATGTGGATTCTATCAAAGTGGACGTTGCCAATGTGACCTTCCGCTTAGACCTACGAAATCAACCCACCGTGGTGGCTGGGCCGCACCTTGCGGGTACGTGGAACAATTGGACAGCCAATGTGGACTCGTTGACGCAGGTTGGCAATACCACCATTTACCAACGCACTTTTGGCCTTGTGGTGGGTGATACAATTCAGTATAAGTTTATCAACGGTGCAACTTGGTCTGACCCGCATGACATCCTACCTACTTCGTGCGGAGAGGGCCCCTACGGCAACCGAAAGTTCATCGTAGGCGCTTCGGCGACGGTATTGCCAGTGGTGCACTTGAGTAGCTGTACTCAGGCTAAACCAGTGAATCCATTGCCGTTGAATCAGCCTCTGAAGTGTATTGGCGTGGGCCAAGTTCTTTCAGCGGGGCCACAGCTTACCAACGTGGTGTGGAACACAGGTGACACAACCAATTCCATCACGGTAAAGACTCCGGGGACATACTGGTTTACGGCAAAATACCCCCACAAAGTGGTGGTGTTAGATACGACGGTGGTCACCAACGTTTCATCGAACGCCATCGGACTCGGTGGGGTGGTCAGCCGCTATGGAGTGAGCATTCCAGTAGCCAATCCGAATACGGTCGCACTATGCCCGGGCAACAGCGTAACGCTCTCCAATATTTCGACAGGTACGAGCTACTTATGGAGTTCGGGAGCGACAACGTCTTCGGTGACAGTGAATTCCGCGGGCACCCATTACAGTATGGTACAGCGAGCCAATGGATGCTGGGACACGACGTCTACAGTAACCATCACAATGAACGCTGCACCGGATACGGCGATGACGGTCACTGGTCCGTTGGCGTTCTGTCCGGGCGGGTCGGTAACCCTAACTGCTGCAGCAGGTCAGACCTACCTCTGGAGTACCGGAAGCCTCAACCAAAGTGTGACGTTAAGCCAGACTTCGACGCCATTTGCCATTGTAAGTACTTCTAACGGATGTATTGACACTACGCGCACGGTTTCGGTGACTCGTTTTGCTGATCCTGATACCGCGGTATCGGTCAGTGGTCCCCTCGAATTCTGTCCGGGCGGATCGGTTACCTTGACTGCGGCAGCAGGTCAAGATTACCTCTGGAACACCGGTGACACTACTCAGAGTACCACCATTTCATTGACCGGAACTGCGTATGCTTTAGTAACCACAATCAACGGATGTTCAGACACGACTGCATCATTTGCCACAACGCGATTTGCGGCGCCTGACACCAATGTCCTGGCATCGGACCCACTAGCGTTCTGTCCTGGGTTTTCGGTGACGCTGACTGCTGCGGCCGGTTTGAGTTATGCGTGGAACAACGGTGACACAGCTCAGTTCGTAACCGTTTCACAAAGCGGATCCACATTCGCGATCGTAACCACATCGAACGGATGTAGCGACACCACGGCAACTTTTGTGACCACATTGCACCCTGGAGCTGACACCACGATTACCGCTTCGAAGTTGACTTTCTGTGCAAGTGATTCATCGGTAATCACCGCAGCCGGAGGTCAGAGCTATCTGTGGAACACGGGCGACACAACTCAGAGCATTACCGTCAACCAGACGGGCAACTACTCGGTAACGGTCACTACAGTAAATGGCTGTGTGGGCGTAACTGACACGGTGTCTACTACAGTTGTGCCTGACGTCGTACTGCCGCAAATTTTGGGAGACCTATACGGTTGGTTTGCCTCGGGCGACACAGTGAATTTCTCTGTAGCAAACACGGGCGGCTACCAGCTCACGTGGGGAATCGCCGGTGGGCAAATTACTGCGGGACAGGGCAGCGACACAGTCGAAGTCATTTGGGGTGCTGCCGACAGCACGGCTTCGATTTGGGTAGTGGTCTCTAACGGCGTCTGCCAGGACTCGGCGTACCTCAACTTAGTGATCTCGGGTATGGGTAACGTCGATCAGGTGAATGCCCGCGCGATGGCCTTCCCGAATCCCAACACAGGGGTATTCACGCTGGAGTGGAGCAACATCGAAGCACAGCAGGTAGTAATCTACAACGGCGTTGGCCAAGTGGTACGTACTCAAAAGGTGCACGAAGGCGGCAGCTCAATTCAGATGGACTTGCGCGGCAACGCGGCGGGCATCTATAGAGCAGTGATCTACGGCAAGGACGGTCAAGTGACCTTGCCGGTGTACGTCAGGTACTAGGTGTCATTTGAATCACACTTGACCAAACAAAAGCCCCCGGCAACGGGGGCTTTTTTTGTTTAAAACCCTTTCACCACCTTGTCGATCGCGAGCAACCGCTCCACCATCGGCTCGAGCGCCTCGAGCGGAAGCTGGCTGGCTGCATCGCACAGCGCTTCGGACGGGCAAGGGTGGGCTTCGAGAAAGAGGCCGTCGATTCCGGTGGCCACGGCCGCGCGGGCGAGGGTTTCGAGGTACTGGCGGGCGCCGCCGTTGGGGTCGGCCGACGGAATTCCGTACTTGCGAATCGAGTGGGTCGCATCAAACACCACCGGGTAGCCGGTCTGCTTGAGCTCATAAAAGGCGCGCGGATCGACCACGAGGTCGTTGTAACCGAAGGTGTATCCGCGCTCGGTGAGAATAATGTCCCGGTTCCCGGTCGACTCGACCTTGGCGCAGACCTTGGCCATAGTGCTCGGAGCCACCATCTGCCCGTGCTTGAGGTTGATCGTGCGCCCTGTGCGCGCCGCCTCAACCACCAGCGTGGTCTGCATGCACAGGTATGCCGGAATCTGCAAAATGTCCACCACCTCAGCCACCGGCTTGGCCTGGTCGGGGTAGTGAATGTCGGTTAATAGGCGGAACCCGTATTGGCGCTTCACCTCCGCTAAAATTGCAAGGCCCTCATCCAGTCCCGGCCCCATGTAGTAGTCGACGGAGCTCCGGTTGTCCTTCTGAAAGCTCGATTTGTAAATCACCTCGCTGAGCGGAAGGCGTTCGCGCACCCCCGCCAAGTGGTCGGCCACCCGCAGGGCCGTGTCGAGGGATTCAATGACGCAGGGTCCGGAGATTAAAAACATAGGGCTAAGGTCCGATGCAAATTTTGAAATCCGGTTATACCCGAATCTGTGGTGCGATGCAAATTTTGAAATCCGGTTATACCCGAATTTTTAAGGGATCTCTGCGCGGTGGCAAAAGATTTTATCCGGACATAACCGGATTTTACTTTTTTTCTTCCGCGAACTGACGTACGGAATTTATATTTTTGTACGTCATGAGATTCAATCCGGAACCCGAAAAGAAAAAACTCACCTTGCGCTTGAGCGAAGACGCTATTGCGTACGGCAAGCAGCGCGCCGACGAGCTTGGGCTCAGCGTTTCGGCACTTGTAGAGCAGTTGTTCGAAGCCATGCAGGTTCCCACGGAAGCTCCGAGTTCCGAGTTTCAGGCGTTGATGGATGCGCTCGAAAAGGTTCCGCCCCGAAGCGAGGATCAGTTTGATCCCCAAGATCCATATTACAAATCCGCCGCGGCCGGCCGCCATGAGTAAGCCAAGGGTGTTTGTGGATACCAACGTGCTGCTCGACATCGTGCTGCACCGCACCCGGCATGTACGTGACGCAATGACGCTAATGAAGCTTGGTATGGACGGGCGTGTGGAGCTCGTGACTACCGCCTCAGTCATTCATGCGGTACGGTATGTGGCGATGAGGGATCGCGGAAGGGCCTGCATCGAACTGCTTGACACATTGATGCGCAACCTAACACTGATTCCTGAATCGATGGATGCGCTCCGCGGCGGTCTAAGTTATAAGGACCCTGAAGACGCGGCGCTCGCGATCAGCTGCCTCGAACAGGGCATACAATGGCTCGCTACACGGAACGTGGCCGACTTCGCCGCATTTCAGGAGCGTGGCCTGCGGCCAGTCCTGCCGTCGGTTATTTGCGCAAGGATAATGATATAGAAGAATCGGCTGGCACAAGAAACCAGTAGCCAGGGGCTAAAAGAGTCCGTTCAGCTCCGCGTCAATTTTCTCAATCACCTTGCCGAGGTCCTCGGGCTTGCTGTCAAATTCGAGTTGGTCCACGTCGATGACGAGTAGGCGGCCCTTGTCGTAGCCCTTGATCCACTCGTTGTAGCGTTCGTTGAGGTTCTGCAGGTAGTCGAGGCGGATGCTGTTTTCGTAGGGGCGTCCGCGCTTTTGAATTTGGCGCACCAGCGTCGGAACGCTCGCGTTAAGGTAAATCAGCAGGTCGGGAGCCTTGATGAATTCCTCCATGAGCCCGAAGAGTTCCTGGTAGGTGTTGAAGTCCCGCGAAGACATGAGGCCCATGTCGTGAAGGTTGGGGGCGAAGATGTTCGCATCCTCGTAGATGGTGCGGTCTTGGATGACGTTCTTGTTCTGGCTGCGAAAGCTGTGAATCTGGCGGAACCGGCTGTGCAAAAAGTAAATCTGCAGGTTGAACGACCACCGCATCATATCGTCGTAGAACTCGTTCAGGTAGGGGTTTTCGTCCACCTCTTCGAAGTGGGGCTGCCAGCCGTAGTGCTTGGCGAGTAGGGTGGTCAGGGTGGTCTTTCCCGACCCGATGTTTCCGGCGATTGCAACGTGCATAGGGTCAAAAATAGGTTATTCTTAGGCACCGAAGCGTGTGAAATGCGTACTTCCGCTTAAGGGACGGCTAGGTCGCTGGTCCGCGCCAAATTGCGGTCATGAATATGAGAAATTTGATAAATACGTATGACTTACTTAAATTCGTACGTATGAGCAAGCAAAAGCTGACCTTGGCCTTGGATCCGGAACTGATTTCGTTCGGAAAAAACTATGCCGCCCAACGGCGCACCACAATCACAGAGGTGTTTGAGCGCTACCTCGCGGCGCTGCGCGATACGGAACTTCCGAAGACGGATGACCCGCTCGTGGCGGCGGTTCGAACTGCGGCACTGCAGCGTGAGCCCATCACGATGGACGAGTTGCACGAACTCCGCGAGCAGAGCCTGCTCGACCAAATGCTGCGCTATGAAACTGGTGCTTGATTCCGACGTCTTGCTTGATTTTTTGCTGGCGCGGAGTGGATTCGTGCACGAAATAGACCACTTAGTGCAAAATCAATACGAATGGAGATTAGATCTCGCCACTTCGGCGTGCGTGCTGCAAAATGTGCACTATATCGCGCGGCGCGGCGGATTCACCCTACCCAACGAGGTGCTGGAGATGCTTTTGGAGCGGGTAACCGTGATTCCCGTGCTCGGCGAGCATTTGGAACGTGCGCTATCATTTAATGATTTCGAGGATACCGTGCTGGCCTATGCCGCGGCCGAATGGGGTGCGGACTACCTTATTACGCGGAACCTCAAGGACTTCCGCAAAATTCCAGAGGTGACGAGCCTTACGCCGCGCGAGTTCATCGCACTGCGCGGCGCCAAAAGCTAGAGGTTAGCGCCTAGCAGCTCGTCAATCAAGCTGCGGTCGTTCATCAGGCGCGGAACTTTGTTTTGCCCGCCCAGCTTGCCCTTGGATTTGAGCCAGTTGTGAAAGGTTCCGGTGGGGGCGGCGTGAATGCGCGGCGGATTGAGGACCATGTCTTTGTAGCGCTTGGCTTCGTAGTCTGAGTTGGTCGCCTTGAGTGCGGTGTCAAGGGCTTGGCCAAAGGCCTCGAGTGAGTAGGGTGGAGTCTGGAATTCGACCAGCCAGTCGTGGCCGCCGCCGGCTTCGCCGGCCGGCGCCCACCACGGCGCGGCAGTGTACTCGTCGACGAGGGCCCCGGTCTTGCGGCAGGCTTCGGCAATGGCCCGTTCGGCGTTGTCGATCATGAGTTCTTCTCCGAAAGCATTGATAAACAGGCGGGTGCGGCCGGTGATGCGAATGCGGTAGGGCGCCACCGAGGTGAATTCGACGGTGTCGCCGACGATGGTGCGCCAGAGTCCGCCGTTGGTGTTGAGGATTACGGCGTAGCTGACGCCAAGGGCGACCTCGGCGAGTGGGATGGCGCGGGATTCCGAACCGTTGAAGTCGGCGACGGGAATGAACTCGTAGAAGATTCCGTGGTCGAGCATGAGGAGCAAGCCGTCGGCGTCGAGGCTGTCCTGAACGGCGAAAAAGCCTTCGGAAGCATTGTAGGTTTCGAGCCGGCGCGTTGCGGCGGGCAGGATGGCCGCGAACGAGGCCTCATAGGGGGTGTAGGCGACTCCGCCGTGCACAAAGAGTTCGAGGTTGGGCCACACGGCCTCGAGGGTGGTTTCGCCCCGGATCTCTAGGACGCGGCGCAGCAAAACCAGCATCCAGCTGGGGACGCCAAAGAGCGACGTAACGTTTTGACGGGCAACCTGCTGGGCGATTTTTTCGATTTTGGCTTCCCACTCGTCCATGAGGGCCACGTCGTGCGAGGGGGTGGACCGCCAGCTTGCCCACATCGGGAGGTTGTCGATCATGATGGCGCTCAGGTCGCCATAGTACGAGTGCTCGTTGAGCTCGTTGATCTTCGACGATCCGCCCAGCCGGAGGCTGAGGCCATCGTAGAGTTGAGAATCCGGAACCTGTTCTGCGTAAAACGCGAGGAGGTCGCGCCCCACCTTAAAGTGGTTGTCTTCGAGCGACTCGTTCGAAACCGGAATGAACTTGGACTTGGCCGCAGTGGTTCCGGAACTCTTAGCAAACCACTTGGTGACGCCCGGCCAGAGTACGTTGGCTTCGCCGCGCATGCTCCGCTCGATCCAGGGGTAAAGCTTGTCGTAGTTGACAATGGGAACGGCCGCCGCGAACTCGGAATACGTCGTGGTTGCCGTGAGCCCGTGCGCTTTGCCGTAGTCGGTCATGGCCGCTGCAGTCATGAGCTCGTGAAAAACGTGCTCTTGGGCCGCCAAGGGCGCGTCGCGCATTGTGTGCAAGCGCGGAACCCGGCTGCTCAAGCGCCAGTTAACGAGGTCGGTGATGGGTGAAAAGGCCATGCGGCAGGGTACCTTTGGTGGGTAGAAGATAGTTCAGATGTCGTTCACTTGGTCCGCCGCGCCCGTGCGCAAAATGATTTTGTCGGTTTCGGAACCGTCGGTGCGCGCTTGGATTCCGATCGGACGCCACCTCGTTGACGTGAACGCCCTGATTGGCAAGCAGCTGCGCCTCGAATGGCCAGGCATGGCCGAGTGCCAATCTTGTGGTGGGATCTTTTCAGAACTCCACGCCCAGGGCTTTTGCCGCAAGTGCTTTTTTGACAGTCCGCTTGCCGGCGCCAGTATTGTTCGCCCCGAGCTGTCTACTGCCCACCTAGGCAAGGCGGACCGCGACCTCGAGTTTGAGCGCGCCTACCAGCTGCAGCCGCACACGGTCTACCTCGCTGACTCGGGCGGAATCAAAGTCGGCGTTACCCGCACCCGCCAGCAGGTCACGCGCTGGCTCGACCAGGGCGCCTCGCGGGCTCACGTGATCGCGGTTACCGAAAACCGATACGAGGCCGGACTCATCGAAGTGGCCCTGAAGCAGCACTTTAGCGACAAAACCGACTGGCGCAAGATGCTTGCTGGCCTCGAGTTTGGCGCCGAATTCGAGAGCGCCGTGGCGCGCGGCGTGGAGGCGATTCCTACGGACCTTCAGCGCTTTGCGGTGGCCAACGGGGTGAAGCATCGCGCCCACTGGTCACTCGCCAAGGGATTCAATGCAAAGTCGGTCAAGCTAAGTCAGCCCGGCGATGTGCTCGAGGGCATCCTCGCAGGCCAGCGGGGACAGTACCTGGCTTTCACCGACGGACGCGTCATCAACATTCGCTCGCACGAGGGCCTCTTCATGGCGATTTCGACATTCGTGAACGTTTGAGTATAACAATTTGGTTATATAACAAAAAAGTTATAATTTTGATTGATGAAGAGCAATTCGTTGATCAAGATGATTGAGAAGGATGGTTGGTTTAAAGTTCGAACGAACGGCAGCCATCATGTGTTCAAGCACAATCAAAAGTCAGGTCTCGTTGTTGTTCCTCATCCGAAGAAGGATGTACCAGTTGGCACGGCAAAATCCATTTTAAAGCAGGCTGGCATTAAATAAAGAAAAGATGGACAAGAATCAGAACATTGAAGTACTCGTGGAACGTCATTACGACGGCACTTATTGGGGGACTACCCAAAATGTTCCTGGCGTAGTTTCTGCGTTTGGTGCCTCGTTAGATGAACTAAAGAACAATCTGAAGCACGCATATGAGTCATACTTAGAGGTGGCTTTGGAGCAAGGGGAGGTTTGGGTCGAGGAAGTTCGGCTTCGGACCGAATGGGTGTTTTCAATGAACATGCAGGCCTTGTTTGATTTAGTGCCCGAAGTCAAAATTTCAGCCATTGCTCGACGAGCGGGGATTAACGAAAGTTTGATGCGTCAGTACGCAACAGGCAAGGCGGTGGTATCAGAAGATCGAGTCCGCTACATTGAGCGGACGATACACGACTTAGGTCGTGAGCTGCAGTCGGTAAAACTTTAGTTCCGAAAGAAGCGACGGTACATCCAGACACCCGCGTACATGAAGGGGGTGTCGAGGGCGGCCATCAAAATTTTGAAGAGCCAGGCGTCGCCCATGTACTGGATGAGGGTAGGGGTCGGAAGGACACCGACAAAGAGAATGGCGATCACAAGTATGCTGTCTACGCCTTGAGAGAGCATGGTTGAGAAATTGTTCCGCACCCAAAGGTGCTTGCCTCGGGTGACGCGCTTCCAGAAGTGAAAAAGGCGAACGTCCAGGAGCTGGGCGACGATGTAGGCAGCCGTGGAGGCAAAAATTACGCGAATGGAGTTGCCGAATACCATTCCGTAGGCCTCGTCATTGACCTTTGAAAAGGGAAGTGCGGGCCAGATTCCGCCCAGCCAAATGACGAGCAAAACGAGTAGGAGCGCGGCGAATCCGCTGTAGACCACATAGTCAGTCCGGCGCTTTCCGTAGAATTCGCTGAGGAGGTCGGTAACGAGAAAGGTCAGGGGGTACGGAAGGATACCTACTGAAACCACGAAGGTTTTGAAGCCCAGGTCGATTTCGACAAACTTGTTCGAAACCAAGTTGCACACCACCAAAGCGGTGATGAACAGGGATCCGAGGGCCATGTAGACGGCAAGATTGCGGCCTTCGAGCGGACGTTCTTCTTCGATAGTCATGGGTTACAGCAAAAGGGTTTCGCGCGCTTGGATTCCGCCCATGCGCTGGATTTTTGTGTGAAGAGCGCGGATTTGGGCCTCAAGGCTCGCGCTGCGCAGGCTTACGCCAAATTCGCGCAGCGCTCGCCGCCACGGCTCTTCGTCGAGGGTGAAGTGCTCGACGCGGTAGCTGCTGAGCTCGGCACGCTTCGCACAGGATTTGACGGCTTCGTGGAGCCCGCCGAGCTCGTCGACCAGCCCCAGGCTTTGGGCTTTGGAGCCGCTGTACACCCGGCCGCGCGCAATGCTGTCGACCACGCTGGCTTCGAGCTTGCGCCCTTTTGCGACCACCTCTTTGAAGCGGGCGTAGGTGCGGTCGACCGAGGTTTGTACCACGGCGAGCTCGCTCGCCGTGGGCGTCCGATCGAGCGACGGAAAGCTGGCGAACGGATGCGTCGCCACCGGCTGGGACTTGATGCCCATCTTGTCGTTCAGGAGCTCTTCGCCGCTAAAAAGCAGGCCGAAAACTCCGATAGAGCCGGTGATGGTGGTGGGTTGCGCCCAAATTTCGTCGGCCGGAGCGGCCATGTAGTAGCCGCCGCTCGCGGCGGCTCCGCCCATCGAAACCACCACCGGAAAGGCGTCGGTCAACCGAACTACGCCGCGGTGAATCTCATCTGAAGCCAGCGCGGAGCCCCCCGGACTGTTGATGCGCAGCACGACGCCCTGCACGTCGTCGCGCTCGAGCAGCGCGTCCACTTGTTCGGTGAAGTCAAAATCGGCAATGGCCTCAGCGTCAGACCCGTCCACCACGTCGCCCTCTGCAATCAGCACGGCGATGACGCCCTTGGCGTCGCCCGGCTCAATCAGCGAATGGAAGTCGGCGGCTGAAATGATTCCGTCCTCGTTACCGCCCCAATCGGCCACCGACCACTCGTCGGCGTACTGCAGGTGGTCAACTAGCGCCAGAGCCTGAGCCCGCTCGGCAGTCAGCAGCGGCTCGTGGTTGAGAATGTGGGTCCAGTCGGAATCGTTAATGCTGCGCCGCGACGCCCGAATTCCGACCTCGACTTCGGACCAGATTCCGCCCAGCAACTCGGTGTACTGCAGGCGGTTGGCGGCCGACATGCTGTCGGCGATAAAGGGCTCTCCGGCACTTTTGTAGTCGTTGTCGGAACCCCGCACAAGATGTGCCTTCACCCCGAGCTTGTCGAGCGCGCCCTTGAAGTAGGTGGGGCTAGCGCTGAGGCCATTGAGCACGAGCATTCCGGCCGGAGCCAAATAAATTTTGTCTGCCACACTCGCTATATAGTAGCTTTTGGGGTCGTAGGCCTTGCTGGTCGCCACCACCGTCACTCCTTGGGCTTGGGCGGAATCCAGTGCCGTACGCAACTCCGTGAGCGCGGCCCAGCTCGCATCGACCATGCCCATGTCGAGCCAAATAGCCTTGACCTTGTCGCTCTTGCCCGCCGCATCGACTACCTCAAGCAGTTCGTACAGTGACATCTGTGCGGGCTCGTCGAGGAGCTCCGACCAAAACTTGTCGACTTCGTTGGGTTTTTCGGTGAGGGTTCCGTCAAGGGTGATCTGCACCACCGCGTTGTTGTTCAGAGCGACTTGCGACTGTCCGCCCGAGGCCGCAGCTCCTGCGGCAAACCCGATGAGTACCAAGACTAGTAGGAATAGTCCTACAAACACGCCCACTAGGGCACCAAAAAATGACTTCATAACTTTGCGTCTACGTGGATACCAAGGTACTAAAGGTCCTGCTCCTGCTCGGAAGCAACAGCGAAGACGCCACCTCGGTTCTCGGGGAGGCGCGCGCGGCGCTTGCGCGGCGCGCGCCCATCACCCGATCCGGAAGTCTTTGGCGCACCGCCGCCTGGGGCTTTGAGGGGCCCGATTTTATCAATCAAGTGATTGAGATCGAATGGACTGGTGAACCCAAGGCCCTGCTTTTGGAATGCCTTGACGTGGAGCGACATTTGGGCCGGATCCGCCCCACCGGAGGTCCCCGCTACGCGAGTCGCCGCATCGACATTGACCTGATTCTGACGCAACCATTCACCGCTTTGGCCGACGCAGAGTTGGAATTGCCCCACCCCCGGATGCACCAGCGCCGCTTTGTTCTTGAGCCCCTTGCCGAGCACTGGGCCAATTGGCAAGCGAATGTTTTAGGGCGTTCGGTGGCGGATGTGCTGTTTGTGTGTTCCGATCCCAATTCCGTACATTTGTGCTCAAATTCAAACGAAAACGACTCATGAAGTACGTAGTTCTTGCCGCTAGCGCTCTGTTGCTGGCATCTTGTGGAGTTAAGGACCTTGAGGCCGAAGTGGCTTCACTCAAAGGTGAATTGACCCGTGTCCAAAAGGATGCCGACGGCGATGGTGTCTCTGATGCTTTTGACCTCGAGGCCAATACCCCTAAAGGAGCGTTGGTTGACGGTTCAGGTCGTGCACTTGACCTCGACGGTGACGGCGTTCGCCACGAGCTTGACGTGGATCCATTCAGCCAGCGCGGTGTGAGCGTAGACGCTAGCGGAGCCGAGCTCGACAGCGACGGCGACGGCGTTTCAGATAGCAAGGATAAGGAGCCCAATACTCCTGCAGGTTCGTTGGTGAACTTCCAGGGCAAGCGCATTGAGGCGAATGGCCTTAGTTCTGCAGTTGCAAGTGCCTTCATTCCTGAAGTGATCTTTGCCACGAACAGTGTTACCGTGTCAGCTACCGAAGAGGCCAAGCTTGCCGTGGTAGCCAAGATGCTTAAGGCCAACCCGAATCTGCGCCTGCAGGTCATCGGCCACGCCGACAAGACCGGTTCAGAGAAGGCCAATCTCAAAGTGGGCGAGCGCCGTGCCAAGTCTGTACTTCGCGTGCTGACGACAACATTTAAGCTTCCTGAATCACGCTTCGAAATCGTGACCAAAGGAGAGAACGATCCGATCTCAACGAAGAACCAGCACAACCGCCGCGTGGAGTTTGTGGTGATTAAGTAAACGAGTACTGCTCGTATCAGAGAGGCCCGGCCATTTGGTCGGGCCTTTTTGTTTGGTGAAAAAAGTAAAATCCGGTTATACCCTGATTGGGCTTGGAGTGAAAAAGTAAAATCCGGTTATATCCGGATCACCTTGGGCAAGTAACTAGTTGCCAGTTACTTGTTTGAGAATTCCTTTTTCCAGCGGTTGAGGAGCATGAGGGCGTCCATCGGCGTGATGGAGTTGGGGTCGAGGCTATTGAGTTCGGCGCGCCAGGCTTGGGCGGCGGGGTCTTCCCACTGGATGAACGAGAGTTGGGCCGCGGGTGCCCCAGAGTTTTGTTCGGCTAAAACCGGATTTTGTTTTTCTTCGAGCACGCGAAGGACGGAACGGGCGCGTAGGACGACGCTCGGCGGCATGCCGGCCATGCGGGCGACCTCGATTCCGAAGGAGTGCGACGAGCCACCCTCGGCGAGGGTGCGCAAGAAGAGCATGCGGCCGTCGATTTCTTGGATGCGGACGTGGCGGTTGCCGATTCCGGGAAAGAGGTCAGCGAGCTCGTTGAGTTCGTGGTAGTGGGTCGCGAACAGGACCAACGGCTTGAAAGGGTGGTCGTGAAGGTATTCTGCGATTGACTGGGCGATGCTGAGGCCGTCGTAGGTGGCGGTTCCGCGCCCGATTTCGTCGAGAAGGACCAGGCTGCGCGCAGTGAGGCCGTTGAGAATGGAGGCGGTTTCGGCCATCTCAACCATGAAGGTGGATTCGCCTGCGGAGAGGTTGTCGCTAGCCCCCACGCGCACAAAGACGCGGTCAAGCAGCGGAAGTTCGGCGCGGTCGGCGGCCACGAAGCTTCCGATTTGGGCCATGACAGCGTGCAGCGCGGTTTGGCGGAGCAGGGCCGACTTACCCGACATGTTGGGGCCGGTAATCATCCAAATGTGCTCGCCTGCGGCGTCCAGACGCACGTCGTTGGGGATGTAGGGCTGGTCCTCGGGCAGGCGCTGCTCGATGACGGGATGGCGGCCGGCGGAAACGTTCCAGCTGCTGGTTGCTGGTTGCTGGTTGCTGGTAGCAGGTACCTGGTTACTAGTAGCAAGTGGCTCGCCGGCGGGCTCCGCCCGCGGCGACGCGAACTGTGGCCGGATCCAGCGGTGGCGGCGCGCTAGCGCGGCAAAGTTGAGCAGGACGTCGAGTTCGGCCAGGGCGCGGGCGTTGCGCAGGAGTGCGGGCAGGGTCTTTTGGGCGCGTGCGACCAGGTCGGCGAAGAGTTGGGCTTCGAGTCCGGCGATGCGCTCGTCGGCGTGAAGGATGCCCTCTTCTTGCTCCTTGAGCTCGGGGGTGATGTAGCGCTCGGCGTTGACGAGGGTCTGCTTGCGGATCCAGTCCGCGGGGACGCGGTCTTTGTGGGAGTTGCGGACCTCGAGGTAGTAGCCAAAGACGTTGTTGAAGTCGAGCTTGAGCGAGGGGATTCCACTTCGGTCGGATTCGGCCTGAAGGATTGCTTCGAGGACGGACCGGGCGTCGCGCTTGAGGGCGCGGTAGCGGTCGAGTTCGGGGTCGACGCCGGGAGCGATGGCTCCACCTTTGGCCAGCAGGACGGGGGGCTCGGGCGATAGGGTGCCAAAGATGTCAGCGCACCAGGCTTCGAGGGGGTCGAGGGCGGCCAGCAGGTGCTCGAGGGGTTCGGATCCGTTGAGTTCGGAGGCGAGTTCGTTGATTCGAGTTACGGCGTGGGCGAGGGCGCGCAGGTCGCGAGGGCCCATGCGGCCCGTAGCGAGCCGCGTGGCCATGCGCTCGAGGTCGGGGAGTTCACCGAGGACGGACGCGGAGCGGCCGGCGGGTTCGGGGTGGTCGAGGGCCCAGGCGACGGCGTCGTGCCGGAGCCGCAGGGCCCGGGGGTCGAGCAGCGGCATGGCCAGCCAGCGACGAAGGAGCCGCGCGCCCATCGGGTTGGCGGTTCGGTCGAGCACGTCGATCAGGCCGACTCCGCCGGGATGGGTGGGGCCAAAGAGTTCAAGGTTCCGCACCGTGAATCGATCCATCCACAGGTGGGTGGCCGGGCGAAGCCGTTGGATGCGCTCAATGTGCGACCAGTTGGCGTACTGTGCTTGGCGCAAGTAGTGCAGAAGGGATCCGACCGCGATGACGGCGAGCGGAGCGTCGTCGAGCCCGAAGCCTTTGAGGGACGCGGTTCCGAAGTGCTCAGACAGCGTCCGCGCGGCAAACTCGGGGGCAAAGACCCAGTCCTCGAGCCCGCTGGGCACGGCGGAGCCAAAAAGGCCACGGTCCACGCCCGCTCGGCGGTTGAACACCACCTCGCTGGGCTTAAAGGACTGCATCCAGGGGTCGATTTCGCCCAAAGGTCCCTCGGCCGCAAAGAGCTCGCCGGTGGACACGTCGACGAGGGCAAGCCCCAGTAGGGGCCCTTCAACGTGCACTGCCGCGAGGAAGTTGTTGCTGCGCGCGCTCAAAAGGGTGTCGTGGTGCGCGATGCCAGGGGTGACGACTTCGGTGACGCCGCGCTTGACGATGCCTTTGACGGATTTGGGGTCCTCGAGCTGCTCACAGATGGCGACTTTGAATCCGGCCTTGACCAGGCGGGGCATATAGGCGTCAAGTGCGTGGTGCGGAAAGCCCGCGAGGGGCATGTCGGCCGCGGCTCCGTTCGATCGCTTAGTGAGCACAATGTCCAGGGCTTTGGCGGTGGCGACGGCGTCGTCGCCAAAGGTTTCGTAGAAGTCACCCACGCGAAACAGCAGCAACGCCTCAGGGTACGCAGCCTTGAGGGCGTTGTACTGGGTCATTAGCGGGGTTTCTGCGGGTTTCTTAGCCATGGCTCGACCTACCTTTGCGGCGGAATTGCGAAGATAACCATGCGTAAACGGCTAACCGAGGAAATTCGCGCGGAACGCTCCGCGTCGCCCACCGACCTCATCCCGGTGGTGGCTCTGCTTGAGAATTTGCGGAGCGCGCACAACGTGGGCTCGTTCTTTCGCACCGCGGATGCCTTTGGTTTGTCGGAGTTGTGGTTGAGTGGCTACACATGCCGCCCGCCGCACATCCAGCTCGACAAGGTGGCGCTGGGCGCCACCGAGACGGTAGCTTGGAAGGGCTTTGTTGATGCGCCTGAGGCGATTGCCGCAGCCCGCGCCGCCGGAATGGCGGTGTATGCGGTGGAGCAGACCGACACGTCGGATTCGCTGGCGGCCATGCCCACCCCGGCCGCGGGGATACTCCTGGTATTTGGCAATGAGGTAGACGGCGTAGAGCCGGCCACCCTGGCGCTGTGCGACGGCGCGCTAGAGGTTCCGCAGTTCGGGCTCAAGCACTCGCTCAACGTGAGTGTGTGCGGCGGAGCCGTACTCTGGGAGGCCTGCCGCCGCTACCGCGGACTCTGATTAATTTTTTGAAATCCGGTTTTAGCCTAATCGCACACGGAGCGATTTTTTGAAATCCGGTTATATCCGAATTCTTGGCAGACGTACATGAAAAAACCCGCCTGTTGGGGCGGGTTTTTTGTGGAGCGAAAGACGGGATTCGAACCCGCGACCCCGACCTTGGCAAGGTCGTGCTCTACCAACTGAGCTACTTTCGCGTTGGGGAGTGCAAATATACGACTCGCGCCAGATTTTGCAATAGCCTTATGTCCAAAAAAGAACCGCCCCCGGGGATGGGGGCGGTTCGGTGCAATTGGAATTTCGAAGTCCGCCGGACTTACTGGAGCACGATGCGCTGGGTAGACTGGCCGGTTTCGCCCTGTACTACTACAAGGTATATGCCACGAGCGAGCCCACTTAGGTTAATTTGTGCACTTGCGGCGTCAACAGTTTGGTTTGCAAGGATTTGACCATTGAGGTTTTGCACTGTAACGCTGTAGCTTCCTTCTGAGGGGAGGGTGATGGTTACCAAGCCCGTGGTGGGGTTTGGGTGCATACTCACACGCAGTCCACGCTCCTCAAGGCCGATGCTTTGGTTGCCGGGTGAACCGACGTCACCGCCCGTTGAGGTATAGGCTCCGCGCACTCCCACTGCGGCGTTGCCGAGGTAGGTGCAGGCTGTGTCGTACTCTACTGAGAATCCGGCAAGGGCTGCGGTGTACTCGGCACGGCAGATTTCGATCGGAGTGGCAGAACTGTCAAAGAGGGCTACACCGTCTCCGTTGGCGCTGAATCCAGGCTGCGCGGTAGCGAAGTCTTCATTGAAGAGTACCTGAACCCAAGGACCCAGGTTCCATGCGCTGCGGAACGCAGCTTCATTGGCAGAATCGATTTGCGTCACGACAAGGGCTTCACCGGGAGCAACGCTTACGTTGGGGAACACGACGGTTCCGGCCAGGTAGCTGTTGTCGTCCCAGCTGAATCCGCCAAGGTTTACTGAGGTAGATCCGTAGTTGGTGATTTCGAACCAGTCGTCACTGATGGTGGTGTTGGCGTCGTTCGAGCTGGCCATAACCTCAGTGATGGCGAGGTCGTACGTCACAGGCACAGGGTAAATGAAGTCGGCCAAGTAGCGCGGCAGGAACTGGTATCCGCCGTTGTGCGGGGCGCTGTTGTCGAACTGACCACCGATTCCGACCACGTCAAATGTTCCGACAGGGCAGGGTGCGCTGTACACGTCTGCGACGTCTGCATCGATGCGAAGTTGAATGGTGTTCACGCCGTCCGTTACGTCGACGGTGAATCCGGAACCCGCATTAGTCCACTGTGTGGGGTTGACCACTGTCACGTCGTTCATGCGAATGAGTTGGCTTTCAGTGGTTTCGTCCATAGTTGTGATGACGACTGGGGTTGGGAGTGTAGCGTTCGTACTGACGACAACAATCGAGTCGGCGTTAATTTGGGCGAGGCCGTTAAAGTGGCCGATGGTTCCGATGATGCGAACCACGTCACCCTCGTTGACGGTGTATCCGAGGTTCTTGTTTCCGGCCCCGAAGACTCCGAATCCGACACTGCCGTCGTGGATGGTGAACGCGACGTTGCCGGTGGTGGCAAACGTTTGTGTATTCACACCGAGGACGGTGCCTTGGAGTTTGCACATAACGTTCAGCGAGTCGGGAATAAAGCTTGCATTTAGTCCTTTAACCTGCGGAATCGTGTACGACGGGATGAACACATCGTTGTCGGCAATCGTGAAGGTGTAGGTCGAGGGTGAACCGATGGTCAGACTCGTTGAAGCCGAGGTCAACGTGAAGACTAGGTTTTCGTTGCCTTCAATGTTGCTGTCGTCCAAGATGTTGACGGCAAAGCTGATGGTGTCTGCCATGGCAGCTACCGGGAGCGTCACGGTCGTTCCGCTGAGTGCGGGGGTTACGGTAGCATCGGTTCCGAGCACAAAACCCGCACCGGGAGCAGCGGTGATGGTCACGCTGCCGGCAGCCATTAGGTGTGGCTGAATGCTCATTTTGATCGTGTGGCTGACGTTGCCCTCGAGAACGGTAGCGGAACCGCCCACAAAACGCACTGTGGGCACGGTGGCAACCACCGGAATGATGTCGTTGACGTCGCGCGGGAAGAGCTGATAGCCACTGGTGTATGGCGAGCTGTTGTCAAATTGACCCACCACGCCAAGAACGTCAAATAATCCGCTCGGTTGGGTGCTGTTCCAAAGGTTGCAGTCTGCATCAATGCGCAAAGCAAAGGTGTTTGTACCGTCGCTGATGGTGACATTTTGGCCAGAACCAGTCCAGGTTGTGGGCCACGTGGTCGCGGTCATGTTGTTCATGCGAACGAGCTCACCTTCGTTGGTTTCGTCCATGGTGGTGATGACCAACGGGTTCGGCAATGGCTTGTTGGTGCCCCACACTCCGATGGAGTCAGGAACGATTTCAGTAAGACCGTTGAATTGGTCGATGATTCCGTGGATGTAGAGCGAATCGCCACGCAGCGGACTCGTATAGTTGGTGAGGTCTGCAGACTTGAATACATTGATTCCGCCAGTGGCATCCTGAACGTAGAAGCTGTAGCCAGTATTGCCGTCAAAGTCGATTGAGGTTACGACGCCTTTGATGGCCACATCAGCCCCGAGTGAATCTGCGACTCCGGTGGCGTTTACGCCACGAAGGGTTCCAATTGGGCGCAGACCAGCAGTGGTGCCGCCTCCACCGCCTCCACCGCCGCCCGATGCACAGTTTGAACTGTGGCTGCCGAGGTAGGTTGCCGTATTTTGAGGGTAGACATTCCACTCGGTCGCACCGACTGTCCAGCGGCGCTGGCCCTTTTTGACGGGCATTTGGCGCACAAGTGTGAATTCTGATGTGGCACCTGAACCTACGGTCCAGTTGGTTCCGGGGTCATTGCCCACTTTACCGATGATGTCCAGGGTATCTGTTCCTTTGAACAAAACGACCGCATCGTCACCGTTAAAAAAAGTAACGGTTGAGGTCGTGTCAGATACTCCTAAAATTGCAGCAACCGCTTGAGAGTTTGCGATCACGTAGACATCATGTGCCGCGATTGTTTTGTTGGGGAGCTGCAAACTGTTCGAAATTGTGAGTCCGCCATTGTTGTAGGCCTTGACACTGTAGGTCGACAGGTTGATGGCCGCATTGGTCGGGTTGTAAATTTCTAAGGCCTTGTTGTTGCTGCTTCCTTCAAGGTATTCTGAGAAGTAAAGTTCAGAACAAGGGGCAGTAACGGTGACGGTTCCGACCATGCCCATAGCGGCATGCGGGTCGCACTGGTAGGCATACTGACCGAGGGTTGTAAACACGAAGCTGTAGGTCCATGTTCCGCCTGCAGTGGCTCCATTGCCAAATCCCACGGGATTGTTGGGGAACGTCGCCAGCGTGCCGTTGACGTTGTGGGTTCCGCTCACTTGGGTCCAAGTGACGGTATCACCCGCTGAAATGTACAAGGCCGCAGGGCTGAAAAAGTTCGAACCCACCTGTACTTGGTGGTTGGTGGCGGCGGCGCTGAGGCCTAAAACCGCGATAATAAACGTGTAGAATTGCTTCATGGGGATCAACTTGAGTGGTTCTGCAAAGGTAAGTGAGGGGGTGTCGGCGGGTGTTACGGTATCGTTATTCAAAGTCTAACGTGTTTTTAAAACGACTCACGCGGCCATTACCGGCATCGACGACGTAGAGGATTTGGCGCCAGTAGCCTACGGCGACAGGGCCGTTGAACTGCATGGGGCCTGTTCCGCGGCCGCCAAACGAAACTTTAGCGTAACGGGTTTCGCCACTTGCTGGGGGTGGCGGAATGCCCTCGAGTCCGTTGGCTGTGAATTGGTATACGGAATCTTTGGCTTCGTCGACCACGAATAGGTAGCGGCTCTGATCGCCCGCCATAGCGATACCTACTGGGCGCTCAAAAAGGCCAGGTTGGCCGACCCATCGGTCGGTGCGGTCTGGGTTGGGTACGCTCACGACGGGTTTGTAGTCGGCGCCAAACGGCGTTTCTACGAGACTGATTTGCTGAACTTTGAGTTCCTGATTGGCGTCGAGGGCGGTAAACCAAAAATCGTCGCCGGCGCGCGCTGTGAACTGGGGAGGCTGGGCAAAGCTCACGATCCCCTGGGGCTGCTTGAAGTAGTTGGTGAAGAGTCCAGCAGAGGTGGTCACGCTAATGGGCGAGACATACTGGTCTTGGGCGTCAAAGAGCACCACGGCTTGGTCGGGGCCTTGGTTGGCATTGTTGCTAAGGGTTCCGCGTCGAGTGACGTAGTAGCGGTTGTTGAGCACGGGATCGGCGCTGGCAAGCACTGCGATTTGACCAAATTCAGCATTTGCGTCACCCGTAGAAAACGTGGATTTGAAGTAAAACGGATGAACCGTTTTATGCGTGATTCGGGCATAGTTCAGCCCGTAGCCGTTGGGAACCGTTTGATTGATGCGGTAAATGGCCGGAAGCGTATAGGCTACCCCATTGATGGTGGTGTCGTGCGTTCCGATGGCCAGCAGGTCGAGGCGACGGTCCTGGCGTACCGTTTTGACTCCCGGAACGCTAAATCGCCCCTGTTCCGTTCCCGATTCGTCGAGGCAGATGATTTCTTGGGTTCCGGCGTCGACCACGTAAATAAGCTCGTCGAATCCAATGCAGATATCGGTGGGGTGCACAAACCCGTCAAAGGCGGGCTGAATGGGCACGTAGGCGATTTCGCGGATTCCGTAGTTCGGAACCTCAATGAAGTCCAGATCCGTCTTGGACCCGAAGTAGTCCTCGCAACTGGTCATGCTAAGGGCCAATAGGCTTAGGGCTAACGTCCAGTGCTTCATCGGGCAGAAGGTTGTAGGGTAAGGCTCAGTGCGGTCCACGTGCCCATTCCGGCAGTGGGTTGGACGCTGAGGTCGACGATGGCGCGAGTGCCCGCAACCGTTTGGGCCACGCCCAGACCGAGGGTCGGGAAGGGCTGGCCGGATTGGTTGAGCAGGATTCCGCTGCGCACAAAGAGCTGGTCCGCAAAGCGGTATTCAAGGCCGGCCCGGTAGTTTTCGGCGTTGTCGTTGGGGTGCACGAGCTGGGCGGCCACGTCGAGGTGGTGCTTGCCCCGTTCCAAGGCGCGGTAGTGGATTCCGATGGCGAACTCGGTGGGCAGGTTGGCAGATTCCAAGGCCGACAGTGAGTCGCGGTTGTATTCAACGGCCCAATATGAGCCCTTGAGCGACACCGGAGCCCCGAAGTTGCGCAGGACGACGGCGAATCGAAGTCCCTCGTCCTCAAGGTGGTACTGAAATCCGACGTCGGCGGCGGCGCCCCAGCCGGTGTAGCCGGCGCTGTAGGTTTCGTTGAGCGCCTTGAGCGTGACACCTAACTGAAACTGCTCGGTAAGTTGCTGAGCGTAGGTCAGTGTGAGTGCGGATTGGGCGTCGTACAGTAGGCGACCGGTTCCTTGGGGGCGGAATTCGGTTCGTTCTTCGTACGCACCCGTTTGAAGGCGCTGAATTCCAAAGCCCCAGGCCGCACTGCGTCCTTGGATTTTGCGTGCCACAAATACGGCACCTTGCTCTAGACCGCTTCCGCTTCCCATTGAGGTAAAGGCGATGCTGGATGCTTTGGTTCGTGCTAAGCCCGCGGGGTTGTAGCCCAGGCTGCGGGCATCGCCGCCAAGTACGCTTCCGACCGAGCCCATGGCTGCGGAAGCTATGTTGTAGTCAGTTTTTAGGAAGCTAAACGCCGCCTGGCCCGCGCGCTCGCCACCATAGCTGGGCAGCCACTGGGCGTGCACCTGAATCCCGAGGGCCAGAGCGAGGAGGGTCAGCGTCGTCTTCATATTTTAAACTGAAGGCCAAAGAGGATTTGACGGGGTGGGCTGAAGCGCGAAGGGTCGCGGGGATCCAGACCGCGCTCTTGCGGACCGTTGAATTCGGGTCGCGGATCGCGCCACGTGTTGGGGACGTCGTCGCCGTACTCGTACGCCCGACCGGTGACGGGATTGATGAGTTGTCCGTTTAAACGGTTAAGCACGTTCAGCACATCCAACGAAAACTGGATTCCGCGACCTTTCTTTTTGGTGACCAGGTCGTATGTAATGCGGGCATCCCAAGTGTGCCACGTTGTGCCTAACTTTTGAAGGTACTGGTCCACTTGTATGGCGTACTGGGGTCGACCAAGGTCGTTGGTTCCGACCAAGGCCTGAGGAGTGTAGCGGTAGCCTGCTGAACCACGGTACTGTACAAATCCGCCCAAGCCGCGCAGCGGAATTCCGAGGAAGCGCAGCGAGGTGTCCGCCTGAAAGAACCAGCTGGAATTGAGGTTCCAAGGGCGGTCCCAGGCCAAAAACTGTTCGCGGCTGAGCGGAACCTCACCTGTTTGCTCGATCTGCAGCGCCGATTCGCGGGCAGAATTCGATTTGCCCCGCGCCGACTGCAGTGAGACGTTGGATACCCAACGGGTCCAGCGGTTGAGCTGCCATTCGAGACCCAGCTCGACTCCCTGGATCCGGGCGTAGTCCTGATTGATGTACATCGTTTTGGTGACGGGCCGGCCCGTAGCATCTAAGACAAAGACGCGGCGCGACACGATGTAGTCAAATCGGTTGGAATTGTAGGCGCTTAGCGTCACCCCAAAACTGCGGCTGAACGCGGCCTTATAGCCGACCTCATAGGCGACGTTGACTTCGGGATCGAGGTTTGGGTTGCCCAAGAAACTCAAGAAGCTTCGGTCCTGGTAGACGGGGTCAAGTCCGGCATACACAAAACGGGGGTGCGGAAGCCGCATGCTGTGGCCGTAGTTGAAGTAGAGCACGTGGTTGGGCGTCACGGGGAAGGTCACGTCCAAGCGCGGGAGTAGGCGGGCCTTCCAGCGGAGCCCCATGAGGCCAATCGTTTTATCGAGGTAGTCGGATCGCACGGCGTCAACCACTGGCGAATTGGGGTTGGCGATTGCTTCGTCGGCAAACGTCCCCGGAGCCCACATGTTCATGCGAAGTCCAAGTGTGGCCTGAAGACCTTTGTAGGTGATGCGGTCTTCGACATAGGCACCAAATTCGCGGGGACGCGCCTTCCAAATGTCGTTGGACGAACCGATCGAAATAGATTCGGTCGCGGTGCTGTCGTTCAGCTTAATGGGTGCACCCACCCAGGGAGCCGTCACGTCCACCCATTGGTACTCGTTCCACTGGTTCTCTGTTCCGAAGGCGACTTTGTGGACGCCGCCTGAAGGGTAGTAGTTGGCCTTGATGCGCAGGGTGTATTCCTCGACATAGTGGTCGTGCCAGGTCGGCGCGATTCCGCCGTTGTTGTACAGGCCGTCGCCGGGGCGAATGTAGACGGTGCCTGACGGGTCACCGGGATTGAACACGCTGACGGGGTACGAAATAATGTTGGCTTCGTCAAGGATTTGGTCGACGGTCTCTTCGCGGAACGGCCGTCCGTTGGCGTCCGCCCGAAGGTTGGTGAACAGGCGGCCCGCATTGACGCTCAACCCCCATTTGGGTCCGAAAATTTGCTGAAACCCGAAGACGCTCAGGTTCGAATGGTGGGTGTAGGTCGTCGCACGGTCCAAATCCTTGCTGCGGATGTACTGGTAGCCAGGCGTCAGAAGCGCGTCCAAACCTACAATTTGCAGGCTTCGCGTGTTTTGGTTGATGTTGAGCGAATGCTGGTTGCTTAGGGTAAACTTGGCGCCCTTCCAGGCCTTTAGCCCGAGTTTGAGCGAGTGCGACCACTGATTGTCTTGGCGCGGAGCCCACAGTGAGTCGTTGGCCTTAAATAGCGACGAGTGAAGCTGGCGCGCTACGGTCGGAAAGTAGGTGTCACTGACGTCCATGGAAGCGCTGGTGAACAGCGTTAAGCGTTTATTCGTAAACGGAATCGGGGTCGCCAATGTGGCCTCACCGCGGTCGGTAAAAAAGCTCGATGCTGTCGTCGGACGGCCCAGGTAGTCGCGCTGCCACCGGCCCGAAACCTCGAGGCGGTCACCACCTTCACGGATTTGGGTACTGACTACGCCGCTGGATCCGCCACCAAATTCGGCACTCGCCCCGCTGGTAGTTACTTGAATGCTCTGAATTGCCGAAGATTGCACATTGACACCAAAACCGGTGCCGGCCAAGGGATCTTGGGCGCTGATTCCGTCGACCAAGTATTCGGTTTCGTAGACACGCGCACCGCGGATTTGCAGGCCATCGGTTGTCTTCACAACACCTGCCTGGGTGGCTACGGCGTCTTCAACGTTGCGCACGTTCATTTGGCGCAGTTCGTCGTTGCCGATTAAACGTTCGCTACCGGCTCGCTCGAGGTCTACGGCGGTCTTTTTTCCTACCACCGTAACCGTTTGCAACTCGTTGATGTCGCTTGAAAGCTTTACGTTCAGTGTTGTCGTTTGGCCGAGGTTGATTCGGACGCCGTTGATCTGCTTGGTTCCATAGCCCATCATTTGGACCTTGACGCTGAATTCCCCCACCGGAACCTTCGGGAGCACAAATCCACCCTGTACGTCGCTAACCGTGCTGTAATAGGTTCCGACGATGCTTACACCCGCGCCGGGGAGCTCTTCGCCGGTCTCGGCGTCGCGCACCGTTCCGCGGAGCGCCCCAATTTTTTGGGCGGAAGCTCCGAAGCTCGCTGTAAGGGCGAGTACGACCAGAATTTTAGAGGCCAAACTCATCGATCAGAACTTTTTGAAGGAGGTTGCGGCGAAGTTGGCCACTTTGAGCGTCCAGGCGGTGCAGGTCGAAGGACAGAAACACGGTTTGAACAGCGCCTTGGCGGCGGCGAAGCACCCCGAGGAGGTTGTCGCCCTGCCAGCCCGAAAGCTTGGTCAGCTGGCCGCGGTAGAGGACTTCGGCGTCGGCACTCGACACCATCGGAGTCAGTCCGATCAGCACGTTCGACGCCTTGAGGTTGGGGAATCCGGTCTGTTGGGCGACCACCGCGGAATCCGTAACCAAACGGACCTGCCCCGAGCTCGTGACCAGGCCGTCGATGGGAAGGGTTCCAACCAAGTCGCTGAGGTCAGAGGTCGCACTGAACGAGGCGCTGACGAGCAATTTGCCGCCCGCTTCACCAAAGCGCTGCAGCGCCGGAGCCATATGGGCCAACGGCAACTTCGTAGCACCAGTCTGCGGGTCAAGCATGACCGAGGACGCGCTGTACACGATCAAGGCGTCATAACCCCGAAGGATGTGTCGAAACCCAGGGTTCCACGAGCGCGGACGGTCGATGCCACTGTTGCTCAGCAGGTCAATGAGGTCAAATTCGACACCCAGCGCAGCCAAGTCAGACGCCCATGCGATGTCGGCTGCAGCACTGTGGCTGGCGACGACAAGCACGTCGGCTGTGGGCATGCGCACCGTGGTAGCAGGTGCGGTGTCGGCCGCAGACCACGAACCTGCGAGGTCACGCGCTCTGATTTCGATGAGGTTGGCCACCGACGTATCTAAAGCATAGCCCCAGTTGGCCGCTGCGAGCTCTTGGCTACCGTAGTAGAGTTCGGTCGCCCCCGTAGCCGTCAGTACGAGGCTAATGAGCTTTTGGTTGGGATCTATGGGCCGCCAGGCTCCACCGTTCAGCCGCAGTTCGATGTCGGTAATGCTACTCGAACCGTCGGGGTCGTTGGCGGTCCACTGAAACGTCACGGCGTTCCACACTGCGGCCTCGGGAAAGCTACCGTCCAAAAATTCCGCGCTCGGTGGGCTGTTTTTAATTGGAACTAGGAGCCGGGCAGGCGAGGGGTCGATGCCCCCTTCGTTGTCGATGCTGCGCACCTCCACGGTGAGGTCTGCCGTATCAATTCCCGCCGGTATGGCCAGCACGAGCGTACTGTCGGTGCCCAAAGTGCGCGTCCAGTCGCCTCCTGCCACGCGGAGTTCGTAGGCCGCCACGTAGCCGTCGGCATCGCTGCCGAGCCACGACAGTGTGACCACCGAATTCAGGCGGTCGGGACCCGAAAGCGCAATCGTATCAAGCGAAATACGCGTTTCTGGCAGCTGGTTATCGACCGGAGTTCCGGGTTCGCAACTCGCCAGTAAGCCTGCCGTTACGCATCCAAACGCCACAGCGCGCAGGCTCCCGGCCAAGGGCCAGGAGCTGCGGACGTGCTTTGAGCGTTTACGGACAAGCATGTGAAGTACTTACAGCTTGCTTACTCGGTAGGTGGTGGCACCCAAGGCGTGTTCGATTCGCAGCAGGTAGTTGCCCGATGCCAATCCACTCAGGTCAAGCTCATTGCGGCCTTCGTTGTGGCGACCATGCAGCACGACGCGACCCTGCAGGTCGAGAAGGGTGTATACCGCATCCGAACCCTCGAGTACCAAAATGTTCGCCGTCGGGTTGGGGAATACCATCACGCTTGGAACTCCGCACACGGGCAATCCCACGGTCGACTGGGGAAGCGCAGTGGTGTCAAGGCTAATGTTGATTCCGACAAAATCGTCGTTGTTGCGCGGCAGCACGCGGAAGTTGCTGAATCCGTAGAACAGGATGCCTTCGACGGCGTCCATGTTCATCGTGTCGCTCACCACAATGGGGTCCACAAACATCTCACCGTCAATCGTGTCGTAGCGCAAGTCGGTCACCATCTGCACGTACAGGGAACCGTAGGCCGTGTTGGACTGTCGGCCGGCCATCACTAACGTGCGGTTCCAGTAGCTGGCGCCCACGTTTTGTGACACCGCAAAGTCTCCGAAGCCCAAGTTGGTGTTCGATACGTACAACTTGGCTTGGTTGGGGTCCTCGAGGCGCACGTAGCAGCCCTCGTGCTGTTCCCACCCCCAGTTTATCTTGCTCGCGCTGTCGCTCGGGTTCAGTACGGTCGGAACCGGCACCTGGCGGTTGCCGGTGCGCGAAACATTTGAAACGTTCAATCGGGTCATGCCGAAGTATTCCTCCACGGTTCCGCTCACTAGCACCTCTTCTTCGCGAAAGAATTGGGTGATGCCTGAACCGGCACACCAGATTCCGCTCCACGGACCGCCATTGGCGTCCTGAATGTAGAGGTATCCGAGGTCGTAGGGCTTAGTTGACGCAGTCACGATGCCCTTCACGGTCACGTTTTGGCCCAAGAAGGGCGAATTTCCGTTGCTCGCGAGGCTGTACTGAATGTCGTACACCTTCATTCCACCGGTGCGCACCGTATAGTAGTCAAAGTTGGGCTGAGCCTGACCCACCGGAGTCGTAGGGTAGTACGAAGCGTTACCGTCGTCATCCTTAGCCTTGAGGTAGTAACGTACCAGCGTGCCATCGGGCGCGGTCGGAAGCGAAAATTCGTACTCGTCGGTCGATCCGGCGACCAGTGCCATTGTGGCCTTCGTGAACTGAGTGGGCTGCAGTGTTGCGTTGGTCGTGTAGAAGACGTGCACGGAATCCACCGTTCCGTCGAAGTCCGTAATGGTGCAAATCAAATCGGGGCTCTGGTTGGGCGTCGGAACCATCGGGTCGCGCTCAAACTGGCTGATGTAGGGCGGAGCGTACGCGATTTGGTAGTGCGACGCATCAAACGGATTCAGCTCGTAGCCGCGGGTTCCGCCAGCCGTAAAGCAACCGTTGCCGTCGTGGCGTACCATTCCTTTGAGGCTGCTGTAAAATGTTCCCGGAACTGGAGGCACGAATGAACCCGTCGTTTGCGGCGAAGCCGGATTCACCGTTTGGTAGCTCGGGAGCTTTTGCGCCAAAAAGCGATCAGACACGTTGATTTTGTTGCCCGCGGCATCGACCACGTTGAAGCTGATTCGGTTACCGCCAAACGAAATCACCTCTGTGACTGTGACGTTTTGAAACTGGACAAATGAGTTTTCCCACTGTTCGCCTGTGGTCGGAATGTTCACTCGTTGCGCGTCGTTGAGTGCACCCACCGCAATGGTTGCAGGGGTCGGAACCGGGCGGGTGCCCAAGATCGTCATCGAGCTGGCGCTCGTCGCTTCGAGTTGGGTTCCGTTGTTGTAGGTGCTCACCTTACCTACAAACTCAATGAGGTCACCCGCCACGAGGTACTCGACGTTCGGAAGCGTCACCAACTGGTTTTGAGCGTTCGTGTAGACGCCCATGACTTCCATTCCGCGAAACGCACCCGCGGCGCCCTGCGCCGCGGTGTCCACGATGAAAAAGAAGGGACGGTGTCCGCCCTGAACCGAACCCGATGGAACTTCAGAAAGGTTACCCGGCGTTACGACGATGCCGACCGTTCGAACGATCTGGCCCTCAAAGCCCGATGAGTCGTTGCATGCCGCGAGCTGCGACGGCGAAACGTACTGCAGCGTCGTGATAGGGTAGTAGGTCTGGGCCGCGGCCGAAAATCCGAGGGCCAGGGCGATCAAGCGTAGAACGTGCTTCATGGTTATTTGATCAAGGTAAAGTGTCCGGAAAAAGTTTCACCGGAGTCAAGGTTAAGAACAGTATATCGGTACAGCCCGTGGGCCACAATTTGGCGGTCCTTTGACAAAATGTCCCAGGCGTATTCTCCGCCCGGCAGCAGAACGGTCTGCTCATTGGGGTCGGCAAAGGTGCGGAACCAGCGCTGGCTCATTTGATCAGCCCCACCCGCGTCGTGCTGCAGCACGTCGAGCAAGTCCCCGGCGGGTGAGTGCACTCGAATTTCGGCCCGCGCCGGCAAGTTGGCAAACATCAAGCGGCGGCTTTCGTCCTGAAAACTGCTGGTGCCTTCCCATGCCGCACCGGCGTAGTAGGGATTGGGGTAGACGTAGGGCGGATTGTTGGCCATGCTCGCCTGGGCCGGCGTGCCTGGGAAGGCGCGCACGCTGCTTTGGTTGAAGCTGGATTCCAGTGATTCAAGCTGGGTCGCCGGATCTCCTTGGTCAAAGGCGGTCACGGCCAGGGCACGCTGCCAACCGTTCGGGAGGTTTTCGAGGCGCAAACCGTAGCGGTATGTCAAGGTATCACCTTGGAATTGAACGGGTTCTGTGAGGTGAATTGCGTCGAGACCCGTCTCAAAAAAGACGCCGTCTCCGGATTGGTCCCATTCTCCGTAAAGCCTGTAGTCCTCTGCGTTGCGCTGGGCATCATCGACGTCAAAGCCCAGTTGACTCATGTAGACGCGGTATCCTGCAAAATCTTCGCGCTGGCTGATGGGGTCGATGCTGCGCTCGCTGCGGTCGGTCCAAAAGAGATCGACATGGCCGTCCCCTGGGATGGCGCGAACTTGAGGAGCGTCGGGCGGGCTGGGAAGGATGTATCGAGTGAGCGTGCCGTTGCCGTCGCGGTCTTCACCGGCGTCAAGCGTGCCGTTGAAATTTTGGTCTTCTCCATTATAGCAAGTCTGGGCCCACTGAGCGTTGGCGAGCAATCTACTCCGCTGTTCGGGGCTGTTCACGGCGTTGGCCTGGCTATCATCGACCTTTTTGGCAAACACATAGGCAAAGGCCACTTTGAGTTCGTCGCCCGGAGCAAAGTTTTGAAAGGGCCCTACGCTCACGAGGTCTGAGCGGTTACCTGAGGCATTCAATTGTGCCTGAATGTTGGCACCGGTTCCTGCCGCGCAGGCGGCTCCGCTCGGATTTGACCAGCAGGGGTCCTGATTCAGGCCTTGCGACATTTTGATGTAGCGCTGGTCGTCCGTGGTTGGGAAAAAGTAAAGCGCCTGTCCGGAATTGTTAAACACCCACGCATTGAAGTGGTCGTTGAGACCGTCGACCAAGGGGTGGTGAAAGCCAAATTTGTCTTCGGCGCCCAAGAATTTTTGACCGATGTAGGAATCAGTCCACCCCGGATCGCCAGTGGCATCAAAGGTGTAGGCCATTTGAAGGCTGTCGACGTATCCCTTGCCAGCTTGTTGGTAAAAAACGGAGCCGCCAGCACCAGCTGGGGTCCGGTTAATGTTGCGCACTACCGGGTTTGCCCAGAGAGCAGCATAGACGTCGTCATAGGTTTCGATTCCAACATTTTTAAGTGTCACATCCACTACCACAAAGAAGTCACTAAACCGGTAGTTCCAGTTGTAGGAGTTAATGGTCATCGCAATGCCCATGGGGGTCAGGTGGTTGCTGATCGGAATCGTGGTTCCTGGAATTAAAATATTGGTGTCCACACAGGTCGCACTGAAGTCTTGGTGCGAAACCGCATTCACGCGGTAGTTCGGATGGTCTTTGAGCGAAGAGGTTTCACTTAATCCACTCGCGGGGGTGAATTCAAAACCACCTCGGCCAGGGGCGTAGCCTTGGGGCGCGTCGTAGGCCGATGTGCTCACGCGAATTCCGCCACCTTGATCGATTCCACCAATCCAAATTCCGGATTCAAAAAGGTGTTCGGTGCCTGAACCCGCGGGGAACTCACATGAAGGAATACCCGTTCCGTCGCGGTAGCCGCGAAAGGCATTGCCAAAGGTTCCGACGTTCGTCACCGTGAGTCGCGCCTGCCCTGCGGTGGTACTTTTCTCCTGAAACGACTGCGCCCAACTTACCCCAAAGGGTACAGCAAATGCAAGGACAACGAGAATGCGCTTCATTGAGGGGCGGCAAATTTAGTCCTTCCGGACGCGTCGGTAATGCGCAGTGTGACCCAACCTCGGAATAATGCGTCTGAACGCCAGCGAAGCTCGCCCGCAGGCCAGCTGCTTCGAACGATAATCCGCCCTGCAGGATCGAATACTTCGACGGTCCAATCTTCGTTGGATTCGATTCGCTGAAGAACTGTGTGCCCATCAAGGTCAGTGGATCGCTGGATATGGTCACGGAATTCGGGAAGCCCAATGCCTAGACGGTCAAGTTCAAAGTCGGCAACCACGGGGAGGTGGTCTGAAAGCTCGTAAAGCGCAGTGAGCACCGTGGCGGGCACGGAATTATTGGTTCCGCTCGTGATCGAGGAATTGAAGTGCAGCCCATCGTTACCTATGGGGCGCAGGCTGCCAGACAGGTAGCGCATGCGGGATGACGAGGTCAATGTGGTGCTGTTGACCAAGATGTGGTCGTATCGGTCGTCGAGACCACCACCTGAAAAGCATCCGTCGTTGGTCAAGCCGTCCCGAGTGGATTGGGTATGCCAGGCGGCAAAAGTCCCATTGTTATTCCAGTTGCCCAAAACGTTTTCAGGGTCTTTAAATCGGATCCCTGCGTTGCTGTAGTTCAAAAGTTGCTGAAATCCAGCTTCTTGGCTTTTGGTCATGTTGAGGTCTCCCGCCAAGAGGTAGACGTCGTCGCGAGGGTTGGACGCGAGGTAGTACATAAGGGCCTCGCACGCCTTTTGGCGCTCGGTCAGGTCGCTCGCAGTGTTACCTGCTTTGAGGTGGGCTGCAAAAACGGTAAAAAACAGGGTGTCGGGATTCCAAGCGAGCAGGGAATCCTTATAGTAAAAGCGCATGACATCGATGCCGCGGACCAACGTATTGTTTTGTAGGTCGTTGCTAATTATTGACTGCGACTTTAAACCGAGTTTGTTCTGATCGTAGTACACGGCATTGATCAGCGAACTTCCGTTGGTATAGAGGTCTGTTGCGGCCCAGCGTGTGGTTCCGTTTGCATTCAGACTGAAGTTGAGAATGCGCCCGTGGGCAGTGGCGTTACTTCCGTCAACTTCATTGCACACCAGTATGTCAGGTTGAGTGTGCGCGACTACGGTGTTCAGCCAAGCTTCTTTGGCCCCCGGAGGATTGTTGGTTGTGGTACAGAATGAGGTAAACGCCCTGAAGTAGGTGAGGTTGTAGCTCATCACCCGAATGTTTACGGGACTTTGACCAGATAAACCACTGGAAATCAATAACAAAAATAAAGTTGACCAAAACCTTTGCACAGCATCAAAGTTAGGTTGGAATACAGGGACGCCGCATGTTGTCAAATAGTTAATTTGGTGGTAAATGTTTGTAAAGCAGGCGAAGGGCGATACCGCTTCACGTACTTTTGATGCATTAACCAACGGGCATGGCCAAGAAACCGACAATTCTTCTCGTCGACGACGACCCGGACATTCGGGAATTCGTGACATTTAACCTCGCTAAAGAGGGCTACAATGTGGTGACGGCCAAGGACGGCGCCGAAGGGGTTGAGGCTGTAAAAAAGCATCGTCCCGACCTCGTCTTGCTGGATGTAATGATGCCTGGCATGGACGGAATCGAGGCCTGCGAGGCCATTCGCAGCAATCCCGAAATCGCGTCGACATTGATTGCATTCTTGAGTGCGCGCGGCGAGGACTACAGCCAAGTTGCTGGTTTTGATGCCGGAGCCGACGACTACATTACCAAACCTATCCGTCCGAAAGTGCTGGTGAGCCGAGTCAAAGCACTACTTCGCCGCAACGTCAAAGAGTCTGAGCCCGTAGGCAACATTGAGCGCGGCGATCTACTGATCAACCTGGAGAAGTACCAAGTATTCCGCGATGGGTCAGTGGTCGACATGCCGCGTAAAGAGTTTGAATTGCTTCACCTACTTGCCAGCAAGCCGGGTAAAGTATTCTCACGTGATTCAATTATGGACCGTGTATGGGGTTCTGAAGTCGTAGTCGGCGGACGCACCATCGACGTGCACATCCGTAAAATCCGCGAAAAAATCGGGGACGATCGAATTAAGACGATCAAAGGCGTCGGCTACAAATTCGAGGAGTAACTTCGGGGCGTGCTCGACCGTCCAGAACGCATCGCTTTTTTTATTGCGGTCCTCTTAGGGCCCGTAGTATGGTTTGTCATGTTCGCTATGTTCGAACTGGTTACAACGGATAATGGGGCCCTTCCGTTACCGCTCCATGAGATTCCGTACCTCGAAATCACCTTGCTCAGCATGTTCGTGGCGAGTTCGACGGCATTTCTTACCGAATACTTGATCCGGCGCTTTCTTTATTCGCGATTGTTGAAAATTTACAAGGTTATTTCGAACCCGGACCGCTACCAGACCTCACTCATGGCCGACGCCGAAGAGGTCGGCAAAGTCGAGATGGAGGTGGCGTCTTGGGCACAAAAAAAATCAAGTGAACTCAATAGCCTTCAACTTCGCGATGACGTGCGCCGTGAGTTCATTGCCAACCTCTCGCACGAACTTCGCACGCCCATTTTCAACATTCAAGGTTATGTCCTCACATTGCTAGATGGCGTCAAGGACCAAAAAGTCCGCAAGGACTACCTTAAAAAAGCTTCGCGGAACGTGGAGCGCATGATTCGCCTCGTTCAAGACATGGATGTCCTCGCGCGGTTGGAGTCCAATCAGCTCGTGCTTCAGAAAGAAGCCTACAGCCTCACCGAGCAGATTGAGGATGCGCTGGAACAGATGTCAGACCGCATCGCCCAGCAGGAACTGACGGTTGTGCGCGACTTTGATCCGGAATCGGATTGCGCCGTGTATGCTGATCCCGAGCGAATGGACCAGGTGGTACTCAATCTGATTTCGAATGCGATCAAGTACTCACGCGACGAGTCGGGCGGATTTGTGCGGGTCGCCATCGAAGATTCCGGCGACAAGACCTACAACGTCATCATTGAAGACAATGGCCTCGGAATCTCTAAAGAAGATCTCGGCCGGGTATTCGAACGCTTTTACCGCGGGGACCGCAGCCGAACGCGCACCAAAAAAATTGGCGGAACCGGCCTTGGACTCGCCATCGTAAAGCACATTGTCGAGGCCCACGGGCACGCCATCAAAGTCACATCAACACAAGGGGTAGGGACTGCGTTTTCGTTTACGATTTCAAAGGCCCAGCCATTGGCCGTTAGCTAATAGCTTTGCGGCATGACCACCCTTGATTCTGAATTGCTCGACCGCCTCGAGGCGCTGCGCACCAAGTACGCTGCTTCTGGCCAGTCACTGATTGACTTTCTCGACGGACTGCTCGAGGCGGACTACATCACCTACTGGGACTACATTCGGCTCGACAGCTTGCTGAGCCTTCAGCAGCCACGGACTCCGCACCACGACGAGCCGATTTTTATCATGTACCACCAGATCACGGAGTTGTACTTCAAGCTGGTGCTGCATGAACTCGATGCCGCGGTGGCGGCCCCTATGCCCGGAACCGCCGACTGGACGCCCGCCCACACTGAGGCCTTGACGGAGCACGTGCGCCGCTGCACCCGCTACTTTGGGGCTCTTGAGAACTCGTTTGCGGTAATGACCGACGGCATGAACCGCGAGCAGTTCCTGCGCTTCCGCATGGCACTGATTCCGGCAAGCGGCTTTCAGTCTGGCCAGTACCGCATGATCGAAATGGCCCTGGCTCGCCTGAACGAGCTCGTCCACTTGGACGTGAGGGCGGACTACGCCGACGTGCATGACCCACTCACGCTATTGGACAAGATTTACTGGCGGGGTGGCGCGACCATCGCGGCAACAGGTGAAAAAACCCTGACGCTGAAGCAGTTCGAGTCAAAGTACGCCAAAGAATTTGCGGAGCGCGCCGTCGCCTTCAGCGGCCAGACGGTTTCGGACCGAGCGCGCATTTTGGTGGATCAAGGCGGAATGACCGACGAACTTCGCCACGCGCTGCGTGAGCTCGACGCGCAAGTCAATGTCCGTTGGCCGATGCAGCACCTCAAGACTGCGGGGCGCTATCTGGCCAAGCAGCCCAGCGACACAAGGGCTACGGGCGGAACCAATTGGCCGAAGTACCTGCCACCCAAATTTCAACTCCGCATCGCGTTTCCATTTTTGTGGACGGACGCCGAGCGCGAAGCCTGGGGCACAAGTAACTAGAAGCTAGTTGCTGGCAGCTAGTTGCTGCGGAGCGTAGCTCAATAGTTCACGCACCAAGTCGTCACTGTAGTCAGGCCATCGCGCTGGCTGAGGAGGAGGGCTGGCGAGCCACTTGTGAAGTTTCAGTTTGTTCAAGCTCCCCGCATGCCAGGCCCCTGCCTTTCGCAATGCAGCGGCATTGCACTCTTGCTCGTACTGCCCTTTGATGGGGATCACCGCGATGCGCTTGCCGTGAAAAAGGGCTTCGGTGGGCAATTCAAAACCCGCGCTGCACAAAACCGAATCCGATTCTGCAAATGCATTCAGGAATCGTGCGGAATCAACCGGCTCAGCGCGGAACGCTCCGCGTTCGACCGGCACAGCCAGCTGGGGCACAAATGCCCGCACCGGGACAGGGCAGTCAGAACAGACTTCAGCTAGGGCATCGACACTATAGGCTGGAAGGTAGACCAGAAGCTGCGGTCGCGGCAGTGAAGTAAGCGTGCGAATCTCACTTCGAATGAGGGGCGGATGTACTTCAGATGCCACCGCCTGCACATGAAACCCAATCGCGTGCTGCGATGGTGCATAGTTTTTTAAAATCCATTCTCCCAGTAGATTACGTCGTTTTGGTCGGGGCGCCTTGGGATGCCGTACGCCCGCTTGGTGGCTCACTTCGAGAAGGGTTCCGCCCCGCAACCAGACCGCCCAGGCGCTTACCGGCTCAAAGTCGTTGATAATCAGGTCGTATCCGTGAATGGGTGCACGAAGCACATCCCGAACAAAGCGCAGCCATCGGTTTTCAAACAATGTGCGGGCGATACTCAGACCGCCGTGCTGGTCGTACTTCAGTGAAATCCCGCTCCAGCTGCGCTGTACCCCGCTGGGCAGTTCGAGCTGGCTCTCGGTCCCCGAAATCCAAACATCGACCTGGGCGTGCTTCGCGAGCAGCGGAATCAGGTGCCGAGCCCGAGCCACATGCCCGTTACCCGTGCCCTGTACGGCATAAAGTATCTTCATTCGTCGGAATCGGCTTCGTTCAAGAGCATAGAGAGCAAATGCCGCGCCGAGGCATCCACCTTTTCATCGTCTTCTTCGAGGTCGCGCACATCGGGGTGCTGGTACAGTGACCATGCCGTCCCATCCCATTCTAATGCTGTGAGGTTTTCGATCCAATCGCCTGAATTAAGGTATTCAATTTGTTGGTCGCCGACTTGAATAATCCGTTGCTGCGGCTGGTGAATGTGACCGCAAATCACGCGTCCGTAGCCTTTGCGTACCGCCATTTCTGCGGCAGCGACCTCAAAATCCCCGACGTACTTCACTGCTTTTTTGACGGAATCCTTGATCGTCTTGCTCAGCGAGTACTTCTCGCGGCCCATGCGCTCGAGCAGCACGTTGAGCCAGCGATTAACCCAGATCAGTAGGTCGTACGACCAACCCCCAAGTTTGGCGAGCCACCGCGCATTTTGGATGCTGGCGTCAAAAATATCTCCGTGAAAAATCCAGGTCTTTACTCCGCCAAAAGTGAAGAGCATTTTGTTGCGCACGTGGATGTGCCCTAAGTCGGCGTCGGCGAAACGGCGAAGCATTTCGTCGTGGTTGCCGGTGATGTAGTAGACTTCAGTACCCTTTTGCGCCATGGTGATTAAGCGCTTCACCACTTTAAAATGGCTTTTGGGAAAGTAGGACTTCTTGAAGTTCCAAATGTCAATGATGTCCCCGTTGAGAATCAGGACGTCGGGCTGAATGGACTTCAGGTAGGCAAGAAGCTCGCGGGCATGGCATCCGAAGGTTCCGAGGTGAAGGTCGCTTAATACGACCGCAGGTAGGTGGCGGCGTGAACTCATTGAAATGCAAATACCTGACTTCTGTGTAACCCCTGCGTTATCGCATTTTTAGGCAATTTGTACTTATCAACAGGGTTATCCGCCGCGTCTTGGCCGTATTTTAGGGCCCTCAATGACTAAAAAGCATCCTAAAAAGCGCGTACTTCCTATTTGGTTGGCTGTCAGTATTGGACTTGGTTTAGTCCTCAGCCTTTGGTTGCTCGCTAAGGTGCTTCCCGCGGTAGGTGATCCTTCATCTACCTCAGGAGAAGATGTAGATCCGGGCTTTTTGTTTGGGTATTCACTCAAAGAATACAGTGCCCAACGATTTGAAGTTGGCGAGGGCGAAACCTTTGGCGGCCTTATGGATTCGTGGGGAATCGCTGCAGGGACGGTAGATGAGCTTCTTAAAATCGGAATTGAAGATTTCAACCCTCGGAAGTGGAGAGTTGGAGATGCATACTGGCTGCTTCGAAGCAAGGACAGCTCCCAACAAGTAACCTACTTTGTGTACGAGCCATCTGTAGCAGAATACGTCGTCTTTGGGCTTCGGGACAGCTTGTTTGTCCACAAAATTGAGCGCCCGAAGGTCACCATTGAGCGGGCTGTCGGTGGTGAAATCGAGGGTTCGTTGTACGCGACACTTGAGCGGCAAGGTGTATCACCTGCGGTGGCAGTGAAGCTCTCTGAAGTCTACGCGTGGACCATTGACTTCTTCAGAATACAGGCGGGGGACCGATTTGAAGTTATTTATGAGGAATCCTATGTCGACGATACTGTTTTTGTAGGCACGGGAAAAATTCTCGCCGCACGGTTCTTCCATAACGGTAAGTCGTTTTACGCGTTTAAGTACCAGAATTCTGACGAAAGCGTAGAAGGCTACTACGACCACGAAGGCGAGGGTATGAAGCGGATGTTTTTAAAGGCTCCGCTCGAATTTGCGCGCATCACCTCGCGCTACACGATGCAGCGGTTTCACCCGGTTCAAAAGCGATGGAAGGCGCACCTCGGCACCGACTATGCAGCCCCTACCGGCACCCCGATTTTGGCGACCGCAAGCGGAACAGTCATTGCCGCGGCATATACCTCGGCGAATGGTAACTATGTGAAAATTAGACACAACGGAACCTACACGACGCAGTACTTGCACATGAGCCGCATTGGCAGGAGAATCCGCAGTGGGAGCCGTGTAGAGCAAGGTCAAGTGATTGGTTATGTGGGATCAACGGGCTTGGCAACCGGCCCGCATGTCTGCTATCGTTTTTGGAAGAACGGAAGGCAGGTGGACCCCCTAAAGGAGCCGATCCAGCGAGCGGATCCGCTTCCTCGCTCCCTTTGGGCAGATTTTGAATCCGGAATGAAGCCGCGCAAGGCCATTCTCGATTCGTTGGCCAACGGTTGAGGGCAGTCAGTACTGAGCGCCTTAACCTAAGCGGTTCGCTCCGGAGGTCTCGCCAAATAATCGTACATTGACCTGAAAATCAATAGGGTGTCTCAGTTAATGTCGTTCGTTTCGCGGCCGTTTACGTCGGATTTCCGCGCCAAGCTTGGCCGGCTCACGCTTTATGCGGCCATTTTGAGCTTTTTGATTCACTTGGGGCTTTATGCGGTCAAATCGTGGTTTCCGGACCTCATTTCGGGCCCACTGTTCGCGCATCCAATCAACGCGATCTACACACCATTCTCGGTGCTCTTGGTCTTTGAGACCTACCTGCTCGTCTACTATTTGCGCCGTTCGACCACCATTTATGTGGCGAAACAGTACGAAATCATGGTGCTAATCCTTATTCGAGGCGTTTTTAAGGATTTAACCCACCTTGACTTAGGTGAGAATTTTCATTGGAACCCCGGAAACATAGAGCTCGTCTGGGATTTGCTCTGTGTGCTCGTGATCTATGTGTGCGTTCTGTTGTTTTACCGAATATCGGGCTATGTCACCGATCAGGAATTCCCGAACCAACCAGAGGCCCTCAATCTGCGGCGCTTTGTGCATTCTAAAAACGTACTGGCCTTTATACTGTTCGGAGTCCTAGCCGGACTCGCAACCACCAGTTTGTATACATGGCTGCAAACGGGTTCCGCCCTCGAGAATCCGGTGACTGACTTGAATTCAGTCTTTTTCGATCAGTTTTATACCGTGCTGATTGTCAGTGATGTATTTATCCTTCTCCTCTCGCTGCTGTACAGTGATGACTTTCCCACCATCATTCGGAATTCAAGTTTTGTCATCTCGACGATTTTGCTCAAACTCAGCTTTACCGCGGAATCCGGAGTCGCACAGATCCTCATCGTGGGCGGTGTCAGCTTTGGACTCGTGATGCTTTGGATCACGAATGCCTACTACCGACTCGGAACCAAGCCTTAAAGTGGGTTAGCCCACCACGTTCACGATCCGCCCCGGAACCACAATTACCTTTTTGGGACTGCGCCCCTCGAGGAAGTGCGCCGTTTTTTCGTGGGCCATAACTGCAGTTTCGACCTCGGCCGCCGACGCAGACGCCGGCATTTCGAGTTGAAAACGAGTTTTTCCGTTGAACTGAATGGGGTAGTTGACGCTGTCTTTGACCAAGTGCTCAGGGTTGAGCGCGGGGTAGGGGGCGAGCACGACACTGCCTTCGCCACCGAGTTCAGCCCACAGTGCCTCGGCCGTGTGGGGAGCAAAAGGCTCAAGCAGCACAGCAAAGTCGCGCAGCGTGCTCTGGGAAAGTTGCGGAATTCCGCTCCACGCATTGACTGCAATCATCATCGCGCTCACCGAAGTGTTGAACGAAAGCGTTTCAACGTCGCGCTGCAGCTTGTCGATGAGCTGGTGAAGGGTGCGCAGCTCTTCAGGAGTCGCATCGCCGTCGTGGCGCTTTTCCATCAGTCGCACGGACTTTTTCAAGAATCCGACGACACCAGTCATGCCCTGGGTGTCCCATGGCTTGCTCTGCTCGATGGGCCCGAGGAACATTTCAAAAAGGCGCACGGCGTCGGCTCCGTACTGGTCAGCCAAGGCGTCGGGGTTGACGACGTTGTACTTGGACTTCGACATTTTCTCGACTTCGCGCTCGACCTTGATCGGGCCCTCGGACGGAATAAATTCGGTGCCTGCCCAGCTTGGCATCCAGGTGCGTAGGGCGTCGCGGTCAACTTCGTTGCGCTCATTGACCAGACTCACGTCAACATGAAGCTTTTGGGTGGTGTACTGCCCGGCCAGCTCGGCGCTGACTACGGTCTGTGTACCCTCGATGCGGTGGACAAAGGCGCTGATTCCCTGAATCATGCCTTGGTTCACTAAACGCTTAAACGGTTCGCGGAACCCAATGTGCCCCAAGTCGTGCAGGGCGTGGGTCCAAAAACGGCTGTACAGCAGGTGGCCGGTGGCGTGCTCGCTTCCGCCCACATACAGGTCCACTTGGCCCCAGTAGTCGGCCGCGCTGCGGTCCACGGCTGCGGAACCATTCTTCGAATCCATGTAGCGCAAGAAGTACCATGAGCTGCCGGCCCAACCGGGCATGGTCGTGGTCTCCAGCGGAAGGCCTTCGGCCGAAACCCAGCGCTCCGCGCGCGCCAGAGGCGGCTCACCGTCCTCCGTAGGCAAATACTTATCCACCACAGGCAACTTCAGCGGCAGCTCATCCAAAGGCAGCGCCTCAGGAACCCCGTCGCGGTACGCAATGGGAATGGGTTCACCCCAATAGCGCTGGCGTCCAAACACGGCATCGCGCAATCGGTACTGAACCGTTCGTTCGCCCAATCCGCGCGACTCCAATTCAGAAATGGCGCGATCAATCGCATCAGCAGTCGCCAATCCGTCCAAAAATTCCGACGCAATGGCCCGGCCCGACTTGGCCTCAAAGGCCTCCGTCTGCACGTCCACCGGCTCGCTCGACGCGACCACCTGCACAATCGGCAAGCCCATGGCCTTCGCCAGCGCATGGTCGCGGCTGTCGTGCCCCGGAACCGCCATAACCGCACCCGTACCGTATCCCATCAGCACGTAGTCACTGGTCCACACCGGAATCGGAGCCGCCGTGAACGGATGCTCGACATAAGTTCCTGTGAACACTCCGCCTACGGTCTTCGTATCAGCTTGGCGGTCGCGCTCGCTGCGGCGTGCCGCTCGCTCGCAGTAGGCCTCCACTTCGGCCCGCTGGGCCTCGGTCGTCCACTCCCCGAGCATGGGATGCTCGGGAGCGACCACCATAAACGTGGCGCCAAAAATGGTATCGGGCCGAGTGGAAAACACTTCAAGTACATCGGCTCCGCCCCTTGGCTCGTTAGCTCGTTGGCTCGCTGGCTCGTTGGCTTTTTGGCTCGTTAGCTCGTTAGCTCGTTGGCTCGTTGGCTCGTTAACTTCTTCGCCAACCTTGCCAACCTTGCTAACCTCGCCAACCTTGCCAACCTTGCTAACCTCGCCAACCTGGCTAACCTGGCTAACCTCGCCAACCTGGCT
>ENA-OUVC01000184-OUVC01000184.1-marine-metagenome-genome-assembly--contig:-NODE-184-length-44048-cov-4.031020_pt1 | contig 44048 bp, 44 predicted proteins | sample MGYA00248622_ERZ508571 | MGnify/ENA primary metagenome ERZ508571 (study PRJEB26236, sample SAMN06267175) | marine metagenome | isolation source: Columbia River Estuary | place: USA:Columbia River Estuary... | reverse complement strand
CGCACTCAGTGACATCATCACCAGTTAGTTCAATGTGAACTCCACCTGGATGTGTACCTAGCGCCTTATGGACTTCAAAGAATCCCTTTACCTCATCCATAACATCATCAAAGCTGCGGGTCTTGTAACCAGATGGTGCTTCGTAGGTATTGCCATGCATTGGATCGCACACCCACAAAACAACTGCGCCAGATTTAGTAACTGCATCCACTAGGGCAGGCAGTTTTTCTCGAATTAAACCAGCTCCCATGCGGGTGATGAAAGTTAAACGTCCTGGCTCATTCTTAGGGTTTAATTTCTTAACAATCGCTAGAGCCTCGTCAGGTGTTGTTTTAGGACCAAGCTTTACGCCAATTGGGTTATGAATTTTTGCAGCAAAATCCATATGAGCACCATCTAGTTGGCGAGTGCGCTCACCAATCCACACGAAGTGCGCTGAAACATTGTAAGGATTATCAGTGCGTGAATCGATTCTAGTAAGTGCCTTCTCATACTCAAGAATTAACGCTTCATGGCTTGAGTAAAAATCCACAGACTTAAATGATTCTGGATCAACACCAGCTGATTGCATAAATTGAATTGCTCTTCCAATCTCATTTGCCATCTCCTCATAGCGAGCGCTAAATCTGGCATCAGCGGCAAACCCTTTATTCCAACTATGAACCTGTCGCAGATCAGCAAAGCCACCTTGGGTAAAGGCACGAACTAAATTTAGGGTTGCAGCTGAGGTGTTATAAACCTGAACTAGCCGCTTTGGATTAGGTGTTCTAGATTCCTTTGTAAACTCAATATCATTTACCGCATCCCCACGGTAGGCAGGTAGCGTAATGCCATCTCTAGTTTCATTGTCATTACTACGAGGCTTAGCAAATTGCCCGGCCATTCTTCCCACCTTAATAACTGGTAGGGATGAGAAGTACTGCAGCACTGCAGCCATCTGCAAGATTGTCTTAATTCGATTACGGATTGAGTCAGCGGTTGCAGCTACAAAGGTCTCTGCGCAATCCCCACCTTGTAGCCAAAATGCTCGCCCGGCTGCTGCTTGAGCAATTCGCTCCTTTAAATTATCGCACTCACCAGCAAAAACTAAGGGCGGAAATGTCTCTAGCTCAGCCACCGCAGATTTAACAGCTGCCGCATCTGGCCAGGCAGGTTGTTGGGCAGCGATAAGGCCCGCTTTAAAAATCGAGTTAGCGTTCATTAGATAATGGTAGGCAATCTCTTGGTATTGATGTGGCTAATTAGGCCAGTGATCAATTAACCAAAGAAGATCTCCGCCTCTTTATATAGCTCAGGATCTACCGTCTTTAATTTAGTAGTCGCTGAGGCTAATGGGACTCGTTCAATCTTAGTTCCGTGCAAAGCCACCATCTTGCCCCAATCACCATCATGGACAGCGGTAATGGCGTGTAATCCAAATCTAGTAGCAAGTACCCGATCAAATGCAGTTGGCGTGCCACCACGTTGGATATGACCAAGCACAGAGGTTCGTGCCTCTTTACCGGTCTTTTCCTCTATTTGATTAGCTAGCCACTCACCTATCCCAGATAATTTCACATGGCCAAAGGAATCTAATGTTTGATCTTTAGTAACCATATCCCCATCTTTAGCCGTAGCACCCTCGGCAATAACAATAATTGGTGAGTAACTCTGTTCAAATCTAGATTCAACCCACTTGCAAACCTGATCTAATGAAAACTTAACCTCTGGAATTAATATACAAGATGCACCGCCGGCAAGACCTGAGTGAAGTGCAATCCAACCAGCATGACGTCCCATTACCTCAACAATTAATGCTCGATGGTGTGATTCAGCGGTTGTGTGTAGTCGATCAATTGCCTCAACTGCAATATTTACCGCAGTATCAAATCCAAATGTGTAGTCGGTATTATTTAAATCATTATCTATTGTCTTTGGAACCCCAATTACCTTTACGCCTAATGAATCAAGCTTGGTGGCAACACCTAGTGTGTCCTCACCACCGATCGCAATTAGTGCATCCACTCCTGCTTTTGCTAAATTCTCTTTTATCTTCTCAACGCCACCATCGATTTTAAAAGGGTTTGTTCGGGATGAACCAAGGATGGTTCCACCCTTAGGCAAAATTCCTCTAGTTGCTGGGATATCTAATTTCATTGTTAGGCCTTCAAGTGGGCCACGCCAACCATCGCGAAAACCTATGAACTCATAGCCATACTCTTTAACACCTTTGCGAACTACCGCACGAATTACTGCATTTAGTCCTGGACAATCACCACCACCAGTTAACACACCAATGCGCATTTAAAAAGCTCCACCCTTGAAATTTGATATTTGGTCAACCTTGATGCCTAAGTCTACTCTTGCCTGTAACTAATTTTGACAGGATATATATGCCAGAAAAGAAGAGTTTGCGCAGGGCTAAGATCAAAAATGGCTATCCGCCGAAGATTTGTCTTAGCTGTGGCTTGCCATTTGAATGGCGTAAGAAGTGGCTACGTAACTGGAATGAGATTAAGTACTGCTCAGAGAAATGTCGTCGAAAGTGAAGCGAATAATTTATGTAAGCCATGACCAATTAAATGCTGAGTACGGTGGACTAGCTAAGGCAGATAAGAAATCTGATCTAGTTTTATTTGTCGAGAGTGCGCGAATGATTAAGGGGCGAAAGTGGCATGCCCATCGATTACATTTTATTATCTCAAGTGCGCAACATTTTTCTGCAGAGCTTAAAGAAAAAGGGTTTACTGTTGAGTACCTTAAAGCTGAAAATACTGCTGCAGGGATTGAGGAAATAAAGAAAAAGTATAAAATTTCTGAGGTTATTGCAGCTCAACCATCTTCATTTCGCTTGCTTAACGCCTTGAGTAAATTAAATGTTAAATTTGTTGATAATGATTTCTTTCTTACACCTCGCGCTTTATTTCATAGTTGGGCGGTAGAGCAGAAGAGTTTTAAGATGGAAACTTTTTATCGAAAGCAGCGAGTTAGATTAAACTTACTGATGAAAGGTGATAAACCAATTGGCGATAAGTGGAATCATGATGCTGATAATCAACTGCCACCACCTAAAAACTATAGTTGGCCAAAATATCTAAAACATGAGTTTGATCAGATAGATGAAGCGGTGTGGCTTGAGTTAAAATCTTTGGATTTAATTGGTGGTAAGCCAAGTGGAGATTTTGCCACCACTAGACAGGGTGCGCTAAAGCAGCTATCTCACTTCTTAAAGTATAGTTTTGCAGAGTTTGGCCCCTATGAAGATGCCATCGCGTTAGATTCTTGGTCGCTGCACCACTCACTTCTTAGTCCCTACTTAAATAACGGATTGCTTCATCCATCTGAAGTCATTGCTGCTGCCATTAAGGTATTTAATAAAGAGAAAATACCGATCTCCTCCTGCGAGGGATTTATTAGGCAGATAATTGGCTGGCGTGAGTATGTAAATGGGATGTATTGGTTTTTGGGTGAAAAATACAAAGATGTAAATCATTTTTCAGCAAATCGAAAATTACTACCATTATTTAGTGATCCAGATAAAACTGAAATGAACTGTGTTAAATCAACGATTGATGATATTCATAAGCGGGCCTGGGTGCATCACATCCCAAGACTTATGATATTAAGCAACCTTGCATTAATGACTGAGATTAACCCGCAGGAGTTTTTTGAGTGGATGCGAGAGGTTTTTATTGATGCCACCGATTGGGTGATGGTTCCAAACATAATTGGAATGGGGCTCTATGCCGATGGTGGAGTAATGATGACTAAGCCATATGCAGCAGGAGGTGCCTACATCTCAAGAATGAGTAACTACTGCAAGCCATGCAAGTTTGATCCAAAATTAAGAAGCGGTGATAACGCATGTCCATTTACAACTTTATATTGGGATTTTATGGATAGGAATAAGGATGAGTTTGTAAAAAATCACCGAATGAGTCAACAGGTATTTGGGTTAAAGCGATTAAAAGATCTACCGGAGACTAGAAAACGTGCGCAAGAGATACTTGAGTTGTTAAGTGCTGGCAAGGTATAAGTAAAATAAGTTATGAGCCTAAAGCCAGAGATAGTTAAACATCTAGCAGACAAATCAGCTGCCGGCTTGCCAGAGGTGTGGCAGGCGCCAGTGGAGGAGATAAGAAAAAATACCCTCTCACATCTTGCTCTCTCTCAACCCTTAATTGATATCTATAAAGTTGAGCAAAAAACTATTGCTGGCCCAACCTCTGATCTGCCTATTCGAATTTATCGACCATCTGATAAGAAGGATCTTCCAGTATTAGTTTTCTTTCATGGCGGCGGTTGGGTATTAAACTTCTTAGATATTTATGAACCAGCACTTCGTAAGGTTGCCAAGAATGGTGAGTTTGTAATTATTGCGGTGCAGTATCAAAAAGCACCAGAGCAGCCATTTCCAACTCCATTTCATGATTGCTATGCAACTCTTGAGTGGGTAGTAAATAACTCAACTGATTTAGGAATTGATCTAACTGCGATTGGAGTTGGCGGTGATAGCGCTGGCGGTAATTTAGCCTCAGCTGTAGCATTAAAGGCTAGAGATACTGGGTTGATTAATCTTGCCTTTCAATTACTAATCTATCCATGTAATGAGATATCAATGGATTACCCATCGGCAACTGAGTTTGCCCAAGGGTATGGCTTAAGTACCAAGGCAATGAAATGGTTTTGGGATAAGTACTTACCAAATAATCAAGATCACATTAATAAATACGCAGTACCTTTTAGAGCAGATACTTTGAAAGGTGTTGCTGCTGCGATTGTAATTGCTGCTGAATTTGATCCACTAACTGATGATGCTAGAAATTATTACAGTAAATTGGTGGCGGACTCTGTGCCAGCTATCTATAAAGAGTATGCTGGCCAAATTCACGGCTTCTTTAATCTAGGTGGAGTAACAGCAGATGCTGATTTACTTTACGCAGATATCGCTATTGAAATTAACGCAATTTTAGGAAGAGGAAAGTAATTGACTAAGGCTGGGTGGAGCAGATTTATATTACTGGGCTTTCTGTGGGGTACCCCGTACCTATTTCTTAAGGTGGCGGTTGAGGAGATATCTCCGGCAGTAATTGTATTTCTGCGAGTATTAATTGGAGCGATAGTTCTATTACCAATTGCAATGCGAAAGAAGACATTATTCATCGCTCGCAAGCACTGGCCATTTCTAATTCTCTACACAATTACTGAGTTAATTGGCCCTTGGTACTTAATCACAAATGCTGAGCAAAAAATTTCTTCAGGCCTTGCTGGTCTACTAGTAGCAACTGTGCCGATTTGGGCCGCACTCTTGGCATCAATTTTTGGCGATCAAACTGTTTGGCATAAATCACGTTTATTTGGATTAATTATTGGCTTTATTGGAGTAGTAGCAGTTGTTGGAATTGAGTCAATAAGTGGGCGACAAGATATTGTTTCAATTGGCATGGTTATATTTGCAGCTATGTGTTACGCATATGCAATAAATATGATTAACCGAAGGATTCCAGAGGTACCAGGGCTTGCTCTTAATACCTGGGCAATGTTAATTACCAGTTTTGTCTACCTGCCATTTGCAGTAGTGAGTTGGCCAAGTAAGCGCCCATCAGTTGAAGCAATGGGCTCTGTTATTGGCTTAGGTGTTTTATGTACTGCAATTGCATTCATAATTTTCTTTAAGTTAGTAGCTGAGGTTGGCCCACCGAGAGCATCACTTATTACCTATTTGAATACTGCCTTTGCAGTTCTTCTGGGTGTAGTTCTATTACGTGAGCCATTAACAATAGGTATTGCAATTGGGTTGCCGTTAGTTTTAATTGGTTCTTACTTTGCTAGTCGGAAAGTGAGTCTGTAAAACCTAATCTAGCCAGTAATTTCGGATCCTTCTGCCACTCCTTAGATACCTTTACATGAATCTGCAAGAAGACCTGCATACCAACTAGATTCTCAATTGATTTGCGGGCAATACTTCCAATCGATTTTAATTTACTGCCCTGCGGACCAATAATTATTCCCTTTTGACTATCCCGCTCAACATGCAAAGTAGCACTTACATCGAATAACTTTCCACCTTCCCGCTCCCCCATCTCCTCAATTGTCACCATAACTGAGTGAGGTAGCTCTTCATACAACTCCTCAATTGCTGCCTCACGGATTAGATCAGCAAATATCAACTCCTGAGCTTGATCAGTTGTTATGTCATCTGGATAAAGAGCAGGTGAATCGGGCAACTTCTTTGATAATAAATCTAAAAGTAAATCAGTTTGCTCTAAGTTCTTAGCTGATATTGGCACAATCTCTGCCGCTTGTAGATTAACTCTATTAGCAAACTCAGTAACTGATACTAACTTTGCAGCTAACTCTGATTTAGAAACTGTATCTACCTTTGTAACAACTAAAAATACTGGTTGTCTGCCCTTTATCTGTTTAGCGATGTACTCATCTCCTGCGCCAATATCTTCATTTGCTGGTAAACAGAGAGCTACTGAATCGGTTGAGTCAATATTCTCACTAACCATTGAGTTAAGTCTGGTACCAAGTGCGGTTTTTGGCTTATGCATTCCAGGAGTATCTACTACTATCATTTGAAAATCACTTCGATTAATAATTCCGCGAATTGGATTTCTAGTTGTATTTGGATGGTGGGAGGTGATAACTATCTTTGTGCCAACTAAAGCATTTACTAGGGTTGATTTTCCAGTATTTGGGCGGCCAATAATTGCCACAAAGCCTGCTTTAAAATTACTCACTCCCTTATTCTCTCACCTTTTACTTATCTCAATTGCAATGGAGTTATAACCTCTAATATCTCATCAAGTGAGGTAGCAATATCTGCTACTCGCTCAGCAATTAAGCGGTGACAACCTTCACTAAGTGGTGAGTTTACCGGCCCTGGTATGGCAAAGACTGGACGAAATATCTCAGCAGCATCTCTAGCTGTTCTAATTGAGCCACTAACAAACTTTGCCTCGACTACAACTGTGGTTTTTGCTAAAGCTGCAATTAATCTATTTCTAATTAAAAATCGATATGGTTGGGATGAAACATCAGGCATTACCTCAGATATTAAAAGGCCAGATTGTGTGATCTCATTAAATAATTTTCGATTATCGGCTGGATAAAGTCGATTGACTCCCCCTGCCAAAACAGAGATTGTCTTACCACTAGCTGCAAGTGCGCCCAGGTGTGCTGATCTATCTATGCCATAGGCCCCGCCACTTATAACAACTAAACCAGCACTGCCTGACTGCTTAGCCAAATTATATGAAAGCTGTAGGCCATAATTTGTTGGCTCTCTGCTTCCCACAATTGCAATTGATTTATCTAAATCAGTAAGAACTCTCCGATCACCTTTAATAATTAATCCAATAGGCGGCTTTGCTAGATCTGCTAAGCAGGTAGGCCAATCTGGGGAGGCTTGCGTTATAAAACAACTGCCTGAATTATTTATTTCAATCTGCAGTTTCTCTACATCGGTTTGAATGATGCTATCTTTAAGTTTGAGTATTTCAGGCTTAGCTAAATAGTAATTACCAGAGATTATCCGCTGGTAGACATCTTCCGCCCCGCGTTGATCTATCTCATATGCCCAAAAATTATCTGCCGGCTCTATATTGGCAAAGAGAATCAGGCTGGCTAACTCTTCATTAATCATCTAGCTAACTTAACTTGTTTGTTTGCTTATTTGTAACAACCCTACTAACTGTGAATTATTTACCCGCTTGAATTATCGCTGAAATATTTGCAAATGATTTTCGGTGAATAGGTAGCACCCCATGCTTATTAATTGCTGCAGTATGTAGCGCTGTTATATACCCTTTGTGTTTAGCAAGGCCATAATTTGGATAATCCTGATCTAACTTAATCATAATTCGATCCCGATAAACCTTTGCCAATATAGATGCAGCACTAATAGATATCGCCACTTGGTCACCTTTTATAACTGCCAAGTTAGCAGTTGTAAGCCCTGGGATTGGATAGCCATCTGTTAACACATACTCAGGATTTATCTCTAATGTATTAACTGCCCTGCGCATTCCCTCAATATTGCACTTATGCAGCCCTAGTAAATCAATCTCTGTTACTGATATTTCAATTATTGAGTAAGATAAACAGTTACTAATAATTACTTCATATAATGATTCTCGTTGATCTGCACTTAACTCTTTAGAGTCCTTAACCTGCGCTAACTCTTTTGCGAGAGGATCTTTTAAAATAACTGCAGCTACAACTAATGGCCCAGCACACGGCCCACGGCCTGCTTCATCAACACCGGCAATATTTTTTATCCCCGCCTTAAGCAGGCTCTGCTCAATCATCTAATCACTACTAAGGCAGCTTTTTAACTGGAACCTTTTTTAAGTCACTACCCTTTGAGATATAGTCAAGATTGCCAAGCGGCCAGACAATTAATGTGGCTCTACCAACAATCTTACTGAGTGGAACCATTCCAGCGTATGCACTATCAGTATTAAATCTTGAGTCAGCACTAGCTGAACGGTGATCACCCATCACCCAAATAAATCCCTCTGGTACATCAATATTAAATTTTACATCACTTGGTTTATCGCCCTTATAGATATAGGGCTCTTTTATGGAAACTCCATTCACCTGTAATTTTCCAGTCGCATCACAACAAATTACATTATCCCCGCCTACTCCTATTACTCGCTTAATTAAGTACTGCTTTGCTGGATCGGGTAGAACTCCAACAGTAACTAAGCCACTTTTAATTTTGGCAACAAAGCTAGATCTATCTGAAACTGGTGCATCACCTAACCATTTATCTGGATCACCAAATACCACTACCTCACCACGTTTAGCTTCAGTAAACAGGGCGCTGAATTTGTTTACACCAATTCGGTCCCCCACCTGCAATGTGTTTTCCATTGAGCCAGATGGGATATAAAAGAAATGGATAAAAAATGTCTTAATTAAAATTGAGACAAGAAATGCAGAAATAACAACAAAGGGTAGTTCGCGAAGGAAAGCACCCTTCTTTAGCATAAGTTTATATTACTTAAGCTTGTGGGGCTTCTTCTGCAACTGCCTCTACTACTGGTAGCTCTTCAGCAACTGGTGCCTCAGCAACAACTTCAGCTACTGGAGCTTCTTCAACAACCGGTGCAGCCTCTGCAACTGGTGCTTCAGCAACCTCTTCTACAACTGCTGGAGCAGCTTTAGCAGCTAAACGCTCTGCAGCCTTTTTCTTTAATGTCGTTGCACCATCTGCTGGCTCATTCATCGCCTCTTTAACCGCTGCCTCATAAGCTACTCGCTTATCAATTCGAACTGGCTGTGGCTTTAATGTTCCTTCAGTGCCTGGCAAGCCATTAGCTTTTTGGTAGTCACCAGTAATTTTTAGAAGTGCAGTTACCGCCTCGGTTGGTTGTGCACCAACTCCAAGCCAGTACTGAACCCGATCTGAATTAACCTCGATTAATGATGGCTCAGATGCTGGTGAGTAACGGCCAATCTCTTCAATCGCATTTGAATTACGAGCAGAGCGAGAATCTGCAATCACAATTCGAAAATGTGGTGTGCGGATCTTTCCCAGACGCATTAACTTAATCTTTACTGACACAGAACTCCCTATAGAAAATTATTCGGCTTTATCTTTAGTAAACAGCGGGGGCGTTTACATCCAGAGCTAACCTTGCGGATAAAGATTGCTATGGGTTAGAGGGTCCCACTAGCAGGGGGCTAATCTTGCCAGCAGAGGGCTACAAACCCAAATTGGCCTACATTCCCTCCTCAATTGCCCGCTTTGCTGGGTTTCCAGATCGGGATTTTTTCTTACTGCTTTGATTACTTTGCTGTGGCTTTGGCAAAGCGCCCATGCCAGGTATTGCACCCATACCAGCTGGCATGCCGCCATTTCGCATCTGCTTCATCATTTTTTGTGCTTGTGAAAATCTTTCTACTAATGAATTTATCTCAGAGATTGCTCGGCCACTACCTCGTGCAATACGGGATCTACGTGAACCATTTAATACTTTAGGATTATTACGTTCCTGCGGGGTCATAGATTCAATAATTGCTCTAGTTCTAACCAGCTCTGATTCATCAAAATTTTCTAACTGCTTCTTCATTCCAGAGGCACCTGGCAGTAATCCCATTAACTTACTCATACTTCCCATATTTTTCATCGCCTCTAATTGAGAGAGAAAATCATCAAAGGTAAAATCCTCACCCCTTACAAATTTATCCTCTAATTTCTTAGAAGTTTCTTGCGGCATTGCCAACTTTGCCTGTTCAGCAAGGGATGCCACATCGCCCATTCCTAAAATTCGTGATGCCATTCGATCTGGATAAAACAGATCAAAATCACTTACCTTTTCCCCAGTTGCAGCAAAAATAATTGGCTTACCAGTCATTGAGACAATTGATAGTGCAGCGCCACCTCTGGCATCACCATCTAATTTAGTTAATATCACCGCATCAAAACCAACACCATCTGCAAATGCTTGAGCAGTTTTAACCGCATCCTGTCCGATCATTGCATCGACTACAAAGAAGATCTCATCAGGCTTTATCGCATCTCTAACATCAGTGATCTCTTGCATCAACTCTTTATCTACACCTAATCGACCAGCTGTATCGATGATTACAAAGTTATGCAATTTATCTTTAGCAAACTTGACTCCATTTGCGGCAACTACAACTGGATCACCTACCCCATTTCCAGGCTGGGGAGCAAATACTGGGATCTTTATTGAGTCACCAACTACCTGCAGTTGTGTTACTGCATTTGGTCGCTGCAGATCAGCTGCGACAAGTAGTGGCGTATTTCCTTGTGCCTTTAAATAATTAGCAAGCTTGCCAGCAAGTGATGTCTTACCGGCACCCTGCAGGCCTGCTAACAAAATAACAGTTGGTGCACTCTTTGCAAATCGAAGCCGTCGGGCTGAGCCACCTAAAACCTGCGTTAACTCAGCATTAACTATCTCAAATATCTTCTGTGCTGGATTTGTACTTCTATTTATTTCATCTGATACTTCTCTTGCTTTATCAAAAACTTGTTTTGAGAATTGCTCCGCAACTTCAAGTGCAACATCTGATTCAAGTAAGGCTATTTTTATCTGTGCGGTAAAGTTTGCTAAATCTGATTCAGATACTTTGCCGCGCAGGCCAGAGAAGATAGATGTAAATCTCTGACCCAACGCTTCAAACATGGAGGCATCTTACATTTTATTTAGATCGCTTCTTCGCCGCTCTCTCCGGTACGAACCCGAATAACTGATTCAACGGGTGTAGCCCATACTTTGCCATCACCAATATTGCCAGTTCTAGCTGCATCAGTAATTAGCTTAATCGCCTTATCTGCATTCTTGGCGCTTACCAATACCTCTAATCTAATTTTAGGAATTAGGTCCACTTTATATTGAGCACCTCGGTAAACCTCGGTTAAGCCCAATTGGCGACCAAAACCTTTTGCTTCAGAGACAGTCATGCCAGTAATTCCAGCAGCAATCAATGCCTCTTTAACATCATCAAGTTTCTGTGGTTTGATAATTGCGGTAATTAACTTCATGAACTAAAACCCCCTCTTGAACTAGATGTTAACTCATAAGCAGTCTCTGCATGTTGATCATAATCAATACCAGCAGCTTCTGACTCTGGCTTAACTCTAAAGCCAATTGTCTTTTCGATGATAAATCCGATAATTAAGGTGGCAATAAAGGAGTAGGCCATTACAAAGAAGGCACCAAATGCTTGCTTACCTAACAATACGGTTCCACCACCATAGAAGATGCCATCAATACCTAGGCTATTAATAGCACTGCTACCAAATAGACCGATTGATAGGCAACCCCATAATCCACCAACTAAGTGGACTCCGACAACATCTAATGAGTCATCAAAGTTAAATTTATATTTAAGACCCACTGCAAGTGCGCAAAGGATTCCAGCAATTAAACCAATTACAACTGCAGCCCAAGGAGCTACAAATGCACAGGCTGGAGTAATTGCTACTAAACCAGCGACTGCACCAGAGGCAACACCTAGTGATGTTGGATGACCATCACGAAATTTTTCAACTAATAACCAGCCAAGAGCGGCGGCGGCGGTTGCTACCTGTGTATTTAATAAGGCAAGCGCTGCCACACCATTTGCACCTAAGGCCGATCCGGCGTTAAAGCCAAACCAACCAAACCACAAAAGGCCTGCTCCGATTAGAACCAATGGCATTGAGTGTGGCCGCATTGATTCTCTGCGCCAACCAACTCGCTTACCTAAAACTATAGCTAGCGCTAAACCAGCAGCGCCAGCATTTATATGCACTGCAGTTCCGCCAGCAAAATCCTCAACACCACGAGCTGCTAAAAATCCTGCGCCACTTACATTATCGCCAACCTTATTACCAAAGGCGAATACCCAGTGTGCGACTGGGAAGTAAACTAAAGTTACCCAGACTCCAACAAAAACTGCCCACGCAGTAAATTTTGTGCGATCGGCAATTGCGCCAGAGATAAGAGCTGGTGTGATTATTGCAAACATCAGTTGGAAGGCTGCAAATGCCAGTAATGGAATTGGGTAAACCCCGCCATTATTTGTTAGCTCATTAACTGCACTACCCAATCCTGATAAAGATAGCGCGCCATACCACTGCGAATTTGCTTCATAGCCAAAGGCTAATTTGAATCCATAAATAACCCAGAGCACACTAACAATGCCAATAGTTACCATTGACATCATCATCATATTTAGAACACTCTTTGCCCGAACCATTCCGCCGTAGAAGAGGGAAAGTCCTGGCGTCATTAAAAGAACTAACGCGGTACTTGCCAATACCCATGCGGTGTCACCGGTATTTAAAACAACATCTGTCATTTGAACTCCAATGTATTAGAAACTTTTCAGCTGGGGAGGTGCCTACTAGTTTTATATCCGATTAGAAGTGGATAGCCTCGCCGTTGAGATGGCCTAATAATGGCTAATCTGAGTTAATTTAAGTGGAGATTTATATTTCTAGCAGGTGACACTTTTACCTATTTGTTAAAAGCATGTTACCTAATTAAATAGGCTCTCAATATATGAGCCTGGCTCAAAGGGGGCTAAATCTCCTATTGCCTCACCGCTGCCCACAAACTTAATCGGCAGGCCACTCTCTTTTTCGATCGCAAGGGCAACCCCTCCCTTAGCTGAACCATCTAATTTTGTAACAATAAATCCAGTAACTGCAACAGCTGCAATAAATGTTCGCGCTTGAGTGATTCCATTTTGACCAGTTGTGGCATCTACTACTAGCAGAATCTCATCAACCGGTGAATGTTTCTCAATTACCCGAATTACTTTTCCTAACTCATCCATTAAATCTTGCTTAGTATGTAATCTGCCAGCGGTATCAATAATTAAGTAATTAAACTTATCTTGCTTTGCATTTGATATCGCAGAGAATGCAACCGATGCTGGATCACTATTTACCGCACCTATTACTACCTTAATACCAATTCGCTCTGCCCAAGTTTGCAGTTGCTCAGTTGCTGCCGCTCTAAATGTATCGGCAGCTGCAAGTAAGACAGAGTTTCCTTCACTTTTTAATTTATTAGCTAATTTTGCAACAGATGTAGTCTTGCCAGTTCCATTTACCCCGACAACAAGTATTGTAGTAACTCGATCAGGTGCCATAATTAAGTTTCGATTCTTCTGACTTAGCCAACTACTTACCTGCCTTGTGATTGCCTCTTTAGCATCATCAGGTTTAATACTCTTGGCTTGATCTATTAACTGATCAACTAACTTAACCCCTAAATCTGATGAGATTAAATTAGAGCGAATTTGCTCCCATTCATCTGAGGTGACTGAACCGGATTTGAGTGCGGTAAATAGGCGCTTGAATAAACTCATCTACTATTTAAGAAACGGCATCGACTTCGCGGATGCGCTGTGAAATAACCTCGCTAACTCCATCACCACGCATAGTCACGCCATAGAGTGAATCAGCAATCTCCATTGTTCGTTTTTGGTGGGTAATAATAATCAACTGAGATTTCTCACGCAGCTCCTCAAAGACACCAAGTAATCTGCCAAGATTTGTGTCATCAAGTGCTGCTTCAACCTCATCCATAATATAAAACGGAGATGGCCGGGCTTTAAAGATTGCAATCATAAATGCCACTGCAACTAATGACCGCTCACCACCTGATAGAAGGGAAAGTCGCTTAACTCTCTTACCAGGCGGCCTTGCCTCAACATCAACACCTGATATCAACATATCTGATGGATTAGTAAGAATTAGCTTTCCATCACCACCTGGGAATAATCTGGCAAATACCAACTCAAACTCACGAGCAGTATCTTCAAATGCTTGGGTGAAGATTTGCTGCACCCGATCATCAACCTCTTTAATAATATCAAGCAGATCTTTTTTAGTTTTCTTCAGATCCTCTAACTGTTCAGCAAGATAACGCAGACGCTCTTCAAGGGATGAATACTCTTCTAGCGCTAATGGATTAATTTTGCCAAGTAATGTTAATGACCTCTCTGCTTGCGCTAACCGCTTCTCCTGTTGATCCCTGCGGTAAGGGATTAAATCACCAGGCACAAACTCACCTTGTTCATTCTCATAAAATGTAGGCACATCATTTGTTGGTCCATACTCATTAATAAGTGTTTGAACATCAATTCCAAGCTCCTCAACCGCTTTAATCTCTAATTGTTCAATTCTTAATCTTTGTTCAGCACGAGCAATCTCATCTTTGTGAACACTAGATGTAAGACGCTCTAACTCAACCGCTAACTCTCTTCCGATCGTGCGCAGACTTAAAATCTCACCCTCTCGGCCAGATCTTGAGATCTCTAATCTTTCTCGCTCAGAACCTGCTCGCAGAATTGATGATTCAATTTGAATTAATGCCTCATAAGCAGAGTCAGCAATTTGTTGTGCAGTTATTGCAGCTTGTGCTCGATTTTCTCTACGAGAAATTAATCGTGATGTTGCTTCCCGCTCTACATTTGCTTGATTCTCTAAAGCTTTAGCCCGTTGATTAATTGCATCCTTACGCTCTTCAATTGTGCGAAGGCTTAGTCTTGCCTCTACCTCTTTTGATCTAGCCGCAGAGACCTGAGATCGTAAATCCTCTAAGTGAGTTAGATCCGGCTCCATAGGTGTTTGGTGGGATTCAAATTGCGCAATTGCTGCTGCCAAATCCCGCTCATCAAAGGTTCGCTGCTCACTAGCTGCATTCAACGCCAATGTAAGTCGATCCAACTCCTCGCTGGTGTTCTTAATATTTTGTCCAGCAATAGCAAGCTGTTCGGCAAGTCCAGTCATAGCAGCATCTGACTCGTTTAACTTTGATAAGGAAATCTCATAATCTCTAGCTACTACATTTAAAGCCTCTTGTGAGCTGCTTAATTCAAATTTAAGCCGATCACAATCTGCCGACACCTTTGCAACCTCAACATCACAATTTGAGGTAAGGATTGCGATTTTCTCGATTAGGGCAGCATTAGCTGAAGATGCAACAATCTCAGTTATCTCTTTAAAAGCACTTAATCTTCCTAGGGAGCCGGCGCGAAGCTTCTCAGTTACCTGTAGCTTTTCTGTAGCAACTTTTAAATGATCTTCTGCGCTTTTGACTTCAAACTTTAACTTATCAAAAATAGCGTCTAAGCCAGGTTCGGTAGCGGTAAGAGATGAGATTTGTGTTTCAATTACCGCAAAACCTTCTCGGTACTCTTTTAATCTACTCTCTGCTGAATCTTTTGCAACAGTTAATCTACTTAGCTCACCCATCGTTGCATCGATGCGAGATCGAAGTCCGTTGATATGCCCCTCTTGTCTTGCAGTTCCCTCGCGTTGATCTGCAATTGCGCGAAGTGAAGCGGAGACTCGATTTTCTTCCAATGCTAATTGATCCTCAATTGCTTTTAATGAGTTTGAATCAAGATGCAGCTGTTCTTGCGAAATATTTACCTGCGATGCAAGTGTTGCCTCCTCTGCACGAAGAACTTTTGCTTCATCCTCTAACGCTTTTGGATCGCGCCCAGTTGCTTTTGCCTCCTCAGCCTCCTCTGCTAAAAATCTAGCTCGCTCTGATGCTAAGTTTTGTATGCCGCGAATTTGTTCGCGTTGAGCGGTTAATCGGTAAAAGTTTTCCTGTGCGCTAATTAGTTGTGGATTTTCACTTGCTGCAATTGCATCCAACTCAATCTCACGCGAGCGCGCAGTATTTAACTCCTGCTCAACCTGCTCCTTGCGCTCTCGTAAAACTGTCTCATCAGCAACCTCAGTATCCATATCTGATCGCATCCGAAGCAGATCCTCAGCTAATAAACGTAATTTTGAATCTCTAACATCTGATTGAATAATTGATGCTTTACGCGCAACCTCTGCCTGCTTACCTAATGGTCGCAGTTGCCGGCGTAGTTCAACGGTCAAATCTTGGATTCTGGCAAGATTTGTCTGCATTGAATCTAACTTTCTAATCGCTTTCTCTTTACGCTTACGGTGCTTTAACACACCGGCTGCCTCTTCAATAAAGGCACGTCGCTCCTCTGGATTTGCTAACAAGATCGCATCTAGCTGGCCTTGTCCAACAATTACATGCATCTCACGACCAATACCACTATCACTTAGTAACTCTTGAATATCTAATAATCTGGTGGTCTCACCATTTAATAAGTACTCAGATGCACCATTTCTAAATAAAACACGGGTAATTGTTACTTCAGTAAAATCAATTGGCAGCACACCATCGGCATTATCGATTGTTACCGAAACCTCAGCACGACCTAATGGCGCCCGGCCTGATGTGCCGGCAAAGATAACATCCTCCATCTTTCCACCACGTAAAGTTTTAGCACCTTGCTCACCTAATACCCAAGAGAGGGCATCAACAACATTTGATTTACCAGAACCATTTGGACCAACTACGCAGGTAATACCCTGTTCAAAATTTAAGGTGGTTGAGGAGGCAAAGGACTTAAACCCTTTCAGGTTCATGCTCTTTAGATACATAGCTCTACCCACTTACTCCACATAGGCGCAAACCTATCTAAAAATGGTGGTAAATCGGTGCTACTTACCGTTGGCAACGCGGACAAAAATGGGAGGAGCGATTAGCAAAGGCGATTCTACGAATACCGGTTCGGCATCTAGAACATGGCTCACCCGCCCTGCCATAAACGCTCAGTGAGCGAGAAAAGTAGCCGCTCTCACCATTTACATTTTTATACTGCTCATCAAAGGATGTTCCACCTGCTGCTATTGCAGATTGCATCACCTTTGTTGCACAGGAGATCAATTTTTTTATTTCGATATCAGATAACTCTTCACAAATAATCTCAGGGTGAATCTTTGCTCGCCAAAGTGCCTCATCAGCATAGATATTTCCAATCCCACTTATTATCTCTTGATTCAATAGTGCTGGCTTAATGGCAGATTTTTTAACTCTTATTTTAGAAATTACCGCCTTAAGATCAAATTCAGCTTCAAAGGGATCTAATGCAATGTGAGCAACTGAGGTTGGAATCTTCTCCTTAGCTAACTCAACAGATAACCAGCCAAAGGTTCGTTGATCAATAAATCTAATCTCACTCCTCTTACCACTACTCCACTTACCACTTAGGCAGATCTTTGCTCGAAGATGCGCCTGTGCTGGGTAATTACTGGACTGAAGTAGTAGTTGCCCACTCATTCCAAGGTGGGCAACTAATGTGAAATCTCGATCTAATTCAAACCAAAGGAACTTACCTCGCCGTTTAACTGCAGTTATTTTTGCCCCAGCTACTGTTGAAATAGGTGCGATTGAGGAGTGTTTAATCGCTCTGGGGTGAAAACTTTGTGCAGTTAAGATTCGTCTTCCAATTACATGCTTTGCAAGCCCGGCACGGACAGTTTCAACCTCTGGTAACTCTGGCATCTGCTATCGTAAAAAGAAATTACTCTTAATTACTTTTACTACCTCTGCTACTTAATATTTCATGGGCAAGCTTTGCTGCTAATTGCTCCGCCTCACGTTTACTCTTTCCATGTCCGATTGGAAACTTCTCCCCACTTAAAATTGCATTAGCTGTGAAACTTTTATCATGGTCAGGTCCAGACTCGGTAATCTCATACTCAGGCGCTGATAAATTTAAGGAGGCTGCAATTTCCTGCAGCGCAGTCTTGCCATCAAGGCCAACACCTTGGGATGTAGCCGAGACGATTGCTGGCGCAATCCAATTTAAAACAATCTCTGCACTCTTTAAATATCCATGTTCTAGATAGATTGCACCAACTAGTGCCTCTAGTGAATCTGCCAGGATTGAGTTCTTATCTCTTCCATTAGTTGCCTCTTCGCCCTTACCAATTCGCAGATGCTCACCTAATTTAAGATCGCGCGCAATTTGAGCAAGTGCTCTCATATTTACTACCCCAGAACGAAGTGGACTTAATCTGCTCTCATCTAAATCTGGAAACTTTTTATATAGCTCATCGGTAACAATTAAACCAAGAACAGAATCACCTAAAAACTCAAGGCGCTCATTAGTTGGAATGCCACCTGCTTCATATGAAAATGAGCGGTGAGTTAATGCAAGTTCGAGTAACTCATCCTTAACCGATATACCGATTTGCTCGGTAAGGCGGGCGTACAAATCAGACCTCTAGAACCTGGCGACGGTTATAGGTTCCGCAAGTTGGACAAGCTGTATGTTGCAACTTTGGTTGTTGGCATTGCTCACATGTTGCAAGGTGGGCAGGAGTTGTCTTCCACATGCTTCGGCGAGAGCGAGTGCGTGCTCGCGACATTTTTCGCTTTGGTACTGGCATGATCATTACTCCTTTATAGATGCACTTTGTGCAAGGTGAGAATTATCTAGGAAAAGTTGCGACTTGTAAAAACGGCTTAACTTTTGAGCGGAAAATCCTTCAAAGCTGCCCACCTTGGATCATCTGGGGTATGGGCATGATCTGCTGGCAAATTGATCCACATCTGACCACAAACCTGACATAGCCCAGAGCAATCCTCGCGGCAAAGTGGATTTACATCTAGATTTAAAATTATTGCATCTCTAATTGCTAACTCTAGATCTATTTCATCCCCATCCATAAAGCTTAAATCATCCTCTTCCAAATCAATCTCTTCATCTTTGCGTGATCTTTCTTTTCCTTTTTTCTTACTGGAGTTTTTACTCGCTGCGCTCTCATAGTAATAAAGCTCGGTAAAACTCTCAGTAAGTGGCCAAATGATTGGTTCAAGACATCTAGTGCACTCACCAGTTGCAGTTGCTACTAAATCACCAGTTGCTAGTACGCCCTCATCAACTGACTGAATTCTCAGATCTAACTCAATTACTTGCCCAGGTTTTACTGAAAGTAGGTCAACCCCGACCGACTCAGTAAGTAGCAGATCTAGCTCATACTCGCGCATCTCACCAGCGCGGTGCGGTAGATCATGGGTATTGAAGATAAAAATTGAGCGTGCCATAAAACTACTTAGTTAAGTCAGAGAGAGCGTGCTTGGTTTCAAAACCACCTAATTGATCTCGACCTTTACTAATTACATCTAAAGTTTTATTTAAAATAACCTCTAAGGTGGCTAGGCGAGAATCTATATACGCCTCAATCTCTTCTCGATCTTTCTTGCTCTCACTGTTTGCATCAGCAAGTATTCGATTCGCCTCTTTGCGAGCAGATGAGACAATGGTAGTTTGCTCAACAAGACGAGCAACCTCCTGTCTTGCTTGCTCGATAATTGCATCTGCCTGTTGATTAGCATCTTCTAAAATATCTTCTTGTCTGCGCTGAATTGAGATTGCTTTAGCTAAATCATTTGGAAAGGCAACCTTGATGCTGTCAAGCAACTTAAGCATCTCACTTCGATTTACTACACAGGAAGCAGAAAGTGGAACAGAGCGTGCTTCCTCAACGGCGGCAATAGCCGCCTCTAAATTATCTATTACATCCATTGCCTACCCTTTCCGATCTAAGCGAGATCTTAACTTATCAACGATTGCTGCAGGCATATAGCCAGAGACATCCCCGCCATAGCTTGCAATCTCTTTAACTAAAGATGATGATAAAAATGAGTTAGAGGGGGCTGTGGACATAAATAATGTCTCAACACCTTGCAGTTGCAAATTAACCTGACTCATCTGTAGTTCATAATCAAAATCACTAACTGCTCGCAATCCCTTAACAATTGTCGGTATCTGGTTAGCTTTGCAGTAATCAACTAGTAAGCCAGACCAGGAATCAATCTTTATATTCTTATATCGCGCAGTTACCTCTTTAATCATCTCAATTCGCTCTGGCACAGTAAAGAGTGAGCTCTTGGTTTGATTAACCAAAACTGCAATTACTACCTCATCAAATAATGAACATGCCCGCGCAATAATATCGAGGTGGCCATTAGTGATTGGATCAAAGGAGCCTGGACAAACAACACGTCTCATGGATAAAACGGTAGCAAGTAATTGCTAAGTTAGCCATTTAATCACTAATTTGGGCGTTACTTACTACCCCATAGTGAATGCTGCCAGCACCATATGAGCGCACCTTTGATTCCATTAATCCTTCAGGCCATGTAAAAGATTTAGCTTTACCATCTCGCTCAATTGCCACTACACCAAATTTATTTAATAAATTAAGTGTCAATATCTTCTTTAAGATCTTCTCAATCTCTGAGTTAGCAACCTCATATGGTGGATCCATAAAAATAATCTCATAAGGCTTACTTGCGGTGTGATTTAAAAATTCAAAAGCAGTTTTTGGATAAACTCTAAATTTACCAATCTCAGGCAGATTAGCCAGCAGTGCAAAATTTTGTTCACACACAGCTGCACTTACTGCATTACTCTCTACCGCTTCAACTAATGCCGCTCCTCGAGAGAGTGCCTCAACTCCTACCGCACCAGAGCCTGCAAATAGATCTAGGAAATGCAATCCTTCTAAAGTTGAAAAGGTTGAAATCAAAGATGAAAATAAACCTTCGCGCGCACGGTCAGAGGTTGGCCTAGTAATTGAAGGTGGTGAAAAAAGTTTTCGTCCCTTACCGCTGCCAGCAATAATTCGCATGCTCATGATTTATCCATAAATCTGGCCGCTTCATCACTTTGCAATTTCTCTACCTCATTTTTTAATTGTGGAAAATGATTTATTTCTGGGTCGGTAGCTAAGATTTTAAGTGCAGCCTCCCGAGCTCGCTCAATTAAATCCTCATCTCGTAAAACTCGCAGTAGCCGTAAATGGGATCTGCCACCAGATTGTGAGGAGCCAAGTACATCTCCCTCTTTACGTTGCTCAAGATCAAGACGTGCTAATTCAAAACCATCTAAGGTGGCAGCAACTGCAGCTAACCTAGTCATACTTTGCGAATCTTCTTGCGCATTACTTACTAATAGACAAAGCCCCGGCACACTTCCTCTACCTACTCGACCTCTTAGTTGATGTAATTGCGAAACACCAAAGCGATCAGCATCCATAATTACCATCATCGATGCATTTGCTACATCCACACCAACCTCGATAACAGTTGTAGCGATTAATACATCGATTTCACCCTTTGCAAATGCACTCATAGTTTGCTCTTTGACCTCACTAGATTGGCGACCATGCAACATAGCTATCTTTAAACCTTTAAGAGCACCCTTTGCAAGCTCTGGTGCTAACTCCTCAACTGCGCTCATCTGCTCATTATCTAAATACTCCTCCCCTAACAATTGCGCAGCAACCATCTCCCGCTCAGTTAATTTCTTATTTGGATTAGCAATTCGTGGGGCAACAATATAAATCTGATGCCCTTTTGCCGCCTCCTCTTTAACCCGCTCCCATGCTCGATTTAAAAAGTGAGGTTTTTCTAATACTGGAATTAAATGGGTGGTGATTGCTACTCGCCCGCTTGGTAGCTCTCGTAAGGTTGAGATATCTAAGTCTCCAAAAATAGTCATTGCCACAGTTCTAGGAATTGGCGTGGCAGTCATAACTAATAGATGTGGTGGTTGCTTTGCCTTCATTCGCAGTGCATCTCGTTGCTCAACACCAAATCGATGTTGCTCATCAACAACAACTAAACCAAGATCATCAAATGCCACCCCATCTGAGATTAGAGCGTGTGTGCCAATTACTATTCCAGTTTCACCACTTGCAAGCTTTGCATGTATAGCTTTTTTACTTGCCGCAGGTAGTGAGCCCGTAAGTAACTCCACCTGAGTACCAATAGCTCCACCTTGCAAGGTGCCTGATTGGGCTAACTCTGCTAATAACTTAGTAATGGTGCGAAAGTGTTGCTGAGCAAGTACCTCGGTAGGCGCTAACAACGCTGCCTGACCAGATGAATCAACAACTGACAACATAGCTCTTAGCGCAACAACAGTTTTACCAGATCCAACCTCACCTTGTAACAATCTATGCATTGGATACTTATTAGATAAATCTTTTTCGATCTCAGCATTAACCTCAACTTGGCCGGCGGTGTATTTAAAGGGAAGTCTTTCTTCAAAAGCAGCAACTAAAACTGGGGTATTTGGTGTGCGAGATTTTGTGCTTAATTTAACAATTTCATTGCGCCGTTGGCCAAGAAGTAATTGCAGTAGTAACGCCTCATCAAAGGTAAGCCGCTGCCTGGCATTTTCAGCTGAATCTAAATCAGGTGGTTGATGAATATCTGCAAATGCTTTCTTTAAATTTGGATACTTATATTTTTCGGCAATCTCAGCTGGTAAATAATCTGGTAACTCATCTAAGGAGTCCAAAGCTAACTTTACACACTGCATCACTTTCCAAGATGGCAACTTTGCGGTAGCTGGATAAACCGGCAAAAACTTTCCAGCAAACTCAGCAACTGCGGCATCAACATCATCACCATCTGGAATCAATTGATAATCTGGGTGAGATAACTGCCGCTTACCTTTAAATACTCCAACCTTGCCAGCAAAGAGGCCGACTCGTCCTGCCTTTAAATCTTTCTCCCGCCATGCTTGATTAAAAAATGTAAGAGATAAATTGGCGCTACCATCGGTTACAACTACCTCTAATATATTTTTGCCATTTGCTCGTCTTAAATTGACCGCCTCGATCTGAGCTAAAATTGTTACCTCATCATCTGCCAACAATTTTGAAATATCAGTTAATTCACCTCGAACTACATACCTTCTTGGATAGTGGCGCAGTAATTCATTAACTGTTGTCATACCAAATGATTTTTCCAAAACCTGCGCAGTGCGATCCCCAAGGATGTTTTGTAAGCGGGTATCTAGGCTTGCCATAGTTGAAGTATCTAACGCCGGCTACGCAACTGCGCGTAATTACCCACCGGATTAGCCATTTAATACCCCTGCAAGGTAATCTTTCGCCTCTACTTAAGTTAAATCGGCAAAAATAAAGGGAGTAATACAGTGTCATCAGTCTGCGATCTATGTGGCAAAGCCCCAAGCTTTGGCAACAATGTCTCCCACTCAAAGCGTGCTACCCGACGCCGCTGGAATCCAAATATTCAAAAAATTCGTACAATTATCAATGGCCAGACCAAGCGCAAAAATGTCTGCGCATCATGCTTGAAAGCTGGTAAAGCACTTCGCTAATTTAAAAGTGCTGGTATCCACTCTTTTTAATTACTGCACCATCTAGTGAAATCTCACCACCACCTGTTGTTACAACTCCAACTCTTATACCCAACTCCTCACTAGCATTACTTGGATTAACTGTTGCTAGGAAGAAATGATCCTCACCTCCAGTAAGAATCCAATCAAAAACATCTTCACCTAACTCATTTGCAAGCTCAGCTAAATCTTTAAAATCAGGTGCACTTGTAATCAGCTCTTTATTTAAATTAATAGCAACTCCAGAAGCTTTAGCAATATTTCCAGCATCTGTTACCAATCCATCACTAATATCACACATCGATGTTGCTACTTTAATTAATTTATCTGGTGCAACTAGCTTTGGATTTAGGTGAGCATCTACTACATATCTTGGCCTATCTAATCCACGATTTAATATTGCAAGCCCGGCAGCAGATAATCCAGGTAATGCTGAGAGGTAAAGTAAATCACCAACCTGTGCATTACTTCGTAATATCGGATTACCAGATAACTCACCAAGGGCTGTGATACTTAAACTCATTATCTCTGCTTTACTTAAATCTCCACCAATCACAGTAACCTTAAAATTATCTGCTACCGATCTAATTCCCTTTGCTAACTCGGTTATTACCTCTGAGTTATTTACTTGGCTAATTGCAGCAGCAACTAATAAATACTTTGGTTTTGCCCCCATTGCAAAAATATCTGCAAGATTTGCCGTAGTTAGCTTTGCGCCAATTTGAAATGGTGATGACCAATCACACCGGAAGTGAACACCTTCAACCGCCATATCTACGGTTGCAACTAATTTGTTATTTGAGGCGGAAAGGACTGCGGCATCATCGCCAATGCCCAGTTCAACCCCACTTTGAAAAGAGGTGTTAAATAGCTCGCGTAACCTAGCTATCAGCGTTGCTTCAGATTCAATCAATGGCACTCCCCAATTAACTCGCTATAGGCTACCCTTTAATATCACTTCGGTTCATTGCTGAGCACGAAGATATAAATTGAAAGGCTTCAAATGTCAGTTCAGGCTTACATTCTTATTCAAACTGAAGTTGGTAAGGCCTCCAGTGTTGCCAAAGCAATCTCTGTCATACCTGGCGTAACTATCGCCGAAGGCGTAACCGGTCCATACGATGTGATTATGCGAGCAGAGTCTGCAAGCATGGAGGATTTAGGTCGTACTGTTTTGGCAAAGGTGCAGGCAGTACCTGGAATAACTAGAACTCTTACCTGCCCAGTTACTACTTTTTAAATCTTTAAAACCAGCGAATCATTCCGATGATTCCAGCTGTTGCATAAAAGAATTGCAGGAAGAGAATTCCTTTATGCTTACCAAGATATGCCCATATTCCAATAAATCCGGAAGATGCTAATAAAAGCGTAAAGCCAATGAACTCTGCGCCAATATTAACTGCCACAAGAAGTGAGTAAACAATTGCAGTCACCACTCCTAGCCACTCAAATATATTTGCCTTAGTCACCTTCACCTAGTTATCTCCTACCGTCATCGCTTTTGCATTGGTTGATTTCATTAATTCTTCATAAGTTGTTGGAAAAACTGCGTGAGGATGACCGGCTGCTGCCCAAACAACCTCATAATCATTTAACGCTTTATCAATTAAGGTAATTGCAGGCTGATTGACCCAACCAATAGGTGCAACCCCACCTATTGAAAACCCAGATTTTTCCTTAACATAATCAGCGTCAACTCGATCTAACTCACCAACATTTAATTCTTTTGCCACTAACTGCGTATCAACACGATGGCGGCCTGAGGTAATAACAAGTAGTGGATTGCCATCTGGTAATTTAAAAATAATTGAGGATGCGATCTGGCCAACCTCAATTCCTAATCCAGCGGCAGCTTCAGCAGCACTTTTAGCTGTTTGAGTTAAAACCTTTATCTCACCCTTAACCTCATTTTTTACCATTGCTGCTATTACCCGCTTTACAGCACTTTTTTCTAATACGCCATCCATTGAATTAGCGAGTAACACTTGCAGAACGGTTTTTTGCTGATTCAATTAAATTAGTGATCAATTGTTGATAGGAGATTCCACTCTTTTCAATTAACTTTGGATAGACCGAGGTTGGAGTAAAGCCAGGCATTGTGTTTATCTCATTAATTACAATCTCACCCTCATTGGAGTAGAAGAAGTCGACACGGGCTAAACCCTCACAACCTGCTGCGCCAAATGCCGTAAGTGCTGCTGCTTGAATCTTTCCTTCAACTCCTGCTGGTAGATCATTTGGAAAAACTAGTTTCATTGAGTCATCAAGGTACTTGGCCTGGAAATCATAAAACTCATACTTTTCTGAAATAACTATCTGGCCCACATCTGAAACTATGGTCTTACCATCTGCTTGCAGGACAGCGCACTCAATCTCACGCCCAACAACAGCTTGTTCAATAATTACCTTTGTGTCAAAACTAAGTGCAAACTCAACTGCGCTTTTTAGTTCAGATTCCTGCTTAACTTTAGTTGTACCACGGCTTGAGCCACTACGAGCAGGTTTAACAAATAAGGGATAGGTTAAATTACTTGGTAGATCAAATTTTGTTGATGTTACAACTGTGCCAGCTGCAATTTTTAACCCAGCTGAGGCAAAGATTGGTTTGGCATATGACTTATCCATACATACCGCACTTGCCAAAACACCAGAGCCCACATATTTAATGCCGACCATCTCAAGTACTCCTTGAATAGTGCCATCTTCGCCATATGGGCCATGCAAAATTGGAAATGCAATATCAATCGCTAAATTCTTACCGCCTGAGATTAATCCTTGGCTGGTAACACTCACCTCAATTCCTGACTCCGGTACTGTAGGAAGTGCGCCATTTTGAATAATGAAACTAGTATCAGCTGGCAGCAACAACCACTTACCTGATTTGGTAATTCCAATTAATATCGGCTCAAATTTGCTTCGATCAATTGAACCTAGAACCCCATTTGCTGAAACACATGAGATCTCATGTTCACTACTTTTCCCACCACAAATAATTGCAATCCTAGTTTTACTCACTAGATCTCAGCCTTAATACTTACTTTCATTAGCCGCTCTACCGCATCCTTTGGATTTAATGTACCCGCTACAACATCTGAAACAGCTTCAATAATTGGCACCTCAACACCAACTCGATGTGCAATCTCTAACATTGCACCTGCTGAGTAAACACCTTCAACCGTCTTTACTACTTGCGTTCTAGCTTTTGCGATTGATCCAGATTTACCTAATACCTCACCAAAACTTCTATTTCGAGAAAGTGGTGATTGCGCACTTGCAACTAAGTCGCCAATTCCAGCAAGGCCTAAGAAGGTAAGGGGATTTGCGCCATAGGCTTCACCAAGCCGGGCAACCTCAGATAATCCACGGGTAATCAATAATCCTTGGGTATTTTCGCCATAACCCATACCAACTGCAATACCAACTGCTATTGCAATAACACTTTTAGCAGCGCCAGCAAACTCACACCCGGTTAGATCAACAGATGGATAGATTCGAAAGTAATTAGTGGAAAATATCTCCTCCATAAGCGTTATTAACTCAGGATTTTCAGATGCTACAACCGCACCAGCTGGCTGCCTAGTAATTATCTCACTTGCTAAATTTGGACCAGTAATCAAACCTAATCTTGATTTATCAACCCCAAGTACCTGCTGGGTAACCTCTGTCATTCTAAATTGAGTTTGCACCTCAATTCCTTTTAAGGTGCTAATTATTGGTAGATTCTTTGGAAAAAAGCCTTTCCAATTTTCTAAGTTCTCCCGCAGGGTTTGAGCAGGAATTGCTAGCACTATTACCTCAGCAAACTCTAAAACCGCTTTAATATCAGTGGTTGCCTTTAACTCTTTTGGTAGATCAATACCTTTTAAAAACCGACGGTTGGAATGGCGGCGATTAATCTCTCGTACTACTTTTTTATTTCTACCCCAAATTAAAACCTGTTGCCCAGAATCAACCATTACCTGACCAAGGGTTGTTCCCCACGCACCAGATCCTAAGACTGCAATCTTTTTCATTTTTGCTCCCGCTTAAAATTTCCAGTTCGAGGCAGCTCTGATTTTCTTGGATCAAAAATTTCAGCAGGTGCTTTCTCACCCCGTATCTCTTCAAGTAATCTAGTAATTGCACTCATTACATATGCTGTTGCCTCCTCAAGGGCAACCGGATCCTCAGCTCGGCCATACCACTTTGAAAAATCAAGTGGCGCACCAGCTACAACAACAACCTTAGTTCTTGGAAATAGTTTTGGCTTTTTACTATATGCCGGAAGAATCTCTTGCGCTCCCCACTGCGCACATGGAATTACCGGTACTTGAGTCAAGATAGCAAGACGAGCAATTCCTGTTTTAGCCTTCATCGGCCAGTAATTGGCATCTCGTGTCAATGTTCCCTCTGGATAAACTCCTAATAGGTGGCCAGATTTTAAAAATGCAATTGCATGCTGCAATGAGTGAGAGGCAACACTGCTCTCCCGTTCGACTGGAATCTGTCCAGCACCAAGTAATACTCGACCAATTATTGGCATCTTAAAAAGGGATGCCTTGCCTAAATACCTAACAGCTCTGCCATTGTCATAAAGAAAATGGGTAAAGAGCAGTGGATCCACATATGAGATGTGATTGCAGACGGCAATCGCCGCTCCGCTCTTAGGCAGATTCTCAACACCTCGCCAATCACGCTTAGCAATTAAATTTAAGAGTGGTTTTATTAATCCTGCGCCAAATCGAAACCAATTTGTGGTTCCTAATGGTTTGCCGCTCGGTGGGGCATAGGAGATCTTCAGATCGGTAGACACTGCTTAATTCTACGACTAATCATGATCTTGGCCATAAATGAGCGTAAAAAAGCGGGATCTCATGGTGAGATCCCGCTAATTTAATTAATATCTTACTTACGACGCTTTGCCTTCTTTGGTGATTTCTTGGCAGCCTTCTTTGTTGATTTCTTAGCAGCCTTCTTTGCCTTTGGTGCTGCTTTTGAAGCAACAGCCTTTGCAGGTGGTGTTGGTGCTGGACCTAATTTACGGGCGCCAGAGATAACCTCTTTCAAACCCTTTGCAGCTAAAAAGCGAACCTTTTTGCTGGCTTTAATTTGAATTGATTCACCAGTAAATGGATTACGGCCCTTACGTGCTGGACGGTCAACCTTCTTAAACTTACCGAAATCATTGATCATTACATCGTCGCCCTTTGAGATATTGCGAACAATCGCATCAAATACCACCTCAACTGCGCGAGCTGCTTCCTTCTTGCTATCGCCAAATTGTGGTGCGAGGTAGGCGATAAATTGTCCTTTATTCATCATATCCCCTTATTTAAGCGTAAACATTAAGCATTTGCTTAACTATGAATGAATCTATTGGGTAAATCTAAGATAACTGATTAACTGAATCGGTGTGTCGCAATCAAATTATTAGTTAAATTCAGGGGTTTTAACGATTTAATGAAACTCTAAATAATTACTTTAGAGTTTTAAATTATCGAATAGGTAGTGTTTTAGGCTTAAAACTCATTCGTTTTTCCTCAAACTTTGTAACCTCATCAATTTTTGTAAAGGTTAGGCCAATGTCATCAAGGCCCTCCATAAGGCGCCAGCGGGTGTAATCATCTATCGCAAAGCTAAGGGTATTTGCCTCATATGTAACTGTCTTTGCCGCTAGATCCACAGTGAATTGTGTATCTGGCTTACTTTCAACTCTTTGCCAAATTTTCTCAATCTCATCCTGTGTCAAGATAACTGTTAACAGCCCCATCTTTTGCGAGTTGCCTCGGAATATGTCAGCAAAGCGGCTAGATAAGACCACCTTAAATCCGTAATTTTGTAGCGCCCAAACTGCATGTTCACGGGAGGAGCCGGTACCAAAATCAGGGCCTGCTACTAAAACTGTTGCCGCTTTGTATTGGCTTTGATTTAACTCAAAAGCTGGATCACTGCGCCAGGCAGCAAATAGCCCATCCTCAAAGCCATTTTTCGTAATTCGCTTTAGATAAACCGCTGGAATTATCTGATCGGTATCAACATTGCTACGACGCAGCGGTAGTGCACTTCCAGTGTGCTTTACAAACTTTTCCATATTACAAATCCGCCGGTGAGGCTAGAGTGCCCTTTAACGCTGTTGCTGCTGCTACTAGTGGACTTACTAGGTGGGTTCGCCCGCCCTTACCTTGGCGGCCTTCAAAGTTTCGATTGCTCGTAGATGCTGCTCGCTCACCTGGTTTTAGTTGATCAGGATTCATTCCTAAGCACATCGAGCAGCCTGCACTTCGCCATTCTGCTCCAGCATCTAAAAATACTTTATCTAAACCTTCAGCCTCTGCTTGTAATCTAACTCTGGCAGAGCCAGGCACAACTAATAACCGCAAAGTACTAGCAATCTTCTTACCCTTTAAAACCTGGGCAGCAGATCTAAGATCTTCAATTCTGCCGTTGGTACAAGAGCCTAAGAAAACTGTATCGACCGCAATTGATTTAAGAGGTGTGCCAGGTTTTAAACCCATATATTCAAGAGCTCGCTCTGCAGCCCCTCGATCTTCGGCATTACTTAAATCAGCAGGGTTTGGCACAGAGGCGGTAAGTGGCAGTCCTTGGCCAGGATTAGTTCCCCAGGTTACAAATGGTGCTAATTCATCAGCGTTTAAATTAACCTCTTTATCAAACTTTGCATCAGCATCAGTTGTTAATGTTTTCCAATAAGTTAGCGCACTATCCCAATCAGCGCCAACTGGTGCATGTGCTTTATTTTGTACATAATCAAAGGTAATTTGATCTGGTGCAATTAATCCAGCCCTAGCGCCAGCTTTAATTGACATAATACAAATAGTCATCCGAGCCTCCATTGAGAGAGCTCTTATCGCACTTCCGCGGTACTCAAGAATATAACCTTGGCCACCACCGGTACCAATCTTTGCAATTACTGCCAAAATAATATCTTTGCTAGTTACTCCAGCTTTTAAACTTCCTTCAACATTTATCGCCATAGTCTTAGGGCGAAGTAATGGCAAGGTTTGAGTAGCAAGAACATGCTCCACCTCACTTGTACCAATTCCAAAAGCAAGTGCGCCAAAGGCGCCATGGGTTGAGGTATGTGAATCGCCACAAACAATTGTCATACCAGGTTGGGTTATTCCAAGCTGTGGCCCGACTACATGGACAATTCCCTGCTCAACATCTCCTAGTGAGTGAAGGCGCACGCCAAACTCTGTGCAATTTTTTCGCAAGGTATCTACCTGTAGCTTTGATACTGGATCAGCAATTGGTTTATCAATATTAAGAGTTGGCACATTATGATCTTCAGTAGCAATAGTTAGATCAGGGCGGCGAACTTTGCGCCCAGCAATTCTTAAGCCATCAAATGCTTGTGGGCTAGTTACCTCATGAATTAAATGCAGATCAATATAAAGTAAATCTGGCTCACCAGCGGCAGCTGTAACTACATGCTCTGCCCAGATCTTCTCTGCTAGCGTCTTACCCATTTGCTTTATAACTCCTTATTAAATTACTACCCCAGATTTGCTTCTCACTAGATGAGATGGCATTATCAGAGTGTGGACAAGAAGAATAGCGGAGTTGGCGTATTAGATAAAGCGCTAAAAATTCTCGCCGCCTTAGAGGCAGGCCCGCAATCTTTAAGTGACCTAGTTTCAGCCACTGCAATTGCTCGTCCTACCGCCCACCGATTAGCGGTAGCGCTAGAACACCACCGCTTAGTTACTCGTGATTTTTCTGGTCGATTTGTATTAGGCGCCCGCTCTGCTGAGTTAGCCTCTGCCGCCGGTGAGGATAAATTATTAGCAATTGCCACCCCTGCCCTTACCGCACTGCGAGATGCAACTAGTGAGAGTGCTCAGTTATATCGCAGGCAAGGTGATCTTCGAATTTGTGTTGCAACCGCAGAACGGCTTACTGGATTACGTGACTCAGTACCGGTTGGCACAGTATTAACTATGCAGGCTGGCTCAGCTGCTCAAATCTTGCTTGCCTGGCAGGAGCCAGACAAACTTCATCGCGGTTTAGTAAATGCAAAATTTAGCGCAGCAAATCTTTCAGCGGTTAGGCGCCGCGGTTGGGCGCAATCAGTTGGTGAACGTGAGGCAGGAGTTGCATCAGTTTCAGCACCAGTTCGTGGACCAAATAATAAAGTTATTGCTGCAGTAAGTATTAGTGGACCAATGGAGAGATTAAGCCGGCAACCAGGCAGACTTCACGCTGCAGCGGTTGTAGCAACCGCTGCTAGATTAAGTGATTACTTACTTAAAAACAGTAAGTAAATAAAGTAGCTCCGAGGGGATTCGAACCCCCGTAGCTGGCTTGAGAAGCCAGAGTCCTAGGCCACTAGACGACGGAGCCGTACGGTAAAACTTTAATAAATCGCTGGGGTACCAGGACTCGAACCTAGACAAGCTGAACCAGAATCAGCTGGGCTGCCAATTACCCCATACCCCAATTAAATTTAAAGCAGGATAAGAATACCCCGTCCCACAATTTATTTGGAAATCCCTGCTTTAATCCGTGCAATCGAGCGCTCTTTACCTAACAACTCTAATGATTCAAATAATGGAGGTGAGATATGAGAACCAGTTACTGCGATACGAAGTGCGCTAAAGGCAATTCTTGGCTTAAGAGCTAACTCCTCAATTAATGCGCTGCGCAGCACCGCTTCGATGCTGGTGTGATCCCAGGTGGAAAGTGGCTCAATCTTTGCTAGTGCAACCTTTAATACCTGCTGAGATCCCTCATCTTTTATCTTAGGTAATTCATCTGCTGCTACTGAAAAATCCTTCACAAAAAGAAAGTTAAGCATCGCTGGAATCTCAGCGAGTGTGATAATTCGCTCCTGAATTATAGGTAGCGCTGATTTAACAACTGCAATCTCATCAGCTGAGCCAGTTATCACCTTCTCTTTTATCAAAAATGGTAGCGCCCACTCTAAAAACTTATCTAATGTAAGGGCGCGGATCTTATCGCCATTAATAGCCTCAAGCTTTTTTATATCAAATTTTGCCGGACTGCTATTAACCCGCTCAACTGTAAACAATGAAACCAACTCATCCATTGTTATATTCTCTTTATCATCTCCGGGCGACCAACCAAGAAGTGCTAAGTAATTGCAGATTGCCTCTGGTAGGTAGCCGTGCTCTCGGTACCAATTGATAGATACCTCACCATTTCGCTTTGATAACTTAGTGTTATCTTGTCCCATCACAAATGGTAGGTGTGCAAATAATGGATAATCTTTTGGCTCAACTCCCATTGCCTGATAAACCCTGATCTGCCTTGGCGTCGATGAAAGTAAATCCTCACCCCGTAATACATGGGTGATCTTCATTAATATGTCATCTACTGCAACGGCAAGTGTGTAGAGCGGTGAACCATCTGCTCTTGCTAAAACAAAATCTGGCACAAACTCATGATCAAACTTCACCTCACCACGAATTTGATCAACAAATATTGTCTCTCCTTGCGGCATTCGCATTCTTACAACTGGTTTTCTTCCCGCTGATTTATACTCATCAATTTGAGTATTTGATAGATCACGACACTTACCGTCATAGCCAGGTGCTTTATTATTTTTCATTTGTAGTTGCCGGCGCTCTTCTAGCTCAGCTGAGCTGCAATAACAATGATAAGCATCGCCTTGATCTAAAAACTTTTGTGCCCAATCGGCATAAGTATCTAACCGCTCTGATTGTAGATATGGGCCGTACTCTCCCCCTACCTCAGGACCCTCATCCCAATTAAGTCCTAACCACTTTAATGTTTGAATCGCTGCCTGAATGTACTCATCTGTCACTCGCTCTTTATCGGTATCTTCAATTCTAAAGATTAATTTTCCGCCAGTATGACGGGCATATGCCCAATCAAATAAAGCGGTACGGATATTTCCAACATGCAAATCACCAGTTGGAGATGGTGCAAAACGAACTCGAACCTCTGATTTATTGGACACGGGATGAGACCTTATTAGTAAGTGTGCCCAAACCATCAATTGCCACGGTAATTGATGCTCCAGCTGGCATTGGACCAATACCGGCGGGTGTACCGGTCAGAATTACATCCCCAGGCAACAGCGTCATTACATTTGTCACAAACTCAATTATTTGTGGAATTTTAAAGATCATCTCAGATAGAACCGATGATTGTTTTACCTGTCCATTTAAGGTGGCGGTTATTTTTTGATCCTTTGGTATGAACTCAGTTTCAATCCAAGGACCTAGTGGGCAAAATGTGTCAAAACCTTTAGCCCTACTCCACTGACCATCAACTTTTTGTAAATCACGGGCGGTAACATCATTTGCCAAGGTATACCCATAGATAACATCATTAGCTTTTGCAGCAGGCACCTCTTTGCAGATACGACCGATTACAATTGCAAGCTCTGCTTCATGATCAACCCGCTCACTCATTTTTGGCCAAATAATTGTTTCATTTGGGCCGATCACTGAGGTATTTGGTTTAATGAAAATAATTGGCTCGCTCGGTACCTGCGAATCCATCTCAGCAGCGTGGTCTGCATAATTTTTCCCAATACAAACAACCTTGCTACGTGGAATTACTGGTGCTAATAATTTAACATCACTTAATTTTAAGGTTTTATCCTGTGGAACAATACCGGCATAAATTGGATCACCCCGCAAAACTAATATTGAATCCTGCTCATTTAAAACACCAAATAATGGGTCAGTTCCAACACCTAAATCAATTGGAGCAGAGAATCTAACTATGCGCATTAGGTCATCTTACAACTGATTGATTGTTCTAACCCATACCTGAGTTTTGAAGCATTTTGCCAAGTATGTTTATTGCAATGCTCGCCACTGTTGAAGAAAATCCTCCTGTAGTTTAAACATAGCTACCTCTTGATCAATCTCTTCATGGTCATATCCAAGTAGATGTAAGACGCCATGGACTGTTAGAAGTTCAAGTTCTTTTGCTAAAGATTGCTTACCGTTTCGTTCCGCATATGCCGGACATAAAACAATATCGCCAACAACGCCAGCTCCTGATGCTGCTGAGTTTGGCTTCATCTCATCCATTGGAAATGAGAGAACATCAGTTGCCCCAGGTAAATCCATCCACTTCATATGAAGATCTGTGATCTCTTGCTCATCAACTAATCTGATGCTTAACTCAGAGTCCGCATGTATACCTAATTGGTTTAGAGTGAAATCTGCTAGAGATTTAATTGCTTTTTCATCACATTGATAGGTAGAAGCATTTTCTAATTCAATTTTCATATATTTCTACTTAAGAAAGCTTTAAGCGAGTTAGCGATCGTTTTTTCCGCTACGAATCGGAAAGGTTGATTTTGTAATATTCTCATCCCAATTTCCATATGCAGTAACGATATCGCCAACTAAACGATTACGGACTACATCTTCAGCGGTCAAATGCATAAATGAAATATCGGCGACATCACCTAATATATCCTGCACAATCTTTAAGCCAGATTGCGAGTTATTAGGTAGGTCCACTTGCGTAACATCTCCAGTTACTACCATCTTTGAACCAAATCCAAGTCTGGTTAAAAACATTTTCATCTGTTCAGCAGTTGTATTTTGTGCCTCATCTAAAATTATAAAAGCATCATTAAGTGTTCGACCTCGCATGTATGCAAGTGGGGCAACCTCAATTACCCCAGAGTTCATTAATCGTGGAATTGCATCTTGATCAATCATGTCATGCAGCGCATCAAATAATGGGCGCAGATACGGATCAATTTTTTCATGAAGTGTTCCTGGCAAAAACCCTAACCGCTCCCCTGCCTCAACCGCTGGCCTGGTTAAAATAATTCGATTAAATTGTTTTGCTTGCAAAGCCTGCACAGCTTTTGCCATTGCTAAATAGGTCTTTCCAGAACCTGCTGGACCAATCCCAAAGGTAATTGTGTTGGTATCTATCGCATCAACATAATTCTTTTGATTTGCAGTTTTAGGGCGAATAGTCTTGCCACGATTACTTAAAATATTAAGGGAGAGAACCTCTGCTGGATGCTGCGCTGGATCCTGTTTAATCATCTCAATAGATCTAGCCACCATGTCTGTGGTTAAATTTTGCCCACCTCTTAATATTGCAATTAACTCCTCAACTAATCCAGAAAATTGCTTAGCTAAATCTGGCTCACCCTTTACATAAATCTCATTACCCCGAACAGTTATTGCAAGCTGTGGGAATTTATTCTCTAAAATTCTAAGGTGGCAATCACTTGGCCCAACCAGTGCGACCATGGGAAATGCAGTCGGAACTTTGATTACGATCGGATCCATTAACTCAACTCTATATTTAACCAGGCGGCCAAGCGAACGACCTGCCGCCTAGTAGATGTAGATGAGCGTGAAAAACTGATTGGCCAGCCCCGGCACCAGTATTTATATTGGTCCGATAGTTTTCCAATCTAAGCTCGGCGGCAATATCACCTGCTGCTTTAAAGATCTCACCAGCTAGTGTCAGATCAGAGTTAGCCACCTCTGCCATATTTACATAATGCTTATTTGGAATTATCAGTATATGAGTTGGTGCCTGTGGAGTAATATCATTAAATGCAGTAATCAAATCAGTTTTCTTAACAATTGATGCTGGAATTTGCCCAGCAACAATTTTGCAGAATAAACAATCCATCTCTACCATCTACCCAATCTACTCTGAACTGCAGCTAAGGCGGCAAAGCCGGCATGAGCAGAGCGCAATACTGGCTCGCCTAATTTAACTACCGAAGCACCCAATCTTTTAAAGGCTACTAACTCCTCATCACTAATTCCACCCTCTGGTCCAATAATTAAGTAGATGGCAGATAAATCTGATGGCATAGTGATATCGGCAAATTTTAGATCAGACTCTGCATCAAAAATTAATACAAATTTATCACTACTTAGCTGTTCAATAATTTGTTTTGTACTCATTGCCATTTGTAGTTGCGGTATTTTAACTCTACGCGACTGCTTACAAGCTTCTTTAATAGTACTCTGCCACTTTTTTTCTGAATCTGCCTGCCACTTACTAATACTGCGATCTGCCTGCCAGGGAATTATCTGATCAACACCAGCTGCAGTTACTAACTCCAACATCTCCTTATTGCGATCAGATTTAGTTACCGCCTGCACAATAATTAACTCCGGCTTAATTACCTTATATTGACCTCGCTCAGTGACTTTAATTTGCAGAGTTTTCTTACCAACCTCTACAACCGCCCCCGCTGCCCAGTTTCCTTTACCATCTGAAACTTTAATTTTCTCACCTACTGCTAGCCGCAAAACCTTTACTGCGTGATACCCCTCATCCCCATCTAAGGTTTGATTATCACTACTACTTAATTGATCAACAAAAAATAGGGAGAGCACTACCGGAAGGCATTTCTTACTTTGCCAAAGAATCCTTGATCTTCATTGGTATGGATCTGCACCATCCCCGGCTCATCATTTCGCAATCTAGCAAAGTTCTTAAGTAGCTCACCCTGCTCTCTACTTAATTTATTTGGAGTTGTAACCTCGACATGGACAATCAAATCACCTCGACCAGAGCCACGAAGTTTGGTTACACCTAAACCTTTTAACGCAACAGTGGTCCCACTTTGGGTACCCTCTTTTATCTCTACACCTTGCACACCATCTAATGTTTGAATATTTACCACCGTCCCAAGGGCGGCTGACGCCATTGGAATTGCGATTGAGATATGCAGATTATTACCTTCTCGTATTAAAAACTCATGTTGTGTCTCAACTATCTCAACATATAAGTCGCCAGCTGGTCCACCACCTGGCCCGACCTCACCTTGTCCACTTAATTGAATTCGGTTTCCAGTTTCAACTCCGGCCGGAATTTTTATAGGAATACTCTTTCTAGAGCGCACTCGACCATCACCTGCACACTCACCACATGGATCAGAAATAACTGAGCCAAAACCCTGACAACTAGCACATGGGCGACTAGTCATAATCTGTCCCAAGATTGATCTAGCTACTTGTTGGGTTTCACCTCTACCTTTACAAATATCGCATGTGCGCGGTCTTGAGTTATTAGCACATCCACTACCACCACATTTACTACAAGAGAGTGCAGTTTCAACACTTAACTCACGGTCGCAGCCAAATGTTGCCTCTGCTAAATCAACTTCAACTCTAATTAATGCATCTTGTCCTGCTCTAGTCCTTGGCCTTGGACCTCGTTGCTGGCCACCACCAAAAAATGCATCCATAACATCACCAAAACCAAAGCCGCCGCCGCCGCCGCCAAAGCCAGCAAAACCATTACCGCCAACATCATAATTTTGTCTTTTGTCTGGATCACTTAATACTTCATAAGCAGCGGTAATCTCTTTAAATCTCTCAGCAACCTTTGGGTCTGGATTTATATCTGGATGATAACTACGAGCTAATTTACGGTAGGCCTTCTTAATATCGTCAAAGCTAGCATCTCTGCCTACACCTAAAGTTTCATATAAATCAGCCATATACTATTTATTCTCCGTTAAGAATCTGCCAACATAATTTGCTACTGCATTAACAGCGGTAATGGATGCAGCATAATCCATTCGAGTAGGACCTAAGATTCCAAGAGCTCCAATATCTGCATACCCCACTGTTACTAAACTTGTTTTACGCAAACTTTTCTCACTCTGCTCATCCCCGATTTGCACTCTAACCGATGAATCTGTCCCGGAAAGAAGGCGAAGCAAAACTACCTGCTCCTCTAGCGCCTCAAGTATTGGATGAATACTGCTCGATAAATCTTGATTATCACGGGCAAGATTTGAAGCACCAGCTAAAACTACCTTCTCCTCTGGGTGCTCAACTGCCATCTCAATTAAGGTAGTGACTACTATTACTGCATTGGATTTATCACTTGCTCGATAATTATTTACTAACCCGTCCAGCTTTGTTGCAACATTAGAAAGTGATTGTTTGGCAATTGCTAGATTTATTTTCTTATGTAGATCTGATAGTGAGCCTTCTGTAATTTCAAATTGCAACTCAACCATTCGCTGCTCAACTCTTCCAGCATCAGTAATTAAAACAATCATTATTCGATTTGGATTTAGGAGTACTAATTCAATATGTCTTACCTTTGCTTTTATCAATGATGGGTACTGAACTACCGCTACCTGCTTTGTAACTTGAGCAAGCAAACGCACAGTTCTAGAAATAACATCATCTAAATCTGTAGCACCATCAAGAAAATTTTCAATTGCTTTGCGCTCAGCCAGAGATAAGGGTTTTATCTCTGCTAATTGATCAACAAATACTCGATAACCTCTGTTAGTAGGAATCCGACCCGCGCTTGTATGTGGCTGAGTAATTAACCCAGCATCTTCAAGAATTGCCATTTCGTTGCGAATAGTTGCAGGTGAGATACCAAGGCCAGCACGTGCAGCTAAAGTTTTAGAACCGACCGGCTCCTCAGTTGCTACATACTCATCAACTATCGCCTTTAATATCTCAAGTTGTCTGCCTTGCATCGTGTTACTCATATGCCAACGCTACTACAAGAGGATTTCACGAAGGATTCGATCTGCAATAAGGCGGCCATCTAAGGTCAAGGTAGCTCTTCCCAGATTCCAATTAGCCTGATCTAAATGGCCACTTTCGACATATCCAGCCAGGTCTAATATTTGCTTATCATTTAAAGTGCTCTTCTCAACACCGCTTGGCAATCTAATTGAAAGCATCAACCGTTCACTTTCAATCTGAATACTCTCTAAATTTTCAAACTCTGCAACCGCTGATTCACCTTTTATAATTCGCTCTTTATAAAGATTTGGGTGCTTAACATTCCAGAATCTCTTACCATTTAAATGTGAATGAGCACCAGGTCCGGCGCCCCACCAATTCTTACCTAACCAATAAAAAATATTATGTCTGCTCTCCGAATTTGGCTTTGCCCAATTACTTAACTCATACCAATTAAATCCAGCTGATGTAAATGCTTGATCTGCCATAATGTACTTATCTGCAGATAAATCATCATCAACATTACCAACCTCACCTCGTTTAATTTGAGCTGCTAACTTAGTCCCCTCCTCAACTATCAATGCATAAGCAGAGATATGGGTTATTGGAAGTGATAGCGCAGCGTCAATTGATCTTTGCCAATCCTCTTTGCTCTCCCCAGGTGTTCCATAAATTAAGTCAACCGAAATCTCTTTAAAGCCAACCTCTTTTGCCCACTTTGTTACCTGAGGCAAATTATCTGGATTATGGGTTCTATCTAATGTAGCTAATACATGAGGTACGGCAGATTGCATACCAAATGAGAGACGGTTAACACCTGCGGCCAAAAATTGAGCAAGTTTTTCCTTAGTTACAGTATCTGGATTTGTTTCTAAAGTTATTTCAGCATCCTTAGCTAAATTAAACTGATCCTTAATTGTTGAGATAACCCGGCCAATATCACTAGCCTCCATCAACGATGGTGTCCCACCGCCAAAAAATATCGATGGAATTACTGCGCTCTCCCCAACCTCAATCCGTGCAGATTTGATCTCACTAATTAATAAATCAATATATGAGTTTGAAATATCTTTTAGCTCACTTGTAATCTGTAATTCAGCCGGTGTGTAGGTATTAAAGTCGCAGTAGCCACACCGCTTTATGCAATACGGAATATGAATATAAAAGGCAAGTTCCACTTACTTTTTCTTTTCACTCACTTTATCTGCATCGGTAGTAAGTGCTGCGATAAATGCCTCTTGGGGGACCTCAACTCGGCCAACCATCTTCATTCGCTTCTTACCCTCTTTTTGTTTTTCAAGAAGCTTTCGCTTACGTGATATATCTCCACCGTAACACTTAGCTAAAACATCTTTGCGAATCGCTCTAATATTTTCGCGGGCAATAATCTTTGCGCCAATTGCAGCCTGAATAGGAACTTCAAATTGCTGACGAGGAATTAGTTCATGTAGTTTGCCAGTCATCATTACGCCATATGCATAAGCCTTATCGCGATGAACAATCTGACTAAAGGCATCTACCTTTTCACCTTGCAATAAGATATCTACTTTAACTAAATCACCCGCCTCCTCCCCAATTGGTTCATAATCTAAAGATGCATAACCACGAGTACGAGATTTAAGTTGATCAAAGAAATCAAATACGATCTCAGCTAGCGGTAAGGTGTAGCGAATTTCAACTCGATCTTCAGATAAATAATCCATACCTTTTTGTATACCCCGGCGTTGCTGGCAAAGCTCCATTATGGTGCCAATAAACTCACTCGGTGCCAAGATAGTTGCCTTAACAATTGGCTCTAGTACCTCAGCAATTTTGCCATCTGGATACTCAGATGGATTAGTAACAACTAAATTATTACCATCATCTAATGTGACGTTATAAACCACACTTGGTGCGGTTGAAATTAAGGTAAGTCCTGCCTCCCGCTCAAGTCGTTCGCGAACAATCTCCATATGTAGCAGACCTAAAAACCCACAGCGAAAGCCAAACCCAAGGGCCGCAGATGATTCTGGTTCAAAAACTAAAGCAGCATCATTTAATTGCAACTTATCTAACGCCTCCCGAAGCATTGGATACTCAGCACCATCTAATGGAAATAAGCCAGAGAAAACCATTGGCTTTGGATCTTTATAGCCAGCAAGTGCAACTTTGGCTGGATTGTTATGGGTCGTTACCGTATCCCCCACTCGAGATTGTCTTACATCCTTAACTCCAGTAATTAAATAACCTACCTCACCAACACCTAATCCCTTGCTAGCCATTGGTTCAGGTGAGATCACACCAACCTCTAACATCTCATGTCTTACCCCAGTTGAGTACATCTGTATTTGATCCCGTGGTGATAAGTGCCCATCCACTACTCGAACATATGTAACTACCCCGCGGTATGAGTCATAAACTGAATCAAATATTAATGCTCTAGTTGGTGCCTTTGGATCTCCAACCGGTGATGGAATTTGTTTAACAATTTGATCAAGCAATACCTCAACACCTGCACCAGTTTTTCCAGATACCCGCAGACAATCATCTGGCTGGCAGCCAATTAATTTTGCTAACTCCTCAGCAAACTTATCTGGTTGAGCGGCTGGTAAATCAATCTTATTTAGTACTGGAATTATTGTTAGATTATTCTCCATTGCTAAGTAAAGATTGGCTAACGTTTGTGCCTCAATTCCTTGCGCGCAATCAACTAGTAGCACCGCCCCTTCGCATGCTGCAAGTGAGCGCGATACCTCATAGGTAAAATCAACATGCCCCGGCGTATCGATCATATTTAATATGTACTCTTGATTATCAATACCAGATCGCCATGGCAATCTAACTGCCTGGCTCTTAATTGTTATTCCACGTTCACGTTCAATATCCATTCGATCTAGATACTGCGCCCGCATATTCCTATCTTCAACTACGCCAGTAAGGCCCAACATTCGATCAGCCAAGGTTGATTTACCATGATCGATATGTGCGATTATGCAAAAATTACGAATTTGTGCTGGATTTGTGGCAGCAGGTTGCGGTGCTTTTGCAATCGAGATGGCAGGCATTTATGCCTTAGTTGTGTCTAGAAAATTAACGAACGCCAGCTTTGTTGGCTAACTTCGCCATCGCTGACTTTTTGTTTGCTGCATTATTGGCATGAATTACGCCCTTTGATACAGCCATATCTAGTGAACGAGATGCATCGGTAAACTCTGCTTTAATCTTTGTAGTATCACCAGAAGTTATCGCATCGCGGAAACGACGAATCGAGGTGCGAAGTGCTGAACGATAAGCCTTATTGCGATCCTGCGCCTTGTTGTTGGTGCGGATACGTTTAATCTGCGACTTGATATTTGCCACTGAAGATTACCTTTTCTTGTTGTTAGCCTTAAAATTTTATTTAAGAAGATTGCAAAGGATATCAGCGAGAGGCATTACGCTCAAACTGAGCGTATTTATCTCACCCCTCTTGCAGAGCAAACGGTCATTATTGCTCTCTCCAAGGCATATATCGGGTCAGCGGCCGCCCCCTTGATATCAGCATCGGCGCCAGCAACTGCAACTACTGCTTTGATTAATCCCTTTTCAGACCAACTATTTAATTGCCGCCTAGCTTTATCAATCTGCCATGGTGGTAGGGCAAGGGTTGATGCTAATTCAAATGATTTAACTCCATTAGATGCCCCAGAAACTTTAGCAAGGGTACGAAGTGAGGAGGCAAGTGCGCTAACTATTAATACTGGATCAGTTCCAGTAGCTAAAGCATTGCGTAAGTTAATTAAAGCAATCGCTGTTTTACCCTCTAGGGCGGCATCTGCTACATCAAATCCGGTGCTCTCAACTCGGCCTTGCTGATAGGCGGCCACATCACTCTCATCTATAACTTTTTGAAGTGGAACATCTGAGGCAAGTTGGGAGCAAGCCGCACTTAACTCCCGCAGATCAGTACCTAATGCATCAAGTAAACCAGTAACTGCTTCTGTAGTAATTTTTCGGTTTAATCTCTTAAACTCACTTCGAATAAAATCTGATTTTTCACTCTCTTTTTTAATAGCCTCAGCAGCAATTAACTCTGGTTTTGCCTTCTTAATTTTATCAACCAGCGCCTTTCCTTTAACTCCGCCCTTATGCCATAAAACTAAGGTAAGAGTCTCATCAAGATTTTCTAAATAATTAGCTATTTCTTCGCTGCACTCAACTATTAAATCTTGAATATCTTTGATAACAACTACCCTTGAATCACTAAATAAAGATGGTGCCAGACTGTCAGTTATTGTGCCAACCTCTAATTCATCTGCTGTAAAGCTCATCACTTGACCGCTCTTTGTTGCAGCAATAATTTGTGAAATGGCGCGATCAGCTAACAAACTCTCTGGTCCTTGAATTAAAACTAAGCCCACCGAAATTTCCACCATTCTTTGCCGGTAACCCTGATCTTATTAGGTGTAGCAACTGATATTCCACCAGAGTTATCTGTGCGCCAAACCTTCACTCCCCGCCTGATTAACTCAGCTATTAAATCTGAATCTGGGTGGCCATAGGTATTACCAGCACCGACACTGATGATCGCCGACTTTGGCTTTAAAACATCTAGCATCGGTAGATACTGATATGCCGAGCCATGATGGGAAACCTTCAAAATATCAACTGCAGTCAGATCTGCTGATTTACTTATTATCTCCTGAACCGGTGGCTCAATATCCCCGCCGGTAAATAATGAGATCTTGCTAGTCTTTATAATCAAAGCGATGCTTGAGTTATTAATTGCAGAGCCATCACCTGGTAGAGATGTGAACTGCTGCGTAAGCGGCTGAGGCCACAAAACCTTAACCGTTGTACCAGTAGATGCAATAGCAAATTGCTGACCCTGTACAACCGATTTAACATCAAGGCCAGATAATTGCTGCATAACAGTTTTATATGACTCCTCTGGCTGATGCAGATTTGATATCCAAACCTGACCAATCTTTCTATTATTGATAACTGAAGTAAGCCCGCCAACATGGTCGGCGTGAAAATGAGTAAGAACTAATAATGGAATAACTTTTATGCCTAAATCATTTAGGCAACTATCAATCTTCACAGGATCAGGGCCGGCATCAATTACTATCCCTGTGCCTTCTCCAA